>Ga0210405_10001384_pt1 | contig 27802 bp, 12 predicted proteins | sample IncBWH11MmetaG_FD_155492 | JGI IMG/M metagenome (GOLD analysis project Ga0210405, IMG submission 155492) | Forest soil microbial communities from Barre Woods Harvard Forest LTER site, Petersham, Massachusetts, United States - Inc-BW-H-11-M | ecosystem: Environmental > Terrestrial > Soil >...
TGGATGAAGATGGGGCAGGAACCGCCCCCGCCGCTGACAAAATACCTGAAGGATTGCCCGCCTGAATTGGAGGCGATAACCCACAAGGCTCTCGCCAAGAATCGCGAGGAACGCTATGCCACGGCGGACGACTTTGCCCTTGATGTCGGCCGGCTGCAGCAGCAGTACGAAAGGCAGTTGCTGGCCGACTACCTTCAGCAAGCGGCGGACGCACTGGAGCGGAGGGATTTTACCGCCGCCAGACAGCAAGTGCTTCAGGTGCTGCGCGCGGCTCCGCAAAATACTGAGGGCGGCGATCTGCTGCGGTTGATCAAGAAAGCGCAGGAACAGGAGCAACGCGCACAGCAGGCGCAACAATTCCAGCTGAACGCGGAAGCGGCTTTCCGCAGAAACGACTTGGCGGCTGCCCGGCAGTTTGCAGAGGAAGGACTAAGATTCGATCCCGGTTCCAGCGAACTTGCCACCTTGCAGGACGCGATTGCCGTGGCGCAGGCAAAAGTGGCCAGATGCCACGCCGCGTTGCGGCGTGCCGAAGCGGCCTTCAAGTCTGAGAATCTGGAAGCGGCAAAACAAGCCATTGATGAGGCATTTGGGATCCTGCCGGATGATCCAACGTGCAAGACTCTGGCTTCCCAGATTGCGGCGCGAATCGATCAGCGCTTGCGCGAACAGGAGGCGGCACGGCAGCAGAAACTGCGTGAAGAGGAAGCTGCAAGACAGCAGAAGCTGCGCGAACAGGAGGCCGAGCGGCAGCGGAAACTGCGTGAAGAAGAGGCCGAGCGGCAGCGGAGACAGCGCGAACAGGAGGCGGCAGAGAAGCAGAAACAGTTTGCTCTCGCCGTCAATGCGGTCGAAAAGGTCATGGCGGAAGCTCGCATGCTGTTGTTCCTGGGGCAGGCCATGGAAGCCTTGCAGGTTCTTCAGAAGGTCGAGAGCGAGGTGTCACAGCTTCCTGTGCGTTGGAGCGAGCAGTTCGACGCGCTCAGGCAAGAGGCGCACGCGAAGCTCGAGGAAACTCGCCGCGCGGATACGGGCGACTGGGCCCCCGGTGGCCCAACGGGTGAAATGCCGGCCGCTTCCAACGCTACCGTACTGATGCAGCCCGGGCTCGGTACTTCTGAAACGGGTCGTCGATTTGGCGCCCCAAGTCCCGAAGCTGACCTCTCCGAGCCTCACCTCTCCGAACCTGGAGCCATTGCTCCAGATGAGCCTGCTTTTGCTCACGAAGCGTTTACTCACGAAGAGAACCCGGCAATCGCACCTGAGCTTATGGAGTTTCTCGAACCGGAACGGCCGGGTTGGTCGCGTCCCGTGGTCTGGATCGGGATCGCGGCGGCGATTCTGGTTGTAGTTGTCCTGTTGGTCATGCTACGTCCAAACTCCGAACGTGTGTCTGGTACGAAAACATCGCCGGTCAGCGGCGGTGCGAGCTCTGGAACCTACACCTACGCCGAAATCAACGCCGAACCGTGGGGCACGATCAGAGAGATTACGCCTGCCAATGGGGAGGCTCAAAATGCGATTGGCTCCGTGACGCCGCTGCGGGTTAAGCTCCCGGCGGGGCAATACAGCCTCATCCTCGAGGGACCGAATCACGAGAAAAAACAGGTGGACATCACGGTTCCAAACCAGGGCGGCACTGCGTGTCTGGTCTTGTTCCGGAAGCCCGACATTAAACGGCTCTTGAGCAAGTAGCGACGGCTGCTCACTCAGAACGAGAGATCGTTGTAAGCTTTCAGGATTTTAGGGGATACGTCCTGCCCGTTCGCTTTGTACCCCGCCTGCTTGGCAATCTTTAGATCATTTAGCGCGTCCTGTTGCAGGCTGGAGTCTTCACTTCCCGTGATGAAGAATCTGGCGAGTTTGCTCGCACCCAGGTAAAAGTGGGCGAGGGGCTCTCTCTCCGCGCCGTCTCGAGCATAGCCTTCCAGATTGTGCACCGATGAGACATAATCACCGGAATAGAACTGGTCTATCCCCTCTTCCAACTCCATCAGCAAAGCTTGAGTCCGGGGATTGCCCGGACCGTCCGGCTTAATGTTTGCGGCGTTGGTGAAGGCGACGCGTGCTTCGTCATAGGCCGAAGTCTGGCTGAGCTTTTCCGCTTGTGCCATGAAGTCCTGGTAGTGCGAGATCTTGTCCAGATATTCGTCGGCTGCCGGCTTGAGTTCTGCCGGCGCACGAGTGAACAAGCTCCGCGCTTTTTCGAAATCATTCTTTTCGAATGCGGCCTTCCCTCTATCGATCGCGCTGGTGGTGTTGCCGGTGCTAGAGCGCGTGGAAGGTTGATACTCCACCGATGAATCGCCGAGTTTTGCCAGGTCACGCATCTGCTGGCACATGTGGACAGCTTCATCCCCGCCACAGGAGTATGAGGGGTTATCGTTCGCCAGCGCACAACTGAGGAACGAGGCATCCTTGTAGTGGTGTTCCTGTGCCGCTCCCAGGGCTTTGGCGCAGAAGTCGCGGTCCCGCGCCTCCCCGGCCTTGGATCCCTGCTTCACAATCTGGTTGTGCAGCGTCTTCGCTTTCTCCAACGATTGTGCGGGGTTCCACGGGCCGTCCGGCTTTATTCGGAGCGCTTCCTCGTACTTTTGAATCGCGTACTCCAAGCTGGAAGCATCGATTTCGTCGGAACTCCGCCGCATAACCGTGGCCGCGATGTTCATGGCGTCAGTGTAGGCGGCGATTTTGGCGACGTACTGTTTTGCTTCCTGGGCGTGAGCTCCCTGTATCTGCTCAAACTCAGATCGAGCCGCGGTTAGCCGGTTTTGCGTGTAATCCTGAACCGCGCGGGCGAACAGCGCATCGGAATCTGACGGAGAAGAACTATCCTGTCCCACCAAACTCGTGGCAGCTAAAATAGAAAGGAATAGGGCGAGCGCCGTTCCAAAGAAGATACGAAGCCGAAATCCGCGCAGATTGTTTCCTGTAATCTTCCGCTTCAATTCATCGGCTCCGTCTGAGCCAGAATTCTAAGGTGAGCCCGGCGGTTGAGCTTCCAGCATTCATCGGTCTCTGCCTGGCAGAATGGCCGTTCTTTTCCAAAGGAGATTGCCTGCATGCGAGTGGGGCTCACTCCTGCCTTTTCGAGAGCGATCTTCACTTCCGCTGCACGCTTGTCGCCGAGAGCCAGGTTGTATTCGGTCGAGCCCATCTCGTCGCAGTGGCCCTGGACCACGATCTTGACCTCGGGATGCTCTTTGAGGAACGCCGCGTCATTCTTTATCGTAACGAACTGGTCGGGCCGGATCGAATAGTCATCGGTGTCGAAAAAGACGTCGAGCCGAGTGGACTCGTCCGTTGGAAGTGCTTCCTCGGTCGCATTGTTGGTCGATCCCACCGCGGTTGTGGATGCGACAACAGTGATACGTGCGACGGCTTCCTGCACGCCCCCGGGACCCTTGGCGGTGAGGCGGTAAGTGGTAGACTCGCTCGGTGTAACGGTCTTGGACCCGCTGGCCGGGACTGCTCCCACGGAGTCGATGCTCACGTCAGTGGCGTTGTCGGTCTTCCAAGTGATGACAACGGGCTGTCCCGCTTGAACGGTGGGAGGCGCTGCCTCAATCGCCGCGGTAGGAGCCGGTGACGGAGGCGGCGGAGGCGTCGCAGCCACTGGAGTCTTGCTCGGACAGCCGCTAAGCAAGGCGAGGGAAATTGCTGCGAATCCAAGCAGCAGGCAAGACCTGAAGTGGCCAGTCACACGACGAAAGCAGCGTTTCAACGGCATCAGCAAAAAGACATCTAAAACTGTCATACACGCCCCCAGACGGGGCGTAAGTATACCGCAAATTGCGGCAAGAAAAAAGGGCCCGGCTCTCCGGTCTCCTAAGAAATCAGAACTTATAAGATATGCCCACGAGAGGCACGTATTTGCTGCGTAAGCCGTTGTCGTTGAGCTTCAGCAATACGTTGCCGGAGATGATCAGGTGCTGGACAGGGTTCCACTTCAGTCCGAGCCCAAGATTAACGACGTCGTAGTTGCCATTTGCAATTCCTACGGTTGGGGAGCTATTTAACGCGTTTAGGTTGCTCATCTGACTGGCGGTACCTTGGGGATTCGCGAGAGGAACACCCGGAATTCCAGCTTGCGAGGCTGGCAAAGCCCTTGTCACTTGGGGCGCGTTGAAGAAATGTTGCCCAACCAGATCGACGACCAAGCTAAGCTTTTTCACGATACCAATATCCGCTCCGCCCGAATATTCAATATCGTCAGGAAGCCGAAGAGTTGGTAGCGATCCATTTTGGCAAACCTTTTTTACATTGGTATCGGACGAGAAGAAACATGGGTTGATGCGAAGAACAGAGAAGCCATTCCATTGATAACCCACGTTCACATGGGGAGTCAGCCTGTTGACATAACGGGAAAATACAATGTAAGGCCTTACTCCGTACGCCCCGGAACCGAGTAGATTGTAGGCATCACCCGTCGGGAAGCGGGTTTCCATCCCCATGGCCAGCTTGGATCGTTCGTGGTTAATGATGCTTCCCTTTATGTTCAAAAGCAAGTCTCCCACTCCACTGGCTGAGCCCCCAAGTGACTGAGGACACTGACCAGGGAAGTTTTGCGGATTGGACGAGCAGTCGGACTGGGTGGGAGTGCGTGAGTTACCGAGCGCATCGGTTACGCTCGCCAACGTGTGCCCTGCGGCTATCGAAACTCTTTGAAATGGCAGCGTCGCGGAGATGTCAATGCGGTCAGTCAGACCAAAAGCCGCAATCGCTGTGTATTGGCTGACATTAGCACTAAGGCTTGCGGTATCGGAGCCGTAGAGTCCCGAGTTGGCATCAAAGAAAACCGTTGGTAAATCGTTTAGCTTCCTGCCGTCAATGGTTTGAAAAACGAAATGTTGGTATGTGAAGCCCAGAAACAACTTGCGCTTCCCGAGAGTACTTCCGCGCTCCGTGAGCACCGATCCCAGATTCTGGTTGATGTCGACCGGAACGCCGGTCTTCGCGTCAATGCCTAGGATGAACCCTGAAACGGGGACAGCGAGTGGGAGTTGACCCACGACCTGCGCCAGGGTGGTATTGATCGCTGCAAGGTTTGACGTACCCGTCCTGGTTAAGTCTGGAACCAGGCAAGCTAAGCTATTCAGGTGGTTTGCGTATGGGCAGAAATTTGTGACCGTCTGCTGCGCGTGCGAGTTTGTTGTCATGCAGCATATCAGCGGACTCAATATTGCGACGAATAACCCTTGCCTCTTCATCGAGATTTCCTCAGCCAATCTTTGTCGTCCTAGAAAACCGAACCAAATCTTTGAGAATTAGGGTGCGCTGACAGTGAAAGGAACGGTGTAAATCTGTAGTGATCCGTCGGTCCCAGTGCCAAGCACCGTGAGCGAGTATGTACCGGCGGGTGTTGTGCCGGCGGGCGATGACGGATTCACTATTTTCGCAGTGAATCCGCCACCGCAAGCTGCCGCCGATATCAGCAGCAATGTCAAGATCGCGATGCCTAAGAATCTAGTCGCGCTCGTGCGAGTAAGCTTCTTGCGTGGCGCCCCAAAAGTTGCTAAGCCAAAAATAACGATGCCGGGTAAGCCAGTGGCCATAGAGTAGAGCACGAGCCGAGGACCCGTCTCGTGCTGTGGCAAGACAATCCCGAGGGTGCCCGCGTCTGAACAAGAGGTCGGTTGAGGAATCTCGGTGCAGATCGTCAGATTGGGCGCAGCGGGGGCGGTCTCGGATGTCGCACTGAAATAGCACGAAACATCCGGGGGCCCGTTATTTGCGCTAGAAAAGACACCCGGAGAAGTGGGAGGCAGGGGTGCGGCGATTCCGGTTCCGGTCAGCGAGAGGCACGAATACGTCACCTGGGTGCCGTTCGCGGCCGCATTCGCCAACGCCTGCGGGTTGGTCTGGCCGCCCGCGATCACCGGGGGCGGCGTTGTTTCTGTTGTGAATGCTACCAGGAGAGGTTGGGAGGTGCTGCCCAGGAAGTTGAGGTCCCCGCTATAGACCGCAGTGATTTGGTGGTTACCTGGGGAAAGAGCTGCTGTGGTGGTGAAGGTTGCCTGAAGATTAGTCAACTTTCCGGAGCCGAGGGTTGTCGAGCCATCCATAAACGTGACCGTTCCCGACGGAACGAAGACGCCAGTAATCGTGGGCGCAACCGTAGCGGTGAAAGTAATGGTCTGGTCAAGATGGACGACACCAGCCAGCACCGTTGTCGTGGTTTGCTGATCAACAACCTGCGCCAAAACGGGCGAGGTGCTGGTTATGAAGCTCGAGTCCCCGCCATAAACAGCCGTAATCGAGTGGCTTCCCAAGGCAAGCCCAGCGGTTGTGAATGAAGCTTGCAAGCTGGAGTTCAGAGTTCCTGTTCCTAATGTTGCGGAGCCATCTTTGAACGTAACCGTGCCCGTTGGCGCGAAGACTCCCGAGACCGCAGGCGTCACAGTCGCTGTGAACGTCACTGACTCGTTGATAGTCGACGGGTTAGCCGAAGAAATCACCGCAGTGGTTGTGGTGGTTTGATTAATGGTTTGCGTGAGGGCGGATGACGTGCTTCCGGTGAAATTCGAGTCTCCACCATATACCGCCGTAATCGAGTGAGTTCCAATGGCAAGAGCAGCGGTCGAGAATGTGGCTTGAAGGCTGCCATTCAAGGTTCCAGTGCCCAAGCTGGTTGTGCCGTCCTTGAACGTGACCGTTCCTCCGGGGTTGATCGTGCCTGAGGAAGCAGGAGTCACTGTGGCTGTGAAAGTGACGGATTGGTTCACTGTAGAGGGATTCAGTGAGGAAGCAACCGTCGTGGCGGTCGCACTCTTCGTCACAGTCTGTTGCAATGTCGGTGAGGTATTACCCGAAAAGTCCGCGTCGCCACTATAAGTCGCGGTGATGGGGTGGGTTGACGCTACCAGGCTCGAGATGGAGAAAGTGGCCACCCCGCTGCCGTTGATTGTCACCGCACCCGAGATTGCAGTGCCGTTGTCATTGAAAGTGACAGTGCCGGTGGGGGTACCGTTCGTAGAGGTTACCGTAGCTGTAAAGGTGACCGATTGATTGACGGTGGAGGGATTCAAAGAGGATGTGAGGCTTACCGACGTTGTCGCCTGGTTTACCACTTGGGATAAAATTGCCGACGTGCTGCCGGTGAAATTGGTATCGCCGGCGTATACCGCAGTGATGGAATGAGTGCCGACGGCAAGCGCAGCTGTGGAAAATGTGGTCTTTCCGGCGCTCAGAGTCCCAGTCCCCAAGGTAGTTACGCCGTCTTTGAAGGTCACGGTTCCCGAAGGGGTTCCGCCATTTGCCCCAGTGACGGTTGCGGTGAAGGTGACTGACTGGTTGAAGGAAGAAGGATTGGCAGAGGAGGTCACGGTAGTCGTCGTGCTCGCCTGGTTTACCACTTGTGACAAAATTGCCGACGTGCTGCCGGCGAAATTCGCGTTGCCACCATAAACAGCGGTTATCGAATGCGTCGTGACGGAGAGGGTCGAGATGGAAAAAGTCGCAACTCCTGCAGACAGTGTGCCGGTTCCGAGAGTCGCGGCACCATCCATGAACGTAACAGTTCCAGTTGGCGTGCCGCCGGAGGATGTTACGGTTGCGGTAAAGGTAACCAACTGGTTGAAGGTCGAAGGATTGGCATCGGAGGCCAACGCGGTTGTGGTTGTTGATTTCACCACCTGCGAAAAGATCGCTGAAGTGTCAGGAAGGAAATTGAGATCTCCGCCATAGGCCGCTACGATTGAGTGCGTGCCTGCGGTCAGAGTCGAGGTCGTACATGTCGCCACCGCGCTAGTCAACGGGACTCCGGTGCAACCCGTGATGGCGGTACCATCCGATGTGAAGTCGACAGTTCCAGTCGGTGTACCAGAGCCGGGCAACACTGCTGACACCGTGGCCGTGAATTTTACAGATTGGCCGACACTTGATGGATTCACGGATGAAGTGAGGACTACCTTCGAGCTGGCCTGATTCACAACCTGTGTCACGACGGGAGAAGTGCTACCAGCGTAAGTCGAATCACCTCCGTAAACACCTGTGATGGAATGCGAGGCTGTAGACAGCGACGAAGTCGAGAAAGTTGCAACACCGCTAGGATCGAGTGTGTTGCTCCCTAGGATGGTTGCGCCGTTCTTGAAAGTTACAGTTCCAGTCGGAGTGCCTGCGGAACCAGTCACAGTAGCGGTGAAGGTAACGGATTCACCAAAGACTGATGGGTTCGGCGAAGCCGTCAGGCCTGTGGATGAGGCCGTGCTCCCCGGTGGCAATGCAGGCGTCATCTTGCTTACAAAAGCGTTGTTGCACGCCCCGGCGCAGCTGGACTGAAACGGGTGGCTGGTAGGGAAGTCGGGGGAGGAGGTTTCGCCGGCGATGTAGAGGTTGCCTTTGGCGTCGAGGGCAATGCTTTTGCCGGCTTCTGTGGCGCTGCCGCCGTGGTATGTGGAGAATAGGAGCGCATTGCCAGCCGCGTTAAACGTTGCTACGAAGGCGTCGCTAGCGCCGTGCAGGTTCGATTGAAGCGGCTTAGTAGTGGGGAAGTCCGCGGACTCGGTGCGGCCCACGATATGGGCGTTGCCAGCCGTATCCAGAACGATTCCAGAGGCTTCGTCGCGGCCGGAGCCGCCGAGGTAAGTCGAATAAACCAGAGCTTTGCCGGTGGGCGTGAACTTCGACAGGAAAGTATCGACACTGCACTTGCCCGATACTGCGTCGATCCCGCAGGCGGGTTGAAACGCCTTCAGCACGGGGAAGTCGGCGGACTGCGTGTTGCCTGTAACGTACGCGCTGCCCAGTGAGTCCACCGCGATTCCGGTACCCTGGCTGCCCAAACTTCCGCCGAGGTAGGTGGAGTACGCAAGCCCTAAGCCGTCAGCCTTGATCTTCGCAACGAAGGCCGTAGCCACACACGCAGCTGCCTGTCCGGTGGCACTCGCGCAGGTTTTCTGGAATGCGTTGGCTAACGGAAAGTCGGCGGATGTTGTCTGGCCGGTTACATAGGCGTTGCCGGCAGAATCCAAAGCGATGTCAGATGCGCTATCAGAGGCGCTGCCGCCCAGGTAAGTGGAGAAGAACAGGCTCTCGCCCGTGGCGTTAAACTTGGCTAGAAATGCGTTCTGTATGCACCCGCCACCGCACTTGGTTTGCAACGCGCCTGCCGTAGCCGGGAAATCGCTTGAGGAGGTCGCGCCCACCACATATGCGTTGCCCTTGGAATCGACTGCCACGCTCGTGGCGGAGTCTGCACCTGTCCCGCCGAGATAAGTCGAGTAGAGGAGGGCATCTCCGGTGGAGCTGATTTTTGTCAGGAATGCGTTTGAACATGCACCGGTCGAGGGATTTGCTGCGCACGTGGATTGAAACGCATTGCGAACCGGGAAGTCCGAGGAAGTTGTGTCACCAGTGACGTAAGCGTTGCCGGAAGCGTCCAGGGTCAGCCCGGTGGCTTGCTCGTTGGCGCTCCCGCTCAGGTACGTTGAGTAGAGCAGCGTGGAGCCGGTGGGGTCGATTTTGGCGACGAAGACGCCGCGCTGGGAGCTGCCGCCGCCGAAAGTCACTGCTTGTGGAGTCGGCGCTGTCGGGAAGTCGCCGGAAGCGGTGAAGCCGGCTACATAGGCGTTGCCGGCAGAGTCAATCGCAATCCTGCTGAGAGAATTCTTTTGGCTGCCTCCCAGGAAGCTTGAATAGACAAGTACTGGGTCAATCACCAGCGCCCGCTTGTGATCGTAAGCCCCCAAACGGAAGCCGGCGGTATTCTTGCCTTCCAGGTTCCAGCGGCCTGCAATCTCGCGCCTCTCACCATCGAGGTCCTGATAAATCCTGGGAGCCAGCAGCCGGACTTCGCCTTCTCCAGCGCCGAGAACCAAATTACCCTGTGCGTCCAGAGCAAGCTTGCCTGCACCCTCAACTGCCAGGCGAATCAGGCGCGGGTCGGCACCTGGGGCAACCACAAAGTCATACTCCAATTGGCGCTGGTTGCCGTAGTAGACGAGATTGATGCCGGGATAAATGTTTTCGTAGGCGACCTTGCGATAGGTGGGAACGCCGGTCCGCCACTTGGCGGGATCCTGTCCCAAGAAATAGTTGCTGTTGCCAGGCAAAGGATCGGCTCCGCCGATGCGCGTCTCCGCGTTCGAGCCTGCCAATTGAAGGTGCAGCACTGCCGCGTGCGACTGGGCTTGATCCTGAGAGAAAGCCAGCACTGCCTCGCCGGGCGTCAGGAAAAATGTGTAACCCGCGCCGCGTGACAGGAAACGGACACGCTGATCACTTTGGCCTCGATTCTCTTCAAAGCTCAGGGGAAGGTCGCCATAGCTCTGCGCGGCATGCGATTGCGCGGCGTCCGGTTTGGCGGCATCACCCGTTGCGAAATCGGCATTCGCGGAGACTTCGACGGGGGTCGAGGCCTTCGGCCTTTCGGCGGCGTTCAGCGCGGTTGCGATTCCCAGAACGGAGGCGAAAAAAATACACAACTGTACATCGGTGACTTTGACGAGGCAGCGCATGATAGTTCACCCTACAGGGGAGCAAAGATAACTCGGCCCAAGCACAAAAGCTATTGAGGACTGATTTGATATCACCGGGGGATTCGTATGTCAACTCCTAAATTAGAATTGGCATGAGCCCGAGCTCCGGCTTTACTCCAGGAACCGACGGTGATATTTGCCCGAGCGGGTGCTGACGACTACGGATTCCACAATCGCCACACTCGTTCATTTAGCAAGAACGAGAAATCGGGGAGATTTCCTTCTCGCTTGTTACTTGCTCTTCAATTCCTTGTTTGCCACTTGCCAGACACCGGAGGCTTTCTTTAGGGAGATAGTAACCTGCTGTGGTTGCATTGTCTTGCGTTGGCCCTCAGCCGTGTAGGACGTTGTCTCTATGCAAGTTTCCGTAGCGGTGTCTCCTGAAAAAGTAGGCTTGCTGCAGCCTTCGTACTGTACTCCATACGCTTTCATTCTGGAATCGGAGAATAAATGCCTAAGTGCGTCTTCTTGCTGCTTGTTCATACCCGGCCAGGTTTTCTTAACCTCGCCTACGAGCTGTGTCCTATAGGCGTCAACCAGATTCTGGATGGCCCGATTGATCGCTATTGTTTCGGGTCCTGTTGGGTCTGAGACCACCAGCTTTGGATCCACCGTGATTTGCACTTGCGAAGACGTTGCGGTTCCGCCGTCCCCTTTTGCGGTTAGAGTATAGGTTGTAGTCTTGGTAGGGCTGACAGTTAGCGTTCCACTAGCTGACTGTGGGGGATAGCTCTTGCCCGCATCGTCGGTGATCGTGGCCGAAGTAGCGTTTTGGGTTTGCCACGATAGGTTAGCCGACTCACCCTCCCGGATCCTCTCCGTGCTCCGATTGAATTGGGAAATAAACGGCTTGAGCACTGGCTTGACCGGAACCTCCACAGTGATTGTAGTCTTTCGAGTCTCAGTTCCGCCTTCGCCGGTTGCTGTTAGCGTGTAGCTTCTAGTCTGGGTCGGCTTAACTTCCTGTGAACCGTTGAGGGGTAGACCGGAAGCTACGTCCTCGATGCTCACCTCTGTTGCATTTGTGATTTGCCATATGAGTTTAGCCGCTTGGCCTTGTTGAATTGTATCGGGGTTGGGCGAGAATGAGGCAATCGACGGACGGAGCAGCGGTTCCATCGAAGCATTTACAGACAGGCGCTCGCCAGGCTTTGCGGTCTTGGTGTCCTTCCATGGCTTATAGCCCTTCAGGGTCAGCGCAATCTGGTGTGGAGCGTTTGCTTCGACCCTGACATAGAGGCCCGTGTCCGCCAAGTCGCCGAAGGAGTTTCCATCTACGCGAACGTTCGCACCTTGTGTGCCCGTAATTACTAGATAGGAGTCCTTGGGAGGCGCGGTTCCGGGCGTGTTGCTAGGGTTGAGCGTTAATCTCACCGGAGGGTCGTTGTTGCCGGCGATCTCGATGTTCCGAGGGGCGGATGGCTCGTACCCCGGCTTCTCAACGTGGACTACATAGGTTCCCAAGGGCAGGGGAATGCTGAAGCTCTTCTTGTTGTTTGTGCTTCCCCTGAGATCTTTCCCCACAAATACGTCCGCTCCTTCCACATTTGTCTGCACCACCAGTTTTCCCGTCCGCAGAGCCTGCTGCGGCTGCGGAGGCGGCGGAAACACAAATTGCGTAAAGGTCTCTCTGTTCTTGGCGATGTCCACCGTCTGAGGCGAAGGCGACTCATAACCTGCTTTCTGGACGCTGACCTGATGGTGGCCTTTGCCCACCGAGATCTTCAGTTGGTGGTCGCTGCCGGTGGTCCCTTTGGGCTTGTCGTCGATGAAAACATCGGCTCCTTCCACGTTCGTCCGCACAGACAGAGTGCCGACCGGAGCAGACGGCCAAAAAATCCCGATTGCGATGGCAAGAATCAATAACGCGCTGGCGGCGATTGTGACTCTGTTCATCTTCGGCCGAAGTCGGCTTGCAGTGGCAAGAACACTGCGCCCAACACGACCCTCTGCCACGCCAGCGGTGCTCATGAAGGCCAGCACCCAGTCATTGAAATGCTTGCTGGCCAACTCTGCTGGCGGCGGAACTTCGCGTGGCGAAACCAACGGGACCGGATCAATAAAATCTAGGCCCCTCGTCTCCAATGCACATCTCCACTCTCTCTCGACCCACGCGGATCGGCTCGCGTCACTGGACCAGAAGAGATAAAAGACGTCGCGGGCCGGAATTTCCGCCTGAAGCCTACTTGCCCAATCCTGACCAGAGCGCAGGTGGAGTACATCCAGAAAGACATCGAGTTCGGGAGCCACTTTCTGCATGCCTTGAATACGCGCTAGAACAGCGTCCCGGTCCTGGTGGGCATAGGAAGCAAAAGCGGTGCGATGTAGCCGTTCTTGGGTTGGGATTTGAGACGGCTCGGCCATCTCTCTCCCAACACGTATGGCGAAGTGTATCCTCGCGATCTCTAGGGCGTTAACGTAGACCGCGGCTGCTCCCTGGTATGAGCCTTCATGGGCGGTATCGGGGACTCGGGCGGAGAACGATGCGTTACCGATCTCGCCTTTCCACAGGACGGTGTCCTCGGGATCTTCCACGATCATCTCCTCAATGCGTAACCGCACTGATAGGACTGTCCCGCGCAGTACCTGAGCGGGCCCCTTCGACTGCAGTGAAAGGTCACCACTCTTGGTGGTATCTTGGGCGCTCCGAATGACTTCCTCCGCACGCCGGATGACTTCTTCCCGCTGCTTGCCCAAGTGCGCCCAGACGTTAACGACGAATGCGGCCCCGGGAAGCACTGTCGCATGTGTAGTCACCGAGAAGTGCACCGCATCAACGCGGCCTGAGCGCCTTGGGACCTCGGCCGTTGGCAGTTTGTCGTCTACTTTCCCAGCGGGGAATCTAGATGTTGGGACACCCGGCGCTGTAGGTTGCCATGTCTCGGTTGATGCTGCGCCTGTCCGGTCCCAGAATACGGTGTCGGATGGGCGCGGGGCTTCCCATTCCTGCGTCGAGATCGGCGTTCCCGGCTCGGGCGGTCTTGGCTGAGTTCTTGCCGCCTCTAGAAGCTCACGAAATTTCTCCGATCTCCGGTAAGCCGCAGGCTGGCTCTGCAGGAACTCCAAAGCCTTGGCCGGAGAGTCCTCGGCCAGAAACTGTTCCCCTCGTGCCACAGCCGCGGCAATATCGCGGTTGAGATCATCGCGCCGTCGCCGAGCCTGTTCCAGCACGATGCGTACTTCATCGTCGGGGAAGCGCGGCAAGATCGATTCCAGCAGTTCGATGGCGCCGTCATATTCCTGCTTCCTCAACAAGTCGTGGGCGCGCCGGACCGAGCCTTCCACCTCCTGTTGTTTCGCTTCCTTCGACTGCTGTTCCCGCGCGAAGCGCAGCAGATTGTCGATCTCCGGCGCATTCGCAAATCGGAGTTGACCCGCTTCGAGCAGCCGGATCGCTTCGGCATAAGCCTTGCGTCCTACGGCGTTGTTCGCCTGCTGGATACAACTGGATTTGGCCTGCTCGGTCCGGTCCTGCGCCAGTCGCTCTTGCGCCATTGAAACTAAAGATTCCAGGTGAGGATTGCCGGGCACTTTGCGCAGCGCTTCCTCCAACACCTTGAGCGCTCCCGCCGCATTGCCGAAGTTCAGGATTTCCTGGGCAGCCGCTACTTTTTCCCGGACGTACGATTTTGTTTGTGCCGCCTCTTTTTGAGTCTCGGCGAGGTCGCGAAGCTTGATGAGCGATGGGTCATTGGGAAAGCGGCGCAGGCCCTCGGCGGCCAGGTTCAAAGCAGTTTGATGATCGTCGGTGTTGATCGCCTGCTCGATCTGGCGAGTGACTTGCTCCAATTCCCGGCGTCGCTGCTCTTGCTCGCGCGCGGTCGTAAATTTATCCAGCAGCGCCCGCAGTTGCGGGGCGTCCGGGTCCAATTTTTCGGCTTCCTTCAGGATGTCGAAAGCGGCGGTATATCTCCGGTTGGTAATCTCTTTGCGCGCCGCCTCCAGAAGGTTCTCCATGCGTTTCTGCTTCAGCCGCTCTTCCAGTTCTTTCTCGATCATCCGGTGGAGCGACTTCACCCTCGTGTCGTTGGGCCTGCGCGCGAGGACTTCTTCCAGGGCTTGCCTGGCGGTGTCCAAATTTCCAGCACGATGCGCATTTTCGGCTCGTTGCAGAACCTGTCTCAGGTGTTCCGCCTCCGACTTGGCCGACTGCACCGAGGCGCGGAATTTCTGCAGGTCAACGTTGGTGGGATCGAGACTGACGGCTTGATCGAGGTGGCTGAGCGCTGCTTCGAATTCTTCCCGCCGGTAAGCTTCTTCGGCCTGTCCTTTGAATTGCCGGGCTCGTTCGGCACTCTGTTCTTTCTCGATTTGTTTGCGCAGAGAGCGCAGAAGGCTTGCGGCTTTCGTGTGCTGTTTGTCAATCTTCAGAATCTCGACCAGTTGCTCATGCGCCTGCAACAGTTCGTTCTTTTCCAGCAGGAGTTCGGCCTGATGAAGGTAACCACCGATGGCCTCCTGTTTGAGCCGATCCTGAAGCTGGGTGAGTTCAATGGCAAACTCGTCGGCCGACGCATAACGCTGGTCGCGGTCCTTGGTCAGGGCCTTCAGCGTGATTGCCTCGAGGTCAGGCGGAAACGATGACAAGTACTTCGAAAACGGCGGCGGCTGCTCGCTCAAGATCTTCATCAGCGTTGCGCCGGTACTCTCCGCTTCGAACGGCAGCGCTCCCGTGAGGAACTGGTACAGGACTACGCCGGTGGAATATACGTCGGTGCGCTGATCGACCTGAAGCTTCTCGTTCAACTGCTCCAGAGACATGTAATTCAAGCTTCCCATGAACTGGCCGGTGCGGGTGAAGTTTGTGTCGCCGATGCGGGCAATGCCAAAATCCACGATTTTGACGTTGCCGTCTTTCAAGACCATGATGTTGCCTGGCTTGATGTCGCGGTGAACCACTTTCAGTTGGTGGGCATAGGCAAGACCGTGGCAGGTCTGAATGATGATGTCGAGTTTCTGCAAGAGAGTAAGGTTCTGGCGGGAGCGGATGATCGCTTCCAGGCTGGCGCCTTCCAGGTACTGCATCGCCAGATAAGGACTTCCTTCGTGTTCGCCGAGTTCGTAGACGGTTACGATATTGGGATGCTGGAAACTGGCTGTTGCCTTTGCCTCCCGGAAAAACCGATCCAGCAGATCGGGATATTCCGCAGAGTTGATGGTCATGATCTTGATGGCGACGAGCCGGTCGAGGAATGGATCCTTCGCCCGGTAGACGATTCCCATTCCGCCCTTGCCGATAACATCAAGGACGTCGTACTTCCCGATCTTTTTAGGTAAGGCAGCAGCCATAAACAGCCAGTCTCGTGGAGTGCGCCGGGCGGAGCGACACTGAACCCTTGAACTGAAACCTTAAACGACTTTTAGCGCTTGCCGGGAACCTGGGCTAGGGGGGAACAGGCCGGGCCTCCGAAGCAGCGCGTCCGCTATTGTGCTACGAACCCGCCTTCGCTGCAACTCTGTAAAGTAGTCTGGCGCGACCGGAACGATTTTACAGCATCGTTCTTTACGACTGGGCGCAACCTGCGGTAGGATTTAGCGCTTCGACAGATTGCCATGAAACTTGCCACCCAGGCCGCCGGCAAAACGGACGTAGGCCTGGTGCGTAAGAACAACGAAGACAATTTCGGTTACGACAATCGCATTGGAATTTTCGTAGTATGCGACGGCATGGGCGGTCAGGCCGCCGGTGAACTGGCCAGCAAGATCGCGGTCGAGACGGTGCTCGGTTATTTCCACCAGGAAGAGAAGCGCAGTGGTTCAGAAGTGTTGGGGCACGGCTTTGCCGAAGTTTCAGAGCGGGCCAATGCTCTGGCTAACGCGGTGCAACTGGCGAATAAAGCCATCCGCGAAACCTCGGCACGTGACGCCGGAGCTGCTGGTATGGGCTGTACTCTGGTGGCGGTCCGTATCGAAGGAAACCTGTTTTCCATTGCCCACGTTGGCGATAGTCGAATTTACCTGATACGCCAGGGAACGATTCAGCAGCTCACGACCGATCATTCTCTGGTGATGGAACAGGTGCGCCGCGGCATGATCACGCTGGAAGAGGCGGAGCACTTCGAGATGCAAAACGTGATTGTGCGGGCGCTGGGCTCGGAGGACAGTGTTGAGCCTGACCTGGCCGATCTTAGTCTGGAAGAGAACGATACGTTATTGCTTTGCAGTGATGGTCTGTCGCGCTACGTTAAAGATGATGCGATGCTCGACGTAATCACTCGTATCGAGAATTTGGACGATGCTTGTAACAGCTTGATCGAGGCTGCCAAGAGCGGAGCCAGTGACGACAACATCACTTGCCTGCTGATCCGGGCGGTCGAGCAATCCTGGGGTGGACGGCTCTTAGGCCGCATCGCCGGACACAGCGATAACTCGCAACAAAGCTCGACGTAGCAACACTCCAAGCAAGTCCCTAGTGCGCCACCTGAGAGACACAGCCAACATTCGAGACAAACAGAGGCAGAGGATTAGCTCCGCTGAATTGTAGCTGGTAGGTCCAGAATTGCTTTTGGCCATTCACAGTCACAGCCGAGCCGTTGGACTGCTTGTACACAAAGCTGAGATCGTAGGCGCCCGTTCCCTTCGATTGGGGGTTGCCGTTCCTGAAGAAATGGAATGCCCCCCATGGTCCTGAATCCCCTTCCACGACTACCCCCTTCGTGGTCACAGCCACATCCTCACTCGCGCCGGTCCAGACGAAGCTCTGCGGCGGACCATTCCCCGTGAGGGGGGCTTGGCTTCCAATCTTGATGGCGAGCTGCTCCATATTGGTGTCCACCTGCTTCAGCGAGTACGCCACGCGAGGCGTGGGATTGCCTGCGTATAGCGTGTTGCTCATTTCAGCCGCGTAGTTGAAAAACCGCACGAAATCGGGATAAATCCTGATGCTACCCGAGTTGTTCGCTACATAGTGGGAGCCCTGTTTGATGACGTATTGAGCCAAGCTGGCGGTCAGCGCAGACAGAGCTCCGGTGTTTGGAGCTAAGACGGCATTTAGTCGCTCGATCGGGAGGTCTTGACCGTTTGAGTTGAAGGGGAAGTAATTCCGAAATGGCTCAAATTGCTGGCAGAATAGCTTGCCGGCGTTGTTTAGCGGCACCTTGCCGGTGCCGCCCGCAGCGATCTCCGCGTCCTGGATGGGCTCCTTTAGTAAGCGACCGAGCGAATTCGGGATGTGATATTTTTCGTCTACTTTGTTCCCGGCTAGAATGTCTGCCGCAGTCCTAGCGGCCTCACCGGCCTTGAGCGCCCCGCTCGGGTCAGATGTTCCCGTACTCTTGGCTAACAGACTCAAGGCTTCTCGGAGGTCCGAGAGCGCTTTGGTATAAGGGTCAGTGGCTGCCGACTTCAACACGGTCGGCAGCCCCTTCTCCGGAGTTGGCGACACGACCGCCTGCACTGGGGCAAACACGTCGGAGATTGTGCTATCCGAAACCTTCGTATTGTGCGAGATGAACCAGAGTAGTTCCAGCAGTGGAGAACTCGCGCTGGTCAGAATTTCCAGCTTGCCCGCTGCCTCGCCGGCATTGTTCTGCGAAACATGCGCATGAGAGTGATCAAGGAAGTCGCGCCACTGCTGGATGTAGTCGCTTTCGTAACGCTCTTTAAGCCTCTGGCGAAGAAGCGTTGGATCCAGATCGGTCACCGCGCTGTTTCCTCCTAGCACCCAGTCCTCGTTCTTCTGACGGTCCGGGCGGTTGATAGCGGCGTCTATCAAGGCAAATCCTTCCGGTGTGAATGCCGCCTTGATGGTGTCATGCGCGTCGACGACGCCGACTGAATTGGGGAACAGGTTCCTGAAGTTGATATCTCGAGCGGCTGGAGCTTGAGCCTGGGCCAGCAAATTGAAGTAGGGCACGTCGATGCCGGTGAATGCCAAAAGAAAATCGCGCGCGCGATTAACGGCGGTGTGGTCCGGTGAGATCCGGTAAGGGTCCTTGATGGCTAGTTCCGTGCTGTAAAACTGAAATTGGCCCATGACCAACCGCAAGGTATCTGCGTCTGGCTTTCGGTCTTCGTCCCAGTGTTTGTAGAGGATGGGGAACAGGAAATCCTCAGTGCTGTATTTGCCATAGCCTGCGGTGATCAGATACGCCCTCAGGTCGTTGTATCGGAGCAAGTAGCTGTCGCTGGGGTCGGGCTTGGCCTTGGTCGGAAGCAGAGCAGTCTGGAGTCTTTTCTCGGTGTCGTCGAACAGAAGGGCCTTGAAGCCGTCGAAATATACCTCGCGGGCTTGATCGTAGATGTCATTTCCCGCATATAGCCCCCAGCGTAAATGCCAGTACGATTCCCCATTGCGGTAGCTCGTAATTTCTTCGAGTTGCTGTCTCAGGCGATCCAGCGTTTGCAACTGGTCGATGCTTGGGATCTGGCCTGGAGTTGCGCGAATGCGGCGAACGACCTCCGTGGCTTGCTTGACATCGCGTTCCAGGGAAAAATTTCCGATGAACGACACCAGGAACCCGATCGCGAACACTAGAGCGACGCCGGCGAGAGTGGCGAAGGCGATTCGGCGAAGCAGGCTTACTCTCGAGCTGAACCCGCTGGCGCTCAGCGCGACGCGGTCTTTCAACAGGACCTCATTGAAGAGTTGTGAGAGAAACACCCACTCCGGGACTTTGCGGGAGCTCGCCCGGTACGATTCAACCGGAGCTTGAGCACGCATCCCGCCCGCGCCGAACACTACAGTTGCATTGGCATTAAAACCGGTGTCTTGGGCCTGCATCTCCGGCAATGCCGAGGCCACGTCTTCGATGACCACGGGCCGCACTCCGGAGAAGTAGAACCCGCGCAGAAAGGGATTCACGCTTAACTGGCTGGGCCGCGCCAGATCCACCAGAAACTGCACCAGCAAGTCCCGGCGCTTGCGGAGTTCCCTGGGAAACTCATAAATGCCGGGCAACTTCTCGGTCTGCCCGGCGATGGAGAGAAGATCGATACGCTTGTCGGATAAAGAATAGAACAGCTCATCAAAAGCCTTCTCGAGGCGGCGGGTCTCTTCTTCGGCATAGACACCAGTTGCCTGGAGTGATCGAACCGGCAGGGTCGCGCCCAATACCTGGGATGTTTCGTCCTTGCTTAGGCCGGCTACGTAGTCGAGAAAAAGCGATCCGCCATCCTGGCGCGCCCCGATGCGATCCGCTCGAGTGAAGAGAACGTAAATCGGAAAGCTGATACCCAGCAGTTGCGAGACTTCGTTGAGACGGGTGCCCAGCCTTCTGGCCGCAGATAAAGTGGCCTCATTGGCGCCCTGCCTCAGAAAATTTTCGTAGTCGAAGCAAACGACTGCGGCGCGGGGCGCCTGGTGTTTTTTCCCGGCGCTCGCAACTCGTCCCGGTTGGACAAGTCTGATCAGCCGCTTCCAGACTTCTGGTTGGGAAAATATCGAGCCGCCGCCGTCGACGAAAACCGCCTGACGCGTATACCAGAAGTTTGCGACTCGCGTGGGAACGACGGTATTGTCCTGGTAAACGTGCCCGGCCAGCAATTCCGGGTCAAGGGCGGAATGAATGATGGTCGTTGTCTTGGTCGATCCGGGGTCGCCTACCAGGAAGATTAACGGGAGATTGCCCAGGCTCGCGCCCCGTCCCAGTGCCGATTTTTTCAGGCGGCGTACGGCATCGCGGACGAGCAGATCGACTTCTCCTGTCGCAGCGCTGGGTATGAACTCCGTGTCAGTGCCTTCGGCAGCTTTCGCCTGGCGGTGGAACCACCACGCCGCGAAGCCTGCTCCGAATAGGCCGATCAGCCAGAGTCCGATGCGCAGGAACCAGATTCCCGCCCCGGGCGGGTTCGCCCAGGTGCCAATGAACCAGACCAGCACCAGGTAAACCAGCAACACTCCGCCCGTTAGCCAGTAAACCATGCAACCTCCCTTGCTTATCTTGCGGCCACGTTGGAAATTGCCGAGGCGCCGTAAACCAAAAGCAGCTTGAACGCGACAAATAGAACGACCGAACCCGCCACGGCCGCGAGTGACCCGATTAAGAGCTTACGGACCCATGGATCTGACTGCGCCAGCCGCACCGCGTCGGCGGGAATCATGCCACGCGGCGAGAGGACGGAAGAAGTCCCGCGAATGCGGCGGATTTTTTCCTGCACCGCGGCCATCATCGAACGTAATTCGCCCGCGCCGCCCGCGGCATACCGCCCTTTGAATCCCAGCAACAGGCAGAGGCAGTAGATCTCGAGCAGGTCGCTTACCTCGTTGGTATCAGGACGGTTTAACGCTTTCTGGAGTTCCTGAAAGAAGACTTCGCCGGCCAGTTGGTGGCCAAACATCTCGGCCTGAAGCGGAAGCCGGGGCCAATCGGAGAAGGCCGGGTTGCGGCTACTGAGCACAGATTCATCGAGAAACGCAACCAGGGCGAAGATGACTTGCTTTACATCTTCAGCGCTGTAACCGCGTTGGCGCGCTTTTTGTTCCGCCACGCGCAAGTGCTTTTTCATTTCCGCGCGAAACGACTCTCCGTTGGTCACAGCCTGCCGGTTGTAGCGGACGCGCACAATGATGGTGAAGACTTCTTGAAATTCAAGAGCAAGATTCCAGCCGCGCCGGTCCATGGCGGAACTGGAACCTCGATAACTGGCGAGTGGTGAAATTCGACCTGTGCCCATGTTTCTTCGCCGCCTTAGCTCTCTAGAATGACTACTAGTTCCATCTCCGGGGAGGGTAGCTCTCCGGGAACATAGATGCCTACTTGGCGCGTTCTCATGATGTGCTCCCAGCAAGGCCCAGCACGGTTGACGGTGAAGTATTGGCTGTCGATTTTTGTCGCGATCGCCGAGGGTGGTACTTGCACGTGGGTAAGGCTCAGTCCGGCCATGGCTCGCTTCACCAGGTCTGGAATGAACTGAGCCGAGCACACTTTGAGCAATTGTGGCGTCTTGACGATGAGATCGGCTTCGCCGACCGGCGAATGAATACCTAAAATCCAGCGCGCCCGGCCGAAGCAACGCTGGTCTCGGATTTCGGCCTCGTAAAAATACCGGACCGTTGGACGCAACGGAATCACGATCGCTTGCGCCGGCACGACGATTTCCAGGTGGCGGCGAATATGCTCGTCGAGAGCATCGAAGCAACGGTCCAAATGTTGGTGATCATAAGCCGGTAGAGAGCGGGGTTGGGTGTCCAGCCCGAACGTGCATAAGGCTCCCGCCAAGCGCGACATCTCCCGGAACAGCTCTTCGGGATGGCCATGCTTGGAAAGCAGGATGTGCCGGAGCGGTGTGAGACTTGAATTGACGGCGTGCAGGAACCAGAACTGCGAGATATGGCGGGCGGAGAGTCCAGCCTGAAATTTTCCTCCAGCTTGCCCTTGCTCCCGCGAAACCACGACGCTCTTTTCTTCCAGGATTTCCACCAAACGGCTGAGCAGGCTCATCAGCCGTCCACTAGCGCTCACCTTCAGGCACGGAGGAATGAAAGTGGGGTCGGCTGCGAAATGGCCAGCGCCGTCGCGAATGACGCGCACCACAGGAAGAGTAAGAAGGCCTGGCGCGGCTTCGGACTCGACGACGAGACGAATGTTCTTGCGGCCTATCGAAATTTGTTTTTCATCCCGGCCGGTATTTTCGTCGTGCACGGCCTCGATTTCGCAGGCGTAGCGGCTGGTCAGGTTAGGGCCCGTCTCGAGTTCGCAGTTCTTGCCGTCGGGCGCCCAGCGCGGAACCGCCAAACACAGCGTGAGATGGTCCGCAGTTGGAGAGAACAGATCACTGAAACTGCGGGGTTGAGGCAGGTGATCGCATTCCGGCGTATCGAAAGCCAGACCGTCTTCAAAGATACCGCGGGCGTGGATGAGCGAGAGAATTCCATTCTGCAGCGCGTCGGCATCCACTTCGCAGGCGGCAAATCCGTAAATTTCGTTCCACAGATTCGACGTCGCAAAGTGAAGAGAGTCCTCGAAATAACGGTTCTGGGCCTGGAAATGCTGAGGAGCCAGGTACATGCCTTCCGACCAAACGATTTTGGAGAGCAGCTTCATCTTCTGTCTCAGTCTTAAGAATGCGGTTGCTGCCTGCTCCCTGTACCGTGAAAATCCGAGCCGGGCAAACGAGGGCACGCCTGTATTTGAGTCTGGAGTTGCCGCAATGAATTGCCGAATTTCAGCGTCGATGCTAGGCGCTGGGGTGTTTACTGTCAAGAGAAGTTGCTCCCCGATGCAGATTGGTCCTCAAACAATCAGCAGGTTCGCCGCAGGCAATGCTATGCTTACTAGCGTAGATCAGCATCCTCCCCCAAAGTAGAATGTCCCTCGATACTGGCGTTTTGTGCGGGATTCAGGGAATATCGAGTGCGGGCGGGCAGAATGAAGTTTACGGAAAAATACGAGATCCTCGAGTTGCTGACCAGCGGTCGAGTCAGCACATTTCTGGCTCGCGAACGTGCCACTCAAGCACAAGCGGTTGTCCATACTTTTGAGTGTCCGGCGAATTTTGCCGTGGAATCCCGGATCTCCTCGATCCTCAGGCATTTTGCATCCATAGCTCCAAGCCCTGCGGAACCGGTGTCAGAAGTGGGCTTCGATGAGGGAAGCTCTTCGGCATACGTGGTCACGAGAGTACCTTCCCCCAGCGCGCTGCAATCGTGGGTTCATTCCTACCGGTCTTTTTCTGTTTCTGTTTCTGGAGCCGAACGCAAGAACCGGAAAGAGAGCGCTTCGGACGAGAATGCCACTGCGGAACTTAGTGCCTCGGAGGTGGAACGGCTTCTGCGACAGAGTGGCCGTCCCCAGACTCAACGCCCTCCCGAAGCCTCCCCTCCGATTTCAACGGAGCCTTTTTCGGTAAGTTCTCCTGCCGATTCCTCCCGGCAGAAAGGAGAATTCACCAGGTTGTTCGAGGAACCCGGAGCCTTTGAACGTCTTACAGGCAGGGGAGCGCCTGGAAGCTCGGCACCGGCAGTGCCGCCTGAGCCTGTCTTGACAAGTCAGCCGGAGAGTCCGACAAACTTTTCAACCGGCTTTGCGACAGACTTTGGAACGGCAACTCCGCCTGTGAAGGGAAAGGCGCCCTCGTCCGCGGCCGACTTACCCGAGCCCGGTTTACCTAAGCCGGGATCGTTCACCCAGGAATTCTTTTCCGGAACAGATGCGGCTTCCGAGCACACAGCATTCGGGAGCGGTCCGGCGCCGGAACAGACGGGCGTGAAAGCGCCGGGCGCATTCACGAAAGAGTTTTTGGCGATTGGGAAAAGCACACAGACCAGCAAACCCGCGGCGGAGGAGAGAGCGAGTTGGGAGGGAACGCCGTCCAAGACTTCCAACCCAGCGCGGGAGTTAGACAACTCGCCGCCAATTTCGCCCATGCCCGAAAGTCCGGTTGAAAAATTTCGACCGAAGCCGGAAGTGCAGAAGAGCAGCACGGGAGAATTTACCAGTTTTTTCCGCGGACCCTTCGAGCAACCCAGCGCTTCGGAAAAACCTATTGAATATCCAGATCCGGTTCAAGCCAGCCCGCCTCCGAGTGCAGGTGACTTCACGCAAATGTTTGGCCCAGAGACTCGATTGGAGAAAAAAGAGGCCCCGCGCGCGTCAGCATCTCAGCCAGAGCCGTCCAAGACGCCATCGTTCGCTCAAATTTTTAGTGAGGAAGCCAAGGGTGGTGCAAGGCTGGGAGATTTGAAGCTGGATCCCGATCCGCATGTTCCGGATTCGTTGAAGCCCCCACTCTGGTCGACCGTGAGTCCCACTGGGATGCCTGCCGTGTCTTCTGGAACAGCGTCGCCGGGTTCTTCTGGTGGAGGAGGTTTCTCGGCTTCAGAAGCGCGGCGCGGTTCTTCCGGCGGCGAAAACACGTTTCTGAATCAGGGCGGCCGGAGCGACGCTACGAATGTTTTCAAGCCTCGGGGTGCCGAGGCGCCGCCGGTCGAGCCGGAAGCCCCGAGCGGTCCGAGCGAATTCACGATGTTTCTGGACAGGAGCCAGTTGAGGGCGAGTCTTCCGCCGCCGCCAAATCCCGCCGCCCCAAATCCTGCGGCGCGTACTCCCGCAGGCATGCCTCCGATGCCTTCCTATGCCCCGCCAGCGCCACCGCCCATGCCGCAGGTGGCATTTCCGCAGGCGCCCAAGGTGCCGCTTCCGTCACCTCCCGGCCGCGCTGCCTCCTATTGGCCCTTGATCACGGTCTTGACTGTTCTGTGTGCTATCGCAGCCTTGCTGGTAATGTATTTCGCGTTAAAACATTAGATGGTCGTTCGTTTGACGCGTCGCTTGAGTCGAGTGTCAGTCTGGTCTGTGAGCAGAATTCAAGAGCTGCGGGGCAGCAGAATCAGCAATTCCAATTCCGGCTTCGGCAGATCCTCGGGCACATAGGCGGCAAGATTTCGCGCGCGGCGCACCGCTTCCCACGCGGCTCCGGACTGGTTCAGGCTGAAGTACTGGTACTTCAGTTTCACCGGAATCGCGCTGGGAGGATTGCTCAGATGCTTCAAGTCGATTCCCGGCAGAGCGTTCTGCACCAGATGATCGATGTGAGTGGCCGAACAAACTTTCACTTTTTGTGGAACCTTCTGGATTACCACGCTCTCACTGGCTTCGCAACTCACCGCGAGATACATTTTCGTATCCGCCAGATACTTTTCCTCGGCCAGAGCGGTGGCATAAATCGAAGGCTGCACCAACTTCAGGGGCAGTGACACCAGGTTCGTGTCCACTACGGTTTTCAGCAGCGAACGCAGTTTCTCGTCGAGATCGGCGAGGACCGGCCCCAGATTATCGTGATCGTAAAGCGGCAGGTCTTTAGGCCGAAGCTTGGGCGAGAAGGTGGTGAGCGAACCGGCAAGCTCCAGCATGGCCGAAAACAATTCTTCGGGATGCCCTTGCTTGGCCTCAAACAAATGGCTGAACACCGGGAAGTTGGAGTTGACCGTATAGAGCAACCAGAAATTCGCAATGTCGGTCGCAGTAAAGTCGGCGAGACTCTGGTTTTTTTGCCGGCGCGTGGCCGACAACTGGCCGCTGCGAGCGGCTAGCACCTCAATCATTCCACGCAGTATGCCCTGCACATATTCGCTGGCGCGGATGTCAAGAAGAGGAGGAACAAAGCGGGGATTCAAACGAAATGTTTCGCCCTCAGCCTTTTCCACGTTCGCAATCCGCAGCGCTGAATTGCCCTCGCGATTCTCGCCCTCCACCATGAAGCGCAGATTCTTGCGCGCCACTTGCACCGGCTTTTCGCTGGTGCCGGTGTTTTCATCCCGGAAGGTGGCCACCTCCGCGACATACCGTGCGCCACTGTCCCCTTGACCGATGGCTATGTTCTGACCGCGCAACCGGTAATCCGGCACTGTGAGGTACATATCCAGACTCTTTACGCCCGGTTCGAAGGATTCGGCGAGCGTCTTCGAGGCCGGAACCTGATCCGCGTCCGGGATCTCAAAGAGAAGTCCATCTGGAAAAATTCCGGACGCGCGGGAGATCGCGAAGTGGCCGGTGGCCAGCTTCTCCTGATCGATGATCAGTTCGCTGAAACCCCAGGCACAAAATTTCAGGGCCTGGAGACGGAACTGGAGAGCGTCTTCAAGAAACCTGTCCTGAGCCTGAAGATGCTGCGGCGTCAAGAATGTGCCCTTGGTCCAGATGACAGGTTGCAGTCGCTTCATACGATTCCCAGTGGCTGCCCACAATAACAATTCTGAAGCGCAGAAGCAAAGGGGAACAGCAGATGCGACGCTGGGGGACGCGATCAATCACAACTTAGGGGGCGGGGATGCAGAAGTCAAGAAAAAGTCTTGTCGGATTCCGAACCTCGAATCGTGTGCACGACCGGCCACCTATTCCAGCAGCCCGTTATCCTTGAGTAAATCTTCCGTGCGTTCGACGCTGGGAATCAACACCACCGAGCCACGCGCTCTTCCAGCCCAGCGCGATGCGTCGTCTTCGCTGAACTTGATCTCGATTAGAAAAGCCACGAGGTCGTCATGACTGGTCACGCGCACGGTCTGCGCATTGATGTGGCCATGGTAGGGAACAAATACGACTTCGAAGTGGGGCCCCATTGTCTCCGTACCGGGATTGGGTGTGATGCGAATGTTGCCCGTAAGTTTTGTCATGCGGAGACTCTCCTGTGGCGGCTCCGGCTTATCTCTCCGTAACTGTGCATTGCCCTGTTATACCAAGTTTTGCAAGGGATTAGCATAGCATCGCGTTCTCGGAGTCAAGGTCGTAACCCCAGCCATTACCTCCGGCGAGGAGCGTCCTTGGGAGCCTGAACCCCTTTCGGCCGCTGGTCCACCCAGCCTCCGCGCAGTTCCTCAGCCCAACAAGAACCCGCGTTCGATGAGTTTGCGGAGGATACCCAGACACTCCGTTTGCACTTGGTCCAGGGGTGCATCCACCTGCCGGGCAAAGTCCTGAATCAGTTCGCTGACGGTTCTGCTCCCGTTGCAGGCGCCCAGGAAGCCCGCTACCGGCGGCTGGAGCCCGACAAAAAAAGGAAATCCCTTAGTCCGCCGCAAATTCAGCGACAAGGGCTTCCACCCGCTCTCCGCCGGCTGGAAAAACTGTTCCAGGCGCGTGTGCGGCGATAGCCGCGGCTTTACCGCCATCATCTGGTCATCGGAAGCGTGAGCTTGCAGGAAATCCCGGCCGGCGAACGTGAGCAGCACCGATTCGCCGAACGGGTCCTTGGGGGTTTCCGTGACCTCTTCCACGAGTATCCAGTTTTGTCCGGAGCGGCGGCGCATGGCTATGATTCCATCGTGGATAGCTTCTACTTTCCGCTCGCGGTAGTAGGCCATGTAGACGGCATAACGCTCCGCATCCTGCTCGGGCGATGCTGCGGTTTCGGCGATACGGTGCTGCGCGTATTCCGAGGGATCCTGCGTGTGGCCCTTTAGTATCCAGGCATCGCATCCGCTCCCTGCAAGCCATTCCGTTACACGCTCTTGCCACGGCTGGCCTTTCACTTCCGCCCACTCGCATAGTAGTTGGAAATAGCCATCCTCGTTGAGAAGATTGGGTGCCTCACGCACGAACCGCCGGCACAACTGGTCAAGATCCAGCGAGTTGTCGCAGAAAAGATAGCGATCAGAAGGGCTGATAAAAAAAGGCGGGTTCGAGACGATCAGATCAAACTTGCGTCGGGCAACTGGCTCAAAGCCGTCTCCGGCGAGGCACTCAATGTTCTCCAGGCCATTCAAGCGCGCGGTAAACTTCGCGTAAGTCACCGCCCGTGGATTCAGATCCGTGGCCACAACATGCTCGCTATGGGCCGCCGCCGAGAGCGCTTGAATCCCATTCCCAGTCCCGAGGTCCAACGTTGCCCGTGAGGGGCGCCGCACCGTGAATCGTGAAAGAAGCCGGCTGGTCGGATTCGGCCAAAGG
>Ga0210405_10001385_pt1 | contig 27795 bp, 13 predicted proteins | sample IncBWH11MmetaG_FD_155492 | JGI IMG/M metagenome (GOLD analysis project Ga0210405, IMG submission 155492) | Forest soil microbial communities from Barre Woods Harvard Forest LTER site, Petersham, Massachusetts, United States - Inc-BW-H-11-M | ecosystem: Environmental > Terrestrial > Soil >...
CATGGCGGCCACCGTGAACCAGATCGAGTCGCTCCGTGCGCAACTCGTTGCTCTGGGGAAAGAGTTGGGCACCGATGAGGCGTCGAAACCAGTTCGCAAAGCCGCGGACGACCTCGGGGAAAAACTTGCTGCCATCGAGGGAACTCTCTTGCAGCTCAAGCTGACCGGCCGCGGCCAGGACGACTGCCGCTGGTCGCCGATGCTGCTCCAGAAGGTAGGCTACCTCTTCAGCCAACTGGACAGCAGTGCCGATTTTCCGCCCACCACGCAGCAGAGCGCCGTGCAGGAAGAGTTGAAGCAGCGTGGCGACAAAGCAGCGCAGGACTTTCAGCAGTTGGTGGGGAAAGACCTGGCGGTGTTCAACGCCATGTTGCGGGAGCATAACATCAGCAACATTTATCTCAAGACGCCGTGACGCGTGTCTTAAGCGAAGCCCGTTCGGCCGCATCTCGGTTTCGTGGGCTTCTGCCGCTCGACGGCAGAGTCCATTTCTTGGTCTAATAATTGTTACTTAGGGTTCCAAACCGCGGTTCTGGGAGCCATCCGCGCCGCGCAGTTTCAATCAGTTACCAAAAGATGGTGCACTGTCACGGCAAAGGTCGCGAGTTCGAGTCTCGTCGTCCCCGCCATTTATTCAATCACTTAGAGAAGACCCAGAAGAAAATCTGGATCCGTTTGGGTCCAATAAGGTTCCGAAGCACTTCGCCCGCCGTGCATTCCACCGAACGAATCCTAGAACGTGCGCTCCAGATCAGCTACTAAGTCAGAGTTGATTTGTTGATTGACAGCAAACCACCTGGCGAGATCGCATTCACCAGTTTTCCTTGCGCGAAACGTTTGCTTTCCGGTGTTGCTTGAAGATATTTGTTCGCCGCGTAGAGATTACTGCGACGCAAATAAATCGCGGAGCGTTAGTTGATGTTCTCTTGACCGACCCGGTGCGTGGGACCGCTATTTTTTCACCGTCAGGGTCAGCGGCACGTTCACGCTGTAACTTCCAGCCGTTACCTTGACGGTTATGGTGTAGGAATTCGATGAAACTGCACCGCCGCCGTTCACGACGCTGGCACTGGTACAGCCGGACATGCCGCTGAGCAGCAACGCCATAAGGAAGCCAACAGCATACAAGAGGCGTGGCCGCACTCGATTCTGACGCGCCAACTGGAACGCCATCAGGATTGCCATCAGCACTCCAAACCAGAAGAGTGTAAGAGGCCGGGGTTGGCCGAGCGGGCGAGAAACCTTGAGTGGAACACTATTCCCCGAACCTTGCAGCACGATCTTTACGACCACCATGTACTCGAGCAAATTGACCTGCGTAATCGTGGCGCTGCACTGGGCATTCGGCGGGCAGCCAGTCACCACGTACCCCGGGGCGGTTAAGACATCGGTTGCAATACAAGTCGAAAAAGTGAACGTCACTGTTGTTCCCTGAGCTGAAGTCTGGGCGGAGGGTAGCGGTCCGCAGGTAGTAATTTGCACGACGCTCTCCGTGAGCGGACTCGATGTGCTCGGGAGAAGTCCGCTCGAACCAGAGTCTGGACTGTAGAGAGCCACGATCGGCGTGCTCCCCGATCCCAACTGCGAGATGGTGAGAGCGCAGGAACCCGAACCCGAAGAGGTGGAAGTCAACGTCACCTGACAAGCGGCGGAAGTGCCTGCGGTCACCGTAACCGTGCCGGTGGCGGCTGCGTTGCCCAGTAGCGGTACAACCTTGAAGTTCACCGTGATCGGGATCCCTACCAACGCTAAGTTCGCTGGTAGAGTAAGACCCTGATAGCTTGAACTTGTCGCCGTAATTGTTGTCGTCGTTGTGCCGGTGGGAGCTGGATTCACCGTCAGCGTAATGTTGGCGCTGCCCGAGCAGCCGTTCTGGTCGGTCGCGATAACGGTGAAGCTGAAAGCGCCCGCCGCGTTAGGCACGCCGGAGAGTAATCCTGTACTCGCATTCAAGTTCAACCCGGCGGGCAAGGTGCCGCCAGTCGCCCATGTAAACGTGCCAGCTTCGGAAGGCGTGAACGCCAGCGAATAGGGAGTTCCGACCGTCGCGCTCGGAGTTAGAGTTCCTGATGGCGAGATGTCGAACGCTGTGCAGGCTGTCACCATCACGTTGTCTTTGACGGTGATCATCTCGCTATCGAAATTGTCGAGGAACGCAACGGTGTCTGACACCGTGATGGTTTCGTTGTCTGTAACGATTGCTGGCGACGGTGCTGTCGCGACCACGGGAACGGAAACAGTCACTGTGTCATAAATGGGGTTGGGATCAACGCTCGTCTCGTTCAGATAGAAAGTCGATATGAAACTCGGATTGACCTGTTCGGGGATGAGATTGAAGGTGATCGTCGCTGAGGCGTTCAAGGGCAGCGAATTCAGGCTACACGTTGCGTAAGGACTCCCAGTGGTCGGAGGCGTGCACGTGAACTGGGTCCACGTCATGGTGGTGTAGGCTCCCTGTGGGTAGGCATTGGGGATGACCAGATTCAGCGTGATTCCCTGCGCCGTCGCGGGGCCGGCATTGGTGAGGGTTATTTGATAGGTCAGCGGGCTGTTGAGAATCGCCGGATTCGGCGAAGGTACGACCGTCAAGACCAAGTGCGCCTGAGGGGCCGCGGCTGTAGTTCCACTGAGCGGTAACGATTGCGCTGTTACGGCGGGGGTTTGACTGGGAGTGATTGGAGTATTGCTGGTTTGCGCGTTGTCAACGAAGGTAAGCAAGCCCGAGCCCGCGCCAGCGGTGGACTGCGTGAAAAAAAGCGTGACGATGCAACTGGCGCCAGGCGCGAGCAGATTTGGAAACTCTACATTTGTCACCGCCGAGGGATTTGAAGGACACTGACTCACGTTCGCGCTGAATGGACCGGTAACCGAATAGAGCAGGAAGTCCAGAGGCGCGGTTGCGGCTGGCGCCGTGCCGGTGTTGGCGATCTGCGCCTGCAAAGTAGCCGTCGTTCCTGTTTGAATCGTGCCGAAGTCGAGGCTGGTAATCGGATTTCCGCTCATGTCTTCAAAAACGATCGCCGCCTGTCCGCCCCATCCCGCGAGAGTAACGTTTTGAGAGGCGACACCCGAGCCGCCGTAACTCAATGAACCCGCTTCGGGCCCGATACCGAGAGGCGTAAAGCTCACTTGGGTAGTGCAACTCTGCAGAGGCAGGAGTTGCGAACCCGTTTGGCAGGCGTTCGGACTCGGGACCGGGTTCGCATAGGCGAAGCCACTGGTCAAAGTGGCGGGCGATATTGTCAGGCTCGTGAGCGGCAAAAGCGGACTCGAGTTTGTCACCGTTATTGTTTGTGTCGAGCTGGTCGCAGTGGGCAACACGTTGCCGAAGTCGAGCGCGGTGGGGGTAATCTGCAGAGCCGGAGCGGTGGACCCTGCGAAGCCTGAAGTCAACCCGAGATATACTCCCCCGGACATGGGAGTAGGGTTTTGGGCTGTCACGAGATCTCCGCTGGTTCCGAACGATAGGAATTGCCCTGTCAGATCGATAGAAGCAAGATCGCTTCCGTTACCAAATGCTGTCCCGGCCGAATCCACAGAGACAACGCGCAGTCCAGCGGTGCAATTAGCTACCGGTACGTTGTTGCTGGAGCAGGTGTCATAGGCGTAGATCGCCTGGGCCGTTACGCTGGTGAAGAGAGGCGTATACGAAGTAAACAGGGCCAGACGGCCATCCGCGCTTATGACGGGTGTCCCGGCGGTGGCGCTCAGGAAAGTATCCGGCTGCCCAAGCTGGTTGAACGAAATCAACTTCGGCGGTGCCGCCGCGCAACCTTGCACAGGCGTTCCGTTGTAGGTGCAGGTGTCAGCGAAATAAGTTTCTTCCGGGGAAGTCCCAGTGCATCCGCCGGGCAACAAACTGCACGCAAAGGAATTAAAAATAATGAAGCGACCGCCGTTTGCAACTGCGGCGCCTTCACCGCCGGACACGGCCATGCCATTCACATCCGCTGAAATGGCCGTTGTGGTCGGGGTGCAGCTGCCGGTCGCGCCTATGCATGTATCGCGCAGGTAGACGACCACGGCATTCGCGGCGAAGCTTTGGGGAGCGACATTGGGCAAGCTTGTATCGGTGGAAGAAAAGACAACGTAGCGACCATCCGGGCTAATGGAAGGCTGCTCGGTGATCGTGGTTGATGGCGTGGGGTTGCCACTTGGTTCCTTAGAAATCAATTGCGTGCATCCCGGCGCTGGCGGAGCGCAATTGGCGTCGCGCAAGAAAATTTGACCGGTGAAATTGTTCGTCAATCCCGCCACGTTGGACGAGGAACTCGAGTATGCGAAATAGCGCGCGTTGGCGCTCATCGAATAAGCGTTCATGCCCGCGTTGAGAGGATTTCCACTGTCGTCCAACGAAATCAAGCTGGTGCTATTGGCCCCCACATTTCGCAGATAGATCTGGGTTTCGGGAGTGGCATTCTGAACTGGCACGCAGGAGTCCGACAGGAAGGCCACGAATTGCCCAGTCGAATCAATGGCCGGCTTGGTGCTGCCGGCATAACCGCTGCCGAAGCATGGCGCCCCGCCGTTAGCGTTTGGCCCTGACGTCGGCGCGTAGGAAATATAGTTGGTTAACGGCGTGCAACCGGTTATCGGTGGCAGGCAAATCGTGCGCAAGGAAATGCCGCTGGTACCCAACGGGGGACCAGGAAGATTCGTGGCTGTGGACTCAAATGCCACGAACTGTCCACCGGAACTGACGCCGGAGTGAACGATACCAATAGGCACGCCGGGAGCGCTACTAGCCGGAACCGGCGGCACCGAGTCGTCCGCAGAGGCCAGAACTGGCAGTGCGGTGGGCGGGGCCGGTGCGCCGCTCGTGCCGATGAGGGCAACTTCCTGCGGCGTATCGGGCGCATTGTCCGGTATCACTAGCGCAAGAGCATATTGCGTCCCCGGAACGCTCGTAGGAGCAAAGGTCAGATTGACCATGCAGAAGTTGGAAACTGGAATGGTTTGTCCGGAGCACGTGTCTCCGGATGTGATGATATCGCGCGCATTCCCGCCGAACGCAACGACAGAGAGACTGCCGATCACGAGAGGAGCCGTGCCGCTGTTTTGAAGCTGAATGGTTACGGTCGAGCTGGAACCGCCTTGCTCGATGGTTCCAAAGTGGATGGTATCGTTGAAACTGGTGCTTGATGTGCCGTTCTGGAAAAGGGTCAGCGCCGCCTCCGGGAATGGAGCGACGCCGGCGCCCGTCAAACGCACGGTTTGCGTGCCGCTTGTGGCGCTGTCTACCAACTGCAGGGTGGCGCCATAGGACCCGATCGCGCCGGGAGTGAAGGTGACATTGATGATGCAGGTTGCCGAGATCGCGATGCTTCTTCCCGAGCAGGTATCGAATTTGGTGAAGGTGCTTGTGGGCGTCCCTGAATCGGGCACAATCGCCGTGTAGTAGAAATTGAGCGCCGCCGTTCCGATGTTCGTCACCGTAATGCGCGTGGTGATGCTACCAGTGAGTCCCAGGTTGCCGAAATTGATTCCTCCCGCGGGCGATAGGGATACGATGGGAAACGTTGACGGTGCAGTGATCCCCGTTCCGATGATTTCCGCCCAGCCTTTGTTGCCAGCTGACACGCTGTCAAAGGAATTGACGTAGAGCGTTTGCGCTGCTGGGGCGACGTAAAAATTGCCCGAGGTCTCCTGCCCCGCAATGAAAGCGTCTCCGAAAGAGTCCAGGGCAACAGCATTGGCAAAATCATTCACGACAGTAGAGCCGGTCGGCTGATATGTGACGTTTCCAACGGTGCAGTCATTAAGTGGAAAGCAAGCGCCCTGGCCACTTCCGCCCAAATAAGTGGAGTAGAGAATGTTGTTCAAGCCCGCGGGAAGAACCGCAAGGAAAACGCTCTGAATCGGCTGCGCGATGCCAACGGCGGAGGCCGGCAAGACATTCTGGATGGCGTTGGTACTAATCCCGAAGTTCGGAAGGGGAAAGTCGAGAGAATTGGTGCCGCCTGCGACAAAGGCGTTGCCCGCCGCATCCACGGCGATGGCGTTCGCGGAGGTGAGCACACCGTTCACGCCGCCCAGGTACGTCGAAGCGACCAACGAGGAGGGACCCGTGGCGTTCGTATTGATTTCGGATACGAAACTTCCCGGGCAACTGTCGCCGCCTCCGCTCAAGGGAGTGCACGAACTTTGCGACGTGCCGATGGCACCGGGTGTGGTGGGAAAAAACAGGCCGCCGTTATTGTTACTCACCCCGTTGAGCTGATTCCCGGTGGTTCCTGTAAGGTAGGCATATCCGGAGCCATCCTTCGCCAGTGCCAAGGCCGTACCGATGTACTGCACCGGGCCGCCTGTGGTTGGCAAACCAAGAGTGGTGGAGTAAAGCAAACCGTTTGCTCCGGCGGTGGGATCGAGCTTGGCAAGGAAAGCCAGCGTGCATGTTTCGGTGGTGAGGCAAGTCGTTTGGCTGTATCCGGGTAACTTGGAATTTAGGGGAAAGTCGCTCGTTGAGGTTGTCCCTGTGATATACACCAGACCCTGGCTGTCCACGGCGATGCCGTTGATGAAATCACCTGGTGAACCCTTCGTTCCTCCAAAAAAAGTCGCATAGAGCACGCAGTCTTGGGTGACCGACAATCCCGCGCAAGCGGTTGTACCCGTTCCCAATTCGGCGACAAAACCGGTGGTGAGACCAGTGCTCTGCGCGGGGCCGGTTTGCTGAAATGCATTTACAGGCGTGAACCCATTCGGGGTGTTGGGCGTAAGGGCATCTCCTGCCAGCGTACCGCCAACAAAAACATGCGGCGGGCTGGCAGAATCCAGAGCCAGTCCGGTTATCTGGGAGCCAATGCCTGCTAGTGTGGTGGAGAAAATAATATTCCCGGTGGGGTCCAGCTCCGCGACGAAACCATCCCCAGAGCAGCCTTGGCACGGATTCACTGTGCCAAAATCTCCCGACGTCGTCGTGCCTGCAACGTAGGCGTTTCCCTGCGAATCCACGGCGAGGCCAGTGCCGATATCGCCGTTTGGGGGCGTGGTGCGGCCTACAATCTGCACAAAGAAGAAATTGAAATAGGCAAGCTGCGGACTAGTGCCAGCCGTTCCGATGGAGCTGATTTTGAAGACGAATACTTCCCCCGCCTTGCAATCGAGATTATTCTGGCAGCCTTCCGCCACCTGATAAGGTGGAAACTGAATGTCGGATGTCGTCTGGCCGGTAACGTACATGTTTCCTTGTTGGTCCACGGCGACTGCGCGGATCACATCATTGCCGTCTCCGGAGAAATAACTGAAAAACGACATGACCGGATCAATCACCAGCGTCCGCGTGTGATCGTAAGAACCGGTCGCGAAGCCCACGCCCCTCGGCCCGCGGAGCACAAAACCTCCCTTCACTTCTGTGCGTTCCTTTGCCGTTTCATTGGCAGGTTGATAGAGCACCGGCTTCAACAGGCGCATTTCGCCGCTGCGCGTCTTCAAGATCAGGTTGCCCTGTGCATCCAGGCGCATGTGTTGCGCGCCGCGAATCTCCAGCAGGATGGCGCTGGGGTCTGCGCCGGGAGCCACGATGAAGTCCGATTCCAATTGGTGCTGGTTGCCGTAATACACCTGGTTTACACCCGGATAGACATTTTCGTATTTCACGCGCGCGTAGTTCGGAACGCGCGTATGCCAGTTCTGGGGATCGCTGCCTTTGAAATAGTTCGTGACGCTTTTCTGCGCATCGATTCCGCTGACTTCCGCGGCGTGATCCGCGCCCACTAAACGCATGGTGAGAACGTCGGAGCGCACAGGAGCCTTGGCTGTCTGGGAGTTGGAGGCATGCTCGCGAGATTTCGTTGGAAGCGATAGGACGGCTTCGTCGTGCGTCAGAAAGAGAGTGTAGCCCGGGCCGCGAGAAAGAAATTTCACGCGCGGATCGGTTTGACCGGTGTTTGCCTCAAACTTTATTGGCAGGCTGTTAAAGACTTTCACCGCTTGCTCGCGCACAACTGGCGAGAGCGCCGACGAGGAATCCGCTGCAGGCGGCAAAGCCAATGCAGCCGATCCCGGAGTGAGCGTTAGCCTCGTCTGATGTGCGATCGCCAGAGGCGGTGAAGCGAATGCGCGTGCGACTGTGAACAAAGGTTGTGCCGCGCGAGCACTCGATGCCAAGGTGCTCTTGTGTTGCGATGCGCCCGCTGTTTTTGCGGAGTGGTGCCAGTGGCTTCTTCCTGCCAGCCCAGCGAGCAGGATCGCACTGCACGCGATTCCCGACGTAATTTTCCAGTAATCCCTAACTCGTTCCACGCCGACCATTTTCAGCCTCCTGCGTTTTCACGCTGCCTCCGCATCTTGTTGCCGAAGCAACTCAGTCAGAGGCCTACTGAAAGCTGATTGCCACCGTCACCGCGATCGTTTGTCCCGCGCTGACGCTGATGGGTGCGCCCGGAAAGTTAGTTGCTGAGGTGAACGAAAAAGGAGCCGAATTACTTGCAGCGTTGTTGCACGAAGCCGGTGCCACGGTCGGGGCACACGGCGCGTTCGCCGTCTGGACGGTAGAAATTTGACCAGCTTCTCCGGCCGGGATCGAGCCGTTCAAGGTTATGATTCCATTGCCGACTTGTAGGGTAAGATTATTCGAGATATTACCCCCACATGCCGAGCAGTAACCAGTCGTGCCGATGTTGCAGGGGAATGGTTGACCACCAGAGGCGCAAGGCTGCGGGCTACCTAAAAGCTCAATTATCCAACCCTGACCTATCGTATAAACTCCTCCAAGAACGCCGCTTATCAGCCCGGTGCCGCTGTTCGGAACCAGTGAATTCTCGAATTCGAGGTGCCTGACCAGGTGGCCATCGGGGTTGAGAACTTCGATTGTCCAATGGCCATGCACCGTGATGCCTTCGCGGTGGCCCCCTGGCGAAGATGGCTCAGTAGATGGATTTTGCGCCACCACCTTCTTTTCCACGGGTGCGGCTGCGGGCACCACCGTGGCGGAACGCGTCGCTGGGGATTCGGGTTGCGCTGGCTTCATTTGCGCCCGGGCTGCCCCCGCGTACAGCAGCGACAGGCTGGCCAGTCCAGCGAAGCCAAGAATTCTCTTCCACGTGCAGACAACTTTTCCTTCGCTGAGTCTTGAGTTCATCTGACGTCTCCTTCTTTCCCGGTCGGTTTTTGTGGAGCTGGCCCGGCTTGCGAATCGCTCGAATCTGGGAGTGTGCGCAACTGTGCCGATTGCTCTGCCCAAGCGGCAGAAAGCAATTCTTCGAAGTCCTGCTTCGCCTTGTCGGCCCCAACCAATTCCACGGGTGCGCATCTCCTGAGCGACGATGCGCGCCACTGTGCAATTAGGCAGTTCGGAGGTCAATGGACCTAAGCCGGACGCTTGCTGAACTCTTGCCGGACAGCCAAGTTGTTGGGGCAGCGCCAGTTACGCGCGCTCGTCGTCTAAATCCGGCTAAACTTGCGCAGGGCCTAATCGGGTGTTAGCATGCGTTCCGCGTCCCCGGGCAAGTGTTCGAGCACTTCCATGGACTCCGCAAAAGGGTTTCAACCCTCATTCTCCTTCGGTCCGTACGAAGCAGACCTCCCCTCCGGAGAACTCCGCAAAGGCGGAACACGCATCAAGATCCAGGACCTGCCGCTACGCTTGCTGAGTGTGCTGGCCGAAAATCAGGGGCGGGTCGTTACTCGCGAAGAACTTCAAAAGCGCCTTTGGCCGGAAGATACTTTCGTTGATTTCGAAGATGGCTTGAACACTGGTGTTAAAAAGCTGCGAGAGGCGTTGGGCGACGATCCTGAAAAACCACGCTATGTCGAGACCGTTCCGCGACGTGGCTACCGTTTCATCGCGGAAGTGAAGCAAGTACGGACACCTGCGAGGGCGTCCGTTTTTGCGACAGACCCAACCTCTTCCGAGGCCCTTCAGCAGATGGCCGTGGAGATTCACAGGCCGAGCGGGCGACTTACAAAGTGGGTCCTTGGAGCGGTAGCAGTTCTAGCCCTTCTGAGCGGCCTGGGCTTTTGGCTTTTGTATGGGAGGCCTGCATTTTCCTTCAGCCCGCGCGATTCGGTTCTCGTCGCCGATTTCGAAAACCAAACAGGTGATACGCGCTTCAACGAAGCCCTTCACACGGCCTTCACCGTCAGCCTGGAGCAATCCCGGCACGCTAACGTTTTCCCTCAAGTCCGCCTGGCCACGGTCCTCCGGCTCATGGGCAAGTCCGGCTCAGAACCGATCACTCCCGAAGTGGGCCGCGAGATTTGCCTGCGTGAGAATATTCGTGGAATGATTGCCGGGAGCATTACTCGCACTGGCCAGGAGTATGCGCTTTCCGCCCAATTGATCGATCCTCAAACTGGCGCGACAGTGCGCTCCTACATGGAACGATCCTACGGCGAGGACCACGTCCTGGATGCCCTCGATGTCATCGCAGCGGAGGTTCGACACGACCTCGGCGAATCGCTTTACCAGATTCACCGCGCAGATCGCCCCCTTCCGGAAGTGACCACTAGTTCGCTGACCGCTCTCAAACAGTACGCAGATGGCACTGCACTCTGGCATCAGGGAAAGTACAAGGAAGCAGACACTCTGCTTCGTGCTGCTCTTCAGAGCGATCCGAACTTTGTCATGGCCCATGCAGCCCTCGGTGATTCCTATTTCAGTTACATCACGAATGCGCCAGTCCAGGGGAAACAGGAATACGAAACGGCTCTCGCTCTAGCCTCGCGCACCACCGACCGCGAGCGCATGATAATCCAAGTCAATTATGCAGCTGATCTTGAGCATATCGTCGAAGCGGACGCCTTGTATCGTGCGTATTTAAGCCGGTATCCGGACGACTGGTCCATGCTCTCCGATTATGCGCGCCTTCTGCGCAGGCACGGGCGCGCCCCAGAGGCCATCGCACAGTACAAGGAAATCCTCAGGGTCGCACCAGACGACGCCAAAACTTATATCGAGATGGCCACAGCCTACCGGACCCTGGATGAATCACCTCAAGCCTTGCAGGCCTATGCGCAAGGTTTCCAGTTGGACCCCCACTGGCTTGTCGCAGGGGACACCAGCCGGGAATATGGGTTCCTGCTCATCCAGAATGGCGAGGAACAGAAAGCGCAGCAGATTTTCTCGGGCATGTTGGAGAAACCGGAAACACGGGAAAGCGGAATGCGGTCATTGGCTCTGCTCGACACTTATCACGGCCATTTTGCCAGGGCACAGGAGCGTTTTGGTGAGTGTCTGACCATCTTGCAGAACCAACCTGCCGCGTTGAGCAAGGCCCGCGTCCACTTGTGGCTCGCCATCCTGGCGGATGGACAAGCAGACCTCCATACCGAGCAGCGCGAACTCGACAACGCTTTCGACAACTTCGGGGCTCTCGGGCCAAAGGTTATCTTTGGCGCGTGGTTGGGCCGACAGTACATACGCGGAGGTGCTTTGGACAAAGCTGAGAAGATAGAGAATCTCATCGGCCCGCTCACTGACGAAAAAAGTGCCGAGCAGAGAAGCTATCAGCAGCTCTTACAGGGCGATATTGCCTTGGCTCACGGAGATGTGGACAAAGCGATCGGGTTGTTCACTCTGTCAAACACGGAAAACAGCACTGCTTTCACCGTGCAGGCTCTCGCAAGTGCGTATCAAAAAGCCGGAAAAACGGACGAGGCCATCACCTGGTACGAAAAATTTCTGAGTACCCCTCACGGGTCAATCGGATGGGAACCTCAGCAGCTCTGGCTGGCAGCTCACGTTACGCTCGCGAATGATTACCTCTTCAAGGGCAACAGTGAGAAAGCCAAGCAGACGATGAGCCGCCTCCTCGTGTTATGGAAGGACGCCGACCCCAACCTCCTCCTCTTGAAGCAAGCCAAAGCCGAATACGCCAAACTGCAGTAACGCAGCGACCGGTTCCCAAGACATTGCGTTATAGCTAATTGTGTGCGCTTGAAGTTCGAATAAGTAGCCGCACTGCGCTGTCGAGTGCGCTATCGCGAACTCCCTCATCCCGGGGGTGCAGTCGGTGAACCTGAGTCAGATCAGGGGCCAATAAATCGTGCCGAAAGGTCCCTTAGAATCTCAATCACGGCCTGTCAGCAGGGTTACGTTTCATTGAGTTCCGACCAACTGCCACTCTGTCATTGCAGAGGTCACGAGTTCGAGTCTGGTCGTCCCCGCCATTCTTTCGGAGGAGTACCGGACGTGACACCCGCGACTTCAACTTCTCATCATTTCTCTATCGAACAAAAATCCCGCCAGCAGCGGCGCGCTGCCCGGCAACTCCGCCCGCCAATCCGCCGGAATCCACCGCTGGCTGTCATTTTTGACAGTACCAGGCGCGGGGTACAAAACACACAATTCCCTGTTGGCCGCGCAGTTCGTCTTTTCAAGCAACCTACCGGATTGGAAAACTCCCAGGCCGGGCGCAAACGCCGGCAAAGGCTCGGGGAGCGGAAAGGTGAACTCGCCAGGGTTAAGTAAAAGCTTGTCCGTCCCGCTGGGCCGATTAGATCAGCGCGAAAACAGCTTGTTTTGTCATCTGTCCAGCGCTAAGAGTTGATCTCCATTGGTGCGCATTCATGATCCGCATTTTGGCAAATCTAAAGCTCCGACGAAAACTCTTGATCGCCATGGCTCCCTTGGCGCTGATGGTGGTGATCGCGGGTGCGTATTCCACCTTTGAGAGTAAGTCGATCGACACGTTGTACAGCAATGTCATCGATACGCAAGTTAAGGGATTACGAAGCCTAACCGAGGCGCGAAGCCACACGAATCGATACGGTATGTTTCTGTACGATCTCGTCGCTGAGACAGACCCCGATCGAAAGCAAGTGATCGACGGAGAGCTGGAAAAAACTCGTGGCGATTACCAGGCGGTGAGCACGGCAGCGCTCCGGGAGATTCCTGAGCGCGCTGATAAAATTAAAACAGCCGCGGCACTCTTCGATCGCACTGTGGCTGATGCACGTCCAGTGCGCGCGGCAGCCTTGGCCGGGAACAATGAAAAAGCCCTTAGCCTGATGCATGCCGGCGTAAGTCAGGAATTGCAGCAAGCACGGCAGGCCGCCATCGAAATCGTAGAAGAGCTGCAAAGTGACATTGACCGTCGTTCCGACGAACTGACCAGCAACACGAACCACGCGATCCTCATCACATGGTTAGTGATTGGCTTTGGCCTCATTGCTTCCTGGGCCGTTGCTTTCTACATCGTGCAAACGGAAGTGGTGGAGGAACTGTCGTCTCTGCAAGGCAGTATCCGAGACCTCGCCGACGGGAAACTGGATCAACCCATTTTGTATCTCGATCGCAGGAACGAAATCGGCGAGATCAGCCGAGCACTGCGCACTCTGCAAGGAGCGGCACGCGAACGCGAGATTCAGGGTTGGGTGAAAAGCGAAGTGGCCGCAACCCTCACACGGATTCAAGCAGCCGAAGACTTCGAACCTTTCGCGCAGGCTTTATTGTCGCGCATCTCGGAATGCATCCCTCTGGTTTATGGAAGCCTCTATCTGGCCGACAAGAGCAACGCGCATTTCACACGGGTCGGTGCTTTTGCGATCGAAGATTCTGGAACGCCTCGCGAGTTCGCTCTCGGTGAGGGCCTTGTGGGACAGGCCGCGGTGGAACGGCGCGTGCTGACCGTCACTGCTGGCGAGCATGTACAAATCGCCGCCGGGATGGCCAGATTGAAGCCCGGAAGTTTGCTATTTCTTCCGGTGATCAACCAAGACGCCGTTACGGCCGTGCTGGAATTGGCGCCCGTTTTCCCCTTGGCGGATCGCCAGCAAGCCTTGCTCGAAGCGATTCTGCCATCGATAGGGCTGAGCGCGGAAATCTTGTCCGGCAACATCGAGACCAGAAAGCTGCTGACGCAAACCCGCGCTCAGGCAGAAGCGCTGGCGGCCTCGGAACAGCAGATCATGGCGCGCAAAGAGGAGTTGGAGAGCATTAACCAGGCGCTGGAAGCTTCTGAAGTCGAATTACGACGTGCCAAGGACGTGGCCGAGGAAGCGACGAAAATTAAAGCGGATTTCCTAGCCAATATGAGCCACGAAATCCGCACGCCGATGAACGCGATCATCGGCATGTCGCACCTGACATTGCGCACGGAACTCAATCCCAGGCAGAAGGATTACGTCCGAAAGATTCAAATGTCGGGGCAACACCTGCTCGGCATTATCAACGACATTCTGGATTTCTCGAAGATCGAGGCGGGCAAGTTATCCGTCGAAACCATTGACTTCGACTTGGAAAAGGTCTTGGAGAACGTGAGCAACCTCATCTCCGAGAAGGCTTCGGCAAAGGGATTGGAACTTATCTTCGATATTGAATCCTCGGTCCCAACACAACTCAAGGGCGACCCACTTCGTTTGGGACAAATTTTGATCAACTTCTGCAACAACGCCGTCAAGTTTACCGAGAGTGGCGAGATCGTCGTCCAGGCGCGAGTTCAAGAAAAAAACGAGGATGACCAATTGGTTCGTTTTTCGGTCAGCGACACGGGTATAGGCCTTACTCAGGAGCAAATGAGCCGTTTGTTCCAGGCGTTTGAGCAGGCCGACGCCTCGACCACCCGTCAGCACGGCGGTACCGGACTCGGGCTGGCCATTTCCAAACGATTGGCGCAGTTGATGGGCGGCGATGTCGGTGTCACCAGCGAAATGGGCAAGGGCAGCACGTTCTGGTTTACCGCGCGCCTCGGCAACGGGAACTTATCAGCGCGCCGAACTTCCCGGCCGGAATTGAGGGGCCGCCGCGTCCTGATCATCGACGATAATCCGCAGGCCCGCGCTGTTTTGTCGAGCATGCTCACCAGCCTGACCTTTGTTGTCCACGAAGCTCCCTCGGGACTGGAAGGTATCGAGATGGTCCGGCAAGGCGCGGAAATCGGCGAGCCCTACGAGATTGCTTTTGTTGATTGGCAGATGCCGGGGCTCGATGGCATAGAGACAGGCAAGCGTATCCGTGCTTTGCCCAATCTCGCCGTCCGGCCGCATTTGGTTATGGTTACTGCCTACGGGCGCGAGGAGGTCTTGAAACAGGCCGAAGAAAACGCCTTCGCCAACATATTAATCAAGCCGGTTACGCCATCCATGTTGTTCGATTCGGCCATCGCAGTCCTCGGCACCGATCAAGAGAAAGCCCAGGATAGCCAGGTCGGCCCCACTCCTGAACTTTCTCGCCTGCGTGGCGCGAGAGTGCTGCTGGTCGAAGACAATGAACTCAATCGGGAAGTTGCTCTAGGGCTGCTCTCGGACGCCAATCTTTCTATCGATGTAGCTGAGAACGGACAAGTCGCCGTCCAGATGACCGCTAAGGATAAATACGATCTCGTCCTTATGGACATGCAGATGCCCGTGATGGATGGAATCGCGGCGACGCGTGCGATCCGGTCTAACCCGAAGCTTCACACTCTGCCGATTATTGCCATGACTGCCAATGTGATGGCCCACGACATCGAACAGTGCGTAGACGCAGGCATGAACGACCATGTCGCCAAGCCCATCGATCCAGATGCATTGTTCGCTGCCCTGCTCCGCTGGATTAAACCGCGCACAGCGGAAAGTCTTTCGCAGGAAGTTGCGCCACCGCTAGCGAGCCATCCCGCGCCGCCCATTCCTCCTGATTCCGATCCGCTGGAAATCCCTGGGATCGATACAAAGTCAGCGCTCAGGCGGACCGGTGGAAATCGCAAACGATATGAGTCATTGCTACGCAAATTCGCAGATCCGTCCGCCGGGGCGGTAGAGGAAATTCGCACGGCCCTGGCTGCAGGCGATACTTCAACAGCCGCACGGGCCGCGCACTCCATGAAGGGCGCGGCTGCAAATCTCGGCGCAGGCGCGCTGGCGGAAATCGCCGCGAAGACGGAAACAGCGATAACGGCAGGACAGGGTGTTTCGGAGGCGCTGCATTCGCTTGCAAATTCCTATCAAGCCGTTTCCGCGGCAATCAACTCGGCCCTGCCTGGTCAAGAATTTGCAGGCGAAGTTGCAGGGAGTCCCGCGGATTTCGCCACCGTGATCGAACCGCTGACCCGGCTGAAGATACTTTTAAAGAATGACGATGGCGATGCGGCGGATTTCATACTCGACGCCCGGCCCAGGTTGTCCAAGGTGCTGACCGAGGCGGAGATCAGTACGCTTTCCGGACTGGTCGGCAATTTCGATTTCGAAGCTGCTCTCGTTTCTCTTTCAAACATTGCGGCTCGTCTGTCTCTCAGATTGGAGTAAAGATATGCCCGAAGCACCGGCCCAGAAGTGCATCTTGATTGTGGATGACACGCCCATCAATATCGGCGTGATTTCCGGAGCGTTGAAGGACTCGTTCCGAACCAAGGTTGCCACCAACGGCGAGAAAGCCCTGGCCATTGCCTCGGGCGATGACAAGCCCGACTTGATTCTGCTGGACGTCATGATGCCGGTGATGGACGGTTACGAAGTTTGCCGGCGTTTAAAAGCAAATCCGGAAACGCGGGATATTCCGGTGATTTTTCTAACAGGGCAAACAGGAACCGAGGACGAGACAAAGGGATTCGAAGTCGGGGCCGTAGACTACATTCATAAGCCCTTCTCCGAAGCTGTGGTGAAAGCGCGGGTGCGTACCCACCTCATGCTTCGTGAAGCGCATGCTCAAATTGCGAAACAGTTGTTAGCAATTAACATTGAATTGGAAATGGCGCGCCAAATTCAACTGTCGATCCTGCCGCGCAGCACTCCGAAGATCGCGGGTCTCAATATTGTGGCCAGCTACATTCCCATGACTTCCGTGGCGGGCGACTTCTATGATTTCATTATCGTCGACGACAAGCACGTGGGGATTCTTGTCGCAGACGTATCCGGGCATGGCCTCCCATCCGCATTAATCGCCTCCATGCTGCAGGTCGCGCTGACCGCCCAGGCGGCCCACGCTTCGGATCCGGCGCGGGTGCTTTCGGGCTTGAATCAAGCGCTGTGTGGAAAGTTTGAACAGAATTTCGTAACGGCAGCCTATGCATTCGTCGACATGGAAAAGAATGTAATGACCTACGCCGGGGCCGGACATCCTCCTCTTCTTTTCAGGAGCAAATCCAGCGGCAAAGTCAGCGAAGTCTTGGAAAACGGTTTATTTCTCGGCCAATTTCCTGAAGCAACCTACGCTTCCTTAACTCTTCCCGTGGGGGTCGGTGACCGAACCGTCCTCTACACGGATGGCATCCCGGAGACAAAGAACTCGTCGGAAGTGGAATTTGGCACGGCTCGACTCATGCGCTTTATGGAAGAAAATCCTGCCCTGCCGGTGGATAAGTTCGCCGATGGACTGCTTGACGAACTGTCGAGTTGGTCGCAGCAGCCCCGTGGGCAGGGCCAACAGGACGACATCACCATCTTGACGATAGACTTCCATCATCTCTAGAGTTAGACGAGCCGCCGCACGTAATTTCTTCCGTGAGAGTAAACGCCAGAACGACCAGCCCCCGGAGACATAACGCCGATGAAAAACTCTTCCACCAATCCAGCGCAAACTAGATTTCTGGCTCGCCCGCGATCGATGCTCGAACGTTTCGTTCATAGTGAAACTTCCGGTTCGATCCTTCTCTTCGGGGCCACCGTCATCGCCCTGGTTTGGGCGAATTCGCCGTGGAGCGGATCCTACTTCGCGCTCTGGAAGCTTCCATTGAATGTGGGGCGCCGCCCACTTTTCTCGATGGACCTGCATCACTGGATCGATGACGGATTGATGGTGCTGTTCTTTCTGGTGGTCGGGTTGGAGATCAAGCGCGAAATCGTTAAGGGTGAACTGTCATCATTCAAGCAAGCTGCTCTCCCCATCATGGCGGCGCTCGGAGGGATGATCCTTCCGGCGGTTATCTACTTCGCGTTAAATCGCTCTAGCGCTGGGGCGCACGGGTGGGGCATCCCGATGGCGACAGATATCGGTTTCGCGTTGGGTGTTCTTGCGTTGCTTGGAAAACGCATCCCTTCGAACCTGCGCGTGTTCATGCTTGCGCTGGCCATCGTGGACGACGTGGGGGCCATACTTGTGATCGCGTTTTTTTATACGCCTCACATTTCCATATCTGCGTTGGCGGCGGCAGGCGTTTTGCTGGCGGTTCTTGTTGTCGTCGTGATGCGCCAGGCTCCTATCTCGGTGTACGTGGTTGTGGGCTTTTTGTTCTGGGCGGCTGTACTGAGCTCTGGGGTGCACGCAACGATTGCTGGCGTGATCCTCGGACTCCTCGCGCCGATCGATCCAAAATTGCGCCCCGAAGAGTTGGCTGACGTCGCAGAGCCTCTTTTGAGAAATTTCCGAAGCCAAATCTCGAGCAAGGACAAATTATCAGCGGAGGCCACCCTAACTGAACTGGACCAACTTCTCCGTGGCACTGATTCTATTGCAGAGCGGCTGGAAAGAACCGTTCATCCCTGGGTCAGTTTCCTCGTTCTTCCGCTCTTTGCGCTGGCGAGTGCAGGAGTTGCTTTATCCACGGAACAATTGAAGCTGGCATCTTCGAGCCCCATTGCGCTGGGAATTTTTATGGGACTGCTGATCGGGAAGTCGGTGGGAATCATCGCGTTTTCTTATTTGGCGGTGCAAACAAAAATTGCGGTGATGGCTGAAGGTTTGACGTGGACAGGAATTGCGGGAGTCGGAATTCTTGCAGGTTTGGGATTCACCGTCGCGTTGTTTATCAGCGGGCTCTCGTTTGAGGATGAGGCGATGGTCGCAACTGCAAAGGTCGCGGTGCTTGCTGCGTCCTTGGCTGCGGGATTGATTGGTTACATCTATCTTCGACTGACACTGAAAGACAAATCGTTACCATCCTGAGTGCGATTGGCCGCACCGGACCGAAAATCCAGAGCTCACTGATTTCCCCAAAGCTTCGGTGCGTTGCCCACAAAACGAAAATTGCTTGACTGCCCTTTTCGCCGGCTTCGAATTCCAGACTACCTGGCCACGAATTCTCCGGACGATACCGGCTCGCATCGCTTCACTGCCCCGGCGAGTCTTTACCTTTGCGGTAGCGCCGGATGACGTTGTTCGTGGAACTGTCGTGCGCGAGCTTCGGTTCTACTTTGCTTTCCAGTTCCGGGATAATGCGCTGGGCCAAGACCTTGCCGAGCTCGACTCCCCACTGATCGAATGAATCAATGTCCCAGACGGTTCCCTGGGTAAATACCGAGTGCTCATACAACGCAACCAGTTTCCCAAGCATTGCAGGCGTAAGCTTTTCCGCAAGGATGGTGTTCGACGGGCGGTTCCCCTCGAAGACCCGATGAGGGACGAGCCAATCGGGAGTGCCCTCGGCCTTCACCTGCTCCGGCGTCTTGCCAAATGCCAGCGCTTCCGTCTGAGCGCAGACATTTGCGATGAGCATGTCGTGATGTCTGCCAAGCGGATTGAGCGATTGCGCGAACGCAATAAAATCGCAAGGGATCAGCCTGGTCCCCTGATGGATCAGTTGATAGAAAGAGTGTTGCCCGTTGGTTCCTGGCTCGCCCCAATAAATCGGTCCCGTCTGGTAGTCCACCGTGGCCCCATCCAACGAGACGTGTTTGCCGTTGCTCTCCATAGTCAGCTGTTGCAAATAGGCCGGGAAACGCTTGAGGTACTGCTCGTAAGGAAAGACTCCAACTGTTTGCGCTCCGAAGAAATCGTTATACCAAATCGCGAGTAAGCCCATGAGCACTGGCAGATTTTTGTCGAACGGGGTGGTGCGGAAGTGCTCATCCATCTCGTGAAAACCGCCCAGCATGGCGCGGAAGTTGACCGGCCCCATGGCTAGCATCGTTGAGAGTCCGATCGCCGAGTCCATGGAATATCGTCCGCCGACCCAATCCCAAAAGCCAAACATGTTTGCAGTATCGATCCCGAACTTGGCGACTTCCGATGCGTTCGTCGAGACAGCGACGAAATGTTTAGCAACTGATTTTTCGTCTCCGGCGAGGCCGGCGAGTGACCAATCGCGTGCCGTATGCGCGTTGGTCATCGTCTCGAGCGTGGTGAAAGTCTTCGAAGAAACAACGAAAAGAGTCTCCGCTGGATCGAGGTCTTGAACGGCTTCCGCGAAATCCGTGCCATCGACATTGGAAACAAATCGAAACGTCAACGAACGCTCGCTGTAATGCTTGAGCGCTTCGTAGGCCATCACGGGCCCGAGGTCGGAGCCGCCGATGCCGATGTTGATGATGTTCCGAATGCGCTTGCCCGTGTGGCCGAGCCAGGCGCCGCTTCGGACGCGATGGGAGAAGTCCGCCATTTTATCCAGCACCGCGTGTACTTCCGGCACGACGTTCACTCCGTCAACAACGATAGATGTTCCCCTGGGAGCGCGCAGAGCCACGTGAAGAACAGCGCGATTCTCCGTGATATTGATCTTGTCCCCGCGGAACATCGCCTCCATCCGGCCTCGAAGGCCAGATTCCTCAGCCAGTTGGATCAGCAGCTTCAGCGTCTCGTCCGTAATCCGATTCTTCGAATAATCCAGGAAAAGCCCAGCAGCCTCCGCCGTCAATCGCTCGCCGCGCTTGGGGTCATCCGCAAAAAGCTGCCGGAGGTGCAACTCTTTGATTTTGGTGTGGTGCGCTTGCAGAGCTTTCCATGCCTGGCGTTGGGACAGCGGTTGAGCACTCTGACGTTTTGTAATTGGCTTTGATCCTGTTGCCATACTCGTACTCCTTCTGTGTCCTCTTGGCTATTTGGTTCGGCCATTACCACGCGTCGAGGGCCGTCCCTGATTTGCGCCTTCCCATAGGCGAAACCCGCCGAGGAATGCGTTCGCGTTGTCTCCCCTGCGGCAACCGGGAGGGAGGTCTTTTAGTTTCTTTACGTTGCCTCCTCCAAGAACCACGTCGTCAGGATGGAAAGCTTCGAACAGTCTGGCTACACCGTAAACCACGGTGCGTTTCCATTTTTTCTTCCCCAAACGCTCCAATCCGCGGATGCCGAGGTAGTCCTCGTAAGTTCCATCCTTGTAGGAAAGGTGGCCAAGTTCCATCGGCACCACAATGCCTTGATCGACAAGTGCAGCGCCCAAGCCAGTTCCAAAACCCAGGAAAAGCATCAGTCCCTTCTTGTAACTCCCGAGGGCCTGCATCGCGGCATCATTCATGATCTTCACAGGAAGCCCAAATGCTGCCTTGAAATCAAAACCTACCCAAGCACGTCCCAGGTTGTGCGGTTCAGCGGCGGGCTTGCCGTTGCGAACCAAGCCCGGATAACCGATTGCCACGACGTCATACTTCCAATCACCAGCTATCTGCTTGACGCCTGACACCATCTGCTTGGGCGTCATTTTCGGTCCGGACGGAAACTTTCGGGGCTCTGTTTGTCCGGTGGCAAGAACCTTGACGTTGGTCCCACCTACATCTACGACCAGCACGTTCATGGCGTGACCTCTCGATGCAAGAAGAACTCCTTAGTTTCGTATTCCATTTCTCTCGCGAACCGCATCGCGGAGTTCAATGGCCTGCAGCCTTCTTGAGCACGGCCGTCTTGGACGACGTCACGGCCATCAACTCATTCCAGGAGCTGACGAATGACTTCGCACCCTCGTGCTGAAGCTGAGCAGCCAAGGCATCGACGTCTGTGCCTTCCTTGGCAAACTGCGCCAGGACTTCTTCGCAGTCCCCACCGTCTGCCGCCAAGATCGATCCAAGTTCCGTGTGATTCGCTAAGGCTTTCAAAGTAGCCTCGGGCATTGTGTTCACTGTGAACGGTGCAGCGAGGGCTTTTACGTAAAGGATGTCGGACGCCGAAGGGTCTTTGGTACCTGTGCTAGCCCACAATAATCGTTGTGGGTAGGCTCCGGCATTGTAGACACGCTGCCAGCGCGGGGAGCCCAGCAGTTCACGGCAAGCCTTGTAGGTACGTTCAGCGATGGCGATGCCCAACCGATTGTTGAGTTCGGCGGGGACTTTACCTTTCACTGCGCCGTCCCAACGGCTGACAAACACGGAGGCAACCGACCCGACATTGGGCTTAAGCCCCGCGTCAATTCGCCGCTCAATTCCGCGAAGGAATGCCTCAGCAGCCGCGAGGTAGTGCTCACGTGAGAATAAGAGCGTCACATTGATAGGCACACCTGCAAAGATCGCCTCCTCGATTGCGGGGAGGCCTTCTTTGGTGCCGGGTATTTTGATAAAAAGATTTGGTCTCGCAGCCTTGGCATGCAGAACTTTGGCAGCAGCGAGGGTGCTTGCCGTGTCGTAAGCCAGAAGGGGTGAAACTTCAAGCGACACCCACCCATCCAGACCGTTTGTCCGATCGTAAATTGGCCGAAACAAATCGGCAGCCGCGGTGAGATCTTCCATCGCCAATTCGAAGAACAATTGTTCGCCGGACAAGCCCCGTTCAAGTTTTTTTCGGATCGAGTCGTCGTAGGCCGTACTGTTCTTGATGGCATTGTCAAAGATCGTGGGGTTGGAAGTGAGCCCCGTCACTGACAGTTCGGCTATGTAACGATCAAGCGTTCCGCTGAGTAGCAAGTCGCGAGTGATATTGTCGAGCCAAATGCTCTGGCCCAAGTTGTGAAGCAGTTGCGTGGCTTTCATCGCTTCTCCTCCAACCTACCTTCGGAGCAAGGTAAGCCTGCCTGATACCCAAGACACAAGAACTACCTTTGCGCAAATGTTGCCGCAATCCCGCGAAGAATCGGATCTGGCGCTATCCCGACGCGGGAACATGCATTGCGATGTGCGGTAAGGTCAAATTCAGCACTCCGTTTTCCGAGATGTTTTCCGCGAGAATCAGATGCTGCAACAATTCAGCTAGCACAGTGGAACGAAGGGAGGCCCTTCTTCCACCGGCCGTATCCTAGAGATGCGGTTTTTTCCTGACTATTGTCAAAAATGACAGTTAGGAACAGGCCTAGAAGGAAATTGATTTGCGATTACAATACTGGCCCAGATCCTGCTGTCATCTTTTTCGTGCCCGGCGAAGTTTGCTCATTGCCTGTCACAACATCCACGTGATGGGTGTCATTCCAAAACCGGATCACAGGTCTGGAAAGATCCTGTTCATAGCCCAATGCGCTCAGGCTCGCTGTGCTCAGCATGAAGTATCTGCTGTTTGCCGTCGGCTGCAGCCCAAGCCAGCGAGCGGCTAGTACTCGGATGAAATGTCCGCTCGAAAAAAGCAACACGTGGCGCTGAAGCGAGCGCACTCGGTTCACCACCCGATCTGCTCTAGCGGCAACCTGGTCCGGCGATTCCCCTCCCGGACACCCGTCTCGGAAGAGATTCCAATCCGGACGTTCCGCATGGATTTCAGCGCTGCGGCGACCTTCGTACTGGCCGTAATCCCACTCGACGAGGTCCCGATCAATTTCGGCCACCGCCCCAAATCCGGCCAGTTCGCACGTCCGTTGCGCGCGCTGCAAGGGACTGGTGAACACGTTTGCGAACATCAATCCCTGCAGGCGAACGGCCAACCGGCGGGCTGTGCGCTCTCCGCTCTCGGTCAGCGGAAGATCAGTAAGTCCAGTGTGCTGGCCAGTCAGACTCCAAGCGGTCTCACCGTGCCTGGCTATATAAATAATGGGCAATTCGATGCTCATGGTGAGGCTCCTTGTTCAACGGCACGGCCTACGGATCCGATCTTCCACGCTGTCTGGCACGTCACTAGGCAACTCTTCGCAAGGGACTCGACGTCAGAATTTTTGTGGCAGGGGTTTCATTGCGATTTCCGCTAAATCTTCCGTCCGCCCCGCCGAAGGCGTACTCAAAATCGGGAACCGGCTCTGAGCGCGAACCATACAAGCAAATGCAATCGAGCTTCCCGTCTGTATTACGAAATTGTTGGGGTCGGTACCACAAATCACGAAGATCTTTACAATAATGTCTTCAGCGATCTGTTTCAGCGCCCTTGCAAGTCTTGCAATCAAAGTTAAACGTCCCATAGTCTTCGGCTCGTACGCGGTCGGCTCCTGCAGCGCGCGCATATAGCTGTGAGTCTCTTTAAGCATTCTCAGGACGCCTTCGGTCGCGCTTCAATCTCGAGGTCTTTACGTCTGACCGGAGTACTGGCGCATAGAAAGTGCAGTGGAGACGTGCCACATCTTCATTTCAATCGAAATTTTAGACGTCGTCACAACAATAGAGCCATTGTCAGAAATGACAGGAACCCGCCAAGGCCAGCGCCCGAGCACCTGGCAATTTTGACAGTATGCTTCGCTTCGTTGAATCCATAGGATCACTCTTCTTTTAGGGTTTCGACCAAATGACGCGTGCATGTTTGCGGTGCCGAGTGCCAGGATCCGGGAAATTTGGACGTAACAGCATTTCCGGGACGACCACCGCACGCCTCTCTGGAGTGGCTGTTATGCGAAAGAATCGACTGAAGTTTGTAACGGCATTCCTCTCCGCTGGCACGATATTGTCAGCTGGGTGCGGAAAAATGGGGCTGCCCCCGGCGGGCCCCCCTGACGTCGAAGTCGTAGAAGTGGTGCAGAAGGATGTCCCAATCACTAAAGACTGGGTAGCCACCTTAGATGGACTTGTAAACGCCCAGATTCGTGCCCAGGTGACGGGACTTCTGCTTAAACAAAACTACACGAACGGTGCCTACGTTCGGAGCGGCGCGCCGCTTTTCCAGATTGATCCAAGACCCTTTCAGGCCACCCTCGACCAGGCCAAAGGGAATCTCGACCAGGCAAAAGCCAGTCTTGGAGTGGCCAAAGCGAGGTTGGGCAAGACAGAGATAGACGTGACGCGCTACACGCCCCTTGCCAAGGTGAGCGCCATTAGCCAGCAGGAGCTGGATGACGCCGTGCAAGCCGATCTGGCAGCGAAGGCTCAAGTCGCAGAAGCCCAAGCTGCGATCGATGGAGCTCAAGCAGCGGTAGAAAAAGCCCAGTTGAATCTTAGTTTCACGAGCATCATCTCGCCGATCGATGGCGTGGCAGCCATCGCCAACGCACAGGTCGGAGATCTAGTTGGTTCTCAGGGCGCGCCGTTGACATCCGTTTCTACGCTTAACCCCATCCTCGCGAATTTGACAATCAGCGAGCAGGAATACCTCAACGCAATGAAACTGATTGGGAACCAGAACATCAGCGAGGACGCGCAACTCCGAAAGCTCGAATGGCAACTGCGGCTGACGGATGGATCTATCTACCCACTCAAAGGGCAGTTCTACGCCCTTGATCGCCAGATAGATGTGCGGACGGGAGCTATTCTCGTTCAAGTCAAATTCTCAAACCCCAATAGCGTTCTTCGCCCTGGAGGCTTCGGCAGAATCAGCACGGTGGTAAAAATTCAAAAAAATGCATTGCTAGTTCCGCAGCGCTCTGTGAGCGAACTACAAGGGGGCTATCTCGTGGCGGTAGTGGGTAGCGACAATAAGGTAAGAATCCAGCCCGTCAAAATGGGGCAGAAGAGCGGCGAGATGTGGATCGTCGACGAAGGTCTCAAGCAGGGCGAACGAGTTGTGGCAGAAGGCGTGCAAAAAGTACAGGACGGCACCGAAGTGAAACCCAAACCTTACCAATCGAGTTCTCTACCAGCGGAGACGTCTGGTAGCGCCAAGCTGTAACTGATATTCATATGGCTAAATTCTTTATCAACCATCCCGTGATGTCCATGGTGATCTCGATCGTCATGGTCATCGTTGGCGCGGTCGCCATCCTGAGCTTACCAACGGCGCAGTTTCCAAACATTGCCGATCCACAAATCCAGATTACAGCTACCTACCCCGGTGCGGACGCGACCACCCTCGATCAATCCGTTGCCACCCCCATCGAGCAGCAAATGAGCGGCGTGGACAACATGGAATACATGTACTCGCTGAACGCCAATAACGGCCAAATGAAGCTGACGGTGGACTTCGACATAAAGACCGATCCGAACACCGACCTGATTCTCGCTCAGATGCGCCAGTCCCAAGCGGCTTCCCAACTTCCTTCCGAAGTGAACACGCAGGGTGTCACCGTACAGAAGTCCACTTCCGCCCCGCTGATGCTGTTCGACCTCTACTCGCCGACAGGGCAGTATGACTCTCAGTTTCTGGCGAACTACGCTTACATAAATCTTCTCAGCCCGCTCACGCGCTCTTATGGAATCGCCAGCGTCACGATTTTTGGCGCTGGCCAATACGCCATGCGTCTTTGGGTGAACCCGAACCAACTGGCCAAACTACAAATCACTGTTCCGGAGATTATCAACGCCGTCAAAGTGCAAAACAATGTGAATCCCGCCGGTCAGATCGGCGGTGAGCCGGTGCCTCCGGGGCAAGCCTTCACCTATGCAGTCATTGCGCAAAGCCGCTTAGTTTCGGCGGAAGAGTTCGGCCAGATCGTTGTCCGCGCCAACGCGGACGGCTCTTTCGTCCGGCTACAGGACGTGGCCAGAGTTGACCTTGGGACTCAGGTTTACAACCTGCAGGGCCGGTTGGATGGCAAGCCAGCTGCAGTCGTGGCCATCTACCAACTTCCTGGATCCAACGCCATTCAAGCTGCCCAGGGGGCCAAAGACCTTATGGCGGGGGCGAAAAAACAATTTCCCCCCGGCCTCGACTACGCGATTGCTCTGGACACAACGCTTCCTGTCACCGAGGGTATAACTGAAATCGTTCATACCCTCATCGAGGCGCTTGCCCTCGTTATCATTGTTGTGTTCCTCTTCCTTCAGGGCTGGCGCGCTACGCTAATTCCGCTGCTGGCCGTACCCGTCTCTCTGGTCGGCACATTCCTCATCTTTCCGCTGCTCGGCTTCTCAATCAACACCCTCTCGCTGTTCGGCCTTGTCCTGGCAATCGGCTTGGTGGTGGACGACGCAATCGTGGTGGTCGAGGCCATTGAACAACACATTGAGCACGGGCTGTCTCCGAAGGATGCGGCCTTCAAAGCCATGGAGGAAGTCTCAGGCCCCGTGATCGGAATCGCTATCGTACTGTCGGCGGTATTCATTCCAACGGCTTTCATCCCTGGCATCACTGGGCGTCTCTATCAACAGTTCGCCGTGACGATCGCAGTGTCTGTCATCATCTCGGCCTTCAATGCCCTGACACTGAGTCCCGCGCTTGGCGCCCTGTTGCTGCGGCCGAAGAAAGAATCCCGCGGTCCGTTGGGAAAATTCTTCGGATGGTTCAACCGGGTTTTTGGCCGCGCAACCGAAGGCTATGTCAACGTGTGCTCGGTATTGGTTCGCAGGCTGGGCTTAGTTTGCGTTTTGCTTCTCATTTTTGTTGTCCTGGCTGGCTTCTTCGGCAAAAAGCTCCCCTCCAGTTTTCTGCCCGAAGAAGATCAGGGCTACCTATTTGTCGCTTTACAACTGCCCGATGCCTCTTCGCTCCAGCGTACCAGCATAGCCGCCGCAAAAGTCGAAGACATCTTAATGAAAACGCCTGGAATCGATCATGTGACGACCGTAGTTGGCTACAACATGTTGAGCGGCGTCCAAAATACCTATAGCTCTTTCTTTTGGGTGACTCTCAAGGAGTGGAAGGAACGCAAGGCCCCCGATGAGCAATACTGGGCCATCAAGATCCACTTGAATGTGGCACTTCGTGAAATCTCTCAAGGCACAACTGTTGCCTTTCCGCCTCCGGCAATCCCGGGTGTGGGCGCCGCGGGCGGCGCCACCTTCATCCTGGAAGATCGATCCGCAAGGGGTCCCGTTTTTCTCAGAGAGAACCAGCTGAAGTTCATGGCCGCGGCCCAGAAACGTCCTGAATTCTCCTCATTATTTACCACCGCTCTTCCTATGGTTCCCCAACTCGCGGCCAACGTGGATCGCGACAAGGTGCTGAAACAGGGCGTGCCTCTCAGCGATGTTTATCAGACTTTACAGGCCTTTATGGGAGGCGCATTTATCAATTTCTTCAACCGCTTTGGACGGGTTTGGCAGGTTTACGTTCAGGCCGAAGGCGACTTTAGGACGCAGGCC
>Ga0210405_10001387_pt1 | contig 27787 bp, 27 predicted proteins | sample IncBWH11MmetaG_FD_155492 | JGI IMG/M metagenome (GOLD analysis project Ga0210405, IMG submission 155492) | Forest soil microbial communities from Barre Woods Harvard Forest LTER site, Petersham, Massachusetts, United States - Inc-BW-H-11-M | ecosystem: Environmental > Terrestrial > Soil >...
AGCAGTTCAAATTGATTTCGAGGAGACCTTTAGGAGCGCCCCCCTGCCTCCCCGCCTCGGCCGTGGCATGATACCTGGCCATTTTCGGGGTTCCGACCTAACCGAACGGGGGATGTAGATGCGCCTCCCGTTAGCGCATCTTGATCATGGAGGTGCAGCAATGTCTGCCACATTGATCGATCTTTCCAACGGCCTCACTCAGGTCACGGAGCGTGCTGCGTCGGCCACCGTGGCCGTGCACACGGAAACGAGGGGCTCTTCCACCGGTATCATCTGGCGGCCGGGAGCGGTTGTTACCGCCGAACATGCGCTTCGACGCGACGAAGAAATCCAGGTGACCCTTCCGGATGGCCGCGTCGTTCCCGGCTGGCTCGCAGGACGCGATCCCTCGACTGACCTCGCGGTGATAAGGTGCAGTGAAGTCACCGCTTCCCCAGTCGAAACCACTGACGCCGCTGCCGTAAAGCCAGGCGCTTTCGTTCTTGTCGTCGGCCGGACGCGTGCCAGCGGACCGGTCGCTGCCTTCGGCGTCGTCAGTCTTGTTGCGGCCGAACGCAAAACGTGGACCGGAGCGGCTCTTGCTCCTTACATTCGGCTCGACCTTGCACTGCAACCCACGGCCGTCGGCGGCGCCGCCATCGATGCGCACGGCAAAGTTTTTGGCATTGCCACGCCGCGCTTCGCACGATTCGGGGCCATCGCTGTTCCCGCCGCAACGGTGAACCGCGTCGTCGATGTCATTCTGCAGAAGGGCCGCGTCCCCCACGGCTATCTCGGTGTCGGGTTGCAGCCCGTGCGTTTGCCGGAGGCGCTGCGCCAGTCCCTTCAGCGCGCAGAGAAAACAGCGGCTATCGTCCTCGAAGTAGCCCCGGAGAGCTCCGCACACAAAGCGGGGATCGTGATTGGAGACATCCTGGTTTCACTCGAAGGACAGCCCGTCACCCATCTCGATAACGTGCAGTCGCACTTGCACGCCGAAAACATCGGCAAAACTCTCACGGCGAAAATCGTGCGCGGCGGGGCAGTGCAAAACTTGAGCATAATCGTGAGCGAACGCGGGCACAAAGGCGACTAAAATGGCCATCTCCGGACTTGGCGAGATCGCTGAACATCTCCGCCGTTCGACGGTTCTGATCCACGCAGGCTCCCGCGGCAACGGCTCCGGCGTGATCTGGACAAGCGAAGGCATTATCGTGACCAACGCGCACGTAACACGCAACTCTGCACTGCGCGTGCAACTCTGGGACGGCCGGGAACTCCCCGCAGAGATCATGAGCCGCCATCCTCGGCGCGACCTGGCACTCCTCCGCATTAGCGGGGAGGATCTCCCCGCGGCGCGTCCAGCCGATTCCTCGCAGGTGCGCCCGGGCGAGCTCGCCATCGCGATCGGCAATCCAATGGGCTTTATTGGCGCACTGACTACTGGCGTGATCCACGCGGTAGGTCCTCTGCGGGGACTCGGCATGCAAAGTTGGGTGCAAGCAAGCGTGCGTCTCGCACCGGGCAATTCAGGCGGTCCACTTGCCGATGTGCAAGGGCGCGTAATCGGAATCAACACTATGGCTGCCGGTGGTCTGGCGCTCGCCGTTCCGAGCAATGCAGTGGGCCAGATCTTGGCCGCAGGCGCGAGCGATGGCTGGCTCGGCATCACTGTCCATCCTGTGCGCGTGCCGCGGCGTGACGACAACCGCTTCGGCCTTGCACTTCTTGAAGTGGAACCAGGCAGCCCGGCGGCACAAGCGTCGCTTGTGCCCGGTGACATTTTGCTTGGTGCCGATGACCGTGCGTTCGCCTCGCTTGAAGATCTCGCGCAGGCCATCGACGGCAACGGCCCACGCGTTTTGCGGCTTGAATTCCTGCGCGGTGACTATGCGCGAGTTCGTCGTGTCACCGTACAACTCGGCGCAACGGCAGGAAGGGGCACGATCGCGGCGTGATTCGGGTTTTCATCGTCGCACCTTCCTCGGTCTCTCGCGCCGGCCTGCGCAGTATGCTCGCAGATGCAGGCTTTGAAGCCATCGGCAGCACGCAGGATCTCGCTTCACTCGATGAAGCGTTGCTTGAATCCGAGCCGGACATCCTTCTCATCGACGGAATGTACGACGCTGGCAAAGCAGAACACGAAGAACTCGCAGTCGCGGACGTCACGGACCAGGCGGCCGTGGTGCTGCTCGTCGATCAATCGGATCAGGCTCAAGTTGCGCAAGCATTCAGAAACGGTGTGCGAGGCGTTTTGCAGCGAGAGATTTCAACGCAGCAATTGCAGGCAGCCCTCCGAGCAGTTGCTGCTGGCCTAATCGTCGTGCATCCAGCCGAGGTCAGTACGTTTCTGCCAACGCCCACGTCGTCGGCCACTGAGATTACCCCGCTTCCCGAGCCGCTCACTAAGCGCGAACGCGAAGTCATCCAGATGCTGGCCACCGGACTTGGAAACAAGGAAATCGCCGCACGACTCGCTATCTCCGACCACACTGCCAAATTCCACGTCGCCTCCATTCTTGGCAAGCTTGGTGCCTCTACTCGCACCGAAGCCGTGGCAATCGGCATCCGCCGCGGCCTGATTCTCATTTGAGCTCTCTCTCTTTGACCACGAAGGAATTCAGATCGCGATGAAAGCTGACACAGAACTTGAGGGCGCGGTGGCAGTAGCATGTAAGGCCATCTTGAGAAACTGGGCAAGCAAGAACCGCTAGCTGATCAGAAGGAGAATTCATCGCGCTACCTGAGCGCACGCGTGGATTCTACCGGGTTTTCGAATAATCGCAGCACACGGCAGTTGCCCACGTTTGTGATCTAGACATCCTCCAACTGAGCTTCGGTCATTCCGAAATAGTGGCCTAGTTCGTGGATTACCGTCAGGCGGATTTCCTTTCGGATTTCGTCTTCGTTGGAGCACACGGCCTCGATGTTCTTCTGATAGAGCACGATGCGGTCGGGCCCCGCAGGTAGGTCAAACGCGCTTTTCTTAGTTGTTGGTACACCTTCGAAGATACCGAGCACCAAATTCTCAGCATCGTCCGAATCTATGATCCCTGCATTTCGCGAGCCTCTTCGCGGCAGCTGCTCGGGAGGCACGTTTTCGACTAGAACTGCGACATTGTAAATCCGCTTGCGAAACTTCGTGGGCAGTGTGCCGAGCGCCTCCTCCACCAGTTTGACGAACTTTTCTCGCTCCATCTTACGTTCCTCGGGCCGGACGGCAGGCCGAATCCATCTGTTTCATATTAGCTCGGATCTGCTTCCGGTCCAGAGTGGTCTTGACCGATGATCTGTGGGCGTTCGAAAAAGAAGCGTTTCGGTTCAGTTGTCCGGTAATGCGTTTACCGGACAAGGCACAGGATAATTTTGCGTATTTCTTGCACTATAAGCAGCTACGCCCATGAAGTATGACGCGATCCTCATTTGCGCCTCGCTGGAGCCATCTTGACAATTGCGAGAAACGGTGCAATATGACCTTCAGGGACCCAAGCCGCCGACTGCTTTCCCTCAGGAAACCGAAAATTGACGTCCCACAGGAGACCAAACATGAACGCTAAAATTCTGACATTTTCATCTGATAGCGATACAACGCTTCTCGAATACGATCCGGAAATCGCCGACATGGAAGAAGTGAACAAAGTGATCGCCGAATATGAAGCCAAGACCGGCGCGCAGCCATTTGACATGGCGACCGGTGAACGCCTCGACAAAGTCACGCGCGAGCAGAACGAAGTCTTGATGGTTCATCCCATTGCAGGCGGCTAACCGTGCGCTGGCCGCTGCCGACACCACCCCGGGCAGAGTAAGACTATGTTGGCATTGGGCTGAATCAGACACTGTCCGTTGTCCAATTCAAACTCGGTGGTACCTCTATGGCACCCGCAAACCTATCTACGATCGCGTTCCTCGCTATGATCGCGTGGAGGATTGTGTTCGCTGGCCTGCACCGCAGATTTTTGGTTAGGGCAATTGCCCTACAGCAACGGGGACACTACAACCTATTAGAGGAGGGCCTGCACATCCCACACCGGCGAGGTGTGGCAATGATTGCGGGCAACCGCTTTGAGAACAGTTCGGATGATCTGGAGCCCTTCGATCGAGAGGATCGCGCGAAAACATATCTGCGCCGCATCGTTGCTCTCACCGGCGCCACGCAAATGGATGATGCTTATGTCCTGGATGTCGGCAAGAAGCGATTTCGCGTGCGCCATAGATATGTCGGGCGGCTACGAGACATGACCGATCCCGAATGTGCATACGAGGAAACTTGCTTTTATCCCGTGCATAGAGGCATGCCGAAGGCGGAGGAAATTGCTACGGCACTGCTGCAGCTCACAAACAAGCCAGCGCTGTTTGACAAGTGGGCCGTTCAGAACGGGCTTGCGATTAAGGCGGACGGCCAAGTATTCACCCGTGCGGAGTGATCCGCGTGCTTTTCTGTTGCGGCGGACCCAGACATGCCGAGCGCGGGAGTTGTGGCGTCTGCGGTACTACAACTGAAGAACAACGCAAGACTGTTTGAGAAGTGCAGAGAATGGCCGGCACATACGTTCAAGGCGGATGGAAGGATGTTCAGGGATGAATATCAACGAATTAGCGATGAGACCTGAGACGTTGTAGCGCCGGGCTCTATATGTTTGCCGTGCCGATTGACGCCACGTCGGAACAATGGCATATGGCCGACTCACCTACGAAGTGGGTCTGCGCTCACTATGGGTCTGTCCCCTGCGGGACAGGGTTTCCCTCCATGCCCAACGAGCAAATGCTTAAGCACGGCGTTGATGCTTTTGTGTTTCTCACTGTTCAGTTCCGCATCTTCGTAAAACGACACGTCTCTGGACCTTCGAATTTTCTTCACCTCGCGGAACATGTGGACCGCCTCGCGTTTCAAAGCGTCGAGTTCCGCGCACATACATTTCACTCCGGCGGCTGGCGATTCTACGGTCCGGGTTTCAGCAACACAAGAGTAATTTTATACCCTGCGGATTAATGTTTAATGACGGTCAGCAAAGGTCAGTCACCCCGCTCTTTAATGATCACATTTCATTGCAGCGAATCATTTTCCAGGGGGGGGCGCCCCGGGGGTGGTCGAAACCAGCAGATCGACTCTGACCGTCTCATAAAAAATTTGCAAAAAATGGAGGCAGAAAGAGGTTAGGTACGGATTGCTGGCGAATTGATCATCCTATCCTACACGCGGATATTTATCCGTAGGCACCGCACATGCCCCGCGCTTAGGGCGCTGTTTTGCTCGTGCCCTGCGTGCTGCCATCCGCAACATAAAACACGTACCTGCCCGTGTAAGGCACTTGCACTCGGCGACCCGCCGGGGCAACCCCACCAGACGTGCCTGTGGATTACGCTGCCGTGGGACGGCGGAACGGGCCGAGTGCGCTCATCCTCATCCAGGAGCGCGTGAAGGCCGGCCTGCGAAACGCGCGTGCGAAGGGCAAGCGCTTAGGGCGCCCAAAGAAAATTCTAGATACGAAGAGGATTGCGGCACTGCGCGCCAAGGGGATTGGCTGGAAGCGAATCGCCGCTGAAATGGGAGTGGGGGTCGGAACTATCTATCGCGTCGCCCTGGAGGGTTACAAAATTCGGGAAAAGGTTTTTTGAACTGCGCCTCTCTCTCGAGGTTTTTCGGGGAAGGACAGTCTGTCTAGGATCGCAATCAGCGAGTGTAACTGTCAGGCCTGGTGTAATCGCGCGCCAACCCGTTGACCCGGCCATGCATCATAGGCTCTATAAGGGCGAGCTTAGATGAAACGCCTTCACTCAGCCATTCTTCTGCTCCTGCCATCGCTGAAGCCTAGGATCGTCCCATATTGCTTGCTCGTCGCTTATGCAGGGCTGATGTAACAGCCGCTGCAGGCGGGGTGAGGGGCTGATGTTAGTGAACGCATTCGGCCAGGTAAATTGGAAGAACGTCGGACAGCTCATCGCTACAAATTAGCCCTTCAGGTCGAAATCAGGCTCGAACTCCTTGAGGTCGGACTCGAGCCGATCCTGGGAAGGACACGCGATATTTCGACTCACGGTTTTTACTTCAGGATCAGCCAGAGGCTCAGCGTAGGAATGAAAATTGGATTTTCGATCATGCCTCCATGGGAAGTTACGCAAGCCCCGCATGCATTTATCAGCGGGCGGGCCAGAGTGATGCGCGTCGAAGAAATTTCGGAAAGCAGTGTCGATCGCGTGGGCGTCGGCGTCGTGATCGAAGGATACAAGTTCGGCCAAGCGGAATCGTCAGCGTGTTGACCGAATCTGGCCCTAGAGGACAGTCGGGCTTTCCCACTTCCGGAAATTGCTGATTAGAGTGAGGTTTGCCCTGGCCACGCACGCGATCACGGATGCATCGTCTATCAACCCCAGTACCGGAATGGAATCAGGAATGAGATCAAACGGACTCACAAAGTAGATGACAGCGGCGACGACCATGAGAATTGAGTCGGCTGGCGCGCAAAACTTGCCCGCGAGGTGGGCGCGAAGGAGACGAAGAAATATCTGCAAGCTTTCCCAAGGAGCAAGAAGAAATTCGTAGCATCGCTCTGATTTGCGGGTGGCTTTCTCAAGAAGCCAGAGTAGTTTTTCCTTGTGTCCAACAAACGACTCGGCTCTTGCCGTTGCCCGTTCAAACGTGAGAGGGGCTCTCTCTTTCATGTGCCGCCCTCGCCTGCGAGCGTTCGTAGATAGTGCCAGACTGAAGTACGCAGGACTTTACGGGCGGGAATCGTTGCGAACGAGAGGTCTTAGGAAGCCGAGGGCGCTAGTCTTGACCGAGTTCCCGCCTCTAAACTGGGGAACCATCGTTGGATGGTAAGCTTAAGAATTTGGAATTACAACAAGAAAACTGGCGCTTCTTCCTGAAACGACTCCGTGAAACTTGCTGCCTTTCAACTTGGTAACAATTGGCATCAATCGAAGTGCAGCCCGACAGACTAACACCTGAGAAGTCGGCCATGCGGACATGTCGCTTTGGAACGATTCCACTTCTCCGGTAAGCGCGGTGGTCTCAATGGGTCGACGCAACACTCAGCTCGAACGGAGGGCAGGCGTCATGGTGAACATTGAATCGATGTGGGAACGGTTGAAATAGCGAACCACCAGTGAGATGGCGGGCATGACCAGATAGATCACGATAAGTCCCGCGGCAGATTCCGCGGGGTCGATCCGAGATTCTGGGCGAATGGCAAAGCACTCGGAAATAATCAACTGCCTGGCAGCGTTTACCAGGCATTAGATATTTCGCTGGAGATAAATCCGCTCCAAACCTCATTCCGTTCGTCGTTGTTTGAAACAAGGCGCCAATGCAAGAATATTCCCTGAACTGCTGTTTGCCACCGGGGAAATATTGAGGCTCATTTCATTTGCATTGTTCTTATTCCTGACCATCGCTCCTCAGCCCGTGTCGGCGCAGTCGGGAGTTGACCAGGAACCAGAAGCAAATCCCGGTCGTCCCACCGTCTCTACCCCGGCAACACTCACGCCTGTGGGGTATCTGCAATTTGAAACGGGTTTCATACCTGCGTATCATTCGCCTGAGTTTTCCTCGCGCTACAGCCTCAACGAAGTTGTGAAGCTTTCCGTCGTTCCGCGCTTGGAACTTCTCACTTCGGCTGAACCTATAGTGCACTTCACGGCTGAGGGGAGTACCGCTAACCGCGTGGGGGATATTTTCCTGGGCGCGCAAGGTGTGTTGTACCACGGGGAAGGAGCAAAGCCCACGCTGGCCGTCAGTTATTTCCGTCGTGTGTACAACGGCGGTGCATCGGAGTTTGATTTCGGAAGTCCCACCAACTCATTTTTGGCCTTGGCAAGCGCAGATGTGAAGGGATTTCACTATGACGCAAACGCTTTTTTTACCGAATTGGTGCAAGGTCCAGTGCGTCGGGGTCAGTTTGGCCAATCCCTGACGATTTCGCATCCCTTCCTGCATCGGTTCACGCTCTCGGGGGAAATATGGCACTTCACACAGCCATTCCTACGGAGCAATGCAGTTGGCAATCTTTGGGCAGTTAGCTATACGGCACGGAAAAACCTGGTTTTTGATGCAGGCTTTAATCATGGGCTGACCAGCACATCGACAAGCTGGGAGGCATTCGTGGGTTTCACCTATTTGTTTCCGCATCGTCTTTGGAAAGCTCAATAGCTGTCTAACTCCCGGTGAGTCGCGTTACAGGACAAATGACACCGCCCTGCGCGGGGTTCCGAAATCCCTAGAAAGACATCGCCCGTAAGTTGAGCAAAATCAGAGGGTGCTACCGGCCTCCGAGTGGGTTCCGAATACAGTTGTTTTTGGAACCTAGCGCCCGCTGCGTCGGGCAACCCGCTCTCGATACTCCTGTAGCACTTCGTCGTAAGTTATTATTCGGACTGCAGGCTGTTCAGCTTTTCTTTTCTCCCAGGAGTCCTACCGATCAACACAGCTTTCTGAGAAAATTCGGGAAGGTAACCGAGAGCCTTCTCTACCGCCTTGAGATTCAAGGGGTCGTCCAGGCTCTCCTCGTAGTCGCTAACTTGAGCCATGGCCTGGGTCACGGCAGGTGCAAGACCTCGATGTAAGTATCTCTTACTTGCCAAGACGCTTGCTCCCGGTCCCTTCAACTCCAGCAATTTTACCAAGACTCGAGGCGGGCGAAACCACAAGTTACGACACAAACCGCGACACAAAACAGGAAGCGATGAAGGTACCTTCGCCGGAAGTCATTGAAAGTATGGTAGGCCCGTGGGGACTCGAACCCCAGACCTCTACCGTGTCAAGGTAGCGCTCTAACCAACTGAGCTACGGGCCTAGAATCCATAAAGTTTAGCATGACTGGCGCGGCAAAGCTGCGGCCAGGCTCACGAGATTTGAGATGCTGCTGTAGAATGCGGCAGGCATTTGCAAGATCGTGCGGGCGGGAGCGCATCCAGAGTGAATGTGAAAATTGATGAGGGGTTGAAGAAAAAATGTCCGCGCGTGGCGCTGGGATGCGTGACGGCGCGCGTGGAGGCGGTGGCATCGCCGGCGGCGCTGACGGAAGAGATGAAGACGCGGGACGCGGAGATCCAGAAACTGCCGTTTCCGCGCGGGGTGCTGGCGTCGCCGCAGGTGGAAGCGACGCGCGCGGCGTACAAGGCGCTGGGAAAAGATCCGGCGAGATATCGCAACTCGGCGGAAGCGCTGCTGCGGCGCGTCGTTGGTGGAAAAGGATTGCCGGTGATCAACGCGGTTGTGGATGTGATCAACCTCGTATCGGTGGAGAGCCGTTTGCCGGTGGGGCTATATGACCTGGGGCATGTGGTTGGAGAGATAGTTTTTCGCTCCGGGCGCGCGGGGGAAACGTACAAGGGCATCGGGAAGTACGATTTGAATCTGGAGGGATTGCCGGTGTTTGTTGATACCGTCGGGCCGCATGGGAGCGCGACGAGCGATTCGGAACGAACGATGGTGACAGCCGAGACGCGCGAGGTTCTTGCGGTAATTGTTTCGTTTGGCGGGGCGGAGAATCTGGAACGGTGGACGCAGAGACTTGGGGTGCTTTTGCAGCAGTATGCTTCGGGGACGGAGATGCTAACGAAGATTGTAGGATGAAAACACGTCGTCTGCCAGCCCTTTCCTGCATCCACAGTGACTGCCCACTTTGCATCTATCGTTAGCTTGTTCTTTCCATCCCCTACGCACTGGCAGCTGATGGAGACTTTTGGTGGCAAATCAATGTTCGTCGTGCCCTGCATTAAGCCGTACCATCCGTCGTCATGGTAGGTCACGTTGTATTTGACGCCCATCAGTCCTGCCGGATCTAAGTAATTCGGAGAGCTGTTCCCAACATAGTTATAGAAGTTTCTCCCGCCGCTGTACCCGATTGGATCTTCAGAAAGGAATCTTCCGGTTGTGGGATGGTAGTATCTGGCGCGGTAGGATGCTCTCGAGTTTCCTGGCAATGGCGGTTTCGTCCTCAGAGCTCGTTTGGAGTCCTCTAAATGAATAGCTCGGCGCTTACGTGAAAAAACTGCGCCAGTTTCTTTGCCTGTGTTTTGCTAATAGAACGCTTGCCATGAAACACCTCGGAAGTAATTCCTTTCGATCCGAAGGTTTTCCAGAGGTCTTTTTGCGTCAGATTGCGGGCCTCCATCAATTGCTGAAGTGTCTGCTGCGGGCTTGCTTTCCGAATCGGATAGCGCCGCCCCTCGTACTCGTCAATGAGCATGGTCAACAATTCGGCAAGTTCCATTTCTTCTGGCGAGGGGTTCTCACGTTCGTCGAGACGCAGCAGCTCGTTCGTGAGACGTTCGGATTCCTCATCCGTATGGATGACATGGGGAAGTGTACGGCCCAGCAGCTGCCCGTAAGTTTTCTCGTCCAGCTCCATTGTCATGGTGCTCATTGTTTCCAAGCCCCTTTGTCAGGTTCTCACAATGAGAACAGAGAGTCGAGGAACATTGCGTCAAACGTGCCGTGGACGATCGGGGTGACGTGTCATACCCCACCCGGTGCCGCAGGCACCGCTCTTCCGGCGCTCTGCGTTAACCACCGGGATAACATGGCCAACATTCCGGCAGGGTTGCCCCTGGCCCTACTCTTTGGAAGCGCTTGGCGCGCCAACACCGTCATCTAATCAGCCGACTCGCAGGTCCGTTACCAAAGAAGTTTGAGGCCGAACTGGACCTGGCGGGAGGTGGTGGAGGTGCTGGTAATGATGCCGGCGGTCGGGGAAACGCCGGAGGGAGTGAAGACGACGGCGTTGGGCTGGTTGAAATTCGCGCGATTGAGAAGGTTGAAAATTTCGGCGCGAAACTGAAGATTCAATCGCTCACGGATTCGAGTGTCTTTGAGCACGGAGAAATCCCAGGTTGCGAGGCCCGGTCCGATCAAGGCGTCTCGCCCTACGTTTCCGTAGAAACCGCCGTTTGCTTTCATCAGCGCCGTCGTTGAGAACGCGGGCGCGAGAAACGCGGCGGGGTTGAACCATTCGGTAGGTTTGCCGAGGATGACCGGCCCTGTGAAAGCCGGATTGGCGAACGGGCGCACCGGATTTCGGGTGTCTCCATTGTTGGATGGGTTGTAGCTGAGCTGCGGCGAGAACGGGAAGCCGTTCTGCAGAGTCACGATGGAGTTCACCGTCCAACCGCTGGCCATGACGTTTGCAAATCCGTGCACGTCACCGAGAAAACGTTTCCCGTGCCCGATGGGCAGCGCATAAGTCCCACTCACTACGGCAACGTTCCTGACGTCGAAGCTCCCCAAACCCCAGTCCGACTTCAGGTTGAAGGGATTCGAAGCGAGCGCCGGTCCACCTCCGGAGGTCGTGGCATTGAGAGAGTCGCCATCGTCGAGAACTTTCGAATAGGTGTAGACGCCACGCAACGTCAAGCCAGCGCTGAGACGGCGATTCACATCCACTTGCAGGGCGTTGTAGGAGCTGGTTCCCTCTGAAAACCACGTCCAGGTATTCGCGATGGTGGAATTGGCCTTCGTCGTTGTGGGCACAAAGTAAGCTCCCGCCGGCACGGGCGTGTTTGCGATCCCCATCGGAAAAGTCCCGGGATAAGTTGCGGGACACGGCGACGCCGGACAAATCACGGGAAAGGGCTCGTTGGCGTCAATGCCGATCAATTCGTGATAACCGTGGGACCCGACGTACCCCACCGTCAGCGAGGTGTTCGGTGAAAGTTCCCGCTGGATTCGTAGCGAATAGGAAATCAGCGTGGGCGTGTGCATATCCGGCTGGACTCCTCCGGGGATGAGCTTGGCCGTCGCGGGGAATGGGCCGGCAGGATTGATCGGAAGCTGCGCCACCGTCAACGGCGTAGTGTAAGTCGGATTGAATGGAGCATTCTGATCCGCGCGGTATCCCAGGGCATCCTGAAGATCGTTATACATTCCGAAGCCGGCGCGAATTACGGTTTTCGAGCCGAGTGGACTCCACGCCACGGCGATGCGCGGTTGCGGCAAGAAGTTGGCGTTATTTAGCGTGAACAAGGAATCCGCGACGCGCGGTTGGTTCGAGATGATTCCATTCGGATACGTATAGTTGGCGGCGCGGCCGTGAGCTTCATTCCAGCCGCTGGTAAACTCGGCGCGAAACCCGAGGGTCAGCGTGAGTTTCGAATTGACGCGAATGGTGTCCTGCGCGTGCAACGCGCCCAGGAAGGAGCGCCAGTTCATCTCCGTGGGTGCGGGATCGAACAGGAAACTGGAAATCGTTCCCTGCAAGAAGGTTGTGAGGCTGGTGAACGTCGCTTGCCCGAACTGGCTGAGCGCAATGGTTTCGTTGGATTGAAATTGCTGGAACCATGCGCCGAATTCCAACTGGTGCTTGCCGCGCGTCAGCGTCAGGTGATCCTCGTAGGTGTAGAGATTCCGCGCGATGCGTAGATTGCTTCCGTTATTACTTCCCGCGAGGCCGATCTGCGCCTGGGGATTCGACGCCGCACTGCCGCCGACCACCACCGCCCCGACGAGATGTCCCATCAGGAACCCGGGAACGGTTGCTGCCGGAGTCCCCGGCGTCGGCTCTCCGGTAAAAAAGTAGCCAGCGCGCGAAAAACCGAAGCGGGCGGTGTTCAACAATGTAGGAGAGAAGACGTGCGTTTCCTCGAGACTCAAAACCTGCTCACGCAGGGTAACGATGTCCGTGCTGAATGGATTGGCTGGCGTCGCGGTGACGTCGCCGCCATCATCAATCGTGTACATGGCCGCGAGGGAATCTTTCTGGGAAAACGTTTGATCGGCACGGACAGTGCCGAAATCCTCGCGGATCGTTTGCAGTGGGCTGCTGAAAAACTGGGATATTCCGATGGGGCTGCCGGGAGCTAGAGGTAGTTCAGGGGTGCCGGGAGGAGGAGTGGGCCACAAATTCAGCAGCGGTTGAACGCTTGGCGCGGCGGATGCTCGGGCGGCCAGGCCTGGAACGAAAGCCACGGAGGTCTGATGAAGGTTCTGGCGGAATCCTTCGTAATTTCCGAAGACGAAAGTCTTGTCTTTCTGGATGGGACCACCGAGAGAAGCTCCGAACTGGTTGCGCTGGAACGGCGGAGCGGAACCCTGGTCAAAGTAATTCGGCCCGTCGAGCGCGTTGTTGCGCAGGAACTCGTACACAGCTCCGTGAAACTGGTTGCTGCCGGACTGAGTGACGATGATCACCTGGCCGCCGGGGCGTTTGCCGAATTCGGCGCTGTAGGAGTCGCGTTGGACGTTGAATTCGCGCACGGCGTCGACACCCAGCAACATTCCGCTGGTGCCGCCCGGTTGCATGTTGTTTTCGGCCGCTCCGGTGTACTCCACGCCGTTCAGCAGGAAAATATTTTGCTGCGGGCGATTGCCGGAGACGGCGAAGTTATTTGCCGTGGTTGAATTGGAAATTCCCGTGCCGCCGGTTTTTTGTGAGGTGAAATTGACGATGCCCGGATTGAGGGGGAGGAGCAGATCGTAGCTGCGTCCATTCAAAGGAAGTTCCTTGATGGCCACTTCTCCAACCAGGCCGCTGATGTCCGTGGTGGTTGTGCTTACGATAGGCGCGTCGCCGGTAACGGTGATCTCTGATTTCACGTCGCCAACTTGCAACCGAAGATCGACGCTGGCCTCTTCGCCCACAACCAGATGGATTCCGCTGCGCATGGCGTCTTGAAAGCCGGATTTAGTGACTCGCACTTCGTATTCGCCGACGGGCAACGAGACTACGATATAGCGGCCGGCAGGGTCGGTAATGGCAGTTCGAACTGCTCCGGTCTCGCGATTCATCGACTTTACGGTTGCTGACGGAACGGGCGCGCCCGACTGGTCGGTGACGATGCCTTTGATGCTCGCGGAGGTTTGCGCATGGGCTGACGGGAAACACAAAAGGGTAATGGAAAGAATCAGAAGCGCGATACAAAGCCGTGGCCAGTTGGACCGGGTTATGGAACGCCGCTTCTCTGGAAGCAAGTTTGGAGAAACCGCGAACGACAAATAGAAGCTCATTTTGGAATCCCCCGAACTGCGGAAGGGAGGCCCGCGGGCCGCCCGATCACCCCATCAAGATCCAAGCGCCACTCGGTCAGACAATTCAATACAGTTCATATCGTTATGTCAAACCGACTTAATTCGACTATGCTGTGGGTGAATTTATACGGATAGGTGCCGCAAGAAACGCTGCAGAAACGGAAAGCGGAGCGATAGGCCTACTATGGGGATCGGCAAGATTTTCATAAGAGAGGACTTACCACCCTCCGAGGTGGCAGCCAATTTTTAGGAAAGTCCGACACTTCCGCTCCCTCTGGACTCCTGGAACATCGAGGCGCATTCTTTGCCGCATGACTCTCTCAGCGCGAAATCGTCTTGAAGGAAAGGTTGTAGAAATCCAGTTCGGCGGCGTCATGGCTCACGTGGTGATGCGCGTTGGCAAGCATTTGATCGAGAGTGTGATCACCAAGCGCAGCGCGGATGAAATGAAATTGAAGGTGGGGGACAAGGTTTCGGCGGTGATCAAGTCCACAGAAGTGATGCTGGAAAAAGGCTGAGACTCACTCCGGGACCCCAACGCTCGAAAGCAGGCTCCATCGTGCATCGCAATATCCGGGCGTGCGTGGCTGTACTGCTCGCAGCGGTCGTCGCTCAAGTTCTTCCTTCTGCGCCACCGGCGCATGCGCAAGCTGCTCCAACCGCTGCAGAACTGCGAATTAATGGTGCTGTTTCCACTCCACTGGTCTTAACCGTTTCCGATTTGAAAAAGATGCCGCGTAAAACGATTTCGGTAGTGAATCCGCACAACAAAAAGACGGAAACGTACGAGGGAGTTCTTCTTGAAGAACTTCTCCATCGAGCCGGAGTTCCGCAAGGCGAACAACTTCGTGGCGCGTCGATGGCCACGTATGTGATTGCGGGAGCGGAGGACGGTTACCGCGTGGTCTTTTCCCTGGCGGAACTGGATTCGGGGATTCTCGAATCCGAAGTGATCGTGGCGGATACCATGGATGGCGCTCCCCTCGGGACGAAAGAAGGCCCATTCCGGCTTGTCGCGCCGCATGAGAAGCGCCCGGCGCGCTGGGTCAGAATGCTCAAGTCAATCACCGTAGTCCGTGCAGAGGCTCAATAACAATTCTGGATTGGCGTGTTGCAACCTACCTGAAGCCGAGACCTCAGTCCGAGCGCAAGGCTTCCATGACGTTGATGCGCGCGGCGCGGGCGGCCGGCAGCGCCGATGCGACAACCGCAGCGGCAAGCAGGATAAGCGCTGAGCCGATGACGGGCACGGGGCTGGGCATGCGCACGTCCAGGAAATAGCTGCCGGCAAAGCGCGCCAGGAGATAACCACCGGCCGCACCTACGAGGACTCCGGCAATGGCCATGACGGCGCCTTCGCCGATGACTCCGGCGAGGAGACGCCGGGGAGGCGAGCCGAGAGCGAGGCGGATGCCGAATTCGCGGGTGCGCGCGCTGACGGAGAAGGCGAGAACACCCGCAACGCCGACAAGCGCGATGGCGAGCGCCACTCCGGCAAAAACGCCGAAAACGACGGTGTTGAGACGATCCGGAGTGAGGACTTCCGCACGAACGTCCTCGAGAGTAGCGGCGCGTTCCACAGGCTGGTCGACGGACATGTCGCGAACGATGCGAGTGACCGGCGTGACGAGCGAATAAGGATTTGCACTGGTGTGGATGAAAAGGCGACCGCCAAAAATGGGACCCTCATCAATCGGGCTATAGACGGTAAGAATGGGCCCAGGAACGACGTGTTCGTCATCAATATCGGCGGTGACGCCGATGATGCGGTGTGGCGCCGTGCTGATTCCGGGAATGAATTTGATCACCGGATCCGTCCAGTAGACATGGCGATTGACGGCATCCTGATTGGGGAACATGCGCTGCGCCAGAGTCTGGCTGACGATGACGACCGGATCCTTGTCCTTCCCGTCAAGTTCGTTGAAATCGCGCCCCGCGATGATGGGAACGCCTAGCGCGGCAAAAAATCCCGGAGAAATGGTGCGCAACTGGGCACGAGGATCCTCTTCGCCAGGACCTTTAACATGGCCGTCCGCGGAAAATGCAAAACCGGGACCAAAGCTGCCGGCATCGCGCCAGGGAACGACAATGCCAAAGGCGGTCTTGTTCACACCGGGCAGGGCGTCAATGCGGCGCATCGATTCTTTGTAAAAATCGACGATTTGCTGAGGCGTTTTTCCGTAAGAAATAGCGGGAACGTTGATGGCCAGAACGTGGCGCGTGTCGAGGCCGGTCTGCGCGGCCTGCATAGCAAGGAGCGTTTTGAGAAGCATGCTGGCGCCGGCAAGAAGCATGAAGGAGGCCGCGATTTGGGTAATGGCGAAGATGCGAAGGCGGCGGCCCGTGCTCCCGGTGATGCGGACGCCGCCGCTGGTGAGGCCGGGCGTTTGCGAGGTGTTGGCATTCGGAAGGTGCGGCACGTAGGCAAGCAGGACTGCGGCGATGACCGCCAGAATGGCGCCGACCCAGAGCATGCTGGAATCTACGGTAAGGTCGAGGGCGCGGACGGAAAAGCGGGACGCGTAGCGCGCGAGCACAGCAAGGAGGGGGCGCGCGGTGATTACACCCAAAGTAGCGCCAACGACGCAAAGGATCAGGCTCTCCGCGAGCAACGTCCGGCGCAAGGCGCTGGCGTTGGCTCCGAGGGCCGCGCGAATAGCGAGTTCGCCTTCACGGCGAACGGTGCGCGCGAGAATCAGATTGGCGACGTTTGAGCAGGCGATGATGAACACCAGTCCGGAAGCAGCGAGCAGAACCAGAAGGACGGTGCGTGCACGGGAAGTGATCTGCTCGCGGAGGAGGACGGCGCTGATCTGCGAGCCACCTTCTTTCGAGTAATCCGCGGGATACTGGCTGACCATCGAAGCGTAGACGGTGCGAAGCTCGGCGCGAGCCTGCTCGACAGTTGCACCCGGGGCGAGACGTCCGAAGAGTTCGGTCATACGATGAACGCGGCCGGTGACCATGGTGGCGGAGAGGTGGTGAGGGCTAGTCACGATGTTGGCGATGATTTCCGTATCCGCAGGATAAGGGACAGAGGGTTCGAGGACGCCGATGATGGTGGCAGAGCGATCTCCCATGCCGCCGCTGCCGAGGCGAAGCGTCTTGCCCATGACCGAAGGATCGCTCTTGAGAGCGGTGGACCAAAAGCGATAGGTCAGCACGACCACGCCGTCAGCCTTGGGGCCGTCGTCTTGCGGGCCTATGAGACGGCCAAGGACGGGATGAAGGCCCATGACTTCAAAATAAGTGCCGCCGACAACGCCGGCGCGGACTTCGCGGGGTTCGCCGAGGCCGATCATGGTGAAGCCGACAACAGAGAAATCGCCGAATTCGCTGACCGTGTGGATGCCGGACTTGATGTCCTGAATCTCTGGTACGGAGAAATTGGCGTTTTCGACGCCGAGGCTGGGCGCGCTTTGGCGAATGTAGATGAGGCGGTCCTCGTCCGCATTGACGAGCGGGCGCAGAAGGACGCCGCGCACCAGACTGAAGATGGCGGCGTTGGCGCCGATGCCCAAGGCAAGAGTCAGGATGACCGTGACTGCCACGCCCTTGGAACGTGCGAGAGAACGGACGGCAACTTTCAAATCCTGGAGGAACAAGTCAGGTTTGAGATTCATGGTGCGACACCCCTTGATTCATGACGCTGGACCGAGAGAAACGTTTCAGAATTCTTCCGAGCGACCGCGCAATCTAGCTTCGCAGCGGAACAAGAGAGCGCAGCCGTTGATCGCGTAAGTAAAGTCCCAACCAGAGCATCACACCGGTAAGGATTGGGCCGACGACGGCGGGATCACTTACTCGCGCGTGAGTGGCGGTGGCACCGCCAAGATAGGCGGTCAGCAGAATCGCGCCAAAAACGGCCGTGCGCGGGATCAGGTAGATGGCGGTAAAGGTGAGCTCGATGATGGCGAGCTTCAGAATGATGCTCTCGGAGTAGCCCAACTGAGCGAAGCCCTGCAAAACCGGGGGAGGCTTCAGTATCTTCGCAGTGGCGCTGGTGAGTAGCAGCAACACGGGTATAGTGCTGAGGATGCGTCCGGTCCAGAGCGCGCCCTTCGAGATGGGAGCTGCTTGCGTGGCAGAATCCATGCGTTTTTTCTCCTGATGCGCGACTTATCAAATACAACAAAATACCGAAATCGTTTCCGGTGCTGCGAAAACGTGCAGCACCGCAGGCCCCTACCCGCCGGCAATGGCACCGATGATGAGCAGAGGTTCGGCGCCGGACGCGATCTTTTCAGGCAGCGGGGTATCGGGCGGCTCGAGGGAATAGTCCTCCTCGCAAGCGAAGAAGCGCAAAAACGGGCGGCGTTCGTGGGTAACATGATCGCGGATGGTGCCGCGCAGCATGGGATACTGTGCCTCGAGCGCGTCCAGCACGGAGCGCTGCGTCACCGGGCCCTCGATATGAAGCTGCACTTCCGCGCTGACGCGTGCCAGCGTTCGCAAATGCCCCGGAAGCACCACACGAATCATGGGAGCGTCTGGACCTCGACGGAGAGCACGGCCGGGAGATGCTCCACGATGGGGTGCCAACTATCGCCAGCATCGGCGGAGCCGTACACTTGCCCGCCGGTGGTGCCGAAATAGACGCCACATTTATCGAGTGAATCGACGGTCATGGCATCACGCAATACGTTTACATAGCAGTTGCTTTGCGGCAGGCCCTTGGTCAGCGCTTCCCACTCGTTTCCACCGGACTTGCTGCGGTAGACGCGCAGCTTGCCTTCCGGCGGAAAGTGCTCCCCGTCACTCTTGATGGGCACTACGTAAATAGTTTCCGGATCGTGAGCGTGAACATCGATCACAAAGCCGAAGTCGGTAGGCAAATTGCCACTGACCTCTTGCCAGGAATCGCCGGCGTTATCGCTGCGCATGACGTCCCAGTGCTTTTGCATGAAGAGTACGTCGGGGCGCGAGCGGTGCATGGCGACGTGGTGCACGCAGTGGCCGACTTCGGCAGTGGGTTCGGGAATGTATGGGGAAACCAGGCCCTTGTTGATGGGCTTCCAGGTTTTTCCGCCGTCATCGGTACGGAATGCACCCGCGGCGGAAATGGCGATGTAAATCCGCTGCGGATTGCTTGGATCCAGAATGACGGTGTGCAGGCACATTCCACCGGCACCCGGCTGCCATTGGGGACCTGTGCCATGACCGCGCAATCCGGAAAGTTCTTTCCAGTTCTGCCCGCCGTCGGTTGATCGGAACAACGCGGCGTCTTCTACACCGGCGTAGACAGTGTCCGGATCGGTGGGCGACGGTTCGATGTGCCAGACGCGCTTGAATTCCCACGGATGCTGCTTGCCGTCGTAGAACTGATGAGTGGTGAGGGGTTTCCCTGTTTCCGCGGAGGTATCGTAGACGAACTTGTTGCTCTCGCCTTTGGGCATTCCTCCTGGTCCGGTGGTTGGTTCGCCCGGAGGCGTGCCCGGTTGCATCCAGGTTTTGCCACCGTCATCCGAGCGCTGGATGACCTGCCCGAACCAGCCGCTGGTCTGGGAGGCAAAGATGCGATTCGGGTCAGCAGGCGATCCCTTGACGTGGTAGATTTCCCAGCCGGAAAAATGGGGGCCGCTGACATCCCACTTTTCACGCTTACCGTCCGAGGTCAGGACGAATGCGCCCTTTCGTGTACCCACCAGTAGTCGTACGCCGCTCATCTGTCACTCCTTTTCATCAGTGCTAAGGCCTCTGCAGGAGCGTACCTTTTATTTCGCTACCGCAAAATGTTTTTTCTCTCGCATCACGATTTGATTGGTACCCAAATTTCCATACCGCCCATTCCAGTCCGTGGATCAAATTCCTCGGAATAGCGCTCGAAAAAGTCCGGCGCCCCAGTGGTTCCGCATGTGACCTCAAGGCCGGAGTTGGGCAGCCACTTGTCGATGGCATCCAGCGTTTCGCGGAGTCTCGAAACATGTTGGCGGTGCGAAAAAACAGCAAACTTCTGTGCCGGGACGGTCGCGACGCTGAACTCGCCGGGGAGACCTGAAGAGTTGGAGACTTCGATTCCCACCAGGTAGTCGATGCCGTCCGGGCTGAGCGCATTGAAACACAAGCCGTAAGCTACCCGGCCTACCTGACCGGGGATTTTGCCGATGTGAGGTGCAAAGCGCTGCCATTGAGCGGGCATGTTGTTCATCGTTTCGGCGGAATAGCGGTTGCGCAGTCCGGCGATGAGCAACGGCTTGCCATTTTCGAAGCGTGGGAGTTCCAGTTGTACTGCGGGCGATTGTTTTATTCCAGGTTGACTCATTTCCGTCCTCCCAACTCAAGTGGCTAGCAGAGATCACTGGCCGAAGAAAGCCAGTCTGGAGCAAGTGACTTGCAAAATGCAAGTGAAAAATGCTAGCATCAAAAAATGCCAAAGAAGAAGGCTTCTCCAAAGTGGCGGTCGGGGTGTCCCTTGAACGCTTCGGTGGAGATATTGGGCGATCGCTGGTCGCTGCTGATTATTCGCGACATGATGCTGCGGGGATTCCGGAGCTACAAGGAATTCCTGGAGTCCTATGAAGGAATCGCAACGAACATTCTGGCGGACCGTCTGCAAAAACTGATAGCTCATGGAATCATCTCCACACGACCTGACCCTTTGGACGGACGAAAACTGATTTACTCGCTTACAGCCAAGGGAATCGATCTTGCACCGGTGCTCACGGAAATGGTGCTCTGGGCCGCGACGCACGAAGATACTGAAAACCCGGCGCTCGTCCGGCAAATACAAAAGGACAAAGAGCAATTTCTCGCTGCCGCGCGCCGACGCTGGGCGGACAACGCTTTGCCAAATTCCTGAACAAATCTGCGGCTAAGACTTCGCCACAAGTTGCGCCAGGCGTTCGAGACTCTGGGTCCAGCCCGTCTCCATCCCGAGGAGATAGGCGGCGGCGTAGTCAACCACGGCCGTACCGCGCGTCCGCAGAGTGAGTGTCGTCTTGCCGTCGTGCTCGGTGAAGGTAACGGTGGTTAGGCCGTCGATGACGGGATTGCCGTCTTTGTCCCGCGCGATATTGGTGAAAACGAGCCGCTCGGGTTTTACGATTTCGCGATACACGCCATCGCATGGATATTCATGCCCATCGGGAGTGCGCATGACGATACGCCACGTGCCACCAACCCGGGGATCCAACTCGCAAATGGGATTTGTGAATCCTTTCGGCCCCCACCACTGTGCCATGAGTTTTGGATCGGTCCAGGCCTTGAAAACGAGCGCGCGCGGGGCATCGAAAACGCGGGTGAGCACGATTTCCCGCTCCGCAGGGGCAGAAACGGAACTGTCCGTTTTTGCGAGGTGTTCGGAGAGACGTTCGAGGGTTTGCTTGCCGCCCTCCACGGCGCCGTAGGTTTTAACGACATTTTCGCGTGCAGCGGCCGAGGGGAAGACCATTCGCAAGGTGAGTTTGGTTTTGTTGCCCTGCGCTTGGAAAGTCCAGGTGGCTTCAAATTGTGCGCCGGGATCACCCTTTTTGCCGCCGCTATGCGAGTAGACGATGCGCTCGGGTTTCACGACCTCGATGAATACACACTTGTTGGGGTAATCGGTGCCGTCCGGACCATGCATGGTGTGCCGCCAGACGCCGCCTGGCTTTACTTCCATCATGTGAATCGTGGTGGTGAAACCCTTCGGCCCCCACCATTGCACGACTTGCTGCGGATCGGTCCACGCTTTCCAGACAAGCTCGCGCGGGGCATCGAAAACGCGGGTGAGGACGATTTCGCGGTCTTCTGTGTTCACGGCGGCGCTAGTCCCTGCGTTGCTTTCGGACATGTTTCTTCTCCTTCTTCTGAATGTCGCGCAAATAGACATCCAGCCGGTCCAGACTTTCGGTCCAAAACCGGCGGTAGTGCTCCATCCATTCGTCAACTTCTTTAAGTGGAGCCGCTGTGATGCGGCACGGCCGCCACTGCGCTTCGCGTCCACGCGCGATGAGACCGGCGCGCTCCAGCACTTTCAAGTGTTTGGAGACGGCCGGCAGGCTCATCTCAAAAGGCTCGGCCAACTGAGTGACGGAGATCTCGCCGGTGATAAGACGGGCCAGGATGGCGCGCCGGGTGGGATCGGCAAGTGCGGAAAGGGTGGTGCTGAGGCGATCGGAAGTCATGACGTACTTAACCTCCAGGTTAAATACATCAAAGGCCCGTGAAGTGTCAAGTGCTAAAAATGATGGCCACACGCCTGAGTTTTCGGAACAACACGATGGACTCTCGCCCGTGGGCTGCGCGGGAGATACCAAGAGCTTGGTTTGACAAGCTACTCACGTAAAGCTCTGGCGGGATCGAGGTGTGACGCGCGCCAGGCAGGCAAGAAACAGGCGATCAACGAGGCTAAGATCATGACCAGGAATGCAGAAGCGAAAACCAAAGGATCACGCGGGCTAACTTGGAACAGAAGGTTTCCAAGCAGCCGCGTCAATCCCAATGCCATCGCGGCGCCAAGCACTACTCCCGCGGCCGTCAATGCCAAGCCTCGCGAGATCGCCAGCCGTAACAGATGGGGTGCGCCGGCGCCGAGCGCCATACGTAACCCCATCTCCCGAGTGCTTTGCGACACCGTGTAAGACATCACGCCATAGAGTCCGATGGCGGCGAGGAGAAGCGCCAATCCACCTAAGACCCCGACCAAAGTGACGGCCACCTGCTGCGCGGACGTGGAGCGATCCAGCTGTTCTTGCAGCGTGATCACCTCGAAGAGGGCCAGGCCCGGGTCAAGCGCGTGCACTTCGCGGGTCAGCGCTGCCGCCATGGTCTCCGGGCTCAGCGGGGTTCGGATGTACAAGCCGGCACCACGTGAGAAATTCTGGCGCAGCGGCACGTAAAAAAAGGGTTTCGGTGCCTCGCGAACGCTCTGGTACTTGGAATCTTTTGCCACACCGACCACCTGCATCCATCGGTCCTTTACCAGAACGCGCTCGCCAATCGGATTCCTGCCACGCCAATATAGCGCGGCCATGGTTTCATTCACGACGGCCACCAGAGCGGTCTTTTCGTCGTCCGCTCGGGCGAATTCACGGCCGGATACCAAGGGGATACCCATGGTCACGAAATAGTCCGGCCCCACTTCGTTGTAGTCCACGATGGGCTGCTCCTCCGGCGGAGGTTGATACCCGTCAACGGCAATGGGGGCCGAAGAATAACTTCCGTAGCTCAGGGGCGTCATTCGGGCGAAGGCTGCGGACTCCACGCCGGGCAGTGCCTTCACGCGAGCGAGCAGCTCATCCTGGAAACTCTGGGCGCGCTGCGCATCGTATCCCGCGGCCGTCAAATTGACGGCGGTGTCCAGCACGCCGTACGTCGAAAAACCCGGGCTGGTATTACGAATTTTCTGCAGGCTCTGCAGCAGCAGCCCCGCCCCAACTAGCAAAAGGAAACTCAGTGAAACCTGGACCAGCACCAGGCCCGAGCGCACCCAGGCTCTCCCACCGCCGCCAACAACCGCCGCGGAATCGGATTTCAATGCGCCGGCAAGATCAATCTTGCCCGTCTGCATGGCGGGAACCAGACCGAGCAAAAGCGTGGCGAACAGGCAAACGCCGGCGCTCACGGCCAGTACGCGCCAATCGATTTCTCCCGGCAGGTGCATGGCCACCCCTCCGCGCGCGGGGAAGAGCAGCACAAGCGCGTGACGGCACCAATGCGCCACCAGCAATCCTCCGGTTGCGCCAAAAGCCGACAGAATCAGTCCTTCCGTGAAAAGTTGCTTCAACAGCCGGCCGCGACCGGCGCCGATGGCAAGACGCACGGTCATCTCATGCCGCCGCGCGAAGGACCTGACCAGTAGGAGATTGCCGACGTTGGCGCACGCGATGAGCAAAACAAACACCACCACCGCGAGCATGATTTCGAGTGTGGGGAGCAACGTGTTCGCATTGTTGAACGGTGTCTGCCACAAAGGCCACAGCTTGATGCCGCGGCCGCGGTTGGTGTCCGGGTAATCGGCTTCCAGCCGTTTCGCTACAGCAGTAATTTCCTGCTGCGCCTGCTCGCGAGTCGCGCCGGGCTTCAACCGCGCGTAAGCTTCAATCCAGCGAGCGCCGCGGTCTTCGAGTTTGTACCCTCGCCCTTCAAAGATTTCCTCCATGGACGCGGGGACCCAGAACTGCATTGCCCAGCCCACGAACGTCCCATAGAAACCCTCTGGCATGACGCCAACAATGGTGTGCACCACATTGTTGAGCCGCTGGGTTTTCCCGATGATTTGCGGGTCACCCTTAAAGCGTCCTTTCCAGAGCTGATAACTGATCACCGTCACAGGATGGGCGTTGCGCCCCACGTCTTCGCCGGGGACGAATCCACGTCCGAGAATGGGATGGACTCCGATAGCATCAAAATAGTTTGCCGATACGATGCTGCCTGTGGTGACCTCGGCGCGGTCGCCGATGCTGAGAGTGGTGCCCATGATCTTGCTCACGAAAAACGAATCAATGAGCGTGCAATTCCTCTGTAAATCGAGGAAATCCGGCCAGGAAGTACCCGTCGGGCCCGATTCGCCGCGCGCCGTTCCCGTGAGAGCGAGTAGTTGCTCCTGGTGAGTTACGGCGGGGTACGGACGGAATAAGATCCCTTCGACCCAACTGAAGACGGCGGCATTCGCGCCAATGCCCAAGGTAAGACAAAGAATAGCGAGAAGAGAAAAACCGGGATTGCGGCGGAGCGTACGGAGGCCAAAATGGAGGTCTTGAAGAAAGGTCTCGATTATGGGGAGTCCTCTCTGATCGCGGAAGAGTTCCTTGGTCTGCTCGATGCCGCCAAAGCTGCGAAGCGCCTCAAGGCGGGCGTCCGCGGCGGTCATTCCCTTGCGGAGGTTTAATTCCACAGCCATCTCCAGATGGGAGCGGAGTTCCGCGTCGAGGTCGTCCTCGAGACGGCGCCGGCGGAGGAGCGCCGAGAGCCGATGCAGGAGGGTGCGGAAGAATTCGCGCATGGTTAATTGGCTCGCAGCACGCGGTTGATCATGGTGGACATACGATCCCAGCTTTCGGCTTCTTCTTCGAGCTGCTTGCGCCCGGAGCGGGTAAGTGAATAAAACTTGGCCTTGCGGTTGTTTTCCGAAACGCCCCACTTGGAAGTGATCCAGCCGCGCTGTTCGAGGCGCAGCAGGCCGGGATAGAGGGTTCCTTGATTCAATTTGAGGAGGTCTTCGGAGACTTGCTGGATGCGCAAGGCGATGCCGAAGCCATGCATCGGCCCCATGGAATCGAGGGTCTTCAGCACCAGCAAATCGAGCGTTCCCTGGAGGACTTCGGTTTTGGAAGGTGGCATACGCTCCTTTAGACGATCAACAGGAGAAAAGGGAAGCGTAGCATATTCCTGTTGAACGTCAACAGGGGTTTGCGGCCGGTGGTTGCGGCCGGTGAACGGGGTCATGCCGGAGTCAACGAAACGATGCTTTGAACTAAGTCGCGCGCCTGGGCGGTTGATCGACTCTCAGCGCGAGACGGGTTCGGCGATTCGCGACTCGCTCAGGACTACACGCTGTTTGAGGAAGCCGCGGGCAGCGAGGAGCTCGGCGTTGAGCAGAGCGGCGCCGGCGGCGCCGCGGACTAAATTGTGTGAGAGCAGCGTAAGTTTGACGTCCAGCAAGGGGCATTCGCGGACGCGGCCGACGACGGCGGCCATGCCGTTGCCGGCGTTGACGTCACGGCGCGGCTGTGGGCGATTCTCCTCTTCGAGGACGACGATGGGATTGCGAATGGCAGTCGGGAGCGAGGCTAGCTCGGCGTCGATTTCAAAGGTACGCAGGACTTCGCGGACTTCGTCTAAGGAAGCGATTTTCTTGAGGCCGACGGAGACGCATTCGAGGTGGCCGTCGACGACTGGGACGCGGTTGCAGTGCGCGCTAAGGCCCAGACCGGCGTCCACGAAGCGCGAGCCATCCCATTTGCCGAGCAGCTTCTGGGGTTCGGACTCCATTTTTTCTTCTTCCCCGCTGATGAAGGGGACAACATTGCCCTGAATATCCAGGGAGGCCACTCCGGGATAGCCAGCGCCGGAGATTGCCTGGAGCGTGACGACGAAAACTTTTTCCAAGCCAAACGCATCAGCGAGAGGTTTAAGGACAAGGACGAGCCCGGCAGTCGAACAATTGGGATTGGTGACGATAAAGCCAGTGTCATAGCCGCGATTTTTCTGCTGCCGCGGGATGGCATCGAGATGCGCGGCATTCACTTCGGGAATGAGCAAGGGGACATCAGGGGCCGTGCGATGGTTGCGCGAGTTGCTGACGACAGGGTAGCCCGCGCGAGCGAACTCTTCTTCCGCTGCTCCCGCTACGGAAGAATCGAGCGCGGAGAAAACGAAGTCGCAATCGAGAGAAGGGTCGAGGCCCTTGACGATAAGATCGCGCGCGGTGCCGGGAATCGGCGCGTCAAGATGCCAGCGAGCGGCTTCGGCGTAAGTCTTGCCGGAGGAGCGCTCGGACGCTGCGACTTCGGTCAGCTCAAACCAGGGATGATCGGCGAGCAGGCTCACCAAACGCTGGCCGACAATTCCGGTGGCGCCGAGGACGCCGGCTCTGATTTTCCTTTTCTGGCCCCTTACCGGGGCGCCGCCGTGACTTGGTAGTGGTTGCTGGGCGCTCATGCCAATTCCTCCTGTTGGACGGTACCCCGCAAGGATCGGGGCGAGCCGATACGAGTGCCACGCGCCTGCGGATTAAACGTGTTGCGAACCCAAACGACCATTTCCGTTTCCGCGGCGAGCGGCAGAACTTTTGCATGAAGGACTTTGGCTCCGCTTGCGGCGAGGGCTTGCGCGTCGTCGTAGCTGAGCTCATGTAGAAGCTGCGCCTCGGCGGATTCGTTGGGGTTGGCCGTGTAGATTCCGTCGACGTCGGTCCAGATGACCAGTTCCGCGGCGTCGACGACGTGAGCGATGATGGCTCCGGAAAAATCGGAGCTATTGCGGCCGAGGGTGGTCATACGGCCGTCGGGTGTAGCGCCGATGAATCCGGTCACGACGGGCACAATGCCATCTTCGAGCAAGGGGAGAAGAACTTCGCGGCCACCATCTTTGGTTTGCTCAAGGTGGGGCTGCGCATCGCGAAACGTGTCGCAGGTAAGGACAAAATCAGAAGAAGCCACGGGCACCGCGGCGACTCCGGATTTTTCCAGCGCGGCGGCGAAGAGCCGCGCGCTGAAGCGCTCTCCAAAGGACGCGAAGCGGTCGAAAAGCTCGGCGCTGGCGAAAGGGCGGCCCTGGGAAGATACTTCGTAAAGGAGGTCTCGCCCAAGGAGCTCCAGGTCGTGGCAAACTCGAAGAACTTCCTCCTCTTCCAAACCTAGATCGCGCAAGACATCAAGATGGAGCTGGAGAAGAAACTCCGCTTCTCGCTGTGCCTTCACGGGGCTTCCCTCAGCTAAGGCACGGGCGATGGAAAGAAGATGATCGGTGACGCCTTTCATGGCGGAAACCACCACCGTGACACTGACCTTCTGCGCGGCTGCTCGGACAAGGGACGCGGCATGAAGCATGCGGTCCGCGCCGAGGAGCGAGCTGCCACCAAACTTGAAGGCCACAACGTTCAGCGGCTTGCTGCTTGCCCCGCTCCTCCGGTGCACAGCTTCTGCGACTACAACTCCGGTCAGGCCGGAGGCGGCGGGGCTGCGTTCTGCGGCAACTTCATCCTGTACATCTTCAAGGCTCATGACCGTTGCTCCTGATCCCGCTGGAGCGTCTCTGGAGGGGGGCTTAAAAGAAGAAACCCACCGCCAGTTTCGCTTCCGGCGGTGGGTTGGAAACTTTTGCTAGTTTGCTAGCTGTTTCTCCACGCACCAGAAGCGGTAATAGTGGTCTTAGTCGTAGTCGAGGTAATCGACATGGACGACGTGGACATAATTCGCTTTG
>Ga0210405_10001389_pt1 | contig 27774 bp, 18 predicted proteins | sample IncBWH11MmetaG_FD_155492 | JGI IMG/M metagenome (GOLD analysis project Ga0210405, IMG submission 155492) | Forest soil microbial communities from Barre Woods Harvard Forest LTER site, Petersham, Massachusetts, United States - Inc-BW-H-11-M | ecosystem: Environmental > Terrestrial > Soil >...
CTCCTTCCTCTTCGGAAAAGCCGACGATCTCGATGGCGAAAGGAAGACGGCGGCGTTCCAGAGATTCGACGAGAGCAACCGCGATGACGACTCCGAGAACGCCGTCATAGGCTCCGGCATTGGGGACGGTATCGAGGTGGGAGCCGAGCAGGAGGCGCGGTGCAGCGGGTTGTGCGGCGGCGTAGAAGCCGCGCAGATTTCCGGCTGCGTCTACGGTTACTTCAGCTCCCGCGGCAGCGAGCCATTTGGCGATTTCGCGGTGGCAATCGCGCATCGGGGGAGAAAGAAAGGTGCGGCGTATGCTGCCCGCGTCCTCGGAAAAAGACGCTAGTTGTTTGCAGCGAGCGATGACTTCTTCCGCGCGAATTGTTGTGCTCCCAAGTGTGGACACGGAATTTCAACCTTGCCGGCGAAGGCGTGCCTCTATGGTGCCGTGCGGTTCGTCTATAGGCACGAAGATTTCGTTTGGGTTCTCCTGGCCAAAACGCGAAAGGTCCGCAAGCAGATAGTGTTTGTTGGGCATTGTCAATTCGATGTCTTCGATTTCCGGAACGCTTGTGAGTGCGACTTCCCCCATGGCGTACAAAGTATGCTGCACGGATTTGCTTACGTGAGCGGCAAAGACATTAAGAAGAATGTCGCGGATTTTGGACCGCAAAGCGACAAACGAAGCACTCGGCGACGAATAGCTCCAACGCGCGCTGACAGACGTGGCAAACAGGCGATCGGTGGATTCCGGAAGAGTGGTCAAAGAATCCTTGATGAACCCCGCAAATTCCGAGTGTGCCGTTTTAAGGATGACAAGGTTATCGAGTCCCGAACGGATTGACGGAGGGGCGTTTCGCGCAGCCACAATCTCAGTTGTCTGGCACTCGCTGCTCGATTGGACGAATGTCGTGGGATGCGACTTTCCCCCGGTTAGCAAATGCTGCCAGGATTTTTCGGAGAGCGCGACTCGCGCGGCGGAAACTTGCGGGTTACGGCCCAAGAAGTAAGCGACGAGTTCTTTGCCAAATTCTTCCATGCAGGTCACCGAAGAGGTTCGCGCCAGCGAGTACACGGTGTTTTTCATCGTGTCCGTGGGAAGAATCTTGCTGTTATCGCCGTTGACAAAGCAGGACCCAAAGTTTCCTTCGAGGAGAATGTCGATAATCCATTCGCGAAAATCGTGATGGTCGGAATGCCGCTTCACCTTTGCGAGGCGGACTCGCGATTTACCGTAACTGTTTTCGGCCAGCGTAATCATCGGATTAGCTTCCCCGATATGTCGTATAACCGTGAGGGCTCAGGAGCAGCGGAATGTGAAAGTGCGATTCGCCGTCGCGCACGCGAAACGTAACCTCGACGACGGGATAGAGTCCGTGGATGTTTCGAGCGACTTGATAGCTGGCGGTGTCAAACGCCAAGCGGTAAATGCCCGCGCGAAGAGCCGCGTTTTCTGGAAGCAATTGGGCACAGCGGCCGTCTGAATCCGTGCGGGAAGAGGCCACCACGTGCCATTCGCCGGCGGAATCCTGCCAATCGAGGCGCACGGGGACGTCTTTTGCCGGCTTGCCCAGCGCGGTATCGAGAACGTGAGTTGAAATTCGATTCATGAAGAGAGCCATTTCTTCAGCCTGAGATGCGCGATCTGGCGCTGCTGCTCGGCCGCTTCGTGAAGTTCCGTTTTTTCGTCACTCTGCAAGCGCCGCCGAAGAATTTCGAGGATTTGCGGGGCGGATTTGCCTGTGGCGCAAACTATAAAAATGCGCTTGAACTTCTGTTCGTATTCGCGATTGCCTGAGGCGAGAGCCGCTTTGACATCCTCGCCTGCAGCCCCAACCTTTTGCTGTTCTGCGCTAGACCAAACGGCAGACTGCGCCGGGGCGGACGCAGGCGCATGTGAATCGCCGATCCGCGGATGACTGCGAAAGGCTTCGAGCCAATCGGATTCCGGGAGAATATTCCAGACCTGATCGCTCGCAGCCAACAGAGCAGCTTCATTGAGGATTGGTCTGCGAGTTGCCATTTCGCGCGCCCAAGCTTTTGAACCACAACAGGGCAAGATTTCTTCCGCAGCTTTGTCTGGCTGCAAGTCGTTCCATCGAGCGAGCACTTTATGGGAGTTTTCGCTCCGAGCGCCCTGTGTGTTCAGCCGCTCCAGAAATTCCCCAACCAGATTTGCCGCTACTGCAGCGCGATAGCGAGCGGAGGAACGAATGTCGTCGATAGGCCGAACTTCCGCGGCTGCGGCCCTTTTTGCCAACTGGATGAGCTGAGGATCGATCGGTTTTCCCTTTATGATTCGCTCCGTCTCGCTCAATCTAAGCGGCACGGGTGCGACACTTCCCGCCGCAAGACGAATGTCGTCCACAATGCCGCCTGCAAGATGGCCCAAGCCCGCCAAACAGATTTTTGCGATCGCCTGCGCGTTGCGTGCTCCGACTTTACGGGCATGGGCATAGTAACCTGAAAATTGTCTTTTCAGGCAGATGGCGCGAATCAGTTCGTCGGGTGCGATCTGCGTCTTGCGATAACTAATATGAAAGTTTGCGTAGGGCACGCGGCGTTCTCCGCCCGCAGAAACGAGAAGCAATTCAGCACCATAAACCATGAGCGCTGGGAGAGAATCCGCTGCCGGCGAGGCATTCACGATATTGCCGCCGATCGTTCCACGATTTTGGTTGGCGATTCCGCCGGTCCAACTCGCGGAGCTCGACAACAATGGAAACTCGCGGTTGATGACTTCGTGTTCGCGAAGGTCCGTATAGGTGCAACCCGCCCCGATGTGAATTTCGCCGGCGGAAACCTCGATTCGACGCAGCTCTGGAAGATTCCAGATGCTGACCAGCTGCCGCGCGAGGAGTTTTCCGGCAGAATATTGAACCATGACATCCGTGCCGCCGGCGATGGGGAGCCATGCGCCTGGTTCGCGCGCGAGAAGCGATAAAACGTCGGGCAAAGTGCGCGGAGCGACAAGTTCATAGTCGGCTGGGAGGGCCCTCATGTTGTGGCCCCACGCTGTGCGGCTTCCGCTACCGCATCAAAAATCTGCATGTAGCCAGTGCAGCGGCAAAGATTGCCGGAGAGCCCTTCGCGGATTTCATCGAGAGTGGGTTGCGGGGTTTTCTTTAACAGGTGAAGAGAGGCGAGGATCATTCCAGGAGTACAGATACCGCACTGGGCGCCGCCGCAGTCGAGAAACGCCTGCTGCAGGGCTTGCAAGCGGCTGTCAGTGGCAAGGCCCTCGATGGTGATGACTTTTGTGCCGTTCGCCTGAAGCACTGGAATGAGGCAGCTATTCACCAACATTCCGTCGATCAAGACGGAGCAGGAACCGCACTCGCCCTCGCCACAGCCTTCTTTCGTTCCTATTAATCCAAGCTCGTGCCGAAGAACGTCGAGGAGGCGATCCATCGCGTGGACGTGAACGGTTTCCAGTGTTCCGTTCACCGTGAAAGAGATTTCGCATTTTGCGCGGCCCTGAGAGGATTGGCTCATTCTTGCGCTCTCGCCGTTGCGGCCACGATCTCAGGCGTCTCGTTTTTCGAAAGCGAAGCGAAGATGTCTTCTGGAAGCAATGGGATTGAGTCGAAGGGGACGTGCAGAGCGTCCTCGATGGCGTTGACAATCGCCGGGGCGGGACCGTCCATCGGTAGTTCGCCAATTCCTTTCGCGCCGAAAGCGCCGTGAGCGTTGCCCAACTCTTCGAAATAAGGGCGGATGGGAGGGAGGTCGGCGGAAGTGGGCATGATGTAGTTGGTCATCTGTCCGTTTTTCATGCGGCCATTTTCCCAAATCACTTTTTCGTATAAGGCAAAGCCGATGCCTTGCGCAACGCCGCCAATGATTTGCCCTTTCGCGAGAACCGGGTGAAGGACTTTTCCTATTTCTTGAAGTGCTACGAAATCGTTTACTGTCGCGCTGTACGTGGTCAGGTCCACCGTGACTTCTGAGACGTAGACAGCCCAGGCAAACGCTGCGTAGGCCGAGCCGCGATATTTTTCCTCGTCCCAAACGATGTCGCCGGGTTGTTCATATTGAGACAGGCTGCGGAGTTTGCCATGTTTTGCAACATAGGCGCGGCAGGCGGCGCGGAACTCTTCGGGAGAGTAAGAATCTCCGAGCATACCGTTTGCGGTCAGAGTTTTTCTGATTCCGAGAGCAGCTGATTGGACGAGTTTTCCGACGACCATGACCGTGCGCGATGCGACCGTGGGACCACTGTTGGGGACTTCGTGCGTGTCGGGTTGCGCGATGGCGACATCTTCGTAGTGAACGCCGAGAGCTTCGGCAACGATTTGGCAGAGCACCGTGTTCGTCCCTTGGCCAAATTCCGTGCTGGAGACGAGGATGCGCAAGCTGCCATCGGCACAGGCTTCCACGCCAACGATTGAGCCGAGAAAGCGTTCGCCGGAGCCCGTGAATCCCGCGCCGTGTAGAAAAGCAGCAATGCCCATTCCTTTTTTTCGAGCACTTTGCTGATTTTCCTGCGCAAATACTTTTTGCTTCGCGTGATAGCCGGAGAGTTCAAGGGCGCGATCGAGCAGTTTGCTGAGATCGATGTCTTCATTGACTGTTTGTCCCGTTGTGGTTGTTTGGCCGGGCTCAAGGAAATTGCGGCGGCGGATTTCTAAGGGCGACAAGCCAACGACTTGAGCGATGCGGTCCATGTGGCGCTCGAGTGCAAAGAGGGATTGCGGCGCGCCAAATCCGCGGAACGCACCGTGCGGCGGCATATTGGTGGCAACGGCTTTGGCGCGAATGCGAATGCTCGGCCAATAGTAGGCGCCACCGGCGTGAATAGCGCCGCGGGACAGAACAACGGGTGACAGAGTCTTGTAAGCGCCGCCGTCGATGGTGAAGTCAATTTCTCCGCCGAGAATCTTGCCGTCTTTGCTGACGGCGGTGCGATGGCGAGTACGGGAAGGATGGCGCTTCGTAGTGGCCGCCATGTCTTCCATACGGTCGTAGATAATTTTGACCGGTTTGCCGGACTTCATCGCGAGAAGCGCGGCGTGGGCGGCAATCATCGAGGGGTATTCTTCCTTGCCGCCAAAAGCGCCGCCGGTTTCCATTTGCACGACGCGCACGCGATCTGCGGGGAGGTTGCACAGTTTTATGAGGGCTTTGTGGATATAGTAGGGGCACTGGAGCGAACCCCACACTGTGAGGCCGTGCTGGGGATCGAAGGCAGCGATCATTCCGTTATTTTCGATGTAGAGCTGTTCTTGCGCGCCTGTCGTGTATTCGGCTTCGACGATGTGGTCCGCGATTTGCCACACAGAATCGACATCGCCTTTTTCGATCAGATAGGTTTTGAAAGTGTTGTCTGCGCCCCAAATGATTTGCTGGAGCGCCTCGCTCTCTTTCATATCGAAGATCGCGAGAAGCGGTTCGTATTCGACGGAAATGGCTTCGACGGCTTTCTGGAGATGATGGCGGTCCGGATGAGCGAGCAAGAGGAGTGGCTCTTCGGGATGATTGACGATGTCGTCGGCGAGACACGGCTGATCGTCTTCGATAAGCGCGATGCAATTTGTTCCGGGGATATCTTTAGGCGTGACGATTACGAATTCGTTCCAGTCGATGCCGGGGCCGAAAGTAAACTTTTTGATTTTGCCGCGGGGAATGTGGCTGCGGACGGTGGCTCCATAGAGCATGCCGGGTAGAACCATGTCGTCGACGTAGCGCGCTTGGCCGGTGACTTTGCCGCGGCCTTCCATGCGCGGGACCGACGTGCCGACAATGGGTGCGTTTTTCATGCGAATCGTGGAATTATCCGGCTCTTTGCACGGTCTTGCCTGCTGCCATAGTGTATGACAGCCAAATCGAAACTTGGGCGCAGGCATCTTTATTAACACGCGGCATTAGCGGCGGTGCTCCACACCCATTGGAGCGCCAGGAAATTGGCCGTCGCCGAAAACTTTTCTGCCGCGAAGATACGTGGCCTGCACTACGCCGCGCAGTTTTTCTCCGAGGTAAGGCGAGACCGGATGACGGTAGTGCAAGCGGTCTGCGGTCACTGTGAACTCGCGTTCGGGATCGAAGACCACGAAATCGGCGTCGTAGCCCGCTGCGAGACTGCCTTTACGGGTGTGGCAGCCGGCTAGTTTTGCGGGAGATTGTGCCATCCAGCGCGCGAGATCGGTGAGAGAGAATCCGCGGCTGGTGGATTCGGTGTGCATCAGCGGAAGGGCTACGGAAATACTTGCAATGCCGCCCCAGGCGGTGCGGAAATTTCCTTCTGCGAGGCGCTTCATTTCCGGAGGGCAGGGAGAATGATCGGTCGCGATGAGGTCGATCGTTCCATCGCGGAGGGCTTGCCACAATTGTTCGCGATTGTCGCGGCTGCGAATGGGCGGGGCGCACTTGAAGAGTGTGGCTCCTCTTGGAATTGTTTCGGAGGTGAGGTGCAAATAGTGCGGGCAGGTTTCAACGGTTACGGGAAGACCTTCAGCGCGTGCGGCGCGCAGCTCTGGAAGGGCTGAGTTGGCGGAGAGATGAACGATGTGGAGGCGGAATGTGAATTCGCGGCAGAGGGAGAGGAGCATTCGAATCGCGGAGAGTTCGGCTTCTTCGGGGCGTGATTGAAGATAAGTTTCGTAGAGCGACCAATCGGCGTTCGCTAACATCGCGGTGGCGGAATCTATTGGAGTGGGGAGTTCTGCGTGGACGAGGAGCGGCAAGTGTGTACGGGCGATGTTGGGCAGAGCGGCGCGTAACTGGGGCTCCGTGACCATCGTGAAGCCATCGATGCCGGGATGAATTAGAAAACATTTGAAGCCGGGGACGCCGGCGTTGGCCAACGGCTCGGTGTAGTGCGGGTTGTCGGCGACAACACCTCCCCAGGGCATCCAATCGACGCGGCATCGGCCTTGCGCGGCGGTGCGTTTGGCTTCGAGAGCGGCGACACTCGTGGTGGCGGGCAGGCAGTTGAGCGGCATGTCGACCAGGAGTGTGTAACCGCCTGCGGCGGCGGCTCGCGTGGCGGTTTCGAAACCTTCCCAATCGGCGCGGCCGGGATCGTTGATGTGCACGTGGGAATCGACCAGGCCGGGAAGGATTGCGTTTTCGCCAAAATCGTGGAGTTCTGCTTGGGGCGGGATTTGATTGGGCGCGACGACGGCTTGGATGCGGTCTCCTTCAACTAGCAGGGCGGCGGGGCGCACGGCGTCTGGCGTCACGACCCGGCGGGAAACGAAGGCGCGCAGATTCATAGTGAAAGCGGACCCAGAGAGAAGCTCGTGAGAATGAGACCAGAGCGTAGACTTATACCTGCAGGTTTTCAAGTCAGCAAAATCGATAATTCAAGACGAAAAAAGTGCTAGGGGACTGGATGCCGGGCATATACTTGCCCGTTGGCGCGGGCATTCTGTTGGATTTCTGCGAGGATTTCGCAATGGCATGGATTGATGTGTCAGAAGTAGCGTACGAATGGATCGGCGGCGATAAGACTTGAGTAATCCTTTTATGGAGCGGGCGATTCAGCTGTCGATTGAAGGGGTTCAATCGGGGCGTGGAGGGCCGTTTGGCGCGGTGATTGTGAGGTATGGAGAGATTATCGCCGAGGGTTCGAATGAGGTGACTTCGACGAATGATCCGACGGCGCATGCTGAAGTTTTGGCGATCAGGCGGGCTTGCGAAAAACTGGGCACGTTCGAATTGAAGGATTGCGAGCTTTACACTTCGTGCGAACCGTGTCCGATGTGCCTGGGGGCGATTTATTGGGCGCGGCTTTCGCGCATCTACTTTGCTAGTACTGCAGAGGACGCGGCGAAGGCTGGGTTTGACGACTCGTTCATCTACGGCGAATTGAAACAGCCATTTTCGGAGCGGCGAATTCCTACAGTCCAGATAATGCGAGAGGAAGCGCTCGCGGGATTTCGCGCGTGGACTGATCGGCCTAATAAGATTCCTTATTGAGATTTCTGTGCAGTGGTGGAGTTGTTTTTCGCTGAACCCAGGGAATTATCAGGCTCGGCAGAGGACAAACCTGTCTGTGACTTCTTATATGGACTGTATGAGCGGGTTGGTCCGAAAGGCTCTTGCACTCGAAGAAGGCCTTGCAGTTGGTTGAGAGGGCGGAGGGATGATTGATCAGTCGCTATTTCAAATTTGAAGAGAATCAGACGTCGGTTAGGCAGGAGCTGCTGGGCGGACTGACCACGTTCGTGACCATGGCGTACATCGTCGTGGTCAACCCACAGATTCTTGCGCAGGCGGGAATGCCGGCGGATGGCGTGGTGTTTGCGACGTGCCTTTCGGCGGCGGCGGCGACGCTGGTGATGGGATTGTATGCAAATTATCCGATCGCGCTTGCGCCGGGGATGTCGCTGAACGCGTACTTCACTTACTCGGTTTGCCTGGCGATGCACATTCCTTGGAGAACGGCGCTGGCGGTGGTTTTTTTTTCAGGCGTGCTGTTTCTGGTGCTTACGGTCACGAAGGTCCGGGAACAGATTGTGAATGGAATGCCGGACTGCTTGAAGCATTCGACGGCGGCGGGAATCGGGATGTTCATCGCGTTTGTTGGGTTGCGAAATGCGAAGCTAGTGGTGGCTAACTCGGCTACGTTTGTGGGATTGGGCAGCTTCGCCGATAAAGAGGTGCAGACTGCGTGTTTCGGGCTGGCGCTAACACTGATTTTGATGGCGCGGAAAATCCATGGCGCCATCTTGATCGGCATCATTGGAACGACCGTTCTAGGGATGTTGCGCGGCATCTCGAGCTGGCCTACTACTTTCTTTTCGATGCCACACCCGTCTTCAACTTTTCTTCAGCTGGATTTTCGGGGAGCTCTGCATCTCGGATTTCTGGAGATTCTTTTCGCGTTTCTGTTTGTCGATTTGTTCGACAACGTTGGCACGCTTGTCGGTGTCTGCGAGCAAGGCGGTTTCATCAAGGACGGGAAGATTCCGCGCGTTGGCCGTGTGTTGTTGGCGGATTCCGTAGGGACGATTTTCGGGTCGCTGACGGGTACTTCCACGGTCACGAGTTATATCGAAAGCGCTGCGGGTGTGGCGGCTGGAGCTCGAACTGGTTTTAGCAATATTGCAGTCGCAGCGCTCTTTCTCCTGGCGATGTTTTGCTCGCCGCTGGCGACAGCGATTCCGGCGTACGCGACGGCTCCAGCCTTGATTCTAGTCGGGGTTTTGATGTCTCAGTCTTTGGCGATGGTGCTTTGGAATGACTTCAGCGAGGCGTTGCCCGCGTTTATCACCATGCTGGCCACACCACTTACCTTCAGTATCGCGACCGGCTTGAGCCTGGGACTGATCTCTTACACTGTGGTGAAGCTCGCGTCTGGCAAGTACAAGGAAGTGAATGCCCTCGTTTGGATTCTCACGGTTCTTTTTATTTTGCGCTACGTGTATCTGGCCGCTGCCTAGATTTCCTTCGAAGAGATACCTAATGAGCGTCGCTAAATGTAGAGTCGTGCGAGTCATTGGGAAAAGCGGCAGCAGAGCTGCCGCACTCCAAACCGCTGCTTTGCAATATTAAGCGAGATTTAGCAAACCTTGGTTCACCTGCATTTTGTTGACAGGCGGGACAGGTTGCCGCTACAGTGCGCGACGCCGACCATCAGAGTGCCGACGACGCATATTCTAAGTAGCTTTTTGCTCGCACTGCATGAGACCGGGGGAACCTGCGATGAGAACACCGAAGAGCGACGTTAGAAGAGTGCTGAGGATTGCGAAAAGGACGGCCGCGTGTTTGCTGCTGTTTGCATGGAGCGCAGCCGCGCAAACGGCGAAGCCCGTGAAACTCGAATGCGAATCGCTTACGACGCCGCTAGGGATGGACGCGGCAAAGCCACAGCTGTCCTGGAGGATGGAAGACTCTCGCTCCGGCGCGCTGCAAACTGCCTATCAAATTCAAGTTGCGTCAAAGGCGGAGATTCTAACAGGTGGCAAAGGTGATGTGTGGGACAGCGGGCGCGTGGAATCGAGTAACTCCCGGGGCGTGAGCTACGGAGGTCCGGCGTTCGAACCTAGCAAACGTTATTACTGGCGGGTTTTGGTGTGGGACAAAGACGGCAAGGCAGGCGCTCCCAGCGACATGAGTTGGTGGGAGACAGGGCTTCTTCAGCAGGAGAACTGGAAGGCAAAGTGGATCGGCTACGAGGAGCCCGAACTGCGACGAGTGCGGGAATCGGGCGCGGAGTGGATCACGGACGCGGGTGGAGAAGCGCCCAAAGAGGCCACGACAGCGAAGCACGAATTTCGATTCCATTTTAATCTGGCGAAGCCGGTACGGCGCGCCACGCTCTATGCGACAGGGCAGGACACGGCCGGCGCGTGGCTCAATGGAAAACAAGTCATGGAAGCGGCGCCACTGCCTCCGTGGAAGCAGATGCCCTGGAAGACGTATGCAATTCGGGACGTTTCGGGCGAATTGCGCACGGGACGGAACGTATTGGCGATCGAGGTGGTTCACTATCTAACTGGTGGAGGCAATCGGCCGCGCGTTAGCCAAACCCCGATGAACGCCGTACTGTATGTGGAAGCGACGGACGGCACTGTGGAATTGTTCAAGAGCACGGCGGAGGGTTGGCGAGCTGCCCTGGATGCAAGCGGGAACTGGCAGACTCCCGAATTCGACGATTCCTCGTGGAGCGGAGCGAAACGTTACGTTGCTCCCACTTCCGGATTCGACACCGGCGAGCTGGGAAATCCGTGGCCAACGGGAGCCGTAAAGTCGCTTCGCCAGACTTTTGAAGTCGCAAAGCCAGTGGCCTCCGCTCGTATCTATGCCACGGCTCTTGGCGCCTACCAGCTATCGATGAACGGGCGAAAGGTGAGCGACGAAATTTTGGCGCCCGGATGGACGGACTTCCGTGAGCGGGTTATTTACCAGACCTATGACGTGACAGCGGAAATAAAACCAGGCAAGAACGCGGTTGGCGCATTGCTTGCTCCCGGCTGGTATTCAACACCGTTGCAATGGTACCGACAGGGATACAACTACGGGGATACTCCGCCCGCGCTGCGTGCGCAACTGAGGATCGAGTACAAAGATGGATCTGTAGACTGGGTCATGACGGACGAAAAGTGGAAAGCGGACATCTCGCCCTTTCTTTTCGCGGAAATCTACGATGGAGAAACGTACGACGCGCGAAAAGTGCAAGCGAATTGGAACACGGCGGCATTCGACGACAGCAAGTGGAAATCCGCGGAGTTGGTTCAGCCAAAGGAAACAAAAATCGTCTGGCAATATTTTCAGCCGATTCGGGCGGAAAAAACGCTTGCCCCTAAGAAAGTGACGAATCCTTCTCCGGGTGTTTATATCTTCGATTTTGAGCAAAATCTTTCCGGGGTGGTGCACATTCGAGCGCAAGGCGCAGCGGGAACGGACGTGAAACTGAGATTTGCGGAAATATTGAATCCGGACGGTACGCTTTATGTCGACAACCTACGGACAGCGAAGGCGACGGACCATTTTATTCTCGCGGGCAAAGGGGTCGAAGAGTTCGAGCCAACCTTCACTTTCCACGGCTTCCGTTATGCGGAGGTTTCCGGATTAAAGACTGAGCCGAAGCTTGAAGACGCAAGAGCGGTTCCTTTCCATACGGATGCTCCGTTCACGGCGACGCTGAAGACCAGCAGCGCGATGCTCAACAAACTGTGGAGCAATATTTTGTGGGGCCAGCGCTCGAATTTCGTAGGAGTTCCGACAGATTGCCCGCAACGCGACGAACGGCTGGGTTGGTCGGCAGATGCACAGGTGTTTTGGCGGACAGCGACGTACAACATGGATTTGACGACTTTTTCCAGGAAGTTCGGAACGGATTTGCGCGGCACCCAAGTGGGCACGGACATGTATGGAATCTTTGCTCCGGGAACCAATACTCCGAACCCTGGTTACGGAACGGGATGGAGCGATGCGGGGATCGTCATTCCGTGGACGTCGTGGATTCAGACGGGTGACAAGCAGGTGGTGGAAGAAAATTGGGCCGGGATGGAAAAGTATCTGGCCGCGATTCAGGCGGCGAATCCCGATTATCTCTGGAAAAAGAACTACGGCATCCCGTTCGCGGATTGGTTGTCACCCGAAGGAGTGACGCCCGTGGACCTGATCGCCACTGCGTATTGGGCCTACGACGCGACGCTGATGAGCCAAATGGCTCACGCCATGGGAAAAACGGATGACGAACGGAAGTACAGTGAACTGTTCGAAAAGATCAAAGTTGCTTTCAACCAAGTCTACGTTCACTCCGATGGGTTCGTGGGCGGGGTTCCGCCACCTCCGGTATTCGCTTCAGGGACCGCAAAGCCCTTGAGCGACAAGCCAGTCGAAACGCAGACGGGATACGTACTCGCGCTGCATATGAATTTGTTGCCGGATTCGCTACGAAGCGTTGCCGCGAAGCGTCTGGTGGACCGGCTCGAAGCCAACCAGTGGCGGCTTGGCACGGGATTCCTTGGAACGCCTTACTTGCTAAGCGCTCTAACGGATACCGGGTATGCCGATGTAGCCTATCGTTTGCTCCTCAACACCGAGTATCCGTCATGGGGATATCTGGTCGAGCACGGCGCCACCACAATGTGGGAGCGGTGGAATGGCGATCAGATGCGCGGCGACCCCAGCATGAATTCCTACAATCACTATGCGTATGGGGCGGTCGCCGATTGGATCTATCGCTATGGTGCTGGGATCGATACGGTTTCAAGCGATCCGGGATTCCACGTCATACGCCTTCATCCGAACTTTGACAAGCGTTTGGGGAGTCTAGACTTTTCGTACGAGTCTTCCTATGGAACGATTCACTCAGAATGGTCCGTCGCTGGGAGCAAAGCTATCTGGCATTTGACGATTCCTGCGAATGTGACTGGGCGGATGCCGCTCGGAAAAGCGCAGGCGGAGTCGTTCCAGCTTGACGGGAAGGCGCTATCAAAGAGCAGTAGAATTCAAGCTACAAACAAAGACAGCAACGATCTCGTATTCGAGATTCCTGCGGGCAGCTACCAGTTTGAAATAGCGCTGCCATAGATTGGCTCAGCCACTTGTAAAGGGTTCGGAGCAAAGCATAGGGAACGGTACCTCGGGCGAATGAAGGCGCGCGCCCCGGCCTCGAACGCGAGGCCTCCATTTGCAATTTCAATTGTTGGTCCGCAGCCAGCCGAACAATTGCAGTTTATTCGTAGCGCAGGGCCTTCATAGGGTCGAGGCGGCTGGCGCGCCACGCGGGGATGTATCCGGCGGCGCAGGCCACGAACGCAAGGGCCACCGTCGCGATCAAGAGAGTCGCGGGGTCGTGCGGCGAGAGGCCAAAGAGTTGGCTCTGCACGAGCTTGGTGAGCGCCAAGGACGCGGGCACTCCAGCGGCCACGCCGATGGCGACGAGAATCAAAACTTCGCGCATCACGAGCCAGATGACATTGCCTTGGGCGGCGCCAAGAGCCATGCGAATGCCGACTTCGCGAGTGCGCTGCGCAACCGTGTAGGCCATTACGCCGTAGAGGCCGATGACGGCGAGAAGCGTGGCCAGAAAACCGAAAACCGCGGAGAGGCTGGCGATCATGCGCTCGCTAGAGAGCGAGTTGTTGATTTGCACTTCGGTGGTGCGCATGCCGAAGACGGGAACGTTGGCGTCGAGGTCGCGGACCTTGGAGCGGATCGCGGTCATGAGCTGATTGGGATCGGCGGTGGTGCGAACATAGACGACCATGCCGCCGAGGAAGCGGTCCGACATATAAGGCACGAAAGCCTGCGGGGGAATTTCATCGCGGAGACTGGTGTACTTGATGTCTTTCACGACGCCGATGATTTCCATGTCGGTAGGAGTGCCAGGATCGGAGCCGAAACCGACGTGGAGACCGATAGGATCGCGGCCGGAAAAGTATTTTTTAGAGAAGGTCTCATTGATCATGATGACCGAAGGCTGCCAACCCATGTCGCCTTTTTCTTCGGGATTGTGTTTGACTTCGTTGGTGTCGGTGGGTCGAAAATCTCGGCCGTTGACGATGGGAACGCCGAGCGTGGCGAAATAGTTCGGACTGATCTGGTTCATGTAGGGTTCGGGGTGGGCGTCGGGAGTGGGAGGACTAAAGCCTTCGGCGGTCATGCTGCTGTCCCATTCGTTATCTTCGAGGATACGCACGCTAGCCAAGCTGGTGACCTGAACTCCGGGAACGGAAGACAGAGAGTCCAGCAGCTGGGGATAGAAGGTTTTCAGCCGCGCCACGCTATAGCCGCTGTAGGAAGGATCGATCTCAAAGGCGATGAGATTTTGCGGCGAGAAACCTGGACCTAGATTGCGCAAATTGCCGAGGCTGCGAGTAAAAAGCCCGGCGCCGATAAGAAGTAGAAGCGAGAGCGTGACTTGCGCGATGACGAGAGATTTTCGGAGGGCGCCGTGGCCACCCCCGACGACAGCGGCGGCTTCATCCTTGAGAGTGCCGGCGACATTCGGCTTGGTGGTTTGAAGAGCGGGTAGCAGTCCGAAGAAAATGCCGGTAGCGAGCGTGACAGCGAGCGTGAAGAGGAGGATGCGGAGATCGGGAGTTGTGGAAATGCGCAAGCCGCCTGAATCGGAGGGCAGGTACGCAGCCATGAGAGCTTTGTCCGCCCAGTAAGCGAGCGCTAGACCGGCGACCGCGCCGAAAAAGGAGAGCGAGAGGCTCTCGATCAGCAGTTGCGCGATGATACGAGGGCGAGTGGCGCCCATGGCAAGACGAATAGCGATTTCTTTTTTGCGCGCGGAGCCGCGGACGAGAAGAAGATTGGCGAGATTGGCGCAGGCGATAAGAAGGACGAGGCCTGTGGTGGCCATGAGAACCCAGAGCGGCGTGGAGAGGGCCTGGCGTGTATAGGAACGGCCCTGCGAGCCAGGGAGCACGTCGATAGTGCATTTGAGGAATTGCTCGCGATCGTAAGGCGAGGCGTGGGCGAAGGCTTTATCTTTCACTTCCATTTCGAGCATGGAATGCATGAAGGGCTGCAACGAGGCTTTGGCTTGTTCGCGGGTGATGCCGGCCTTGAGGCGGCCGAAAGCGTTGACCCAGCGGTTGCGGCGCTCGTGGAGCATGTCGGTGGGATTACCGACCAGGACTTCCTTTTCCATCATGATCGGGACAAAAAGTTTCGGTGAGTGGCCGAGCTCGACGCCGTCAAAGCCGGGTTGCAGGACGCCGACGATGGTCATGTTGTAGTTGTTGAGAGTGAGGGTCTTGCCGACGATTTGCGGATCGGACGAGAAACGAGACTGCCAGTAGGCGTAGTTGAGGACGATGTAGGGGTACGCGTCGGGGACGCGGTCGTCTTCGGCAGTGAAGACACGACCGAGATAAGGATTGATGCCGAGGGTGGAGAAGTAGTCGCCGGAAACCAGCTCGAGATCAACGCGCTCCGCCTGACCGTTGAAAGAGAGGCTGCCTGAGGCGGCAAAACGGGCGAACATGTCGGAGAAGACTTCGTTGTGGGCTGCGAAATCTCGGAACATAGGATGAGAGATGGCATTGCCGCCCCAATTGCTGCCGTAATGGCGGCCGTGCATGGTGAGAAGGACGAGTTCCTGGGGATTCTTGACGGGGAGCAGGCGGAGGAGGATTTGGTCAAGTAGGGTGAAAATGGCGGTATTTGCGCCGATGCCGAGGGCCAAGGTGAGGATGGCAATCACCGTGAAGCCGGGAGTGCGGGCTAGAGTGCGCAGGGCGTACTTAAAATCGCGAAACGTAGTGTCGAGTGAAGCGATAGTGTTCATTTCGCGGACCTTATCTTTCCGTGGAGATTGGATGACTACCGTGAATACGCTTTATGGCGGGAATTGTTCCCGCGAATGCGCGCTCGCGAAAGGCCGAGTTGACTCCCTTAATTTGCTCTAACTTATGACGAATCCCCGAGCAAAACGTCTTGTCAGATAGATAAGCGAAGGTGGGGTGATGTGCGCCTGGAGGTTCGCTGGGGAGACTGGAGCGGTGACTTACGAAAGGGGAGAGCAAGGTCGATAAAGAGAGGAAATGAGAGAAGCAGGGGCACGGCAGTGCCGAGCCCCTGCGAGGAATTCAATCCTAGCCGGCGGTGCTTGTGGCTACGCGCGGAGTGAGGGCGTCTTCCTTCTGGCGGAAGAAGGTTGCAACGCGGTCGATAATTTCGTTGAGCGGCGTTTGAGGACGGAAGCCGGTGAGGGCATGGAGTTTATCGACGCACGGGACGCGGCGTATCATATCCTCAAAACCTGGTTCGTAGGCCTGATCGTACGGCACAAATTCGATGGGGGAATTGCTGCGCGTGCGCTCCTTGACCAAGTTAGCGAGGGCTTCAATTGTAATTTCTTCGGTGTTACCGACATTGACGACTTCGCCGATGGAGCGGTCCGTGTCCATCAAGCGAATGAGACCTTCGACCGTGTCGCGGACATCGCAGAAGCAGCGGGACTGCTGACCGTTACCGTAAACCTGGATAGGTCCATTGTCCAGTGCTTGCTTGACGAAATTGGGCAAGACCATTCCATAACGCCCCGTCTGCCGCGGGCCAACAGTGTTGAATAAACGAACCACAATGACAGGGAGTTTTTTCTCTTTCCAATAAGAGAGGGCGAGAAATTCATCGAGAGCTTTCGAGGCCGCGTAGCTCCAACGGCCTTTGGTAGTGGGGCCAAGGACGAGGTCGGCGTCTTCATGAAAAGGAACGTTTGTATTCTTGCCGTAGACTTCCGAGGTGGAGGCGGTCAGGACAAGTTTACGTTTCTTGCAGGCGGCTTCGAGAATGCGCTGCGTGCCGTTGACATTGGTCTCGATGGTGCGGACGGGGCTTTCCACAATGAGCTTGACGCCAACAGCGGCGGCGAGATGAACGATGATATCGGCATCGTCGACAAGCTCCGCGAGCAGTTGGAGGTTTTCAATGTTGTCCAGGTGATATTCCATTTGCCCGGAAGCCTTGAGGTGGCGGATGTTATCCATACTTCCGGTGGAGAGGTTGTCGAGCAACACGACGCGATCGCCTCGAGCAAGAAGCCGCTCCGACAAATGAGAACCAATAAAGCCGGCGCCGCCGGTGATCAAGTAACGCAAAGTGCCTCCTTACAATGACTGATCGTCGTCGCGATGGCGCGGGGAGCTTTCGGAGACGGATTCAGCAAGATCGTCCTGTTCCTGCGGAGATTCGGGCGTTTCCTGAGGCCCGTAGCCATAGGAATAAGGGTAATACCGATACGAATAGTAGTAGTCCGGAGCGCCGGAATCGACGGCATTCAGAACGACGCCGAGGATGTGGCACTTCACACTGACGAGCAAGTCTCTGGTGCGCGTGAAAGCTTCCTTGGGAGTCTCACCGCTGCGTACGACGAGCAGCACGCCATCGGTCTGGACGGAGAGGATGACGGCATCCGTGGCAGCCATAATGGGCGGCGAATCAATCACCACGAATTTGAACTTAGTGCGCAATTCCGCGATGGCCTCCGCCAATTTGTGGGAGGACAACAAGTCGGCGGGGTTGGGGGGCAGCGGACCCGTGGGAATAGCCGCGAGATTAGGAATGTCGGGGTGCGGCACAATAACAAGATCGAGGCTCGAAACACCCGCCAGGTAAGAACTTAAACCCGCGTACTTGCCACTGGCCATGTTGAGCAGCCGGCCGACGCCGGGCTTGCGCAAATCCGCATCCACGAGCACGGTGCTGTCTCCGAGCTGGGCGAGCGTGACAGCCAAGTTTGCTGCGGCGGTGGTCTTGCCTTCACGAGGGAGCGCACTCGTTACGAGGATAACTTGCGGCGGTCGGCCGGGCTGAGAAAGCAACAGCGATGTGCGCAGCGCGCGGAACGCCTCGGACATTTGAGATTTCGGCAAATGCTGGGCAACGAGTTCAATGCGTTTTTCGTGACCATTTGTGGAGATCCCATTCAAGAGCCGTTTGCGCTTGCCGTTTCCATTGGAGCCGGCAAACTGGGGCACAACGGCCAGGGAAGGCAAGCGGGCGAGAGTCTCGATGTCATCGGGAGTCTTTACCGTGTTATCGAGGTACTCGCGCATGAGAGCAAGCCCGATGCCGCCAACGAGACCGACAAGAAAGGAGAGTGCAATATTCCTCGTTTTGGCGGGACGCGAAGGGTAGGCAGGAATCATGGCTGGATCGACGACGCGGATATTGGAAGATTGCAAGGCGGAGGAAATGCCCACTTCCTTGAGCTTGGTCATCAAGCCGTCATAGAGATTTTTGGAAGCTTCCGCCTCGCGCTTGAGGATGTTGTATTCGACCATGCGCTCGGCCATCGTATTTGCTTCCAACTTCTGCTGATCGAGAGCTTGCACGAGCATATTTTCGCGCTGCAGGGATTCGCGGTAATCGATTTCGATATGGTTGAGGGTGTTGACGTTTTCCTTTTGGATGAGCTGGTCGATCTCATTCAATTGGGCCTTCAGACGCACGACCTTCGGAAAATTTGGGCCGTATTGACTCAAAGCGTCGTTGTATTCAGCTGTCGCGTTCTGCCGTTTTTGCATGAGGCCCTGGAAGGTGGGATTGTCGCGAAGCTGGGGGACGTCGGCGATGTCGCCAGCCTTGGCAAACTGAAAGAGCGCTTCCTTCTTCATGCGTTCTTCCTGGGCGTCAGTCAAAGCCTTGTTAACATCGGCCAGGCGCTGGGTGGTGATGTTGGACTTGTCGTCGAGCGTCCAGATCTGATTTTTTCTTTCGTAGGCGATGCGCTGGTCTTCCGATTCCTGAACTTTAATCCTGAGCTCGTCCAGCTCATTGCGGAGCCAAGTGGTGGCTCGCGTAGTTTCATCGTAGTGGCTGCGAATGTTCTGTTCCTGGTAATTCTTAATGTGTTCATTGACGATGCGCGCGGCGAACTGCGGGTCCGTCGACTCGAAGCTCACATCCATAAGGCGGCTGGTGGGAACACGTTTTACACCGAGGCTGCCAAGGAATGCGCCAAGCTCCGGGGGACGCTTCTGGTTCTCCAGGCTGCCGATGGCCAGCGCTTCGGAGGGCCCGCTGGAAGAAGCGAACTCCGGCCGCGCACCGAGGCCGCTGCTACGGATGGTCTGCAAGGCCAGAGTTTCACTCGTCAAGATTTTCGATTGCGTTTCGATGTAGTTCTCGAGATCCATCTCGTAGCCGTAGGGATCCATGCCCTGGAATGGCAGGATGTTGGCATTCGATGGATCGATTTCGATGCGGGCTGTGGCCACATAGACGGCTTGCATGCGGAACGTGGCGATGGTGACAATCGTGACCACGGCAAGCAGGAACGATACGATCAGCCATTGATGCTTGCGCAGAATCAGCAGGTAGTCGTACAGATGCGGCTCGCGCGGCGAGAGATCCCAGGCTGGCAGGCGCGAGGATGGTGGAATCAATTCAACGGTGCCGTTGGAGCCGTTTTCCCGGGGAACGAGTTTGTTTTCTTCAGACATTTTTTAGTGATACGCGACACGATAAAGCGCGACGGCTGTACCGAGGGCAATGGCCAACTCGACCGTCCTCAAAACGGCCTGCTTTGCCCCGCTTTGCGGAACGTACAAAATATCGCTGGGTTGCAGCGTCAAATCCTCGGCTTGGCTATTCTGAATTTTCTTCAGATCCAGGGGCACCTGGAACTGCTTCCCCTGGGCATCTTTCCGGATGACGACGGCATGGTCCGTCTTAGCAATGTTTGTGTAGCCGCCGGCTAACGCGAGAATTTTCAAGGTGCTCAATTGCTCGCGGTCATTAGTGAGCACAAATCCGCCTGGCCTGGCGACCGCGCCCATGACGTACACGATCCCAGCGTGAGGCACGGTTACGACGTCACCCGCTTCCAGCAGGATATTGTTCGAGGTATTTCCGGCCTCCATCAACTGAAACAAATTAACGGTGATGGTGTCGACAGCCGCCGAACTCGACGGAGCGATCGTGCCGTTGATGGATTTCCCCGAGGAAGCACTGGGCGCCGGCAATTCAGGAGGGCCCGCTGTCGCCGCGCTCTGCGACGAAGGGGACGGAGCAGCTGCTGGCGCTTCAGGCTTTGCTTCCTGTTTGATGGGCAGAGAGTTCGCAGGAGCAGCGTCCGCCTGGCCAATGGGCGGCGGCTCCGATTCATCGAAAGACATCCTCGGCACGGGCCGCGTTACGATGACTTCGTCGCCAGCATCGTTTTGAAGCCCCCCGGCTTCGGCAAGCACTTCGAGAAGCGTGATCTGGCGATCGACCTGGTAAACCAAAGGATGCGCGACGGCTCCCACAACCGTAATGGGCTTGCTCTTTCTTTCCCTGATGGTAATGCTCACTTCGGCGTGGGACACCAAACCATTGGCTTCCAGCACTTCAGCAATCTTTTGTTCCGCCTGGATTTCTGTGAGCCCGGCAACATGTAAGCGCACGGGGACAAGCGGGATGCCGATGGTGCCGGTTTGGCTTACACGGACTTCGCGGCTTAGCTCTTTTACGTCAAAGATATCTATGGTGAGCAGGTCGCCGTTGCCAATGACATACTCATGAGGCCCGCTGCGTGCTGCGGCGGCGGAAAGCTCGCGAATTCGATCGTTCGTTTGTTGTGGCGTCTCGAGAACGGCCTGCGCGCGGCTGGGCGGCGCCAGAACCAGTAATCCGAGTAGAGTTGTGGAGACGAGACACAACGCCCCCGCACCCAGTCTCGCTGGTTGCATACGAATAGATGACCCCCAAGCTTGATTATACAGGCAGAAGCACCAAGTCTATCACTGATTTCGATGCCTACGGCGCGGGTTTCCCAACTTGGGAAATTGCGGACTGGCCTGGCGAATCTCGCTTGTCGCAAGATTTGCCAAGAGAAAAAAGACGAGAGCGTTGGCCGGAATGTGGAGATTAAAATCGGCGAGGCCGTGGGTGAGAAATCCGAGACAAGCGACAAAGGCCGAGAGTTGAAGGGTCGAAGCAAAAGCTCCATTGGGCTGAGATAAGCGCCGGAGCGAATCGAAGAACAGCACCCCCAAGAACCAAAGGCAGCACAATCCACCCGCGATTCCCATTTCCGCGAGGCTCTCAAGGTAGTCATTGTGGGTGTGGTTGACGACTTTTCCGTCATAAAGAGTTTCGTAGGCGGGAAAGACAATCTGGAGAGTGCCGAGGCCGGTGCCCGTCCAAGGATGATCCAGGAAAATCCGCCAAGTGTCGGCTCTCATGGAGGCGCGTTTTCCGCTGGTCACCTCAAGAGATTGCAGAGACGAAAAGCGCTCGACAAGCTGCTGCACACCGAGCCAAGACACCATGAGAAATGCGAGTAACAGAATCGCGCCACCGGAGAGCAAGTTCCTGCCGGCCGTGCGACGAACAATGAGCCATAGAACCAGGAAGCCCACTTGTACGGCGAAACTAATGATGCCTCCCCGGGATGCAGAAAGAAACAAAGCCCCAATGGGCACCACGGCAAAGAGGCTGACCAGAAACCACCTTTGTCGCCGCACCTTACCTAGGACCAGAGGAGCTAGCGAGATCGGAATAACGAGCTCCATAAATCCAGCAAAGTGGTTGCGATTTACATAGGGGCCGAAAGGAATGCCTCCAAAGTGCATCTCCCGAAACCAATAGAGCTTGCCGTTAAAGGTGAGGTGCTGCAGGATGCCGAAGATTGCGACAAGAAAACCGAAACTCATCACGAACCAGACAAAGCCGCGCCAGTCTTCGATCGTCCGGAACGATTGCGCGGCCAAAAAGAGAAGGAGGATATCGGCCAGGAGAAGCTGGATCTCCATTCGGGTGTCGTAGGAGGAGGCGGTGCGATGAAGGAGCCACTGGCCGAGCGCCAGCAGCATTAGAGAGACGAGAGGAAACAGCAGGGGCGAAAGGACGAGCTGATGCTCCTGCGTGAGATATGTGCGAAGGGCCCAGGCGAGAAAAAGCAAGGCCGCTCCAATCTCCAGAACAGCGCGCGCCCAATCCTCGACGGCGCCGTGCGACGCCACACCAAACACCACCAGGGCACATATGCCGATGCGGATGAGTTTCATCGCTTGGAGGGCTCCGCGGACTCCGGGACCAAAGCGACGTCGTCAATCCAGGCCGATCCGCGAATCTTGCTGTCAAATTTTGCGCTTGGCATGCGGCTCACACAGATTTGCAATTCACGGACATCGCTTCCCGAGGTCCAGGGAAGTTCGACTCTGGTCCATGGCTGCGTGCCTTCCACATCCTCCGTCCAGGCGACAGAGCTTGCCGAGTCACCGATGGAGTGCAGTCCAAACCGCACGCCTTGATCGGTCGACAAAGAGCGCGTCATGACCCAAGCGGAAAAACGGTAGGCAGTGGAAGGCTGGACGGGGACAAATTGGCAGACATCGTTGAAGTTCACATTGCTAAGACCGTTGAATGTGAGCCGGAGAGAGCGATTCCCGGAATGTTTTTCTTTTGTATCGATGTTGATCACTACGCCGCCGATGAAGGGAGAGTAGCGCCACGTGAATCCGCCGCCGATGATGTTCGATCCAAATCCCCCGTCCCACACCACAGAACCCGATGGACCTGGCGGCCGCGAGATGCCCGCGAATTCGAGAGCCTGCCCCCAAACGCGCTGCGCATCGGTTATCAGCCGTTTGTGAAGAAGGAGTTCGAGCAGGGGATAGGAGTCGCTCAGCTGAATCTGCGGGTGAAGCGCGGCAAGCCTCGACCAGACAGCCAGAGCCTGGTCGGGTTTTTCCTGTTCCGACAGGGCGGAAATCACTCCGAGGTAAGCCGCCTGAGAGTCCGGCACCACGCGATTTAAGGCGGAGTTCACGCGGTCTGTAACGGATTTGGCGTCCGGCTCGAAGCGCATGCGGAGAGCGAATGCAGCTGGTGCGCGCTTTGGGTCGGCTTCCACGGCATGCCTGATCTGTGCGCCTGCGCGTTCCAGATCGCCCCGGCGGAGCAGAAAATTTCCATAGCGCCAGGAGACTTCCGGCGAAAGCGGATACACCCTCTTCGCTTGAACAAATGCATTTCGGGCGGCGTCGAGGTCACCCTCCGCTTCGTAGGCCGTGCCGAGATCCAACCACGTGTCCGCGGATCGTGGATCAAAAGACAATGCCGTTTGATAGGCGCGGATGGCGCGCTGAACATCGGGATCTTCCAGGTTGTATTGCGAGTAGCGGCCGAGAAGATACCAATTGCCGGCATTGTCTGGCTCTAGCTGGGTGGCCCGTTCATAGCCGGCGAGCGTGTTCAGTCCCGCATCGCGCACGGCAAGAACATTGTGTATGCCAGAGTAGGAAAGACAGGCAACGAGCACCAGCGCGAGGAGAACAAAAAACACGCGCCCGGCTGGGCTTGAGAGTCGAAGAATCATCCCGCGATACTGTGCATAGACAATCACTCAGATGCAAGATGAAAGTCTGAGGAAAGGGACGGGGAAAGCGATTGGCGATTCTTGCCGAGGAGGTTACTTGCCGATGGAAGCCGAAAGAGTTTCATCGGCGCGGCCGCGGCGGCGGACGTCAATCCCCAGCCGTTTGATTTTTTGATTGAGCGTGGAAAGCGGAATCATGAAACGCTCGGCGGCCTCTGTTTGATTCCAGCCGGTGCGCTCGAGCATGTCCATAATGATGCGGCGTTCGATCTCGTCCATGATTTGAAAGAGCGAAGGCTGTGGATGATCGGCGCCGGAACGCGAACCATGTTCGCCAGGCAACGGAGGAAGAAATTCCGAGAGTTGCAGACGGACACCGCGCACGATTTCCTTGCTGCGAATGCTTTCTGGAAGCAAATCGACATCGACGCGTTCCTGCGTGGAAAGGACCACGGCGCGCTCGACGACATTTTCCAGTTCGCGGACATTGCCCGGCCAATCGTAATCCATCAAAAGTTTCAGCGCGCCAGCCGTGAACTGGCGCATGGGCTTGGCGTTCTCCTGGCAATACCGCATCAGGAAATGCGCGAGCAACGCGGGAATGTCTTCCCGGCGATCGCGCAGCGGAGGTAGCACGAGATGAATTACGTTGAGGCGGTGGTAAAGATCTTCGCGAAAGCGGCCTTCGCGAACTAGCGTCAGGAGCTCAATGTTGGAAGCAGCGACGATGCGGACGTCGACTTTGAGCTGCTCCGTACCGCCAAGACGCATGAACTCGCGTTCTTGAATCACGCGCAGCAACTTGGCCTGCGTTTCGGGGCTGATGGTGGCAATTTCGTCGAAGAAAATCGTGCCTTGATCGGCGACTTCGAAGAGCCCTTTTTTGGAAGCTACGGCGCTGGTGAAAGCGCCCTTTACGTGCCCAAAGAGCTGCGATTCGAGCAAATCCACGGGAATGGAGCCGGTGTTGACGGGAACGAAAGCTTTGTCTGCGCGCGTGGAGGCGGAGTGAATGGCTTTGGCGATGAGCTCTTTGCCGGTGCCGCTTTCGCCGCTGATCAGCACGGTCGAGCGCGAAGGCGCCACCTGGGTGATCAAGTCGAAAAGCGTCAGCATCTTTTCGCTCTTGCCGATGATGTTTGGAAAAGTAAAGCGCTGCTTGAGCGCCCGCTTCAGCTGGACGTTTTCTTCGCGAAGGCGGCGTGATTCCACGGCTTGCGCGACTTGCGCCAGGAGCTCGTCATTGGACCAGGGCTTGGTGATGAAATCGAGCGCGCCGCCCTTGAATGCGGCTCGAGCCATTTCAATCGAGCCGTAGGCCGTAATTAGAACGACGGAAAGTTGCGGATCACGCTTGCGAATTTCGCGGAGCATCTCGAGGCCATTGCGATCGGGCAGGCTCACATCGAGCAGCAGCAAGTCAAAAGGGTGTTCTCCTAGCTTCGCGAGGCCGGACTCACCAGTTTCCGCGCTGGAGACGCCATAGCCCTCACTCGTAAGCAAGAGTTCAAGGCCTTCGCGGATTTCCGATTCGTCGTCAACAACCAGGATAGAGCCCTTAGACATGAACCGACTTTCTGACCGCTGGAAACTCTACGTGGAACGAAGTGCCTTTTCCGGGAGTCGAACGGACGTCGATCTTGCCGGAGTGTTCCTTGATGATGCCGTAGCTTACGGAGAGGCCGAGCCCGGTGCCGCGGCCGCTGGCTTTCGTGGTGAAAAAGGGATCGAAGATGCGGTGAATGTGTTCGCGCGGAATGCCCGCACCGGTATCGACGATTTCAATCTCGACGCTGCCATTGTGAGCGCCTGTGCGCACTTCCAGCAAGCCGCCGCCGGGCATGGCATCTCGAGCGTTCAGGAAAAGATTCAAAAAGACCTGCTGCAGTTTGTTCGCTGAGCCGCGGACGGCGGGAAGAGTTTCGCCGAGATGCTTTACGACTTGAATCTGCGAAGTCTTGAGCGGATGCGAGACCAGAGAAAGAGTTTCTTCCACCACACGGTTTACGTCAATGTCCACGGCCTCGCCGGCGCCGGTGCGCGAAAAATTCAGAAGATTGTTCACGATTTCGCTGGCGCGAAACGTTTGCTTGACGATTTTCTCGATGATCGACTGTCGCGGATCGGCATCCGGCATTTGTTTTGCCAGCATCTGGATGTAGTTGGAGATCACGGCCAGCGGTGTGTTGACTTCATGCGCCACGCCCGCGGCTAGCAGGCCGAGCGAAGTCAGTTTTTCGGTCTGCGACATTTGCTCTTCCATGCGCTCGCGCTGGGTGACGTCGTCGAACAACAAAAGACGCCCGATGCGCTCGGCGGATTTGCTGACCAGCGGCGTGATGGAGACATTCAGAGTCAGCGCTTTTCCCTGATGGTGAAGGCGCTGTTTGTAAATTCCGGTGATTTGCTCCGCATCGCCGCGCGCGGCAATCTCGGCCGCAAGTTCTTCCGGGAGCAGGGAGCTCAGCTGGCGTCCAACGGCGTCCTGCCGGGCCACGCCGAAAAGCTGCTCCATGCGCGTGTTCCAGGATTCCACGATGCCTTCCAGATCCACGGCGAGCACGCCTACGTTCAAAGATTCCACAATGTTTTCGCTGAAATCTTTGAGGCGCGCGATCTCGAGGGCTTTTTGTTCGAGCGAGGTATAAAGCTGGGCATTGTCGAGGGCCACCGCGACATAGCCTGCAATCGTTTCCACCAGTTCGACGTCATCGCTGGAGAGGTAGTCGCCGTCGACGGTCTTGCCGAGACCCAAAACGGCTACCGTGTGCTCGCGAATGCGGCAAGGCACATAGTAATTGAGGTCAAGCTGTTCGAGCGTGCGGCGCACGGAGTCGGTGACATCTCGCGCGGCGCGGGGCGACTCAAAAAAGAGCGCCCCCCGCGCGAACTCGGGCCGGGCCGGGCCGAGGAAACCAAGATCGAGAGGCTCCGCGAGGCGCACGCCCATCGAGCGGGCCAGGCGGAGACTGCCGGGATTCGAGACGTCTTCGACAAAAATCGCCAGCCGGTCGACGAGCAGCGTTTGCGACACGCGGTCCATTACGGAGCCGAGCATGGGTTCCAGCCGCACTTCGTTCGTGAGCGTTCGGCCGAATTCGATCAGAGTGCGGCGATAGTCCAGCCGGTCGCGATAAAAGAATCGATCGAGTCGTGCCTGAATCCACTCGCGGAAAGGTTGGAAGAGAAGCGCCGCGATGACAATGGCGATGATGCCGCCGACGGGCCCGTTCGCCTGCGCATGAAAGATCTGGGGAATCAGCGCCACGAAAAAGAAATAAATCGTGGCGATGGCGGCGGTTGCCGCGGTATAGGCAAGGCCGCGCTTGAAGATGATGTCCACATCCATCAAGCGGTAACGAATGATGGCGTAGCCAAAGCATAGCGGAATGAAAACCAGGCTGACCGTCGAGAATTTCATCCACGGCCTGGAAGCCGCATCGAACGCGAACGGCACGATATAGAAAGCCACAAACGGAAAAGTGCCGACAAAGGTTCCAGCGGTGAGCCACTTCAGCTGCTGCCGCAAAACGCCGGCGGGCGATCCGCGATAATTGCGATAGAAAACAACTCCGGCGGCAAGAAAACACGCGCCGAGATAGCTGTAGGCAATTTTGTCCAGGAGAATGCGGGAGGCCAGCCAGGGAACCCAACCCAGGACGCCCAGGGCCGTGCTGATATGAACGAGCAGAATCGCCAGCGGCGGCAAATAAACGAAGCTGAGCTTAGAGAGCGCCCGGCCAGTTCCTTCGCTGCGTTCCGGGAAAACCAGCGCGAAATGCAGCAACAATGCTGGCATCAGCACTTGCGCCAGGATTTTGATCCAATAAACCTCGTAGTCGAAAGTGTCCAGCTTCCCGCTGTAATGGAAGGAAAAGAAGATGAACGAAACGAGGCAGAAAATATAGAAGTGCACGGCTCGAGGTGCGTTCCACCGGCGCACAAAAATGAAAAGCCCGATGAAAAGATAGACGAGGCCGAGGACACGCGCATAATTCTCAATCGAGGTGGGTTTCTCGGCAGGGGCGGTGACAAGCTGCGTTTCAAACTCTTTGCTATTCCGCTCCAGTTTGTAGCGTACTTCGGTCCACAGCCCCGCGCGCCACAGCCGCTTGGTCACCTGCACTTGCCGGGTAACCGGGCTGCCGTTGATGGCCAGAATGTGATCCCCAACACGCACCCCAGCGCGAGCAGCCGGAGAGTTCGGGGCTACCCGCTGGGCCTGAATACCCTGCGTGGTGTCAAGCCAAACCACGCCGTCATCTGGGGTCTCGAATTCGGTTCTTTGGACGAAGTTCAGCCAGGCAAAAATCATGGCGGCCAGCGTGGCAAGCGCTAGCACAACGGCCCCGAGGCTGACTCTGAGGTTCTGCTTCATAACTGGCCCAAGCAGGGTGACACCCCGCCGCAGAATATCAGGTGCAAACGAATGTCCATTCTTTGGAAGGGCAGACTTTCAAGAACCTCTTTATATTTCAATAACTTACAGAATGCTGACGTGGGAGGCTTTTCGACAATCCACTTTATGGAAGGACGCATACAGCTTTCCAAATCCCATTTTGCGGCTA
>Ga0210405_10001392_pt1 | contig 27731 bp, 41 predicted proteins | sample IncBWH11MmetaG_FD_155492 | JGI IMG/M metagenome (GOLD analysis project Ga0210405, IMG submission 155492) | Forest soil microbial communities from Barre Woods Harvard Forest LTER site, Petersham, Massachusetts, United States - Inc-BW-H-11-M | ecosystem: Environmental > Terrestrial > Soil >...
AGCGGATCTTTTTCCGGATCACTGCCCAGCGCGTGATAGAAAATCTTGACGTGATAAACCTCCTCCCCTGTAGGCACCTCGCCTTTCTTCGGAGTGCGTCCATAGTAGAAACCTGAATTGTCTTTTTTCCACGCGACGTTTGCGTGCCGCGCCCGATCAATACTGTCGGGCAGCAACTTTCCACTCGAAGTCTCAACGATTCGCAATGTACTCTCTTCCGACCCTCCGGCAGAAGTGCCATAAGCCACATACCTGCCGTCATCCGAAGGTGACCACCAGTCCAGCGCAACCGTGCCATCTGAGGACATCTGATTTACATCCACCAGTGCCCGGTCTTTTCCCTGAATGCCCTCACGCACCAGTAGCACAGCCTGGTTCTGCGTTTCCTCGCGCCGTATATAAAAGTAAAACTTCCCGCCAACTTGTGGCGTCCCGATGCTTCCGATAGAAAGAAGTTCGGTCAGCTCCTGATTGATCCGGTTGCGCCCCGGCAATGGGTCGAGAATGCCGCGAGTGTAAGCCAGTTCCGCGCGAACAAATTCCTGCGTCTCCGCACTGTTCGCATCCTCCAGCCACCGGTACGAATCAGAGACGCGATGCCCGTTCAACGTTTCCTCAACAACCTCCACGCGAGCCTTTGGAGGCGACACAGGCGTACTCGAAGCTCCATCCACGGCCAACACCACCCCAGCAAACAAAAAGAAACCAAGCAAAGAAAGAATCCAGAACAAAACACGACCTCCTGCCATGAACACCTCTCACTGGCGAATGCAAGCGGGAGCCTACTCCCACCCTGACAAGTATAAAGATTTTCTGAAATGCGAAAGGGCCCTGAAAGCCCAGCAAATGATATTATGGATAACGACAGAAGGGCCCGCCCTTCGGGCGCGCCCCAAACACTCCTCAGTAGCTCAATGGCAGAGCATCCGGCTGTTAACCGGAGGGTTGTAGGTTCGAGTCCTACCTGAGGAGCCATTTTATGTCCCGCCCCGTGTTAGGTTTACGCCGCCTTCTTCAAATCAGGCGAGGCGCTGGGTATAGCCCCAATTAGCCCCATTGAGAAACCCAGCCCGACGCGGTCGCACCACTCGCGCCGCCACGCCCTGTCGTTTTGCAGCCCGCCCGCGTATAGGTCCGTCACCGAATGTGGCGCGTGACCGAGCCACAATCCGATTAGGTCCTCTGGAACCCGAGCCCGACGAAGTGTTTCGGTTCTGAATCGCCGGAACGCGTGAAGGCCAACTCCCGCTGCCCGGTGAACATTTCGCTGCGCGATTGGTCGACCGCTCCTCGTAGCGAACATGTACCCGGTCTTGCCCTCCACGAACACTCGCAGCAATGCTGCCAGTGGCTCTGCAATATCCACTTCGCGGACGGCGGCGGGTGTTTTCGGGTCCTGTTCCCGACCGTGCCAGATGCTCCTTGTTATATGGAGAACGCGGAAGTCTGGTGAAAAGTCGGTAGGCTTCAGTGCGAGTGCCTCGCCTGCGCGTAATCCGGTCCCTGCAAGCAAGGCGAAAAGAACCGCGAAGCGATATGCAGCGTGGAGTGTAAGGTTGCCAATCTCGGCCTCGGTCACGGTTGGCCGATGCTGCTTCTCCTTGTCGACGATAGGCATCCCTACAAAGTCGTGATTCCACTTTCGCGGGTAAATCTGTTCGCCCTCGGCGTCGACCACCGACGCCAGAACCATCTTGGGGACCTGAGAGTAGTTGACGATGGTCTTGGGAGCGAGACCGCCCTCCGTCATTGCTTCGACGAGTTCACGCAGTGCGCCGTTGGAGACCTCCGCGATGGGTTTGTCGCCCAGAGTCGGAAGAACCCATCGGTCGAGCGCGTGCCGCCAGCCAAAGATGGTAGCGGGTTTAACCGGCCTGCGCCTGCGAGTAGGTAGAGACGAAATCCAGCGCTCTGCCTGTTCTCGAAACGACATGCCCGGTGTTGTGGATGAGATGAAGGCATCTTTATTATTAATGCCCTCGTGGTCGATGTGCTCCCGCAGTTTCCTCCGGGCGACCGTGCGCGTGGCGCAGACACCAAGAGAAATCACCCGACGCTTACGTCCTTCCGGTGAATCGAGCCAGTATCGACCGTATGCCGATGCTGCTGGATTCCACATGGTTTGATTCTGCTGAAACACACTTCCTGCCTGTCCTATTCGGCGAGCCATGCTTGGTCCTCTCCGCCGAATCGTCCGTATTGCGGGCGCAAGGGTACCGTTTGTGGGGCAGGATTGCAACTCGGGTGATGCCATCGAAAACTCCGCTTTGCGAGCGTTCGACCGGGGGACGGCTGCATTCCTGACGGAGCACACACGTCCCCGCGTTTCCTTGAAAGGAACTTTTGAAAAGTCTGTTGGATTCGGGAAACGAATCGGTCGGAAGGCCTTGCGGCACTTCGACATGACACGTGACTGTTACGCCTGCTTCAGACCCGCGTGGTATTCAAAAGCATGCCTGAACTTTTGAATCAAGTATTTGATTCGCTTGCGTGGGTGTCGGTCCCGTTTTCGGAATAGAACCGTGTCATAAGGCTCTGGGGACTTGAGGCTGCTGACGCCGAAATATTCCTCCAACTCTTGCCGCTCCCCTTGGAGCAGCGAGTCGACCGCCTTGCCCAGAGCACTCTGCCGCGCATTCCGTTTTGTGGACTCTCGCGGCATACGCAGACGCCGACCAAATATGCGCTCTGCCAGAGTGTGCGTAGGTGGGCGTCCGCCAGATTTGCCATTGCGACGCGCAGCCGCAACCTTCGCCTTGGACTGTGCCCGTCCGCCCCGCCGTCCTGAGTCGACCGCTTGACCGTCGACCACATTAAACAGGTATCCCATGACTGCTTTATAGTCGTCGCTTGGGTTTTGTGCAACGGCGGGCTTGGGTTTGGTACCGTCATGCTGCTAACCGAAGCCAGAGTTTGCTTATAACCCAAGCGAGCCCCTTGCACCCGCGCAGGAGAGTATAGGAGTTCCTATACTCCTGCAAAGTCCTATGCATGCGTTATAACTATTAAGTTGACTGTGCCGCACATCAGAGGGATGATGTTCTTGCTTCAGGCGCAAGAAAAAATACCTGTCACAGTCGCCCGGTATTGTAGAAGTCGAGAATCCCGCTGAATACGCGGGGATGACCGCATTCGACCCGTAACAGGCTCCGGGTATAGTGAGATATTTGATACATCGGACCCTGACGAGTCCACCACAATTTCAGTAGTCGATTCCCTTGCGTCTCGTCCACGCAAGCGGTGCGGTGTATCCGTATCTCAGCGCCGGGGACCTCAAAGGTCCCCTGCGTATCCCAAACGAGATACGACGACGATGCTAAACAACGAATCCCTACATCCTGACGACTCGGTGCTGCACTGCTCCGCCGTCTGGCACCTCCGCCGACTAACCGGCAGGAGTGCATACCTAACCATTCCGCTTTATGAACGCTCGATGGCCGTCGCCCACGCCAGCGGCAACTTTTTTGTGTCGCTCCGCAAGGCAGCGCCATACTTCAACTGCCACGAGAACGAACTTTACCGTGCTGCCCACTTGCTGCTGGATGCAGAATGGTGGACGACTGACGACGGCAAGCCGCAACTGGGCAGGCCCGTCCGATACCATCCGCACGCGCACGATTTGTGGGCGGAATCCCATCCGGGGACGTGCTGCAAAAAACTTGACATGCCGTGGAATGGGGGCGACCTGCTGGGCCAGCAACTGTATGCGGTCACGGGGGGCCAGCAGTTCTTTGAAAAGCAAATCGATGGCTTCCGCAAAAAGTCAGGACGGACAGATGCGGAGTTGCTGGAACGGGCAAAGCAGTTTGTTGCTGGGCGCACATTCACACGGGGGCAGTTCTTCCCTAACCACGAGTTCAGGATGTTTTTATGCGCCCGGTAAGTATAAGGCTCCAACCCCACGGTTGGACGGGCGTCGAACCCTATGGTTGGACGCCGTCGAACCCTACGGTTTTACGCGTCGAACCCTACGGTTGGACGGGTCGAACCCTACGGTTGGACGCCGTCCAACCCCACGGTTGCACTAAAGAAGAGCGTAGGCGGGATGCTAATCCCGCAGAACAGAACAGAAAAAAGGCACGAAGGTTAGGAAGGATACCCCGCCGTGGGCTTGGGGCCTTTCTTTCTTTTTCTTCTTCAACACCAACAGCAACACCAACACCAACCCCGCCAGCCATAGGGTCAGGTGCGGGCGGCAACGTGAAAGGAACAGCAGCATGGTGGGACAAGTCAAAGTCACGGGCAACAGCAACCCCAGCCCTAACACTTTGGGCGGAATGATGAATGCCCTCCCCCGGCCCCAATCCGCCCGCGCTGCGCCTGCCGACCGTCCCGATACCGGGCGAAGGTCAAGACGAAGAAACGCTGGAGGAACGCCTTGAGCGGTACCGGAAGCGGAACGAGGAGAGGAAACGATGGCCGGAGTTTACAAAGTGAACCGCTTGCCCGCCCTGATTTTTTTGCCCGACGGCTTGAATGCCGTCGACATCGAGTGGGACGAGCCCCAGACACTGCGCACGGAGCGCCTGTGCGCCAAGAATCCTCGCCGGGGAGCCCAACGGCCCCATAGCAAGAAAAAGCGAACAACACAGCAGAACCCGGTGAGGGTAGAGCAGTTCGGGAACTGAATAGACTCCCCGGAGCAGAGAAGAGGTACAAAATGGCTGAACTTCATCCGTGGTATAACCGGAGCATTTGGCGGGGCGAAGACGGCATCCGCAAGGCGGTCCTTCGCAGAGACCCCATCTGCGTTCTGTGCAACCGCCTCTGGTCGAAAATTGCCGACCACATCAAACCCTTCCGAAGCGGGGCGACGACGGAAGAACAGTGGGATTTGTTTACCAGCCTCTCCAATTTGCGTGGAGTTTGCAAAGCATGTCATGACAAGTTGGGGGAGAAATCGTTCGCGACTGGCTACGGACAAAGGCAGAGCGGACGTTCGCGCGTAGGAGGCATCGTCGTCATGACGCCAGAGGGAATCCCATTCGTCGCCTCGTCGCTGACGCAGGCAACGTTGAACAAGGCGATGGGCACACCAGAGGAAATAGCAGAGCTGCTTGGGAACCTATGACCGCAGTTCGGAAAATGAACGCAGAGCAGGGCAAACGCTATCCTCCCCGACTGGAAGTCTTATGCACTAACTAAGTCGACCAGTGGGGTGCAGAGACGTAACATGGATGGGTAAACATGGTTGGTAGCATTCTCGTCTACGGATTGTTGATTGCACTGTGCGCCTATGTTGTCAGAACTTGGGTGCGCTGGGCTCTTGCGGAAGTGAAGCTGAGTCCGCCTCGATGGAGAAGTGGCATCGCTACTATCGGATTTGGAGCGAGCACGGCCTCCTTAACGCTAATCGTCGCACTGGGTGCTCACGCGCTCATCACTGGTGGGTTCCCGTATTATTCCCCTCCCTTGATGCTCGCCTTTCGCGTCGGGTTCTTGACCGCGCTGTGCGGAGTGGTAGCTTCGCTAATCGGAAAGGGCCAGCTTGAGGTGCCTGCTATTGTCTCTTCCCTCCTTTGCCTGTTGATTTGGTTCGTGGAAGCGATGGCCCAGTGAACCCGCGAACCACGATAACTCCCGACAACACGCCAGAGCGCTCAAAACCCTTCAAGGGTTAATGAGCATTAGTCGATTTTTCGTCATTGCGTAGAAGGCCTCCCTTATAGACGACCCGTTCCCCGATGGAAGGCGGTGTGCGTAGGTAACTTGGACGGCCCAATCCCCCCAGCTATGATTCGGGGTGTATATGCGCCCACGTTGGGTTTATATTTTGCCTGTAATTCATTTTGCTGCCTGCTTGAGTCTTCCGTTGGGCTTTCTGGCGCCTCCCCAGCTGCAGTACCTTTTTCTGATTACGTGGGAGGTCGTGATGTGGGTTGACTTTCCAGTTTCACTTGTCGCGATTTTCTTTGCATGGCAATACCAACTATTCGCTGCGACTTGGATTTTTGTTGCAGGGACGTTGTGGTGGTACTTCCTTGCGCTTCGTATTTACCGCAGACGGTCACGACTGAACCAGTCGAACCAACCGGGACACGTGACGTAAACCAAGCCATTACGCTCACGACCGAGGTCTGATACCCCCCACACAATTAACACGTGACGCCACGGGCCGCCTGTGTGCCGCAGAGTAATAACAGGACGAAATACCGGGCCAGTAAGGCCGCGAGCATCGCCACAAAGGCCCACAAAGCGAATCAATCCTGCAGCATTCCGGCAATCTCCCCGGCGCGATGGCCCGCCGTGTATTAACAAAGGCGTGTGGCCTCCATCCGAAAAAATGGGGGTAACGCCTTCAAATTTTGAATTTCAAAAACTTTCTGCAAGCGCACGCCGTCAAAGCTCATAGCCTCTCCAAATTATGCGTGCGATTTGGCCCCCCGTCCCCGGAGTTAAGGCGGACTTCATGGGGTATATCAGCCTATATTAGGCGACCCGTCACATCTCGCTTGTTATAGCAGGAGGTAACACACCATGAAAACCAGCAAAGAAATACTCGTCCGCGTCCCCGCAGAAGTGGCCGACGCCCTCAAGGCGGAGCGGGTCAGGACAGGTGTTCCTACGTCAGAGTTCATCCGGCGGAGCATCGCTGTGAGCCTGTTCGTTGACCACAAGAACCAGACGCCCGCCACGCGCATCGCATGCGCCGAGGTCATGACCAAGGGCGAGCCGAAGCCCACAGTCCTCGTGGCGGGGAAGTAAATGGCCCGCCCAGCGGAAACTCCCGAGTACCATCAGCTCGTCGGAACCCGCGCGACCCGCGCTGACAACACGCCCAGTCCGTTTACCGGAGGAAGGCCGTCCTGCCCGTCGTACTTGAGCCCGATTGCGAAGACGGAATGGCGTCGCATCGTCCGGCTCCTGCGCGAACGGGGAACGTTGACTCGCGGGGACGGCCCAGCAATCGAAGTGTACTGCCAAACGTACGCACGCTGGAGGGCCTGCATCACGGAGATTGAAACGAAGGGCGACTTCATTGACACGACTTGGACCGACCTGACCGGGACGCACACGAAGCGAACTATAAACCCAGCGTCGAAACTGGCTGGCCAGTTAGCGAACAGCCTCCGCGCCATGCAGGTTCAACTCGGCGCGACCCCCGGCAGCCGAGGAGAACGCGAAGCAGACGAAGCCCGACCCGAAGAAGGAGTTTCCCGTTGGCTCGGCGGGTTGGTTGGCTCAGCAGGAAAAAGAGAAGGGCAAAGCCCAGCAGGTGGAGATACTTTTGTGATGACCGACGACGAGTACCAGCTCTACATAATCCAAGCTCGCAAACCCATGCTCGAAGCAGCCGGACTTTGGTCTGACAGCTACGACGCCATGCAAGTCTTAATTCTCGCGGGCGTGGTGACGCACGACCCGGAGGTCTGGCGACTCTCGTGGCTTCCCGACTTCAAGATTATCGACGACCCGGTCGACGAGTTCTGCTCGTATACGACGGATTGGGTGAGGCTGTTCGCTGCGATGGGACCTCGCAGTCGCGCGGAGCTGGCCGCTCGCATCAAGAACAGGCACGGCAAGAAATGAACCTCGTAACAGTTTCCCCGTCATCATGAGCCGCGCTGGTTGGCTCGTTGGTCAAATCCCAAGGTTAAAGGAAACCCATCATGCGTATTCGCTATTCACAAACTCACCCCACCAACCCCGGGAAAATAGTCCACATAGAAAACACGATTGGAAAAACCATCGTCGCTCTCGGCCAAGCTGAGGACATCGGAATCCCCCGGAGGAGCCAACCCGGCTGGCTTGAATACATGCAGGAGCGTTCTGCCACTGTCGCTCACGCCGACGACACGCCCGCACCGTTCGCGACCACTCCGCAGTGGTCTGCTGCACGTCACCCGCTTTCAAAGCTGCCATTCATCTACCGTGCCCTCGGGTCGGAGACTCAGATGTTCGACTTCATCCCGGCGGACTGCCCGAACGACGTGGCTGACGCATTCACCAAGCTCGTGAGGGCGCACAACGCTCGCGCGGAAGCTGACGCGAATGCAAAACCGGGTGGACACTGGACTGCCTCTGGGTCCCGGTGACCCGCGTAACACGGACACGACATGTTGGCTGGCCCATGACCAGCCGCAGGGCGCGAGGAGGAACGCAACCACGTACTCCTCGCCGCTCGACCAAAGGAAAAAGTATGGAACCCAAAGTCGAAAAAAGAACAGTCAAAGCATCCGTGCTCGCAGGCGACTCGAATGACTTCGTGTTGGTCGGCCTCGCGGCCTCATACAACACCCTCTCCGCCGACGTTGGCGGGTTCAAAGAGGTGATTGCACCGGGCGCATTCAAGCGTGCGCTGGCAAACAAGGCGGACGTGCGTTGCTTGGTAAACCACGACAACTCACAGATACTTGGGCGCACCAAGAGCGGGACGCTGACCCTCAGCGACTCTCCCGAGGGCCTGCGGTTCCTCTGCAAGCTGAACCCGGAAAGTGAAGCACACCGGAACATATACGCTGCAGTTCAACGCGGGGACCTTGACCAGTGTTCTTTCGCCTTCCAGCCCGTGGCTGACAAATATGAGAACGTCACCGACGCCTCGGGGCGAGCTTTCTCTCGTCGCACGGTGAGCGACCTCAATTTGTTCGACGTTTCCGTCGTGACCTTCCCCGCGTATCCGAACGGGACCCGCGTGCAGGCACGGTCGGCGAACTATTCACCAGTGCGGTTGGCCGCGCCGAGTGAAGCAGCGATTTGGGCTGCCCTCCGCGCCAAGCACAACAGGCAGCACATGGAAGTGCTCAGGGATTTCCGCGACGGAGGCGTCCTGTGGGAGGCCACGGTGAACACTGCCCTCGACACTCAACTCCGTGCCACTGCGGACCGACAGGCCAGCGAGATACGGCAGCAGCAGCTTCGCGACGAGCTGAACGAAATCAAGCAGGGAGTCTAAAACGTGTCAATGCGACAGAAACCAGTCTCGCGACTAAAAGTCGTGTTGACCGAGAACCTATTACCGAACTCTGCCGAGCCGGGTACGGTCTTCTTCACCAAAGACCGCGACGAGGCATGGATGGCGACCGTCAGCGGACGTCTGCTCTGCCTGCATGATTTGTTCAGCGGAAGCTCCGACCGCATCATTCGCGGGCTTGACGGCAAGGACGGCGCGACGGGGCCACAGGGGCCTCCGGGCGATGTGCTGACGCCAACCGACGCCGACGTTGCTGCTGCTGTGGTCGCGCTGCGAACGCAGAAGTCGAAAATAAAGGCTTCGTTCGTCGAAGCGATGCTGTCGACGAAGAGCGGCAAAAAAGTGCAGGTACATCTGAGGCTTCTGCTCGCCAACATCAAGAGGGACTGCGGCCTTGAGTAAATACGCCCCAGCAATCGGTGACACAGGCGTGGTCGGTATCCTCACCGTCCTCGGTCGTGCGCTGAACGGCGCGGGATTTTTCGACGCCAGCGTCACGGCGAACGGCTATGACAGCGTCGCGCAGAATATTTATGACCCGAACCTTCGGTTCTGTTGCCCGTTCGTGCGCGAGGGACTCAACAACGGCGACGCGGTGACCGCCGACATTTTGGAAAGCGAGAGCGGCATAGCATACGCATTCAATCTGGAGAAACTATGACAATGAAGAGAGGTATCAAGAACACGGAGCCGGAGTTGAAGCCGGAGTCCATCGACCATCCCGGCAGAGTGACCGCCCCAGCGCCGCAGATTCCATACGACATCCCGGCGGACCGACGGTTCGCTCACAACTGCCGCAGCAAACGGGAGCCCATCCGGCGCACGGTTTTGAATGACGCCGACCTCAGTTGGCAAGGAAACGAGAAGGCCGACAAAAGTTAAGCTCGCGGCATGCGGGGCAGGGACGCGAGGACAAGCCGAAGCGGTAACGCCGGATGTTCGACTCCCCTCCCGCTGTGTGAACGGGGCCTTTGTTCTTCCCAAGTCGACACACAGGCCCCGGTCCTAAAACAAGTTCACGGCAGATGGCGAGAGAGAGACGGAGGCCGCGAAGAGGACTTACCTCCTCGGAGACCCCGCCCGCTCTCTTTAATTCCCAACGCCGAGGTTCGGAATGCGAACAGAAAATAGTCTTCATTTCGATGGTCACATCTTTGAGAGCCATTGGGGGCAACCCGTCAGCGCTCGATATATGGGACTCGACCGCTGGAAAACTCCCGGAGTTGACTTCGTGGACTTTGGGCGGATGCGGACGACGTCGCAAGTGCAGTTCCACGGGCGCGACCATACCGCCGTGCCGTCCTTCGCGTTGAACCTTCCCGAGATGAAGCTCTTGGTCGCGCGGTACTTTGAACTCCGGGCAGGCATGCGCTACCCGAAAGTCGGTACACCCGAGTGGCGGTTGAAGATGGCACTGCGAAAAATCCAGAAGGACATTCCAAAGGACCGCGAGGTCATGGCTCGATTGAACCGTGAATACGTCGAGTTGAAGAGGCAGGGAGCCGACCCCGAGCGACTTCGGGAACGGGAGAACGCCATACGCTCGCTCGACAGTGAGATTCGGATGGCACTGCGGGGAGAGGCTCCCGTCGTCGCCTTGATTTATTTTCACTTCCGGCTGGGTTACAACTCCTGCCAGACGGCATCCGAGCTGGGAATATTTCCGCAGACCATCCGGCAGATTGCTTACAAGCTCGCGAAGCTGTGGAACCTGATGCAGAGCGGTCAGGACCGCCAGCCGACGGAGAGAGAAATCGCGAACGCGAAGGTCCGCGAATACCGACGCAACTTCACGCCCGAGCAGAAGGCAGCGTTCGCGAAATACCAAGCGGACTACCGGAAGGCCAACAAGAAAGTCATACTGGCGAACGGCCAGCGCTGGCGCGATGCGAACCGTGAGTTGGTGCGGAAGCAATCGAGAGAAGCAAATGAGCGATGGCTGAAAAAGAAGAAGGCCGAAAGGGGGTCCGGGCGGGCCGTACGCGTCTTAATGGCAAAACCCGCGCACATACACTACCATTCATGCTATGCCGCTTTCGTCCGTTGACGAAGCATTTGCAGAATTGCTTCGGCGAATCGAGTTAAATCCGTCTCGTGTGACGCTCGCTTCTCAACGTTACAACGCAGTGAAAGCGACCGTTGAGGGAGCGCTGTTAGGGAAGACCGTTCGACAGGTTGGCTCTTTCCAGAGACAAACCAAGATAAGACCTGCGGACCTCGGCGACCGTTTGGATGTTGATGCCTTGGTCAGTTTTGGCGGTTTTTCGCAATACTCCTCACCTTATGCTACGGACGGAGTTACGCCCGCCAAAGCGCTGGAAATTGTTCGACGTGCGCTCAGTTCGAATCAAATCTACAGAGTTATGCCGCAGGAACAAGACCATCCTGTAGTGCGGCTCGAATACGCGGACCAAATGGCGATTGAGCTGATTCCTGCCTACGAGGACCATACGGGACAGCATCCACGCCCGCCGGGGGTACCCGGTTGCTACATTATCGGTGCGTCACCGGCCTCATGGTGTCCAGCCGATTACGACTATGACGCGCTGGTGATTTCAAAGCTCAATGCGGCAAGCAAGAATAAGCTAGTACCTGCTATCAAGCTGGTCAAAGCCTACTTCCGAAACGCAGGCGTCCCCTTGAAATCTTTTCATACCGAGGTTCTTGTGGCAAACATAGTTCCTACGACCATCGCCGACTGGGAATCACATCGCTATAGCTACGGGTATCCTCACCTGCTTGCGAATTTTCTAAGTCAGGCTTCCAAAATGGTCACCACCGCCGTGATGTTGCAAGGCAGTTATTCAACGCCGGTGAATTCTGGCCTCAGCCAAGTCACGCTGGCATCCATAGGAACCTTTCTAACGGCCCGTGCGGAAGTAGCGTGGCGTCTCTGTAAAGATACGTTCGCTACAAGCGCTCTAGCCGGTTGGCGCGATTTTCTTGGGGAGCCATTTCCCGCATAGGGGAGGAACAATGGACTCTAGCTCGGGGGACATAAGCAATCTAGTTCAAGAATGTGAAACGGTCGCAGAGAATTCTCTCTACAACGCACAGGCTCATTTCATTTTGGCGGATTCCAAGGAGAACAGAGGACGCTGGTTGTTGATTGTGCCGTCGTCGGTCGCGGCGATATGCGGCCTCCTTACAGCGTTGGGCCTGCCGGGTTGGTTGGGGGCATTTTCTGCCGTGGGAGGTCTAGTCGTAAGCATTGCCTCCATTCTCGGCGTGGACAAACAACCGACGTCGCATCGGAACGCGGCCTGTCAGTGGACTGCGTTACGACATGAAGCGAGGTCTCTGTCTGAGACCTTCTTCAAGGAACTACCGCGCGAGCAGCTTCTCGCGGAGATTAGACGAATTGACGACAGATACATCGCGTTGACTCAGGCTTTGGAGCCAACGGACCGTCGGTCGTTTGAAGCGGCACGCGCACAAATACAGTCCGGTTACCACAAACCAGATTTCAAACGTCAGAGGTGAGAAAGTGCCCGACGAAATGGAAGGCGGGGGTCTAACTCCTGAAGCTCCGACAAGACCTAAGATTGCTCCGGCGACGCTGGAGCAATACTTTGATTCTATCGAAGACCCATTTCGTGAAACAGAGGTAGCGATGGCAAAGGGGAGTCCGATTGGAGCTTTTGTCGCTGTATTTGTGTTCTCATTGATTCCGGTAATTCCGTACGGACTCTCGAAGTTAGTTCTTTGGTTCTTTGGCCCCAAGGTTGTTTGGTTTCGCACTCTTCATTTCCGCCTCGCTTCGTTCTGGTTCTGGTGGATTGTGTGCTTTGCTATCTCACTGTCGCTGCTCATCATTGTCAGTAAGGTTTCTGGGCCAAGCGCCGAGGAAAAAGAGCGGTGGCTTTCCCCAGCCCAGATGCGGTTTGCTTATTGCTACAGCGTTGTGGATGAGATTCAGAAGTACAAAACCAATCAGCTTACGAGGCACATCGATGCGGCTGTCGAATATCTAGACAAGACTGCGGAATCACTCCGTTCGGGTGAAATGATTGGGGAAGGTCTCCACGCAGACCGTCTGCGGAGGGAGGTGCTGCTCTCAGAGCATCAAGCGGGCGTTATTTTCGTCAGCAGGGGCACCCGCCCCAAGTGGTATCGTCTACGGCCAGAAACTGAGACGATTCTGCAGGGTTGTCGCGAATTCATGCCAAAGCTGCACGACCGACTGAAAGACAGGAAGGACCTTAATGCCGTAGAAGCTGCACTAACTGATTTGGCGGCTTATGAATATACCGAAATCCCCGAACTGTCCGACAGCAACTCCGAGACGCGGTTCGATGAAGGAAGCGGACTGCTCCTCAGTTTTGCGCAACAGGTCATAGCTCTGCAATCCTATCGTTCAGAACCGCTTACCCCGACGCCCAAAGAAAAACTGTCGCGGAAGTTGTTTCTGGGTGCGCGGAAGCTCAGCGTCCCGTTCACACACGCAAATGTGCTCGTCGCATTTTGTGCGTGGCTGATTCTAATGGTGGTTCTCTTTTGGGGCGGCTTTTACTTGGCACTCAGGTTGTTCCAAATCAAGATGGATAGCACAATAATGACGGCACTAATCGGCGGTCCCATTGCAACGGCGGTAACCGGGGCCACAATTCCGCGATTGGGCAAGACAAAGAAACGACAGGAATAAAGCCACCTCTGGTCTTCCGTATGGATATGAAGCAACAGATTGCGATTTGGGTAACGCGCCTCGGCGTCGGGCAAACTTTGGTAGAATGCTCGCCGGTCTTTATCGGTTGTTCGTTTCGCACGAGCACAGACAGCGTAGGCACATGACCCGTAGGTCTAGCAGAGGAGCGCGGCTAGCAGTGCGTGAGGCGCGGCTCATTACAAAAGAGCTTCGTCACTTGGGGGTACCGCCGCAAACCATAGCGAAAATATGGGCGGTGATTATCGGGGTCCCTGTAGTCCTCGTACTCGGATACTTCGCGGTCCACTATGATTCCGGGACGGCGGACCCGGCAATCCTCAACGGCGTGCGAATCACGTACAAGGACAATTATCAATCGCACGTCAAGAACAATACGCCGATTACTTTAAAGTCATTGACGCTGACATGCTCTCCGGGAGGAGACGCGCAACCGGTCACATCAACATCGGGACTCTACCCGCCGCTGCAGCCGGGATACGGCGAGGATGTGTATGTTAGCGCAAATTGTCGACTGATTCGCGTCAACGAAAGTCACCAGTTGTGGTGAAAGGACTTCTTACTGCGGTTCTATCGTAATACCCCGACTGTCAATCCATCCTTCCCAACCCTGTTGTGTACGGACCTTGTATATATCGTCGCCATCCTCCGCCCGCACCTGCGGAGACACAACTCTCACCCGGTCGCCGTTCTTGAGTTGTGCTACTGTCTGAGGTTGATAGTTGCACCTCCCGTAGTTATCCTTTGGCAAAAATGCACACCTCTTATACAGGGATGTGTAGTAGGGTCCTACAATCCCGTAAACAGCCACCGGCTTGGAGTGCGGTTTCTCCACGTGTTCGGGTTGGAAGTCGATAGTGGCAGCCTTGGCAGCTGTCTCTACCTCCGTAAGTGTTCCATCGGCGCAGCCATACTGCGCTTCTGCTCCAGCAGGTTGCTTCGTAAGGCGAAAATCTCCTAACTGTTGTCCGTCTTGCCGAGCCACAACATACGAACCTGTAATCTCATTCTTCAGGGAAACACCTTGAAATCTAATGTCAGCGACCACAAAGTCTACGTGTGACCCACGAATGTTGCCGTGCAGCGACCCACTTCCGTACAAGGGAGGCTTAACGTCCATGCAACCATCAAGAACACCAGCATTCTTCTGATAAAGAACCGCCGTAAATGAAGAAGTGAGACCGACCGTTTGGTTATGGACAGTTCCTATATATGTGCCTGCAATTGCGTGACCGCTGCCTGTCGGGACCACCACCGGCACAACATCTTTCGCTTTACACGGTTTGCCATCAATCGGAGAAACGCTTTCACTCCGGTCACAAGGAAATGCAGATGTAGGACTCGAAGGAGCGGGAGCGTTGTCCGTAGTGACAGCCGTCTTGCTTTGGGACGGCGTGGGGCTGTTTGAATCCTGCAAAAGGATGCCAACAAAAACAAAGGTACCGACGACTAAAAAAAAAGCAAGCGTCGGATGCCTAGCCGCCCAAGTTTTGAGCGGGTCCCAATTGTACCCGTGTTTACCGGCGCGGGATTGTGGTGGCGGAGCGCTGACGGGTGTGGCAAACTTTCCGCAGGTTGGGCAGAATCCGCTGGCATACACCGTTGTCCCGCAAACAAAGCAATACGGACCGGACGGAGGTTGAGGAGCCGCTTGTCGAGGTGGTGGAGCTGGAGCAGGAGCGGATTGTTGACGGTGCTCGGCTAACAAACGGTCATATTGGCGGCGCTTGCTAACATCTGACAGAACCGAGTATGCCTCGGTCATCTCTTTCGCCTTATCCTCGGCTATGCGTTTCAAGTAAGGCGAGAGAGCAGCAAGCGTATCAGGGTGTACCTGCTTAATGAGGTTACGATATGCCGTCTTAATTTCCGCTTGCGTCGCGGTTTCCGGTATTCCGAGGACGTTGTAATACGTGTCAACGCTCATTTACCGCTCCTGAGCAATTGGCTAGCCCCGGTGATTGCAGAGCGCAACTCTTGAGATGCGACGTGTACCGCTAGGTCCGAGCGGGTTGCTAGCTGCTTAAGAAAACTGCTGTCCGCGTCGTCTGTGCCAATACAGATGATGTCGACGCCTCGACTCTTGAGCCGAGCGGCTGCGTCAAGAGCTGCTTTATTGCTGTTGGTCTGTCCGTCCGTCACAATCACCACTACGGCAAGCTCAGGGAATTTCGCCGCCAAAACAAGACCTGCCGCGAGGTCCGTAGTACCACCCACGAGACCGACCTCAAGTCGAGAGATTTTGCGTGTGAAGTGAGCGGCATCAATGGACGGGTCGCAAACCATAGCGGCACGGTCCGCAAAGATGGCGAGCGCCGTTGCGTACCCTTTACTTGTTGCCGAACGAGAAAAGTCGATTGCGCCGCTCTTGGCTTGCTCAATTTTTGCGCCCGCCATGCTTCCCGAGGTATCAATTAACAACAGAGCGTTACGGCGTGTAGTCTGTACCTCGATTTCAACGCCATCAGGCGCTCGCAAGCGCAACTTCCCCTCTTTGGAGAGAGTAAGCAACTTTCTCATTGGTTTTCCCCCGCTTCACCTGCTGGCAAAGGTGCGGGGGGGATGTCTTTCTTCTTTTTCCCGGCAACTCCATTCAATGAAATGAACAGGCACAGCCCCAACGCAAGCTTTCGCATGGTTGCTCCTTTAGATTGTCCGGGGAAGGTAGGGCACCGCAATTATACACCGACAGTCCCCCGACCTCCGAGAGTATCGCGCCCCGGCTCCGCCCGCGTAAAACAGAAAGCGGAGGGAACGAGCGATGACGAAGGCGGAAGCAGAAAAAGTGGATGCATTAGCGCTTCAGATGCTGGAAATGGTTGAGGGGGAGCCCATAAACATCGCGGGCGAAGCGCTCGTGTTTGCATTCGTGAACTTGGTCGTCAAGTGCAGCGGTTCAAAAGAGGTCGGAGAGTCTCTTTACGAATCGATTCAGGACGCCGCGTGGGCAACCGTCGAGGAGTTCGGGATGCTTCCCGCTAACGCACAGGAGTGCGAACGTCCGCAACCCGGAACTGTTCGCGCATGGGGAACGAGAGGGTTATTCAAGGTTGCGCCACTAAGGGCGAAGGCTGCGCGTAAGTCAGAAACAGCTTTGCGCGTGAAGGCCGCAAGGGCCGGAGGACGGTGATGGCTGGCAATGTCAAGTACACAGAGCACGAATACCACTTTCTTGCACGGCTGTTTCTGAACCGCGTCCATTTTGTAAATCTGAAGGACCGCACTGCATTCTACAAACTGACGAAACGCCATGGCGCGGCCTCCGTGCGCCTCGCGCTGGCGAATCTCGCGACGCACGTCGGAGGCAAAGGGGCCGACATGCCGAACATCGCAGCCGGACTGGTCCGGGCATTCGACAGTGTACTGGCGGGAGGACGATGATGGCGAAGTTCGTTGTTGAAATGACGCACCAGAAGACGGGGGAAGTCCGCTATGCCGGAGCCGTGGAGAAGTTCGACGACGAAGGGGCTTATTACGAGAACGTCATCGTGACCAGTCTCGACGAAGCACGGGCAGTTGCGTTTCCGACCGAAGAAGTAGCAGCGGGCGCTGCTGTCAGTCTTCCGCTGACGAAGAACATCAGCTATCAGGTAATTGAGATTTCCGAGAAGGCCGCGAAGGCCGGAGGATGAAGATGGCGAAAACGAAAAAACTGCGAGCGGTTCGACACGGTGAGCGTTGGCAGATAAAGCTGGGGGTTGACCTCCTTTATATAGCCTTCGTCGACCGTGTCCAGACAACCCTCCACGTTTCACCTATTCCTGACACGATAACGGCCCTCGAAAGCGGGCGTCGGTACTACAGGAATCTGATGGGCGGTCAATGGCAAGGAAGGGACCCGGATGGGACTTTCGGTGAAATCAAAGCGACGGAACGCATCGAGCAGCTCGAAAAAATACGCGCCCTCTGTTTGCCTTATCCAAACATAGGCAACTCCGTGGAGTGGGAGCATCCCGTCTCGCGTGAAGTGTTGCGCGGGACCGTTTTAGAAGTTGCAAAGGACAAGCGAGGGGTATGCAAAGCGTGGGTCCAGACTGCCGAGGGCAAGCGCCATTGCGTTCCGAGGATAAAACTCACCGGAGCAGAGAACGAAGCGAAGGCCGCCCCGGCTCCGAAAGAAGATTACGGTGACCACTTCGACTTCGCTGCGAAAGCCGGAGAGTAGCTGGCCTTAAGTCGTATAGCCCCTATAGCCCAACTGAGGGCGGGATTTTACGATGCACTCCTCTGTAAGTGACGGACGATTCGGCACTTGGATTTTTGACCCGTCCGGCTGTTAACCGGAGGGTTGTAGGTTCGAGTCCTACCTGAGGAGCCATTTCTTTCCAAGCGTTTAATTAATCCTCTGACCTTTCACCTCAGCCATACCCGGGGGATTACCGGGGACTTCTTCCTGAACTCCGGGCCTGCTAATGCTTTCGACTGCGCTGCGGAGATCCTCCAGCGAGAAGTGTCCGTAGCGTGCTGCCATGCGAACCATAGTGGCGGCGCTCCAGCCGACAATCTTGGCGACCTTGGCGATTGGGACGCCAGCATCAAGCATCCGGCTTACTGCAGTGTGCCTTAGGTCGTGGAAGCGACACTTAACTCCGGCGCGTCCTTTGGCTGCCTCCCAGGCTTCCTTGACGCTCCCCATTGGTTTTGTCGGATCGGTGGCGTACGCGCAGGCACCGAAGACATCACCAGAGCCGCCGTATCGCTCCGCCGGGAAAACATAGAGCTCTGGCTTACGTTCTGGGAACTGCTGAGCCCAAAACTTCAAGGTTTCAAGAGCGCGCTTATTGAGTGGGATGATTCGGCCTGTGCTCGATGGTGTTTTATCTTTGCCAAACCGGATGCAGGCATTTCCAAAGTCAACCCACTTCCAATGCAGGGTACGGATAACGTTTTTGCGGGCGCCGGTCTCAATGGCGAGAATGACGAAAGGAGCTAACGAACGTGACCGAGACTTGGCACACTCCCTCAGAAGAATCTGTTCTTCCGCACCCGAGATCGCACGGCCTACCTCCTCTTGCCCGGACAGCATACGGACATCCCCTTGGACTCTCGCCCAGCCGCCATTTCTCTTGATGATGGCTCGTAGTGTTCCGACCTCGAGGTTGATAGTTTTCGGTGCTGCGCCTTCTTGCAGCCGCTTTTGCTGATACTGCGCAATGTCGCGCGCCTCGATGTCGCAAAACAACAGTTTGCCCAGCTCAGGCAGAAGGTGACCAAGGTTAGTCTTTTCGATAACGTACATCTTCGGCGACCAGGAGGCCCGCTTCGTATCGAGGTGATCTTGCGCTGCAACCGAGAACAGCACCGGTCGGGTTCGTTTGCGGATTCCCGCAGAGCCCTCCTCCAATTCGCGGCGGCGCTTGCGTTCTATGTCTCCTGCGAGAGTTTTTGAGCGTGTTCCCGTGCTCTCGCGGATGCGCTGCCCGTGGAAAATAAAATCCATCGTCCACACCTTGCTGCCTTTGTATCGGTATAGTGACATGACGTGCTTCCTTAGTCGCGAACTATAGGTTTGGGGTCTCCCTTGTTGACTGATGTCCGACCTGGTTGGCTGGCATTCGCCGATTTACGAATCTTGGTCCTACGTTGCCTCAGCTTTTTCCCGACCTTCTGCCAGTATTCGCGTTGGCGCTGCAGGCGCGAGCATACTTCACTGCAAAACTCCTGTCCGAAACGCTCAATCTCAAAAAGGTCCCGACATTCAGTATTGCGGCAGATGCCGATACCACTTGCCTGAAGGTATTCCCTCCTCAATATGTGATAGAGAATAGGCCGAATACCACCAGCGAGATCCCAGTGCGGAGCCTCAACCGGGCCATCGCCCCAGAGATAAACCAGCGGAGCGAAGGCGTTAACGAGTTCACAGATCACATTGTGGCTAGCCCTTATTGGACTCATCAGGATAGCTTCGCTGAGATCACCTGAGCTTTCGCGGGTAGCGTAGTAAAGGTAGATTTGGAGATGCTCGACGTTATCTTCTCGAAACAGCCATTGCGGCTTATCTGCGTAGCCCTGATTGGCTCTCAATTGGAGTTCCCGCTCCCATTGCCGTGGCCACTTATGCACGTTTTCGACAATTTCCACCACACATCGCCGAAGAGTCGCAATCTCGGATTGTTTGCCGCGTTGCAACTCGGAGACTAGATGGAGGGCAGAACGATAGACCAAGTGCTCGCTTCTGAGCTCGGCTAGATTTTGGCGTGCAACCGAGATTGTCAGCGTGGTTTGAAAATCAAGAGGTCCCTCCGGAGGGATCTCGCGTTCCTCAGTACGTAGGGAGCTGACCACCACTGGCCCGAACCGCTGAACGAACTTGATTAGCTTTTGATCGCTATCTGCATTAGCAAATTCGATGTGGGGCGAATTCTTTCCCTGGCGTTTTGGTCCTTCGAATCGACGGACAGCTCGCCTGTACGATCGCAGGGCATCCGGGGCGGCGTTGTACTCCTGTCGAAGAACCGGGACGACGGCGGAAACCTCCAGTTCGTCGGGGCCCGCCTCAACGCGGATGTCTTTTCCCCAAACAAAAGGGGGATAATCCAGTCTAGTATTGCGCTCTACAAATGTCATTATTGATAGTAGAGCACAATTGAGCGTAGCATTCAACCTAAATCAGCAGTCAGTGCTGCAAAGGGGAAGTGGTCACATGTCCAAACTAGTCACACTCAATGAGGCGGCCCAACAGCTAGGCATCAGTATCGCTGCTGTGCGCGATTGGCGTTTCCGGCGGAAGCACCTCGACTTTGTCAAAGTTGGCAGGGCGGTCAGGGTCTTGCAGAACTCGATCGACAAATTGATTGAGCGTCAAACAATACCCGCGTTGAAGGAACAGTAACGCTTCATTAGCAGAGACACGCGCTATGCCGGTTCTTGAAGGAATGTTGCGATCCGAGGAACAGCAGACACGAGATGAAGCTGCAGTCCCGCCGCAGTCTTTCAATCCGACCGTGAGTCGGTTGGAGGGGCGTCCGGTTGTTCGTTCCCCAGAACAACTGCGGCTGCATCGCGCGCTGGAGGAACTCGGCTGGACCGGTGTAATAGACGAGCTCAACGACGCCGCGCGACTGAAGGACCAATCTGTGCCCGCGCCGGTTCTCATCACGACGAACGGAACGATTCTCGCTGGTTTTGGGCGCTGGCGGTCAGCCCCTCTCATTGGTAGACGCGAGCTCCATTGCGTCGAATATCCGCTGAGTGACGAGGATGCCCTACAGTTCATACTCGCCTACCACAGACCCCGGCCGGGCTGGAACGCGTTCATTTGCATTCGTATGGCGTTGACACTAGAACCCTATCTTCAGCAGAGAGCGCTTGAGAACATGCGAAAAGGCGGCAAGTACAAGGGTTTGGCAAGTTTGCCGGAAGCTCAGCGTATTGACGTGCGTCAAGAAATTGCCAACATAGCGGGAACAGGTACGCGTAACGTCACCAAAGCGAAGGCGATTCTCCGGTCCGGACGCCCAAGACTAATAGATTCTTTGGCGAATGGGACTCTAAGAATCCACCGGGCGATGCAGTGGTGCAGGTTGCCGAAGGCTCAGCAACTGGAGGAGCTTACCCAGTACACATTTGAACGCGCGAAAAATAAAGTGATCCGCAAGGCTGTAGGGTTCAAGGAAAGCAGGATCAGCCTCGATATCCTCGCGGTACTCAATGCATTACCGCAGCAGGAAACGCGAAAACCAGGGTCGGTAGTTGTGCGACGGGGTCGGCGTCAGCATACGGTGATCCTGATTGGTCAGGATCTGTTGACCGTATTGCATCCTCAAACCGAGTTGGAGGTGCCATGAAGTATCACGATCCGCTCAAGCGGATTCTGTCACAGACGCGTCCACATTGGGACCAGAATGAGATGCGCCCGGCCGTTCGCCGGAGCTTCCACAATGCCCTGCAATGTCGTACCTCAGCGCTGGGCGCTGAGGTTTACGCTTCTCAGAACCAGGAGAGGATTGTCTATCATACTTGCAAATCGCGAGCCTGCCCCAGTTGCGGCCACCGGGCCACCATACAGTGGCAGAGGGGCTGGTGGACTGCACTACCAGATCAACCTTACAAAGGAATCACCTTCACGATACCGGACGTACTCTGGCTACTGTTCCGCGACAACCGGCACCTGGCTCAGGCTCTGTCAGCTCTTGCCGCCGCTGTCATACAAACGATGGCCCTGGCGAAATATGGCTTGCGAGTTGGCATCATTCCTATCCTGCACACCTTCAACGGCGAGCTAGAGTTCAATTCGCACGTGCACACGCTGGTGACTGGAGGAGGGCTGCACACGTCCTCCGGCTCGTGGAGGTCGCGCGTCTATTACGGACAGGACCAACTGATGAAGCTTTGGCGGGAGGGCGTAATCGAGCTGCTTCGAGCAGCGCTATGCGCGAAGCGGCTGGACACGGACATGACCCATGACCAGGTTAAGGACCTGCTCTCCGAGCAGGAGAATCGCTGGTGGAGCGTCAAAGTGCAATCTTTTAGGTCCAAAGAACATTTCCTGCGATACGCGGCTCGCTATGTGAAGCGACCGCCCATCGCACAACGGCGCATCACTTGGATCGACGAACGAACCGTCAGGTTTTGGTACAAAGACAAAAAGATAGGTCGCCGGCTTGAGGTTCAGTGCTCACCGCAAGAGTTCGCTGACCGCTGGGCGCAACATATTCCAGATCGCTATCAACACGCAGTTCGATCGTTTGGTCTGTTTGCCTCACGGACCTTGCGGCACACCTCGATTGCGGTCTTTGCCCTGCTCGGGCAGGTGCGGAGGCCGCGCCCGAAACCCCTCCCCTGGGCATATTCGATAAGGAGAGATTTCGGATGGGACCCACTTCTCGATCAAAGGGGTCAGCGGATGCAGTGGATGCGACGACTAGCACCAGCGCCATCCACCTAGGGAGTGATAAACAGACGCACTGTCGACAGATGAGGTTTTCATGGCTAGCACACCAGGAGGGGTTGACCTGCGGAAAGAGAAGGCGATTGTCTACCTTGTCGTTTCTCCAGCCATCGGTAGAGGACAACGCATTTACACCGACGAGGACATCCAAGCACTGGGTGGAATTCATACCATCGAGCAGCATCTGGAAGAAGAGAGTTACTGGTACGTTCGTCTCGGTAAGATCCAAGGCGAAGCAGGTCGGGACGGGGTCACTTTCCTACAATCTGACTTCGGCAAACTTCCTGAGCCGCCAGAGAGTGCATGGAAGACTGGACGCTGCAATCCGGCCTTCCGGAGCTCGATTTGGAGCGTCATGTTTTTAGGGCGGCGTTCTGCGCCGTCGGTCACATGCTCGACGCGTGGAAGCAGAGCAAAGACGGAGAAGTAGAGGCATACGCCTTAAAAGAGTTGAAAATCAGCCCGCAACGCCTGCTACGCGCGACCAGGGGTTTGCAGACCCTTCCGAGAATCTACGAAATTGCCGAGATCACCGTGATCAAGTTTTGGTACGACCCAGCTTGGCCCGAACCCCAGCTCCCCGACTTGGTGCTAGGCGAGTTCTCCTTCAGGATTCCACTGCAGATTCGACGATCCAGCCGTGACAAGATGTTTGCTGTCGAAGTATTGCCCCTGGCCTCGTGTTAAGCCCCTGAACTGACGCGTGCGTCATCGCGGCAGCTATCTCTTCCTTCGGTTGCGAGATGCCCTTGGCTCCTCCCGACTAACAGACAAGAAGTGAAAAGGACATTCGTCCTCGCTTTCGCGGCTGAAATGAGATTTTGTTTTTCCTATACATCAAGTAATCGCCAGTGTTTGCTAGGGTGCAACGCATGCCATGTGCGTTCTAATCAATGTTTATAGAGCTACGGATGGATAGGCGAAATAGAAGCGCTGGCACTTGCTGATCACTCCCATTATCCCCGTCAACGCGGATCAGGGGTAAGAGAGAGGAGAGGAGTTAGTTCCCCAGTCCCACCTCGGTTGCCGGGCGTTTTGAGTGTAATGGCCTCATTTCGTCAACAAGCACTTCCGGTTGCGTCTTACACAAAGATCCCCATCCCGAATAAACATTTTGCCCTGATTGCTTCAGGAAGGATTTTCACCTGACTCCCTTGCACGGGAATCGCTGGAAGCGAGATTTATATGACGGGAAATCCATGCGAGCGAGCGGAGGTCAATCTGGCAACTCGATGACGCGAGCCACTTTCCACGAGGCGTCCGACTGCCGGGCGAACACGAACACGGCCTCAAAGTGAGTATGCATTGGCGCACCCGCGCCGGCGAGTGGAGCCCGAGTGCCCTGGACTTCATCGATCTCAATCGCCCACTTATCGCGAACCATGACTTCCGAGGCTGAGACCGTTCCTTCTAGGTCCCACCGTTCAAAAGCGTGCAGAAAGAAACTCTCGAACTCACTTTTTCCGCTCATACAGCGCCCGTTATGGAGGACGACCACAATATCGTCGGTCGCCAAAGCTACCAGGCGGCTGGCGTCACTATCTTTCACGGCTTGATTCAAAGCATGCCGTAGGGCGGCAATTTTGGACTTATCCGACTCGATGCCCGACTTCCGAGAGCTACTCACGATGAACCTCCTCGGTGAGGCGAACCGGCCTCGCGTGACAGTTTATCGCAAGGACGCCGCTACGAAGGGTGTCAGCTTTGCCGTAGTTGACGATAAATCTCGTTGGTGTTGAAAAACTCCCTTTTTCGAAAAACTGTCCCAAGCGAGGGATAGAAAATGTCCACCAAAATCGAGAATGTCGTTTATAGGGCTTCCTGGCGCGGTGAAATTTCTGCGGATTTCTCGCGAGTGAGTTTTTCAACAGCCACTCTCAATTACGCTCAAAACCCTCAATGAGCGAAATGGCCTGCTTACATAGTTAACACCTTTGGCCTACCCCTTGGCATCGGGTAGTGAGATACGATGTACCTATGTTTCGCCCGGATTTGCAATGCCAAAATAATGTAAGGTGCCGGAGCAGCGTCATGAATAAAAGTTCGCGACTCGTTTCGCATTCCTAGCGAAGGGTTTTGGCGGGTACAAAAATGCCACCCCTTTTCGAGGTGGCATGTAATAGTTTCCGATGACTTCCGAGCGTTAGGTCACGGTGATCGCGACGCCCGTCGACTTCACCCCGTTGGCGACTACATAGAGGGTGTAGTTTCCGGGGGGAACGGTGGAAGGCACATCGAAGTGCGTGGTCATGGCCACGCCCTTAGCAATGGAGTGAGTCGTGTCGTTGTGAGTGAAGAACCAGTACACCTGGTTTCCATTGGTAACGTAGATTAAGGGATAGTTGGTGTCGCCCTGGTAGTCGTCGCCATAGGCGTTGTTCTGCGTCAGACCATTGAGTTGCTTGCCTTTCAGGACATAGTTGGTCACACCGTGCGTCACGCTGCCGGGGTACGAGGTGATGACCGGCGCCGTACCTGAGATGTTTCCGGCTGCCGGAGTGTAGATCTCCACCAGACCACTAAAATCCGTGAACATATTCTGTCCCGTAGGCAGGATCATCAGGTGCCCGACAAATGACGGATCGGCAGGGCAATCCTTTGGATTGACCGTTGTGGCCATGGTGTTGGTAGCGGGCGTGTATTCGACAAACTGGCATCCCGCACCGAATCCCGAAGGGCCAAGCATTGCCAGTACCTTGCCGTTTGGCTCCAATGAAGCGGGCGCATCGTAGGCTGTGAGGCCGCCGGTAGGAGTGGGGCCAACTGTGAAGCTGTTGCTCGAGATGTGGTAGATGCTGGTATTATTCGTCGCGCCGAAGGCGATGGCATTATTGACGCGGTCGTAGGTCAGGACCACCGGGCCAAGCTCGTGGCCACTGCTATCCCACAACTGAGCCGTGGTGTTCGGGCCGCAGGACCAGGTTCCCATCGTACTGACTGTGTCGACGGAACGCAGTTCGGACGCCATGGTGCTGTTGCCGCAAGCAGGGTTCTGCCAGGCATCGACCATTAACACTTTTCCGCTGGGAAGAAGCGTGAATCCCTGTTCGTCGTTGTAGTTGGTGGTGTTGGTGGACAATACCCAAGTGTTTTTCGCCTTGAATTCGGCGGTCTGTGCCGAGCAGCAGCTCGCCTGCAGGTATTTGCCGTTCGACAAGATCACGCTTTGGGCATCGCCGATGTTGGCCCATCCCGACGGCGGCGCGTTCGAGGCCCAGGTGCAGGGCCCGAACGGTTTGCAGGTTCCAAGGGCGCCCAAAGTCGTCCACACCGCGCTGCCGAAGTTATATTCGCCGCCCTCGACCAGCACGTTCTTGCCGCTGCCGAACAGCACCTGCGAGCTGAAATACCATGGAGAGTAGCCAGCAGGCAGTTGACCACCCGAACTCCAGGTTCCATTGATGTAGCTGCCCGTGCTGTCGGGCGTCAAGATGTGCCAGTTCTGCGAGTTGCCGGACTGCTCTTCGTGCACCAGGATGCGGCCATCGCGCAACTGGATCATGACGCCGACGTTCGCGCCAGGCTGATGGTTAAGGGGTGTCCAAGACTGTGCACTGGCTAGGCTCACCCCCAGCACACACACAACAACTCCCGTTCCCAAGACCTTGCGAAGTCTCATTTTTGTCCTCCTGAATTTAATGCTGGATCACGGAAGGGGAAAGGGCTGGGCCAGCCGCCTACCGGTCCCATGAAGCCGCTGGTTTGCGGAATCTATCGCGAGTAGCTGCGGATGTCAACAAGTATCAATGCAAAAGAATCGCAAAAATCGGGCGAACCGCAAGTTCAGGTACAAAAGCCGAACAAGAAATGCCTGCAAAATTGCAAGTTCTTGCATGCAGGCTGGCCCTGCTTCGGATTTTCACGGACGGGGCGAGCTTCCCTGACGGGATTTGAGTGAAATGGCCTCCCTTGAAAAGAGCCGTAACTCACTGCAAACAGGGGGTTGGCGTAGAACCTCTTTTCATGCTTCGTTGTGACCGGAGTCCGGTCATGCTGACCTGATTTCGTCAAGTCAGAATCCCGAAGCACTTTAATCGGCCAGGACAGCACCTGTGGCCTGGAAGGAACCGCGAGTTTGCCGGGTGCGCCATGCAGCAATAGAATGATACGCATAGTCACGTCCACAATCCGTTCCCGCAGTCAGGAAGAGACATGAAAGTAAGAACGATCGCAGTAACTCTGGCCCTGTGCTTTGTGGCAGTACCCGCAGGTTTCGCCCAAGACGCCTTCATGGGAGTTTGGAAACTGAAAGAGGCGAGGTCAGAATTCTCTGCGGGGGCGCCGAAGAACAGGACTGTGGTCTACGAGGTCGAAGGCGACAAAGTGAAAGTCGCGGTGGACAGTGTCAGCAGCGACGGGAAGCCGACGCACAACGAGTGGACAGGCAAGTTCGATGGCAAAGAATATCCAGTCACTGGCGACCCGCTGTCAGATGCGCGGTCGTACACCAAGATCGACGACCGCATATTGGGGTTCAACATCATGAAAGGCGGCAGGGTCATTACGAGCGGTCGGATCGTCGTGTCTGGTGATGGTAAGAGCCGCACGGTCACCACGAGCGGAACAGACGAGAAGGGCCACAGGATAAGCAAGAGCGAGGTATATGAGAAGCAATAATCGGGAATAACCAATAGTGATGTGATGGACCCGTTCGCGACTACACTCATCGACCGAGATTTTGAGTGTAATGGCCTCCCTTGAAAAGAGCCGTAACTCACTGCAAACAGGGGGTTGGCGAATGCCTCTTTTCATGCTTCGTTGTGACCGGAGTCCGGTCATGCTGACCTGATTTCGCCAGTTATCATTGTTCGCATGAATCGCACTCTTGTTGCGGGGTGTGCAATAGCTCTAACTTGCGTCGCAGTAGCGGCCCAATGGAATCGAGAGGAGCAGTTCAATATGACCAACGAAAAGGTGATCATGCTGATCGAAGCAAAAATTCAGCCGCAGCGCCGCGCGGAGCTTGTCGAGGCCGTCCGCCAATACCTGCCGTCAGTTAGGGCGGAGTCGGGCGTGGAAGCGTTTTACGTGATGGCGCGAAAAGACGATCCGAATACATTTGTTTTCTATGAGATTTACAGGTCGCAAGCAGCACAGGATTTCCATCTGCAGCAGGACTTCACTAAGAAATTCCTGGCGACACTAAAGAGCGCGCAGGCCGGAGACCGAGTGCGGACAAATCTCGTCGAGCTGGCCCCGGAAGGACAGACGCAATCTAAGTAGGGAGATTTTCATTGACTGGGTTTTGAGTGAAATGGCCTGAT
>Ga0210405_10001396_pt1 | contig 27681 bp, 27 predicted proteins | sample IncBWH11MmetaG_FD_155492 | JGI IMG/M metagenome (GOLD analysis project Ga0210405, IMG submission 155492) | Forest soil microbial communities from Barre Woods Harvard Forest LTER site, Petersham, Massachusetts, United States - Inc-BW-H-11-M | ecosystem: Environmental > Terrestrial > Soil >...
CAATGTATGAATCCCTCCGGCGAAATTGTCCTCGCTTTAAGCTCTGGGTCCTTTGCCTGGACCCGGAGACACACAATTATTTGGAAGCCATCAAACGTCCCGATCTCGAGCCGATAACGATGGAGGAGTTTGAGAGCGGCGATGAGCTGCTGAAGCAATCGAGGAAAAACCGGTCGCTTCTCGAATATTATTTCACCTGCACGCCTTCGTTGCCGCTCTTTATCTTCGAAAAGGACCCGGCGGTTGAGCTAATTACCTATTTAGACGCCGACCTGTATTTTTTCTCGCCGCTCGATCCCCTGTTCGACGAAATCGCGGACCATTCAATCGCGATCATTCCGCATCGCTTTCCACCTTCATTTCGAAAAGCGGAGCGGCACGGAATTTTCAACGTCGGTTGGGTAAGCTTTCGGCGCGACAGTGTCGGTCTGGCGTGTTTACAACGTTGGCGCACCCAATGTATCGAGCGGTGCGTCGATTCCAAGGACGGAACACAATTTGCCGATCAGCAATATTTAGATGACTGGCCCGACATCTTCCAGCGCTTGATCGTGATACAGCACAAAGGCGCTAACCTCGCGGCTTGGAATATCGCAAATTACAAAATCACGGCGCGGGACGGAAACATTTACGTCGATGACGAGCCTTTGTTGTTTTTTCATTTTCACGGTCTGCGACGCCTGAATCGCTATGTTTACGATACGTGTTTCCAACACTACGGAGCAAAGCTGTCCCCGCTGGTAATCGATAAAATATACCGGCCGTATCTGAGAGAAATTGGGATGCTGTCGAATCAGGAAGCCACCGGCGCGTTGCTTCCGCCCCTGGCCCGTGAAAGCGCTGCTAACCGAAGCGCTTTATCTCCCCTGCGCGCATTCGACCTCCTGAGACATCTCTTGCAACGCCATTACCTTTTCGTTTCTGACCGCCGCGTTCTTTGACGAAGGAACGAAGATCCGTTTTATCCGCGGTTATTTGTTCTGCGTTTCCGGTTTCGTACCCAATCCGTTTTATCTGTGTAATCCGCGGTTATCTGTTCAGGTTCCGCGTTTCAGCGTTTCAGCGTTTCAGTTTTTCAGCGTTTCTAGCTCCGCCTCTACCATTTCCCGAACCAAGTCTTGAAACGTTCCGCTTGGTTTCCACTTCAGCGTCTTGCGAATTTTGTCGGCGCAGCCCACCAACCGTGTCAGCTCCATCGGTCGATCAAATGCGGCATCGCGTTTCACATATTTTTCCCAGGGCAGGTCAACTACCGCGAACGCAGCCTCGACAAACTCCCGCACCGAATGCGTGTCGCCAGTCGCAACCACGTAATCGTCCGGCTGATCGTGTTGCAACATCAGCCACATCGCCTGGACGTAGTCCTGTGCGCGGCCCCAATCGCGTTTGCTGTCGAGATTCCCTAGAACAAGCTCACTATCCAATCCGCGCGAGATTCGCGCCGCCGCCCGCGCGATCTTTCGAGTTACAAAATTCTCGCCGCGCCGCGGCGACTCATGATTATAAAGAATCCCGTTGCAAACAAAGAGCCCGTAAGACTGGCGGTAGACACGACAAAGCTGCGTCGCGAACGCTTTCGCGCATCCGTACGGGCTCGTCGGCCGCATCGGAGTTCCTTCCGTTTGCGGCGATTCGACCACGCTTCCGAAAATCTCCGATGTCGACGCGTGATAAAACCGCACCGGCTGCCCCTGATCGCGGACGATCTCGAGCAATCGCAGCGTCGCCATTCCTGCTTCGTCGCAGGTCGATTCCGGAATTTCGAAGCTCAGACCGACGTGGCTTTGTCCGGCCAAATGATAAAGCTCGCGCGGCTGCGCTTCGCGAAAAATTCGCCGCAACGTCGTCGTGTCCGACAAGTCGCCATAGTGAAGGAACAAGGTCTTGTCGTAGATCTTCGGATCGCGCCGCAAATGCTCAATGCGCGACCGAAGCAAATTACTCGTTCGCCGGACGATTCCATTGACGGTGTAGCCCTTCTCCAGGAGCAGCTCGGTCAAATACGAACCATCCTGACCGGTGATACCGGTAATTAACGCGACCTTCTCGTTGCTCACCCCGATGATTTAAGCAGGAAAGATGCAAACGCAAAAGGCGCCGCGCGCGGGCAAGCCCTCAACATCTCAACTCCCGCTCAACCTCCCCTTCAACTTCTCAACCCCTCAACCGTGGTCTGATGCTATAATCGGCAGCCGCAAAACCGTCCAAATCTCGACTCAACCGCTCAACGACTCAACTTCTGAATGAAATTTGATTTCATGATAGTGGGGGCTGGCTTTGCCGGCGCGGTGTTGGCCGAACGCATCGCCACTCAGCTCGGCAAAACGTGTCTCATCGTCGAACGACGCAATCACATCGGGGGCAACGCATACGATCATTACGATAAAGCCGGCGTCCTGGTGCACGATTACGGCCCGCATTATTTCCGCACCAACTCCCAACGGATCGTTGATTACTTGAGCAAGTTCACCGACTGGCAACCGGTCGAATACAAAATTCTCTCCTGGACCAACGGCCGCTTCTGGAACTTTCCAATCAACCTCAACACGTTCGAACAACTCGTCGGACATCCGTCGACCAGCGAGGAAATGGAAGCGCAGCTCGCCGAGTGGCGGGTTAAGATCGATAATCCAAAAAATTCCGAGGAAGTAATCGTCTCCCAGGTCGGCTGGAAGCTTTACGAGATGTTTTTCAAAAACTACACGCGCAAACAATGGCAGCGTGACGCGAAAGATCTCGACGCCAGCGTTTGCGGCAGGATCCCGATCCGCATCAATCGCGACGATCGTTACCTCGCGGAGAAATTTCAAGCGCTGCCAAAAGATGGTTACACGACGATGTTCGAACGCATTCTTGCCGATCCAAAAATTGAAGTCCGGCTCAACACCGATTATCGCGACGCGCGTGATCAGGTGCATTACGACCATTTGATTTTTACCGGCCCGGTCGACGAATATTACGACCACTGCTTTGGTCACCTGCCCTATCGTTCGCTGCGATTTGAACCCGAAACGCTCTCACAGGAATATTTTCAACCGGCGATGCAGGTGAATTACCCCAACGACCACGACTTCACCCGGATCGTCGAGATCAAACACGCCACCGGCCAAAAACTTCCGGCGACTACGATTGTGCGCGAATATCCGCAGGACTACGGCCCGGGACGCGAACCGTATTACCCGATACCCGCGCCAGACGCGAAAGCGTTGTATCAGAAGTACGCCGACCGCGCCGTGGCGGAAAAGAATGTCACCTTCGTCGGCCGCCTCGCCACATACCGCTATTATAATATGGACCAGGTCGTCGGCATGGCCCTCTCCGAGTTCGATCGTTTGCGATCCAATCCCTGATCTCGTGGTTCAAGAACGACACCCGTACTTACAGCGAATCGTTTCGAACATCGGCTGGCTAACGGTCGATCGAGCCGTCCGAATTGGACTGGGCGTTCTGATCACCGTCGCGATTGCACGTCATCTTGGTCCGGAAGATTTTGGCAAACTGAATTACGGAATGGCTATGCTGGCTCTGATCGGTGTCTGTGCCAGCCTCGGCCTTGATCAAGTTGTTCAGCGCGACCTAATCAAAACGCCGGAGGGGCGCGATCGGTTCCTGGGTACGTGTATGTCGCTTAAGACACTTGCCGGAATTGCGGGCTATTTTTTCCTCGTTCTGATTGTTCAAGAAACGGTTCCAGACCCAACAACTCGTGCAACCTGCTTCATCGTTGGTCTCGCATTGTTTGTGAACGGTTCATTCACTTTTGACAATTGGTTCCAGTCGCAGACCCAGGCCAAATACAGCGTTTACGCGCAAAACGCCGCGTTCATAGGAGCCACAGTCGCGAGAATTGTCCTGCTGTACCTTGGAGCCGGCTTACTCGCTTTCGCTTGGTGTGTTTCGGGTGAATACGTTGCGGCAATAATTCTGGTCCTGATCCTCTTCCGAATCGTGGTCGGTCCGATCACAACCTGGCGCTTCGACCTCGCAATTGCCCGTAGATGGCTTTCCGAGTCATGGCCGCTACTGCTCTCAGGTGTCGCGATCATTGTTTATACGCGCATCGATCAAATCATGCTTGCGCATCTGGCCGGTGAGCGCGCGCTTGGTATCTATTCAGCCGCGGTGAAAGTCAGCGAAGTCAGCTATTTTGTTCCGGGAATTCTGGCTACAAGCCTTTTCCCGAGCATTGTCCGGACGCGCGAGCTCGGCACTGAAGCTTACAGCATTCGACGCCAACATTATTTTGATCTGAGCGTCGTGCTCGCCGTCGCAATAGCGCTACCCACAACTTTGTTGGCTGGGCCGATCATTCATTTGCTTTACGGTTACAAATACACGGAAGCTACGCCGATCCTGTGCGCGCTCGTTTGGGCGACTCTGTTTGTGTTCACCGGCGGGGCAAGACAGCAGTACCTCATTGCCGAAGGACACATGAAGTTTTCGTTCGCAGCCACGTTGGCCGCAGCGATTCTCAACGTTGTCCTGAATATTTTTCTCATCCCACGTTACGAAGGTTTCGGCGCGGCGATCGCAACACTGATTTCATACGGACTATCTGCAATGTTTTCATCGTTCTTCTACAAGCCGACACGGTTAATGGGCTGGGAACAGTTAAAGTCTTTCGATTTGTTCAATGCGTCTCGACGACTATTGGGCTATGCGCGCAACGCGCCACTCGCTAGTTAACCAAGATGGATCGGGAAAAGTTTTGCCTCATCTGCGAATGTAGAAACGAACCGTTTGGCAACGGACTTGTACTAAATAAGTACGACGTTAGGTTTTTCCGCTGCCCGGCATGTGGTTTCATCCAAACCGAAACGCCGTCTTGGCTCGATGAAGCGTATTCAACCCCGATCGCCAGCAGCGATATTGGTTACGTCAGCCGGAATGTCGGTATGTCCAGAGTCACGCGCGCTCTGATTTCACTCGCATTCGATGCAAACAAACGGTTCGTCGATTACGGCGGCGGTTACGGAATGTTTGTACGTTTGATGCGCGACGCCGGCTTCGATTTTTGGCGATACGATCGCCATTGCGAAAACCTTTTCGCGCAGGGCTTTGATCTAGACCGTGCTTCTCTTAGCAAAGAGCAAAGCTTCGAATTACTAACCGCATTCGAAGTTTTCGAGCACCTTGTCGATCCAAAGAAGGAACTGGAACAAATGGTCCAGCTCGCTCCGGCTGTATTTTTCAGCACTGTCATTTTACCTGACCCGGCGCCTGCGATTGGCTCCTGGTGGTACTATGTGCTGGCGCACGGTCAACACATCGCATTTCACACGGTCCGCTCGCTCGAAATCTTGGCGGCGAAATTTGATCTTCGGCTCTACACAAACCACCAGTCTCTGCACCTGCTAAGCAGGTCGAAGATTTCGAAGACTGCATTCCGTTTGGCTACCACTTCGAAAGTGCTCCGGCTTGTAAGCCTCTTTCTTCGACGCAAGTCGCTATTGATGAAAGATGCTGCCGACGTAACTGCCCTATAATGGTCCTTCGTTAGCAGAACCTTCACGTGAGCGCAAAGACTCGCATCTTTCTAATCGAATCCAGGGCTGCACGCGCCCCGCGGGGTGGCGTAGCACGATACATCCGCCACATGGCGGAAGGTCTTCACGCGAAATATCGAGATCGACTCGTGGTCTGCAGCAGACTCGATGATCTCCCTTCTTCAATGCGACGACTTTATTTGCCGTTGAGATATCCGTGGCGTTATTCGTCTCAATTGCTTTACGAAGCTACGAATGGTTGGGAAAGATTTCTTTTGAGCACAGTCGAACGAAGATTGAAGCCAGACGTGATCTTTAGCCCATTATATGGCCCCCTCACGAGTACAACGCCGCAGGTTTTCACCGTTTACGACTTCAGACTGCAGATCTATCCCGACCATTTCGAAGAGAAAGGAAGGTTACTCGAGATTGAACACATGAAGCGATGCTTCGAGCGCGCCTACGCAATTCTCTCGATTAGCAATGCCACTAAACGCGATTTGCTTCATCTTCATCCAAACGTTGACGAAGATAAAGTGCACGTTGTTCCGCTCGGCGTGAGCGAACATTTCTTCAGACCATCCCGGTCGGTCGCGGCCACGCGACCATATTTTCTCTTTGTTGGAAACCGGAGCGGGACCAAGAACTTCTTAAGATTACTCGAAGCATTCGCCAAGAGTGGATTGGCGTCCCACTACGATCTTCGTGTCATATCACCCGGCTTGGAACGCGCTGGCGAGTGGTCGGAATCAGAACAGAAAGTCACGCGTTCCGAAAATCTTGGAAAATCCGTGAAGCTGGAGGTGAAAGTGTCTGATGCACAACTCGCCGACGCTTACGCGGGCGCAATTGGTTTTATTTTTCCGAGCGAGCACGAAGGATTCGGATTGCCAGTGCTGGAAGCGCTGGCGTCAGGAACGGTTGTGGCATGTTCGAACACCTCCTCCCTTCCCGAAGCTGGCGGTAATGCGGCAATCTATTTTGATCCGGCAGTCGTCGAAGACATCTCAAAATCGCTGGTTCAAATTGCGCAAATGGATTCCACTGAGCGCGCAACGCGCATTAAGGAAGGCCAACGACACGCCGCCAGTTTGTCCTGGAAGGAGTGCGTTGATCGCACATGCGCAATTCTTGAATCTGTAGCGAGTCACGGGACCGCTTAAGACGAATCGTGCGCCAGAACAATCTAATCCCAGATCTGGTTGTTAATCTCTATCGGCTTTGGCATGGGAAGCTAGGTCTGAAAGGATCCGGTCTGCTTCTGCGCGCATGCGCGAAAAGATTGCCAGGCTTTGAGGATTACAATCTGCGCGTTCCCAACCTCGGATTGATTAGAGTGAACTATCGAGATTCTTCGGGCATTTCGTGGCTAAATTATTCTTTAGGTGAAGGTGGACTGGAAGAAGGAATGATCTCTGCGGTTGGCAGGTTTGCCCCGAAGCGTGCGATTATCTGGGACGTCGGGGCAAATGCGGGATTTTTTGCCGCCGCGTTGATTAAACGACTAGACGATTACCAGGAGATCCGTCTGTTCGAGCCAAACCCAGCTTTCAACTCGATTCTGCGGGAGCTGAGCTCGCTGTTACCAAACGTTCATTCGCACAATATTGCTCTTTCGGACAAACCGGGGAGCGCCCTGTTGCACGTGCCGAAAAGTGATAGCAGTGTCGCGTCATTCACCCCATGCGCGGATTCTGTTTCGATCAACGTTGAATGCACCACCGGAGATCTTTTTCTCGAGCAATCAGGCACAGGTGATCCAGATATTGTCATTATTGACACTGAAGGGAACGACTGCCGCGTCATCAAGGGAATCATAAAGCTCATCGAACGAAAACGACCGGTTGTTTTCTTCGAGCACATTTTCGAGGCTGCTGAAGGCGTCAATGCCGCTTTACCAACGGACTACTGTCACTTTACTGTTGATGATCGCTCCGGTGATCTGGTCCCCGGATTGGACAAAAAGTGTGGTCATAACTCTGTTTTCGTCCCGAGAGCGTAGCAACAAATGCCGAGAATTACTTTAATTGTCTGCACCTACGGTGATCGAGAATTGTTGGGGCGATTGCTAGAAAGCAGTCGCGATTGTTACGACGAACTTTTCATCATCCATGACGGACCTGACTTTGAAGACGTGCGTAGTTTAGTTGAACAACACGGCGGTCGGTTCATCGAACGTCCCCGCGCATTTTCCCAGGAACCTCACATTCCGTACGCGATTGGCGAGGCAAGTCACGATTGGATTCTGCGATTCGATACAGACGAATATCCCAGTAGTGAGTTGAAGCAATGGCTCATCGAATTTCGAAGCACATCAGACGTAGATAAAAGGATCGCGGGTTATCAGTGGATTTGCCCCGCCTGGAATGGTCGGAAAAGGATTTCCAAAAATTGGCCGTATAAATTTGTGCGCCTGTTCAATCGTAATCGCGTTAGTGTTGTTGGAGTCTGCGAGAATGGTCCGCACCCTGATCCAAATTATTTCTGTCCGAAAATGCCATTAAGGTTTTGGCACGAACCGAAGAGCCCATCGCACGGATTGCGAAACATTTTTGGGAAACAACGGACAAGTCAGGCACGAAAAAATTTGACTCAGGCTCTTCTTGGCTCGCCTCTTGATCATCCGACGTGGCGCCATGAGAGCGATGAATGGCCCGCCGGTTGGCAAGACGTTAAAGAGCATCCAATTTTCACCGGATTGTGGCGCCTCTTCGTTTGGCCTCCAAGGCAGGCGTTGGCCATGCTTCTCTCCGGCGACTTACCCCGACCGTCGGTCTTCTGTCATGCGGGTCTGTTCCACGCCAGTGTTTGCTTCGAACTCTGGAAACTGCGTCGTAATGGACGGAGGAAAGGCTAAGACGTAGGTAGCGTCTATTCTAAATGTCTTTACAATTCGAGACATCAGGAACCAGTCCCTGCAAATGAACATCCTCGAAGATTGGTCGCGCAAGCTTCGGCTTTACCTGCACGCCGCATACGTGACGCGTTCTATCAATTGGCGCGGTCTACCACTGATTCCTAAGGGATTCTCACCCGGACTGCCCAGCAATCGAGCCTCTTACAACGAATTTCTCGTTTGGATTCGACATTCTGTTCGTTTGCGTGACGCTCGCGTCATTTTCGATGTCGGCGCAAATCATGGCGTATTTGCACAAGCCGCTTCAACTTGCTTTCCTGAGGCAACGGTTTTTCTCTTTGAGCCATTACCGACGCTTCGGCCGTTTCTGGAGGCTTTATCCGTTCATTACGGCAACCGTTGGCGATTTCGCCCGCTAGCGTTCGGTGCGGCCAATACCTGCTTACCGTTCCACGTGAACGCTGAGGACGACGGCATCGGTAGCTTTGTTGGATTCAGCGAGTCCTACAACCACTTATACGAACAGTCTCACGGCGGCGAACCCGCGGGTCGCGGGTCGACAGCTATCGAAGTTTCGGTGGAGAGACTTGATGATTTTTGCGAGCGGGAGGGAATCAAACACATTGATCTTGTTAAGATCGACGTCGAGGGTTTCGAGTTCGCGGTGCTTGATGGCGCCAGGAAAATGCTTTCCAACACGACTGCACTAATTATCGAGACATCGCTGGTTCGAACTGGCGAAGGAAAACCTGCGACCTTATCGAACATGGTGAGTCGGTTAACAGAGTTTGGATTCTACATCGTCGCGTTGTATCCAGCATTTGTTCGTGACGCCAAGGGTCAATCCCGACCGGGCGAATATAACATCCTGGCACGTCGATTCGATTCTTGACGCAAACGAGAATTCATCGTGGTCGTTTCAATTGTGACTCCCAGTTTCAAGCAAGCCGATTGGCTCAAACTTTGCGCTGCATCGGTGGCCGATCAGAAAGACGTTCGACACGAGCACATCGTGCAGGACGCCGGCACGGGTGCTGAATTGGAAGAATGGGCACGAAGCGTTCCCGGCCTGACTTTGTATGTCGAAAAAGACTCGGGAATGTACGATGCAATTAACCGGGGCCTGCGCCGAGCAAACGGCGATGTTTGTTCTTATTTGAACTCGGACGAGCAACTGCTGCCGGGCGCGCTTGCGAAAATCGGATCTTTCTTTGAAACGAATCCGGATGTCGATGTTCTTTTTGGCGATGCCATTTTGATCGATAACGCGGCCAATCCAATCTCGTACCGGCGCATCGTTCTCCCGAAGTTCTCACACGTACGCCACTCGCATCTCAATACGCCAACGTGCGCGACTTTTTTTCGACGACGTCTGCTAGATCGCGGATTCTTCTTCGATCCGGAATGGAAAGTTATCGGTGACCAGGTTTGGATCGAGAATCTTCTGCGTGCAAGAGTTCGGATGGCCACGCTTCGTGAACCGCTGGCAGTGTTTGCATTTACAGGAGCAAATCTTGGTTCGACGCAGGCATCCCAGGAAGAGGCACTGCGACGACGCGGCGATCGAGCTCTTTTGGGCAAATTCCAAAAGCTTGCGGCCGTACTTTCTCATAGAATTCGCAAATCGTTGTCCGGTGCGTACGAGCGTCGTTCGATTGACATCGAAATTTACACGCCCGATTCGCCCGATGTCCGACAGCGAAAACGTGCGACGGTGGGGTTTTCCTGGCCAAGAGGGTAGTCGGAGAATGCGAATGTGGTATCCTTTCTCTCAGTCCGATTAGCAGCTCGCTTAAGGCAGAGATCTAATGCATCCAATTTCAGGCAGCCCTTTTTTGCGAGCGTTAATAATCGTCGTTCCCGGCTTGGTAGTCGCGTTGTATCTCGCGACGCAGATTGGATACGGCAACCTGCCGACGACAATCTATTTTCTACTTGCAGTGGTTCTCTTAGTCGGGGTGAAAATTTTCACCAAGCACATCCGATTTGAAGCGCTGGTTCTCGGGATCCTTCTTTTTGGCTACATCGTCGGTCAGAGTGGTTTCGGGCATTTTAGTATTTCTCCCAGAAAAGGCATTTACCTTGGCGAAATCGGATTGCTGATCTGTCTCGGTGCGACCATTCCACGCATCGCTTTTACTCGAGAGAAATTAATCCCGAAGCAGCCTTTGGCATGGGCGATTCTCACTTTGATCGCAATTGGGACGTTCCGGTTTGTTTACGACATCCGACACTCGACTAACGAAGTGGAAGTTGTTCGAGATTTTGCCACGATTTACTATGCCGTTTTCTTCTTCATCGCATTCAATGTTTGCCGCCATCCAGGATCTCGGTTGTTTCTGCGGCGCGCTATCACCGTCGCGCTGATCTGTTCAATCTTCGTTTCGTCAGTCTTTTTCGTCGTTCCATCGGTTTTCAACCACCTAATAGTTCATGGTCGTCCCATTATTGAACCTCGGGGCGATCTGACTGGCTCATTTATGGGTTTCGGCTGTGTTTGTTTCTTCCTGCTTAGCCAAGCTACGCGACATCAAATCCGCTGGACGGTTTTGAGCTTTGCATCGTTCGTGGCGCTATTGTTGCCCCTATCGCGTGCCACTTTTCTTGGATTTGCGGCAGCCGTAATAATCTTGATGCTTTCCGGTGAGACGAAATTCCTACTTCGTTTGGCTGTTTTCGGCGTGATCGGAATAATGATACTGACGCCAATCCTACTGACAGTGAAGAAAACCGGAGAGGACACTTACGCCACTCGACTGCGCGACAAAATACTCTCAATCGTCGAACCATTCGGCGCTAAACACGCATTTTCTAGTGAAGCTGGTGAAGTTGCTGCCGGAAATAACGAGTTTCGCGCAGCCTGGTGGAAGTCAGTGATTGATGAGACCAACGAAAAATCACCGATAGTAGGTATGGGATTCGGGTACGATTTAGCTAAGCGATTCCTACGAAGTTACACCAACCCTCTGAATCCGTATGAATTCGACACCCGAAGCCCCCATAGTATTATCCTCACGGTCTACGGTAGAATGGGCATCGTCGGCATTCTGGCTTTCTTCCTAGTTGTTTTTTACATCTTCAGGTCGGCCCTGCGTTGCGCCGCGGCAATTCGAAGGCGCAAAACACCTACCATCGACATTGCATTATGGTGCGGGGTGATCGCCATTCTTATTACGAGTTGTTTCGGTGTGATGCTTGAAGGACCGATGGCAGCAATCGTCTTCTGGAGTTTGCTCGGAATGGCGTCTTATCGGGAGTGGGAACGACTTCATCCTGCGCCCGATCCATCAACTCAAAAGATCCAAGGCCGGCTGATGCGCTCTGCCGCATCACCGGTTGCATCCAGAATTGCGTGACTGAAAAACGATTCCTCAGTCGCCGGCTGATCCAAATATTCAATCGGTATCTCGAGCCGGGTGGCGAAGAAGCCTGGGTTGCTAATCTGGAGAAGTCCTTCAATCTCCCGACCTGTTATTTTAACAGCTCCGACTGGACCGGACCGGATGCGCCGAGTCGTTTCAGTCAGGCTTTGCGAATGATTCGTAATCCGGACGCGCTGCGAAAGCTGCGACAACTTGATAAAGCTGAAAAAAACGAAGCGTGGATCGTTCACAATGCCTTTCCGACCGGATCAGCGGCGATCTATCACGAAGCTGAAAGGAATGGCGTTCCCATAATTCAATATGTGCATAACTTTCGACCGTTCTCCATCAGCGGCTACCTGCAAGCAAGTGACCTAACCAAGTTAGATAGCTGGCCACAAATGTTTCTAAGTGAGATTGGCCGCGCTTCTTGGAGGAATTCGCGACTGAGAACAGCCTGGTTCGGCGCGGTTCTTTCAATTACACATTTGTTCCACTGGTTCGAACGAATTAGTGCGTGGATCGCAGTTTCCGACTTTATGCGCGATCAATTCATTCGGGCCGGCGTTCCGTCTGAGAAAATTTTCACGCTCCGACATTTCTGGAGACCGGTTGCTGATCTCACCGCGACGACCGACCACGATTATTATCTTTTTATCGGTCGATTGGTGGAACTAAAGGGAGTTCTCGTGCTTCTTAATGTTTGGGACCGAATTTTTCGCGAACAGAAACTTTCCGGACCGAAGCTTGTAATTATCGGCGAAGGTGAACTCGAAGAGGTCGTCCGTTCGCGCGCAAAAGAAAATCCGCTCGTAGACTTTCGCGGCTCGGTTCCCAAAGACGAAAAACAACAGCTACTCAGTGGAATGCGCGCGCTCATCGCGCCTTCGGTTTGTCTCGAATCGCTCGGGCTGGTCGCCTACGAAGCGTACGACTTTGCAAAGCCTGTTCTCGCTGCGCGTGCTGGAGGACTGGGAGAAATTGTTCTCCACGATCGGACTGGATTGGTTCATGAGTCAGGCGACGCGGCTATGCTTTTCGAACACGTTACGGTCCTGGAACACGATTCGGAAAAACGACGGCAACTTGGAAAAGCTGGCCACGAATGGCTTCTCGCAAATGCTGATGAAAATCGGTGGCTCGAACAATTCGACAAAATTGTCGATCTTGCGATCCGCTCACGAAATTGAACATCGAGATGGCGAACGTTCTTAATGTTGTTCTAAGCCATCAACCGCCTGCGGACGTTGATCGCCTCGTTGGCTATTGGAATTCACTGCTCGATCTGGGCAACGTGGTTATTGCCTACGGCGGACCACGGAGTTCCTTCGATCGGATTGCGTTTAACAAGAAGATATTCATCGGCGATCCGAACTTGCGCACACAGGATCACCAACGCGAAGCGCAGAGTTATACCGCAGTGTTCAAAGAAGCATCGCTCTGGCTGCGCAATCGCTCGGACGCGATCCACTTCGTAACCCTCTTCGAGTTCGATCATCTCCCGCTGGTCCGCGACTTAAACGCTCGTCAGGTTAAGCGGTTGCAAACCGAAGGCGCTGACGTGCTCGCTTATCATTTGGCCCGGGTAGATGACACGAGTCATCCCCACTATTTGCATTACGCGGCCAACGGCGAATTCATCCGGTTTTTTCGAAAGCTGAGCGTGCGAGATGATCCATCAGTTGTCTTATCGATGTTCGGCACCGGATCCTGTTGGACACACGAAGCGTTCGACGCGATCGGCGCATTCATTGAACCGTTCCCGGTTTATTTCGAGATTTACTTGCCGACACTTGCCCATCATCTCGGTTTTCGTCTACGGGATTACGGCGATCAGAATACGTTCGTTTCGAATCTGGGCGATCGCAGTGGGGAAGTTGAATCGGCTAAAAATCAGGGCGCGTGGACATTGCATCCTGTCAAAACTTTGCCCGCCTCTCTATAACCGCTGGCTACATAAATGCGACAATCTCTCCGAGCGATTGCTCTTTTCTGTGCGCGTCTTGTTGGGACGCGTCTGGTTGATTTTCAAACCGGACGCGATCTTGGAAAAGCGCTCGTTATACCGTGGCGAGGCAAAGTTCACGTCATCGGACTCGAGCAAGCGGTGCGGGCGGTTTTTCTTCCCCAGAAACGGCTGACCTACTGGAAACAGGAGATTGGCTTCACCACGCAGCCGCCGCCCGATTTTCCTAACCAACGCGACGAGCGAGAAACGTCTTAGAACAGCTGCGAGCCGTCTGGCTTCTGCAGGCGCGGAGCAAGTTCCTGCATGAACTTTTCCAACATCTCGGTCGTTTGTTCTTCGCTTCTCTCCGGTCGCCAGATTCCTTGCGTCACATTGGCCGCCACTGTCACATACGCCCAACGTTGACTCTGTCCGTGCAGGATTCGATCACGAATATCGATGCCGGTCCGTGTCAGGTGCGAAGCGGTCATCTCATCGTAACCGACGAACCAATAGTAATTGAGATTAGTTACTTCGATTTGCCGTTTATCGGGCGTTTCGAGCGTTTGCGCGTTCTGCAGTCTGGTTACATCGAATGATTTCCCATCAGGGAGTTGAATGGCGCGTTTGGCAGACGCTCTCACCTGCCAACCTTGCGCCGGCAAACAACGCTCCGGCCGATGGATACTGGTCGTCATGTCATCGCCCGACAGAACAATCGACACAAAAATCTGATCGCCCTCCGGACTCTTATAATCTTTTCGAACGAACTGAGTGTCCTTGGCGAGAATTGCGCGTTCTTTCTCAGTGACGACCGCGTCGTCGCCAAACCATGTCCCGACGACGCTCGGAAGAGTCATTGCGATTCCCGCTGGACTGGTTTTGCTGGTTTGCGGCAGCAGAAAAATGCTGCCGAATCCCGCGAGCAGCACGCATTGCACAGTTACCAGCCGCTTAGTTATCATAGCTCCCGGCTTCCTTTATCGCGGCCGGTTGTTTGATCGACGGCACCTTCACGTTCAACAACATCGCGAAAAGTACCATCGCCATAAATGCGCAGGTGAATGAAATGAAACCCGATACCGCGTGATACGGACCGCCCGCCAGGTCTTGCCCAAAGAATCGTCCAACAATAAAAACGGAAATCAGCCGGCCGGCATTGCCGATGATTGCGAACAGCAGCGATCCGGCGAAAAGCACAAACTTTTTCCAGAACTTGTCCAGGGTGAAGTGCCCGTAGATCGCCGAGAACATCGCGATCGCCATCAGCGATCGAATACCGCTGCAACCTTCGTCGACTTGAAAATGAAACGCGTTGTCGGCGGAATCCACCAGCGTCCCGATGGTGTGGACTTTGATTCCAATGAAATTGCACACCCCGCTTGCGATCGTAGTTTCGATGAATTGCAGCCTAAACGTAGCCTGGGACAGAAAATTGAGGGGCACCATGAACAGCAAGAAGCCGATCGGGAAGAGCAGCACGCGCGCGACACCTTTACCCCAGACGTAGAGAACCATTCCAAAAAGCAGAAACGGAAGCGCCGTTAACGCCAGTCGTGCCTGCACTGTTCGCGCAGCGACAAAGAAAAGAAATAATCCGATGCCGATGAACAGCCAGCCCCAGCGCGACGATCCGATCGGCGCGGCTTTGAGCTTGTCACGATCGTACCAAATAAGAAACGCGACGATCAGCGGGATGAGTTTCGCGTGTTCGTAATTGGTTTCCGGAGTCCACGCCTGCCAGGCCCATACCGCCGTAGAAAGTTGGCCGTTGATGAACAGCGGAAGAAAACCAAAGAAGTAAACGAACGTAGCGACAACCGTTGCGATCAGTAGCGCTCTGAGCGGCTCGCCCTCGATCCAATCGACGACCCTGCTAGGTGCACGCGGCTTCGTTTGCTCAGTCATCGAATCGATACGGTACGATGGCTGACCATCGCTGGCAATTTAGTCGAATCTTAGCAACTAGTTTGCAATTGGTGCCGGCGCACGCGCGACTCTTGCGCCCCGAGAAGCCATCTGATCGTAGATCCATTTGTAAGTGCGCTCGAGACCATCGCGTAATTTTGTCGACGGTTCCCAGCCAAAAACTTTCTGGATGAGCCTGTTGTCGCTATTACGGCCGTTCACACCTTTCGGAGCGGAAAGATTGTAGTTCCGTTTGAGTTTCAATCCGGCGATGTCTTCCACAATGTCGACCAGTTGATTGATTGTGACCAGTTCACTGCTGCCCAGATTCAACGGCTCGATGCAATCGCCGTTCATGATCATCTCTGTACCTTTCACGCAATCGTCGATCCATTGGAAACTACGGGTCTGTTTTCCGTCGCCCCAGATCTCGATCTCGTGTTTCCCGGAAAGTTTTGCGTTGATCACTTTGCGGCAAATCGCCGCCGGCGCTTTTTCGCGACCGCCATCGTAGGTGCCGTGCGGACCGTAAACGTTGTGGAAACGCGCAACTCGTGTTGCCATTCCAAAATCTTCGCGATAATGGCGGCACATCCGCTCGGAGAATAGTTTTTCCCAGCCGTAACCGTCCTCCGGCATCGCCGGATACGCGTCTTCTTCTTTTAGCGCGGTGACGTTCGGGTCGGTTTGCTTGTCCGCTGCATAGACGCAGGCCGACGACGCATAAAAGAAACGCTTCACGCCGGCATCTTTGGCTGCCATCAGGAGATGGGTGTTGATCAACACGCTCAACATGCACAGCGCTTTGTTGTTTTCGATGAAACCCATACCCCCCATGTCCGCGGCCAGGTTATAGACAAGATCGACCCCAGCGACCGCGCGCTCGCAACTTTCCTTGTCGCGGAGATCGAGATGTAAATTTTCGACTTCCGGGAACATTTGGAACCATTCCGAGAACGGCTTCACATCCACCGCGCAAACTTTTTTTCCCTGGCGTAGAAGGTCCGCCACCAGATGGCCGCCAATGAAGCCGCCGCCGCCGCACACTACGATTTTTTCAGATGCCATTCTATCAATGAGAGCCGGTAACGTGCCCAGTTGCTTTCAAGCCCGCAACTACTTTCGTCGCCCCAGCAATTGTTTCGCGGCACGCACGATAAAGAGCGGATTATTGACCAAATATCGCTTCCATAGTCGCTTCGGTTCCTGGGTTAATCTGAAGAGCCATTCCAAGCCGGCGCCTTGGACCCAGCGCGGTGCCTGGCGAACTTTTCCGGTTAACAAGTCGAACGCCGCGCCGACACCGATGAAGATTTTCGCTTCGGGTAGCAAAGGCAAGTGCTCCGCCATGAAGAATTCCTGTTTTGGCGTGCTTAGCCCGACCCAAAAAAAGTCCGGCCTCGAGTCACGGACTTGCTCATGTAAGGCGCCCAGCTCATCTTCGCTCAGCGGCCTGAAGGGTGGTGTGTAAGTCCCAACAACACGAAGACCTGGAAATCGCGACTTAAGTTTCTCCGCAAGATCATCCGCAACGCCGGTCGCCCCTCCAAAAAGAAAATGCGAGAAGCGTTCGGGAACAGAGTGTTTGCAAATGTTGAGCATCAAATCCGGGCCATAGACACGTTGAATTGATCGCTGACCTTGCAATTTGCCCATCCACACCATGGGCATTCCATCTGGAGTCACCAGAAGCGCTTCGGCAAAGATTTCTTTAAGGGCTGGGTCGCTCTGCGCTTCAGACACTCCGTGAACCCCAGTTATCGTAACGTATCCGCGTTTTCCAGTTCGCACTGCTTCGAACAAGACTTCCCGCGCCCGATCCTGATCCAGCACGCTAATCCCAACGCCGAGCACGTTTACCTTTTCGACCTCCATGAGATTAACACCGATTCTACCACACCTGCGCGAACTTCGGCTCGTGCCGCGCCTCGGACAGAATGTGTGTGTTCGCAGGACAAACTGCCGTCGGCCGTCGCTCACGCGCGAGCCCCTGAACGATTTCCACCGCCAAATCGTAGGTCACACAAGCGACCAGCGTTCCTAAAATCTTAATCGTCCGATTCTCCATTTCACTTTTCAGCTCTTCGCTTACCGCTTTCCTCTCTGCGCTCTCCGCTTTCCTCTTTGCGCTTTGCCCTTTCCGCTTTCCGCTTTGCGCTTTCCTCTTTCCTCTCTTGAACCGCTCAACGTCTCAACATCCCAACTTCTCAACTCTCTTTCGTTTCTAACTCACCGCCCGTTGAACCACCCGTCCCAACATCCGTCGCCGCACTTGTTCGACACTCCTTCTCACACTTGAATGCAAAATGCATTCAAATTTAATCGACACATTGATCCTACACCAGGCATCTTGAATGCAATATGCATTCAAGATTTAGAACGCTGATTTGAAAATATGCCCCAGTGTGGTTCTCGAGTTGATCGGATTCTCGGACCTCGAGATTTTTTTCTTTTTCTCTTCGCGCGCGACCGACGGAACAATTCTGATTGCCGCGCCGACGGAAGCCGTTCGCTCATCTCTGCGATTCGTGTGATTTCCCGAAAAAGTGGGTGAGCAGTGTTAGCTGCAAAAAATCGATGAAATCCATCGGAATGGCTGGTAACGACCCCGACCGCACTGAGCGTCTTCAATTCGTCCTGGATACTACGGAGTGCGAGGCTGCTATCTCCCATTATCTCGCGAACATATCGTGGCCGCTTTTTGGTTCCAAACAGTAATCTGAAGATTTCCGCTCGGGTTTTCGGGAACAGAACTTGTAAAAATGTCCTCTTGGATTGCATGTTATGGTTTATAACTTGAATGCAAAATGCATTCAAGTGTAAAGCGGAAATTTTAGGGTTGGTGGCAAAGTTGTCGGTCCTTAATGGCTCAATAGGCGATGCCTCAATAAACCGCGGCTGGAGCGAGTAACAGGTAGCGGCGGGTCACCGACCCGCCATATCGATTTCTGAACGATCGAGAACATACGGCCAATCATCTTCATTGTTGATTAGGCCTGCGCGAACCGGATTCTGTCCGACGTACGTTTCCTTTTCGTCAGAACTTTCGCCGTCCCGATAAGGGGCGGCTCAATAGACGGCGAGTCGACGAACCGCGGCTCCGGGACGATGGCTCAATAAATGGCGGCTCAGGGAACCCCGGCTCGGGAAATCGCGGCTCAAAGGAACCGCTGCTCGAGAAATGACAGGCCGTGGCTCACGTGCGAGGCGCTGAACGATTTCCATGGCCGAATCGTAGGTCACACAAGCGACCAGCGTTCCCAAAATCTTAATGGTCCGATTCCGCATTTCACTTCTCAGATTTCGAAACTCGTTGATTCGTTCCATCCCTTTCACTCACCGCCTGCCTCGGCGGTTTGACCATCTACCCGGCGGCTTTCCCAGCACGCCGTGTTCGGTGCCCGCGCTCACTCGCTCCTACCCTCGTTAAAGGCCAATCCGGTTGGCCAATCGGACGGACTCGTCCCGTGGCGAGCCCGGACCCTTCTATGTCGCTCATCCCCTTCGCTCCATTCAGCGCTTTCCGATTTAACATCTCAACTCCTCAACGTCTTAACTCCTCAATCGCTCAACGACTCAACGTCTTCTTGGTTTAGTCGCTTAGCTGTTTAGCCGGTTGACTCCGTCCTCAACATCTCAACGTCTTAACTTCTCAACCTCTCAACATCTTCTTGGCTTAGTCGCTTAGCTGTTTAGCCGTTTGATTCCTCCTCAACATCTCAACATCCCCTAGACTGTGCGGCCGAATTTCTTCTCCAGTTCGGCGTTTGAAATCTGAATCATGGTCGGCCGGCCGTGAGGACAACAGTAGGGCAACTCGCAGTCGAGCAGATCCTGAATCAGTTTTTCGACTTCCAGATAACGCAGCGGATCGTTCGCCTTCACGGCGTGGCGACAAACAGTCTTGGCGATCATCTCCTCGCCCAAGCGCAACGGCGAGCTGCGATTGCTCGCGCTCTTGAGGTCGTCGATGACCTTGCGCATGAACTGCTGGCCGTCGGTCACGTTTAAGAATCCGGGAAGACTGTCGATCTTGAACGCGTTCGGTCCGAAGCTTTCGATTCCGATCCCCATTTTCTGAAGGACCGACATGTTCTGCTCGATCCAGTCGGCATCGCGCGGCGGCAGCTCGAAGGTTTGCGTGATAAGCAGTTTCTGCGACGGGACCCCCTGCTCTTCCATGCGTCGCCGCAGCTCTTCGAACAAAATCCGTTCATGGGCGGCGTGCTGGTCGACGAGCACGAGTCCGTCAGCGTTTTCCATCAGGACATAGAGTTTGTTCAGCACGCCGATGATTTGAAATTGCTGCGTGGAGGGACGGGCTCTGTCCCGTCCCACGTACTCATCCGGCTGGGAGAAGGTTTGGGACGACACGGAGGTCGTCCCTCCAATTTCAATCGAGCGCTCACCGCGCAAGCCGAACTCTTTCTCGAATTGCGGCAGCTCACATGGCGGATTGCCACCTTGAGAAATTTGGGACACGACGGCGCGTGTCCCTCCAGGCTCAGCAGCCGGCGCGCTGAATCTTTCCTGCCAATCGGCGCGGCCGCCTGCCAGCGTTTCCTGGATTGCACGCACAATCGCTTCGCGCATTCCATGCGGATCACGAAACCGCACCTCACGTTTCGCCGGATGAACGTTCACATCCACTGAGCCGGGATCGACATCGAGAAACAGGAACGTGACCGGATACTGTCCTTTCATCAGGGCGGTGTGATAACCCTCCCGAATCGCGCTTGTAATCAGCGGACTCTCGATCGCGCGTCCGTTGACAAAAACGAGCTGTTGCGAGCGCGTTTGCCGGCTCAAACCCGCTCGCCCGATCAATCCACTGATTCGAACCTGAGCGGAAGCCGAGTCGTCGATCGCCAGCAGTTGGTTCAGCAAATCGTTGCCATGAAGATCGCGAATTCTATCGCCGAGGGTTGCAGTGGCCGGAAGCTGGAAAACCATTCGATCGTCGCGGGCGAATGTGAACGCGATTTGCGGATGGCCGATCGCCTGCAAATGCAACTGGTGTTCGATGTTTCGGGCCTCGGTGTTCTCCGCGCGCAAGAATTTGCGGCGCGCCGGGACATTGTAAAAAAGCGAGCGCACTTCGACCTGGGTGCCAGGCGCTTCGCCGCCGTCTCGCACGATCTCGATCTTGCCCCCATTGACCACAATCTCCGTTCCGGCGACAGCGTCAGGTTCACGACTCGTTAGGCGAAAACGCGACACACTGGCGATGCTCGGAAGCGCTTCACCGCGGAAACCAAGCGTTCCCACCGCTTCCAAGTCGGCGACCGATCGGATTTTACTGGTAGCGTGGCGTTCGAGGGAGAGCAACGCATCGTCCCGATCCATGCCGCAGCCATCGTCGCCTACTCGGATGAATGAGATCCCGCCACGGTGAATCAAGGTGTCTATCTTGCGTGCGCCGGCGTCGATACTGTTTTCGACCAGCTCTTTCACAACCGAAGCGGGCCGTTCGACGACTTCACCCGCGGCGACCTGACTGGCCACGGTTTCGGGGAGCAAACGAATGCGAGACATGAAGAAGTTGAGGGGGTGAGTCGTTGAGCGGTTGATTTGTTAGGTTATCCGAGCGAGCTGGCTTCGGTGAAGCGCATTCAGCTGTCGTGACAGTTGTTCAATAGAACTCCGTAGTTGGATCTCAGCATTGACTGACAAGAGCCCGAGGTCACAGCAAAAGACGAGCAGACACGCAAGTTCCATCAACGATGCGTACGCAATTTCAGAGAAATGCGCCTGGTCTCTCCTTCCCTGCCTTGAACTGCCTTCCGCAAGATTCGCCGCGACCGAGACAGCGGCACGATTGCACTGACTGGTGAGACCATAAATCTCAGACCGAGAAAACGTCGATGTGGTCAGATACACTTGCTTGCCAAGTTCTCGCGCGGCTTGCCAAACGCGTAGCTTTTCGAAGGGGTACTGGGGCATTTTCATACCTGCAGTGTCTGCTCAACACCTCAACCACTCAACTTCTCAACAGGCGTTCCTTTGACTAGAGCGGCCTCAGATCGTAATTTGCGGTTCCATGATTGAAGTCACCCAGAACGCGGCCCAACAGTTGCGCCACCTGCTCGAAGAACAGAAGCAAGCGGCCGGCAAAGGCCTGCGCGTGCAGATCACCAAGGGTGGTTGTTCGGGGCTGCATTATGAAATGACGCTCGACGAAAAAAAAGCCGGGGACGACGTAGTTGAGCGCGACGGTGTCCAGTTTTTCATCGATCACGAGAGCGCCGCGTATCTGCGTGGCGCGACCCTCGATTACCGCGGCGGATTGACGGGAGCCGGCTTTCAGTTCGTGAATCCGAACGCCAGCCGGACGTGCGGTTGCGGCACATCGTTCGAAGCAGAGAAGGAAACGCCAGTCCGGTCCGCCAGTCGGACGGACTCGTCCCGTGGCGAGTCCGGACCTTGAAAGCGCCGGCCAATTCCGCGGCATTTTAGATGGACTACGGTCTCTATCGTTACGACGAACCTTATGAGCGACCGGTCCGGCGCCGAATCAACTACTTCGCGTGGACGGTTGCGATTTTGCTGCTGACCGGCTTCGCGTTTGCCGCATGGCTCGGCAGTTTCTACGTCTTCAGCCAACCCGAGCGGCCGGACAGTTACCGGATCCTGCAAAAGTTACACAAGATCGAGCCGCCGAAACGTTTTGAATTAACCTCGGGGCCACCAGGCGAATTCCTCAGCGCGAAACAAGTTTACGATCGCTACAACGCGATGGGCAACGCGGAGTTCACCAAGGCCAACGCCGAGCTGGCGCGCAATTATATTCGGAACTTCCAACAAGTACGCGGACTTGTCACCTACGTTGTCGGCCGTTACGTCATCGAAGACGCGCGCGAGTTGAGTTCGAGCGATGTGTTCACTTCCGGCATGGTCGCGTTGACCGATTCGATCGAGAATCCGGAGCTGTTGATGGAGCACCTCTACCCATCTGAGCCGCATGCAGTGCCGATGATCAAGCAGACCCTTACCACGGGTTTGGAATTGAAACTGGACCGGGCGCACGATTTGTCCGCTGTGATTCACGTCGAGCGATTCAATGACGGCCGGGTGATGCTCACGGCTGTGCCGTTGCTTTATGGAACCTACACTGTGATGCGCGGCACCGGGACGTTCAGCCTCGAACCGCCCCTGAGTTTAAATCTCGAAGCGGGCTGGCCGTTGTTTAAGGAGCAAGGACGATTGCGCGCCGAGATGCATTTCACGCAATTCAAAGAAAGCCACGGTCAACCGCAGGCGCCGACCCAGGTTGCGATTCCCGGTTTTGCTCCGGCCGGAACACCACCGCCACCTGAAAATCAGCTTATTCGAGTCGAGGCCGCGAAAGCAGTGACGCCGCCTCCAATTGTTCAGGCTAAAAATAAATCCTCGAGAGCTACGCCGACGCCAAAAGGCAAACTCGCGAAAGGTAAACCAACTCCAAAAGCTTCAGTCTCGCCGTCACCAATCGTGCTCGCGGAAAAAACGACGTCTCCACCGCCTGCGCCGATTGCATCGCCGTCTCCTGCTGCCCAGAAATCGCAGACTCTCAAAACAACGCCTGCGCCGGCCGCAACGCAATCCATACCTGAAGCGGCAATGGCGCAAGCAGTGGAAACTCCAGTTCGCGCTCAACCGGCGCAGCCCGCCACGCCTGACATGGGCACATTGGCATCGACGACCGGTGGCGGAACCTGGAAAACTTTTCCGGCGGGAAGAATGCCACTTGGCCGCCTGATTGGAACAAACGATCTCAAGGAAATTGCCGATCAGGGGACGGGAGGCGAGCGCATTTACCTGAAAGGACAATTCGTCGTGAATTTTTCCGACGCGAACCGCGCGGTGTTGCGCCCGCGTGGCAAATTGACCGACTCGGTTTTGCACTTTGGCGCGGCGCCGACGCGCATCATTGTTGAATTTCCAACCGGATACGCTCCGCCGACACAAGGCTCAACCGTTAACCGCGACGAAGCGCGCCCGCTCGAGATCACTGAAGTGCGCAAACAGGAGGACGGTCAGCTGAACGTCTTCGCGCGCGAGATCATGCAGTGATGAGGTAGCGGCGGTTGATTCGCTTTCTCCCGAAAGCTCACCCGTTGGGCGGTGTCCATGTCGTCGCCTCCCGGCAACTCCATTCACCGAACCGCCACCACAGTTAATTCGCCACGACCGAGCGCGACATGGCGACTGAGGTCAGTCGCCGCTACCCAACGCAGACCAATGGCCGCATGTCTTTGTTGCTGATACAGATTGAATAGCGGACGCCGCGGCGCGGCGTCCCTACCAGTTGGCGAAGTTGCCGTCAGGGCGATTCCGTCGGCGAAGGCGACGGGGACCTAGAAGAAAACGGATCATCGCTGTTCGCGTTTGTCTCTAAAATCACCTTTCCGTCGGAGATCTCGAACGTTTTGAGATTTGTCTCGGCGGTCCATTCTCCGACATAACGCTTGAACGACCAGGAGCCATACTGCCAGCTCAGGAACTCTTCTCCGACCGGCCGGCCATTGACGATGATGCTGGTGATTCGGGCGTCTTCCGGCTTTCCGCTCGAGGCCGATTGCACGGAGCATTGGGCATTGAGGTAACGTCCAGGCATCCACCAACTTCGTCCGATCGGAATGCTCACCTGCAATCGGGCCGTGTCGTCTTCGATGGTCACGTAAGCGTCACCACGAATTCTCGAACCGGTTGCAATCAGCGCGTTGAGATCGTCCACAGTCAGCTCAATTCGCGCGGCCTCGTGCGCACGGGCGGCTTTTTCGAACGCGTCCCAGCGCGTTCGAACTGCATTTTCTTCCTCGACGCTGGCGCGACTGATTGGCAATCGCTCGTGCTCAGTGGAGAAATATTCGGTGCGAAGAGATCGCGCGGCGTAGTAGGTGCCGGCTACGAACGCCAGACAAAGTAAAAGGCCAAAGACGACGAGGATGAGACAGCCTTTCGCGAAACATCCGAGCCCCCGCTGGTGCGGTGGCGGTTCGATCCATGATGAGCTGGTGTTCATCGCTTCCCTTCCTGTCCCATTTTAGCCTGGGCATCCATCAGCTTGTCATAGAGCGCGCGCAGTCCCTCCGAAATCGTTTTCGTCCCGGCGATCACCGGCATGAAGTTGGTGTCACCGGGCCAGCGCGGCACGATGTGAATGTGTAAGTGATCGACCACGCCGGCGCCCGCGCATTCGCCGAGGTTCAAGCCGACGTTAAAACCTTGCGCGCGAGCCGCTGCCCGCAAGAGCGCCTGAGCATGAATGACCAAATTCCAAAGATCCACAATTTCGTTTTCACCTAACGAAGAAAGGTCGGCCGTTTTCTTATACGGCACCGCCATCAGATGGCCGACAGAATAAGGATAACGATTCATTATTAAGAACGCTGTCTTACGCCGCGTGACGACCAAAAACTCGGCGTCATCGCTTGCGCGAGCGGCCGTGCTGAGAAATTCCATGTCGCGCGGTTGCTTTTCGAAATATTCCACCCGCCACGGCGCCCACAGTGTTTCAATGTGCCCTTTCGGGAACTTTTCCGTCGACATTTGCCAGGGGCGCGAGACTAAAAGGACGCCCGTGAAAGTCGAGCATTTTGCGCGCTAGCGCGTGAGCAGAACGTAATTGGGCCGCTTCAAATTCTGCCGGGTAGCAGACTCAAAACGGCGGGTTGAGTCATGTAGTTCCCGCATCAAATCTGGCGCCTGATCCACTGGAACAGCCAACGCATCGATCTCCCCTTTGTTCCATTTTTCGACGGCCACATCAGGCTTTAGAAAATGCGGACGCGTCAAGTAAAGCGGCAATCCTTCATCGCTTTTGCCAATTGCTTCATAGCGCCAGTGATTTTTTGCCGCCTCTTCGCGAACTTGCCGCCCAAAAGTCGAGAGTGCTTCGCGACGTTCGCGATAGCCGTCCAACATTCTGCTGGCAACGTATCCCGCGCTGAACAGAACAGCGATTAGCAGGGTTGCTCCAATCAATCGCGCGTTTCGCGCGGCCTCTTTCTCGCGATTAATAAAGTGGGCAATTTGAACTGCGACTAACAAGCACAGCGGCGGGATCACGGGAAAAATTCGATCGACCCGTTTCGAGGGAATCAGCGACATCAACACCAGTCCGCCGATAATCCAGCAAGCTAACCAAATCGTTGCCGGCGACATTTCTTCGAATACGCGGCGAACATTCCAGCCCCGCGCGCGAAGATCGAAAATCGCCAGACCGATTATCAGTGCGCTCCACGGAAAGAATTTGTGAAGCAAATGCGCGAGATAGAAAAAAATCGACTGCGAGCGATGCACGTGAGGTCCGATTTCTCCGAAGCGCGCCAGAAACTCACGGACCACAACAAGCTCATAGAATCGCGGCACCCAGAGACAGCCCGCGATGACCCAAACCAAAAAGATTGCCAAGGACGCGAGCCACGGCCACCAGCCGAACCAGAGCCTCGTGCTGTAGCGGCGGTCTGTGACCACCGAAGACTCTTTTCCACCAACTCGGCGCTCATAAAGCGCCGCTACAACAATTCCCGGAAGCAGGAACGCGTAAATGATCGGCCCCTTGATCAACATTCCCGCGGTCAACAAACCGAACATGATCCATCGGTCGCGTGTCGACCACGGTTGCTGGTCGCGGATTTTTTCCCAGATCAACAGTCCGACCAGGAAAATAACAAGTGCGAGCGGCATGTCGGAGCGCACGAGCGTTGCCAATCTCGGACTCAACAAGTTGAAACCGAACGCGGCGAACGCGATCAAGCCGGCGATGTTTCCGTAGCCGCGCGAGGCGCTTCTGAGCAGGAGGAATGCAATTAATCCCGCGCAAATCAACGACGGCAGTCGCCATGCAACATCCCACGATCGCGTGATTTCGTAGATCGTAGCTGAAATCCATCCGGTGAGCGGCGGTTTAGTCGCCAGGCCTTGATCGTCCGAGGTGCGTTGATAAAACCAATGCCCCTCGGTGACCATCTCATATGAAGTCCACGCCTGCTTTGCCTGGTCGTAACCATCAAGCTCCCAGGGAAGATTCGTCACCGAAAACAGGACGAGCATGAGCGCAGCCAGAGTCCAAAAGGCTCTTTTGCTACCGAGCAGTTCTTTTGTCATTCCAGGCGCGTGATCTCGTCGAGAGGTTTTCTACCTTTAAAATCCGAAACTCGAAATCCGAATACCGAAATCCGAAACAAACACGAATGTCAAAATTCGAAAGGGATTGAATCGCGTCGGGATTAAGTATTCGTACATTCGAACTTTGGATTTTGAATTTGTTTCGTGCTCCGGATTTCGGATTTCGAATTTCAGTTGAAAACTGTTTACTTCGTCGCGGGTGAGCTGAGTTCTGCCAGAATCGCTTTCGCCGCGCGCTCGCTTGCGCCGGTTTCGCCAAGTTGCGCCGCAATCTTGTCGAATTCCAAAACTTGTTGCTGACGCGATTGCGCATCATCGATGAGTCGCGCAATTGCGGCGACGATTTCAACTGGCCGCGCTCGATGTTGAATAAACTCGGGAGCCACTTCTTTATCCGCGAGAACGTTCGGCATGCCGAGGTATTTCACTTTCACCAGAAGCCGGCCTGCAAAATAAGTCGGCCACGCTACTTTGTAGATGAGTGCGAACGGCATTCGAAAGTACGCTGCCTCCAGGGTTGCGCTTCCCGACGCGACAATTCCGGCAAATGCGCGCTGCATGATCTCGGCTGTTTGTCCGGTTTTGATTTCAAGAATTTGCCGATCTTGCGCGTCGATCATCTTTTCCATTTTTTGCGCCAACTCGTTGGATGCTGCCGCAATCTGGAAACGTAGGTTCGGTTTCAATCGCCGCAATTCCCGCGCGGTCTCAACTAGGACCGGAAGGATTTTCCGAACCTCGCGCTCGCGGCTGCCCGGAAGCAATCCAATCAGGTTCGGATTACGCGCGACGTCGACTTTGTGTTCGTGCAACCGTTCGAGCATCGGATGTCCGACAAAGATCGTGCGCAATCCGCTTGGATTATAGAGATCGGCCTCGAAAGGGAAAATGCAGAGCATCAAGTCGAGCCAGCGGGCCATCTTTTTGATGCGCCCGCGGTTCCACGCCCAAACCTGCGGGCTGATGTAATAAATGATCTTTTGCGCCGGAATTTTCCGCCTCAGAGCA
>Ga0210405_10001397_pt1 | contig 27653 bp, 28 predicted proteins | sample IncBWH11MmetaG_FD_155492 | JGI IMG/M metagenome (GOLD analysis project Ga0210405, IMG submission 155492) | Forest soil microbial communities from Barre Woods Harvard Forest LTER site, Petersham, Massachusetts, United States - Inc-BW-H-11-M | ecosystem: Environmental > Terrestrial > Soil >...
GCCATGATCTCCGAGCCGCTGCGCAATCCGCTGTCGCTGTTCGACGTCAAGGACAAGGTCGCCATCGTCACCGGCGCCTCGGGGACGTTCGGCCGCGCCACCGCGCTGGCGCTGACCGCGCTCGGCGGCAAGGTGCTGCTGGCTTCCGGCAGCAAAGGCGAGCTCGACGAAGTTGCCGCCGAAGTCCGCGAACTGGGCGGCGATCCGGCCGTGATAGTCCGCCGCCCCGATAGCCTTGCCGATGCCCAGGCGATGCTCGATGCGGCGCTGCAAAAATTCGGGCGTGTCGACCAGCTCGTGGTCGCCTCGGGCTTCAACAAGCCGGGTTTCATTCACGAACTGGAATACGAGGACTGGCAGGCGGTGATGGACGCCAATGTGCGCGGCATCTGGTTCATGGCCAAGGCGGTCGGCACCTATTGGATCGACAAGAAAGTCAAAGGCAAAGTGCTGACGATGTCGTCGGTGCGCGGCCGCCACGGCAATATTTCCGGCTATACCGGCTATTGCACGTCGAAGGGCGCCACCGACTCCTTGACGCGCGTGCTGGCGACCGAATGGGCCAAGCACGGCATCACGGTGAACGCGATCGCGCCGACGGTTTTCCGCTCCAAGCTGACGGCCTGGATGTACGGCGACAACGAGCTCGGCCAGCAGACGCGTGCGCGATCCTTATCACGGATACCGCTGGGCCGGCTCGGCGAGGTGGAGGATTTGGTCGGGATGGCGATCTATCTGCTGTCGCCGGCGTCCGATTTCTGCACCGGCCAGATCATGTATGTCGATGGCGGTTACACCGCGGGCTAATCGGCGCGCGATAAATCGTCTTTCTTCGGCGCAATTGGCCTCGGCATTTCGCCCAAACATGCGGCAGTCGCCATCATCGAAGACCAGAATGCAACCCACAGCAAAGCAGGCATGACCATTTCTCCTCTATGGATTGGTCAATCAAAACCGGCGATGCAATAACGTTTATGCTGCAGTGCAGTTCCTTGAAACACAGTGGCGTGAGGACGATGTGAGCGAGCAAAAAAAGCAGAAAATCGGCGTCATCGGCGGCGGCCTGATGGGCCATGGCATCGCCTATCTGTTCGCCGCGGCCGGGCATCCGGTCGGCTTGTTCGAGCCGATGGCGGACATCCGCGCTTCACTGCCGAAACGGCTGGCGGCGATCGCTGCGCTTTTCGGTGACGATGCGACGCTACTGCAACGGATCGAAACCTGCGATCAGTTGGCGCCGGCTATGAAAGATGCGGCTTTCGTGTTCGAAGCGGCACCGGAAAAACTGCCGCTGAAGCAGAAGATTTTCGCCGATCTTGAAAGCACAGTCGCGCCGGAGACGATCCTCGCCAGCAACAGCTCGGCCATTCCTTCCACCGACATCGGCCGCGATCTCAAACATCGCGCGCGCGTCCTCGGCACCCATTTCTGGAATCCGCCGCATCTGGTGCCTCTGGTCGAGGTCATCCAGAACGAAAAGACCAGCGACGCCGTGGTGCGGGCGACGATGGATGTGTTGCGTCAGGCCGGAAAAGTCCCGGTCCACGTGCGCCGCGATATTCCGGGCTTTGTCGGCAACCGTTTGCAACACGCCATGAAGCGCGAGGCGATCGCGCTGGTCGCCGCCGGCGTCTGCGATGCCGAGACCATCGACACCGTCGTCAAGGAAGGCTTTGGCGCGCGCACCGCGGTGCTGGGGCCGATGGAGCAATCCGATCTGGTCGGGCTGAACCTCACCCTCGATATCGCCGAAGTGCTGATTGCCGACCTCGATCGCACAGCGGGCCCGCATCCGTTCCTCCGCGAAAAAGTCGCGGCCGGCAAGCTCGGCATGAAGACCGGCGAGGGTTTGCGCAAATGGGCACCGGGCGAGGCCGACGCGGTGCGTGAGCGGCTGTCGCGCTTCCTCGTCGAGCAGGCGAAGATACGGAAGAAAAGCATGTCTTAGAGCAGTATTTGGAGGAATCTCGGTTTTGTTATTGCACCTCGGCAAATGAAGGAATTTGATGCAAAATTAACTTGCGATGAAATCGAGGCTGTTATGTCGACAAGATCGACTTCGATCTCTGACCTTCTAAATCAAATCCGCGAAGAAGAGCTCGTGCTTCCAGACCTTCAGCGCGACTTCGTCTGGGACCCAGAACAAATGCGGCTTTTCTTCGATAGTGTGATGAGAGACTACCCCTTTGGGTCAATGCTTATTTGGGAAACCCAATATCACGAAGTGCTCTATCGACCATTTGTCGCTGACTACAAGTCTGGAATGACCTTCTTTCCAAAGGTGAAGGAGGCGGGACGTCGCCGCAAGATGGTGCTCGACGGGCAGCAGCGTCTTCAAACTCTTTACATTGGCGCGTACGGTTCGTTCGATGATCGTCGCCTGTGCTTTAGCATTACTAGTGGGCCTGGTGATGGCGATCTCGACTCCGATGGTGGGCTCGGTAGCTATCGATTCGAATTTCGGCAGGATACCGACTCTCCACGACGCCCGAAAAATCTCGTTCGTGTTGCAGATATTATTCAATGGGATAGGCGTCACGAGGAAGATGAAATCAAAGATGCTATCGGATATGCCGAGCTGAAAGGTGATGATGCGGCTCGAGCCGCAAGAAATCTCCGTAATTTGAGACGAGTTTTTACTCAGAGCGATATTGTTCCACTTGAAACGGTCGATGAGGATATCGTTAATGCTAGACAAGCGCGAACGATAGATGAAATCCTTGAAATGTTTGTGCGAGTAAATTCAGGCGGCACGCGCTTATCGCGGTCCGATCTGATGTTCAGCTTAATCAAATCTAAGTGGACAAACGCGCGGATCAATTTTGATGAAATTATAGCAGACGTAGATCCCGATGGAGTTGTGGGTATTGATAAGGACTTCATCATTCGCGGCTTGCTGGTTAACGCTGATCTCCCTGTTGCTTTTGAGGTCGACACTATTTCGCGATATTGGGAGAGAATGGAAGCGCAATTTGATAGTTTCGCAGCCGCTTTAAAAAGCGTGCTCGACTTCTGTCGAGACCCCGACGTGCGCATTGTAACGGCGTCTTTTCTGCAGCCAGCCGCTTCGCTGTATCCTCTCATTTATTTTGTAGCACAGCAGAAAAATTGCTCTGTCCCAGATCAAGATCGGCAATCTCTCAAAACAATCTTGTATATGTTGGTGTTTAATCGTTTTCTGAGAAGTAAAAGCCCAGAGGCTCGTATCCGTTGGCTTCGCGAGGCCCTACAGACCAACAGGTATCGGTTTCAGCTACAAAAGTGCCTCGAAGTGATCAAGCGTCGCCAGACATGGACTTGGACGACGACCAGCAGCGAAATGCTAAATTCGAATCAGGCATTGGCTCTCAATATCGTTCAGCCCGGTGTTTGCCGAAAGACCTACGCATGGCAGTCAAAGCCTGAGTTGGATCATATATTCCCTTACTCCCTTTATTGGAGCAAATATCCCGAGCTAGTGAGTGATATTGGGAACATGGCCTTTTTGGGTAAGTTAAGAAATATCCGAAAAAGCAACCAGCTCCCGTGGGAGTATTTTAAAGAGGTATCCGACGACGATCTTGATCGAGACTTCTTGGTAGATCGCAAGCTACTTGCTGATGACAAGTTCGAAGACTTCGTAATATCACGACGGCAGCGCATCATAGACGAAGTGACTGAATTTTTGAGCCTATGAATTGAAGGTCAGCTAAAACGGCAGTCCGACATATTGCTCCGCCAGCGACGCCTGGGCGTGCTCGGAGGCCAACAGATAGTCGAACTGATTGAGCCGCATCTGCTGCTCGAACGGCGTCTCGTCGGGGAAGCGGTGCAGCAGCATGGTCAGCCACCACGACATCCGCGCGGCGCCCCAGACGCGGCGCAACGCGATGTCGGAATAGCCGTCGAGGTAATGCGTGTTGCCACGGCGATAGGCTTCGGTCAGCGCGCGCGACAGATAGAAAACGTCCGAGACCGCGAGATTGAGGCCCTTGGCGCCGGTCGGCGGCACGATATGGGCGGCGTCGCCGGCGAGGAACAGCGCGCCGTAACGCATCGGCTCGGAGACAAAACTGCGCAGCGGCGCGATGGATTTTTCGATCGACGGGCCGGTGACGATGCTGTCCGCCATGTCTTTGGGACAGCGCGCCTTGAATTCTTCCCAAAAACGGTCGTCCGGCCAGTCTTCCAGCCTGGTGTCGAGATCGCACTGGATGTAGTAGCGGCTGAGCATCGGATTGCGCTGCGAGGCGAGCGCAAAGCCGCGGCTGTGCTGGCAATAGCAAATCTCCGGATAGGGCGGCGTCTCCGACATGATGCCGAGCCAGCCGAACGGATAGCTCTTCTCGTAAGTCTTCGCCAAATTCGCCGGAATCGATGCGCGGCTGATGCCGTGCGAGCCATCGCAGCCGGCGATGTAGTCGCAGTCGATCCGTTGCGTCGCGCCCGACTTTTCGAAGGTCACGTAAGGCTTGCCCGAGGTCAGGTCATGCAGCTGCACATTGGCGGTTTCGTCGATCACTTGACCGCTGGCGGCGTCGCGGGCCGCATAAAGGTCTTCGGTGATATTGGTCTGGCCGTAAGCCATCATCGGCTTGCCGGTGTATTTCTTGGTGTCGATGAGAAAATGCGGCCGGTCTTCCCAGGCGATGCTCGAACCATCATGGGGGTGGCCTTCGCGATCCATGCGCTCGCCAAGCCCGACCTCGCGCAATAGCGCAACAGTGCCGGCCTCGAGCACGCCGGCGCGAATCCGCTCCAGCACGTGCGTGCGGGTTTGGCGCTCCAGCACGATGCTATCGATGCCGTTGCGATCGAGAATGTGCGAGAGCAGCAAGCCCGCCGGCCCGCCGCCGATGATCGCGACCTGTGTACGCATCAACCCGAAATTCCCATCGCCTCGACAAATTCCCGCCGCACCTCGGCCGGCTGGCCGTAATGGTGGCGGAATTCCTTCAGCCGCTGGCGCAGGATCGGGTCCTTGTCGAACTCCGCAAGCGTGAGCCCGTCGATGTTGAGCTCGCGCGCCATATTCGGCAGCGCGATGCACTGTGCCTCATTGGCGCTGCGGATGATCCCGCCAGGTTCCTTGCCGGCCGCCATGGCCTCGAGCTCCGCGAAGAAACGGCCGCGCATCATGGTGATGCCGATGTCGCTCGAACGCAGATGCTCCTTGGTGCGATCGGCGATGCGGCCCTGGCCGGCCCAGGCGACGATGTCCTGGTTGATGACGTGGCTGGTGATGAAGCGGCCGGTCTCGTCCTGCAGCGGGCTGACCCAGGTCGGCACGCGTTCCTGCACGTAAGGCTCGCGGCCCTTCGGCACCCGCACGAAGAACCAGGCGACGCTCAGCGTATTCTCGTCGTCGACCGGCACCCGCCACTCGAAATGGCTGCCGAGATAAAAACCGTTCGGCCATAGCGCGACGCGCCCGACCGTCCAGTAGCGATCCTCCTCGCTCTGGCCTTCGCGCACGCGCTTGTAGACGAAGCCGTGGTCGAAGGCCTCGAACTTGAGCTTGAGGTGCTTCGGCGCGACGTTGGCATCGGCGCCACGCATGCGGGCGCCCCAATTGTCGTGCATCCACTCGAAATGCACCGGATCGATGGAGTTCTCCTGGCACTGAAACCAGTTGCACGGCACGTCGGCGAGCACGATCTCGCGAAAGCCGTTGCGCCAAGTGAACGGCTCCCACACCGGCAGTTCCGGTGCCGGCAGCGGGCCCAGATAGGCGAACAGCAGGCCGGCGCATTCCTTGACCGGATAGGCTTTTGTCTCGCAGCCGGCCTTGGACGGTTTCGGGCTGGTGGTGTCTTCGTAGGGCTGTTCGAGGCAGCGGCCGGTCTGGTCGACCAGCCAGCCGTGATAGCTGCAGCGGATGCCGGTGTCCTCGACCCAGCCATAGGCCATGTCGGCGCGGCGGTGCGGGCAGTGGCGGTCGATCAGGCCGTAACGGCCGCCGCGGTCGCGGTACAGCACGAGGTCCTCGCCCATCAGGCGGACGGTCTTGATCGGGTTGCCATCGAGCTCGCTGGCGCCGGCGATCGGCTGCCAATAGCGGCGTAGCAATTCGCCCATCGGGGTGCCGGGTCCGACGCGGGTGAGCATCTCGTTGCGGGCGGCGGTGAGCAAGCGTTCCTCGCTGGTTGGCCGGTGTCGGCTGACGATTATTCCATCACTGGGCGCGGATCGGGAAGGGGATAGCGTTAACGGCGCCGATGGCGGCGGAAATGCCGCCGAATCAACCATTTCGCCGCGCGCGCGGCATTTCGACTCAAATCTAAGTTGTTTTTTTATCGGCCATTCAACGGGTTTCGGTGTTCTATGCCGGCATGAGCGCAGCCGTGAAAGTGGGCCGAGACGCCGGCGCATGGTTCGTCGAGGCGGATCATGTCAGCGTCACCGCGCTGGCGCGGCGGCGCTCGCGCGCCCGCATGGACGAGGAGCGCGCCAAGTCCGGGCGCGTCGTCATCGTTTCCTCGCTGTTTCTCGTGCTTTTCACCGCGGCCTTGCTGATCGGCGGCCATGCGGCGATCGACCCAATCCTGCAGTCGGCGGTGGATGCGCGGGAGACCAAGGGCACCGGCGACGTCGTCGTCACCATGCCGGACGGGATATTTTGCCGGCACATGTCGTTTGACAACGTGACTGCAGAAATCACCGAGGGCGGCATCGAGCGCTGCACCAAGGACATTGCCGGAAACCGCCCGCGCACAGGCCGGGGTTTTGCCTGGGCTGTCCATTGAACCGACAGCCATAGGCCGGCCGGTTAGCCAGGGTTCTGCGCCTGGACCATCGACGGCGGGTCCGCTACTTTCGCCCTGGAATGAGAGTTCTTTTCAAGACCGGGATAGAACAGATGCGGACCATGCTTTTCGTTTGCCGGCTGGCATTGCCGGTCTGCGCGTTGCTCTTTTGTAGCCTTCATCAGGCCGGTGCCCAGGGCGCCGCGCCGGGCGCGGCCCCTGTCAATGTTGAGCAAATTTGTACGCCCGATGCGATGCGGCTGTGCTCCGAGTTCATCCCGGATAGGGTGAAAGTCACCGCCTGCATGAAAGCAAAGCACGCGCAGATCAGCAAAGAGTGCCGCGTGGCCATGGCCGGTGGCGGAGGCGGGGGTGGTGGCGGCGGGCGCCGGGTGCACCACTATTACCACCATCGCCACGCGCATTAATTAAGCAAACATCGCGACTGGTCATTTTTCACGCTGAATTCGCTGGAGCGACTTTAGCTGCGGCGCGGCGTCGCGTGGCTCGCGCCTTGAGTGCACTCGCCTGAAAATGCCATGGTCGGCCGCTAGCGGTCCGCGAAGACCGGCACGGCGTCGGGACGGAGTTTTTCCAGGAGGGATGATGCGTAGCGCCACGCAGCGATGGTGGCTTGGCCTATTCGTGGCCGCCGGGCTGATCGCGGTTCTCGCCGAACTGCGGGCGCAAACCGCGCCAAGCGAAGACGCACTCGTGCTCGAAGCCGATCAAGCGCTCGGCGCCGCCATGCGTGGCGACGACAAATCGGTCGCCCGCAAGCTCCTTTCGCTGCAATTCACCTTCGTCGACGCCAACGGCAAGATTCACGAGCGCAAGGATTTCCTTGCCGATCTGAAAACCGCGGCGGCCGCCCCGCCAAGCGACCCGGCGGTGAAGATTTACGGCCGCATCGGCACGGTCACCGGCCACCGTAAATCCGCCGACGGCCGCGACGTGTTCTTTCTTGACATCTGGGCCAAGCAGAAACGCGCCTGGCGCGCGCTGGTCAGTCAGGAAGTAGCGCTGGCCGAAGCGAATGCGCAGGGTGTAGCACCAATCAGACCGGATGCTGCCGAGCTGGAAGCGCGCCGTGAGACCGTCAAGTTCCTAGATTGCAAGAATCCCTGCCAGACGATTCCCTATCGCGTGCGCTCGCCGGTCGAGCAGGACATCGTCAATACGTTTCAGTCGATCGAGAAAGCCACCTTTGCGCACGACGCCGCCGAATACGCAAAACACATGGCCGACGAGTTCGTCCATTATCGGTCGGACAGCCCGCCGATATCAAAATCCGAACGCGTCGCCGTTATCGAGGCTCAAAGGAAACAAAACATTCCGGCCATTCTTACGGCGATCCAATCCATGCGCCTCTGGGTCTACGGCGACGGCGCTGCAATGATTTCGGACAATGGCGTGCCGGACGATACACAAGCATTGCTGCGGATCGCGCGCGTGTGGGTGAAGCGCAACGGCCAGTGGCAAATGGCCATTAGCGTGCAGACGGATGTCAAATAACAGCGTTACTGCATCGGCTTGATGCCGAGGTCCCTGGCGAAGGCCCCGACCGTGGCCTGTTGCTCCTCGATCGATCTGCCGAATTCGCCTGGCCCGCCGATATTCATCAGTTGACCAGTGATCGTCAGCCGCTCGGCGATGGTTGAATCGGCAACGGCGCGAATATCGGCGGTGATACGTTCGCGCAATTCAAGCGGCATTCCCGGCGGACCGAACAGACCGACCAGTCCGTCGAGAGCAAGCGCCGGATAGCCGGCTTCCGCGACCGTTGGGACGTTCGGTTCGCTCGGCGCGCGCACGGTGTTGGCCATAGCAAGCAGCTTGATCTTGCCGGCTTGGAGCTGTGGCCGCACGATCGCCAGCGCCGACGAATAGACTTGCACCCGATTCTCGGCGAGGTCGTTCGCGGCGTCGACCGGGTTGCGATAAGGCACCTCGACCATGTTCAGGCCGAGCTGCTTCAGCCAGCCGGCAAATACAAATTCGTGAGCCCCCGTCACGCCCGCCCAATCGAGCTTTCCCGGCTGCGCGCGCGCCAGCGCGACGAGGTCGCCCAGTGAAGCGACGGTCATTGCGACCGGGACCGAAATGGCAATCAGCGTGTTCGAGACTCGCGTGATCGGCACGAGGTCGCTCGGCTTGTACGGCAGATTGTCGTGCAGAAACGGATGTGCAGTGAACGACGACGACGGGGCGAACAGCAGGACGTGGTCATCGTGAGCCGTAGCGAAGGCGTTGATGGCGACAAGGCCGTCACCACCGGGGCGGTTATCGACGATGACCGGCTGGCCCCAGCGCTGCGTCAGTCGATCTGCCAATAGCCGCGCGCCGATGTCGGTTCCGCTGCCCGCGCCAAGGGTCAGAATGAGGCGGACGGGACGGGTCGGCCAGTCTGCAGCGGCCGGCGCGGCCAGCACGGCAAGCGCGCTGAAGATGAGCGCCGTCAGCGTGGGCAGCCGCCAGTGCATGATGGATCAGCTCTCGAGCCCCGTCGGCACGTTTTTATTCTCGCTCTCGAGCTTCATGCCGGCGGCAAGCGCCATGGTTTCGGCCAGCGCGGCGAAATCCTTTTCCAGATATTCCTTCGGGTTCTTCTGCAGCATGGCGGCGCCGAAATGGCCTTGCAGCACTTCGCGCGTCGCCGCCGTCACCGGCATCGGCACGTCCATTTCGCGGGCGAGCTCGAGTCCGAGATCGAGATCCTTGCGCAACAGCTCCGGCGTGAACGTGGTGGTCCAATCGAGATTGACCAATGCCGGCGACTTATAGGCGGTGAACATCGAGCCCATCACGCCGTTGTTGAGAAAGGCGAGGAAGGCGTGGCGCGGCACGCCCATCTTGTTGGTCAGAAGCGTGATCTCGATCAAATTCTCGATGACGACGCCGAGCATGACATTGTGGGCGATCTTGCAGACGCGGGCGAGCTCGCCGTCGCCCACATACGATGCGCCGCGCGGCGCGAACACTTCGATCAAGGGTGTTGCGGTCTTGCAGGCGGCCTCCGGGCCGGACACGACCGCGGACAGCTTGCCGGCCTTGATCACCTTGGCATTGCCGCTTACGGGAGAGGCGACGAAATCGGCGCCGAGCTGTTTGAGCTTGTCGCGGATCTCGGCCGATTCCTCGACCGCGATGGTCGAGCAGTCGACCACGATCGGCGGCATCTTGCCGCCTTGGCTGCAGACGCCGTTCTTGCCGTACAGCACGTCCTGCACGTCCTTGCCGGTGGCGACGATCGAGAACAGCACGTCGACGTCTTTCAGCTCGTGCAGATGATCGACCACCTTGCCGCCGATCTTGGCGAGCGGCTCGGCTTTGGCGCGGGTGCGATTCCAGATCGTAACGTCATGGCCGGCCTTGATGAGCCGCTCGGCCATCGGGAAACCCATGCGGCCCATGCCGATCCAGCCGATTTTCTGCGTGTTTTTCGTGGCCATGTTTTTAACTCCTGTGCTGTCGGGCGCTGTCCTATCACAGGGCGCGGACACTGCAACGGCTGTCGGGCAGCAAAAATATGTGCGATGGCCGAGAAAGTGGCCTTGATCGCATGGGCAGCCTCTGTGTTCGTGTTGATGAACTTGTCAAGGACGGCGCGAAGCGCCGCCGCCTTTGGCGGTCGCAGATCCTTGACAAGTTCATCAACACGAACAACCAGCATCCATGCGATCAAGGCCACCATCCGATCTGTATTGGAAATATTGATCCCGGATAACGGCTTGTCGGTTTATGACTGGCCGCACTATCCTAGACGCGACATGGCACACGACCTCGTTCAAGCTTCCGAAATCGCGACAGCGGGCGCGCCACGCGAGGGCAGCCTCCCGCGCCGCGTAGCGCGCAATCTGTTCCCTTTCGTCGTGGTCGGCGCGATCTGGGAAGCGGTGGCCCATGCCGGCCTGTTTCCGCCGCGGTTCTTTCCACCATTGGAAGCCATTGCGGCGGTGTTTGCGCGGCTGACGATGAGCGGAGTCTTGCCGCATCACGCGCTCGACACGCTGGCGCGGCTGACCGCGGGCTTCGTGCTTGCGGCCTTGGTCGGCGTGACCATCGGCATCCTCATGGGCCGCTCGCGGCGCGCCGAAGATATTTTGTTGCCGCTGGTCAGCATCGGGGCGCCGATCCCGGGTCTCGCCTATGCGCCGTTGTTCCTGTTGTGGTTCGGACCCGGCAATGTTTCGGCCATTGCCCTGGTCGCATTCGTGTCGACGTTTCCGATCATCTACAATTCCTGGACCGGCGTGAAAGCGGTCAAGGATATTTGGGTGCGATCCGCGCAGGCGATGGGCGCCAACGATCGCCGCCTGTTTCGCCACGTCATTTTGCCCGGCGCGTTGCCCTACATCATGACCGGCTTGCGGCTCGGCCTGGCACAGGCGTGGCGCATCCTGGTCGGTATCGAAATGCTGGCCGCCGTGTCGTGGGGTCTGGGCTGGCTCATCTTCGGTGCCCAGGAATTCCTCAATACCGACGTGATGCTCGCCGGCATCGTGGTGATCGCGCTGATCGGGCTGACGCTGGAGAAACTGGTCTTCGAGCGGCTCGAAGAATTCACCGTGGTGCGCTGGGGGATGCTGACGTCATGACGGTGGATCGGGTGCGTTCGCTGCGCCGCGGCGCGATCACCATCATCGCGGTGCTGGCGCTCTACCAAGCCGTCGCGCGCAGCGGCCATTTCGCGCCGGCCTTGATGCCGCCGCTCGGCGCGGTGGCGCACACGCTTTGGGATTCGCTGCTCGACGGCACGATGATCGAGCACGCGGCTTTCACAATGTATCGCGTGCTGTGCGGCTTCGGTCTCGCGGTGTTCATCGGCTTGCCGCTCGGCGTGCTGATGGGCCGTTTCCGGCCGGTGGAGAATTTCGTGCTGCCGCTCGCCAGCGCGCTGATGCCGATCCCATCGCTCGCTTGGATTCCAATCCTGATTCTCTGGTTCGGGCTCGGCAATCCGGTGACCATCCTGGTCGTGTTCTACGCCGCGCTGTTTCCGATGCTGCTCAACACCTGGTCGGGCGTGCGCGCGGTCAATCCGCTCTGGTTGCGCGCCGCCGGCGCCATGGGCGCCAACGAACATGCGCTGTTCTGGAAGGTGATCATTCCCGGCGCCTCGCCGTTCATCATCGCCGGATTGCGGCAATCCTTCCTGCGCGCCTGGGTCGCGGTGATCGGCGCCGAGATGCTGGCGGCGTCGGATTGGGGATTGGGCTGGGTGATCTTCGACGCCAAGGAATTCCTCAACACTGACGTCATGCTGTCGTCGCTGGTCGTCATCGGTTTCATTGGCTTCGTCAGCGAACGCTTCGTGTTCGGCTCGATCGAGCGCGCCACCATCTATCGCTGGGGCATGGCGCGGGCGGCCAAAACCTGACTTGAGTGCCGGCGCTGCATCGGCGGAGCGACAAGGCCCGCCGTTTATGCTTGAAAGAGCCGGAAACGTCCTTTGGCAGTGCTGCAAGAAAAATCGATGCCCCATATCGAGGCGCGCGATATCTCGCTGATTTACGACACGCCGAGCGGCTCCGTACCGGGAGTCCGCGGCGTGAGCTTCGCCATGGAGGCCTCCGAATTCGTCTGCATCGTCGGGCCGAGCGGCTGCGGCAAATCAACGCTGCTCAATATCATCGCCGGATTCATCACGCCGAATTCCGGTGAAATTCGCATCGCCGGCCAGCCGGTCAAAGGCTACGGCATGGACCGCGGCATCGTGTTTCAGGATTTCGCCCAGCTGTTTCCCTGGCGCACCGCGCTGGGCAACGTCGCCTTCGGGCTGGAAATGAAGGGCATGGCGAAAGCGGAGCGCGAAACCATCGCGCTCGAGCAGCTTCGCCTGGTGAAGCTGGAAAACTTCGCCCGCTCTTACCCGCACCATCTGTCCGGCGGCATGCAGCAGCGGGTCGCGATCGCGCGCGCGCTGGCCTACAATCCAGCGGTGCTGCTGATGGACGAGCCGTTCGCGGCGCTCGACGCCTTGACCCGCGACGACATGCAGCGGCTTCTCGCCGAAGTGTGGCGGACGACGCGCAAGACGGTGATCTACGTGACGCATAATGTCGCCGAAGCGGTTTATCTCGCCGACCGGGTCGTGGTGATGACGCCGCATCCCGGCACGGTGAAGACCGAAGTGCCGATCCGGCTGCCGCGGCCGCGCGATCCGCTCAGCGTCGAATTCCTCGATCATCAGAAGGAGCTGTTGCGTCTTCTTGGTCAGGACGCACGAGGCCATTGATATGATGCGGCACGTTGCAATCAGGCGATGGACGTTGCTGCTATTCGCGCTGGTGTGTGCGCTGCCGGCACATGCCGCGGACACTTATCCGAGCCGGCCGATTCGCCTCGTCGTCGGCTTCGGCGCCGGCGGGCCGACCGATATTCCGGCGCGTTTTATCGCTGACCGGCTCGGCACGGCGCTCGGACAACCCGTCGTGGTCGAGAACAAACCGGCCGCGGGCGGCATCGTGGCGACGCGCGATGTGCTGGCGCAGCCGCGCGACGGCTATACGCTGCTGTTGTGCACGCATTTCGACGCTACCAATGTCGCGGTGTATCGCAATGCCGGTTATCAGCTCGGCGACATCGCGCCGATTTCGTTGATCGCCAAATATTATTACGGCCTCGCGCTCGCGAATGCGGTGCCGGTGGACAATTTCGAAGCGTTTGTCGCCTACGCCAAGGCGCATCCGGGCGAAGTCACTTACGCCACGGTCGGCGCCGGCTCGGCGCAGGAGATCATGGCGCGGCAATTGGAAAAGCTCACGGGCGTGACGCTCAATCGCATTCCGTTTCGCGGCGGCATCGGCGTGGTGCAGGAACTGGTCGCCGGCAGGGTCGATCTTTATCCATCGCCGACCCTGGCGATCATGTCGCAGTACCAGGGCAAGCAGTTGAAAATTCTCGCCACCACCAGCCCGGAGCGCCTGAAAAACCTGCCGGAAATTCCCACCCTCAAGGAAAAGGGTTTTGATTTCGTTCGCTTCGGCTGGCTCGGCGTTTGCGCCGGTGCCGGTACGCCGGCCTCGATCATCAGGACGCTCAACGAGCATATCGTCGCGATCGTGGCGATGCCGGATTATCGGGCGCTGATCGAGAATGCCGGCTCGCTCGCGATATCGACCACGCCGCAGGAATTCGGCCTCGTGATGCAGAAGACCCTGGACGACGTGGCGCCGGCCGTTCAAGAATTCGGCCTGCAACAGGACTAATAATCGCCCGATGCCGAGAAGCAGCCGGCCTGGAGGACAGCCCAATGACAAAGCAGTCGTTACTGACGCGACGGCACTATCTCGCAGCCTCAGGCGCCGGCGTCTTGGCGCTCGGCTTTGGTTCGACGCGCGGCGTCGCGGCGCCCGAGACCATCAAGCAGGGTTATCAGACCAACATCTGGGGCATGCCGACCTATTACCTGGTGAAGTCCGGCTATCTTGAGAAACACAATCTCGCGGTGGAAGAGTTCGCCGTGCCGTCCGGCAACCTCACCATGCAGCAGATGGTGGCGCGCCAAGTCGACCTCGGCACCTATGCGGGCCAATCCTTCATCATCGGCAGCGCCAAGGGTGGGCTCATCGCCATCGCGCTGATCGAGCATGTCGGCAAGACTGCGCGCATCACCACGCGCAAGGATTTGAACATCACCAAGGTCGAACAGCTGCGCGGGCTGAAGATCGCCAACCAGACCGGCTCGTCGGTCGGCAACGTCTTCGTCGACACCATCATGCCGCAGCACGGCCTGAAGAAGGGCGATTACCAGGAAGTCCGCATGGACGTGAACAACATGGTGGCGGCGCTGGCCGCCAAGACGGTCGACGCCATGGTGAACGTCGAGCCGTATAATGTCATCGCTGTCGCCGACGGCATCGGCTCCGACCTGATCGATTTTTCCAGTGTCGATCCGATGCCGGTGTTCATGGCGGCGACGCCCGAGTTCGTGCAGCAGAAGCCCGACGCCGTGATCGCCTATCTCAAAGCCTGGCTCGACGTGGCGCAGGATTTCAAGAACAATCCGAAAAAGGTCGCCGACGTCATCTACGGGTTCTACGCCGACAAGGGCTATAAAATATCGCTCGACGTGTTCGCCACCGCCCTGTCGCGGGTCGAGGTCAGCCCCGGCTTTCCCGGCGATCTCAAGCCCTATATGCAAGAGCAGGCCGAAATCCTGCTCAAGGACAAGAAGATCGACGCCATCCCGGACTGGAGCACGGCGCTACGCCCCGATCTCATGGCAAAAGCCAAAATGGGAGCGTAATATCCTCCAATGAAGCCGGAAGAGATCATTGCAAAGTTACGGGCGCACGAGGCAGAGCTTCGCGCTGCCGGAGTGAGCGGTCTTGCGCTATTTGGCTCGGCTGCGCGAGGCGAACAGCAAGCCGATTCCGACATTGACGTCGTCATACGCATGTCCAGTGAAGCCCGCCGTGAAGGTTTCGCGTATTTCGGCCGTTTGGATTCACTCAGTCGTCGGCTGGCTGAAATACTGCAGCGACCCGTCGACGTTGTCACCGAGCCGATTCGCAAGGATCGCCTGCGGCACAACATTGAAAAGGATCGGATCATTGCCTTCTAAGAATCCGATCCGGCGTTTCGAGGACATCCTGGATAACATAGACCTTATCAAAGAATACACGCGCGGCTTTTCGTACGACGGTTTCGCCGAAGATCGGAAAACTCAAGATGCCGTGGAGCGATGTCTGACGCGAATTTCCGAAGCCGCCGGCAAGCTTGAAGACTCCGCCTATGTCTTGATACCGGATCAGCCCTGGTCTGAAATTCGTGCGGTGGGGAATGTACTTCGGCACGAATATGACAGCGTCGATCTCTTGATTGTCTGGAACATAGTGAGCGGAGACCTGGATTCTCTGAAAGGATCAATCGAGGCAGCGTTGCAAAAGCTTCGACGTCAAAATCCACAAGACTTCTAGAGTTGCGCCCAAGTTCGAAAGGAGAACCTGCGAATGCCTGCCACCGACCAAAGCCCGATTACCAAGAACTATCAACCGATTACCTGGAACTTCAAGTTACTGGCCAACGATATGCTCGGCGGCTTCGGTGGCATGGGCGAAGGCATGTCGGTGCAGATCGCGCCCGATGGACGCCGCATTATCTGGCTGGCGCATGAGAGCGCGCCGAAGAATTTCACCGCCGTCGATGTTTCCGATCCGCGCAAGCCGAAGGTGGTGTGCCAGACCGATTTGCCGCACGCCAATATGCGCTCCAATTCGCTTGAAACGTGCGGCAACATGATGGCGGTGGCCTATCAGACCTCGAAGAAGGATCTGCAGCCGGCCGGCTTCGAGCTGTTCGATATTTCCAAGCCGGAAAATCCGAAATCGATTTCATTCTTCGATTGCTCCGGCCCGCATTCGCGCGGCGTGCACCAGTTATGGTTCTGCGACGGCGAATACGTGCACTGCGCGTCGGGCTCGCGCGATTTCACCCCGACCCATCCGCAAGACGACCAGTTCTATCGCTGCGTCGACGTGCGCAATCCGTCCAAACCCGTCGAGGTCGGCCGCTGGTGGATGCCCGGCACGCGGCAGGGCGACAACGTCAGGCCGCCGACCCGGCATCCGATCGACAAGGGGTTTCGCGCCCACAACACCAACGTCTATCCGCAACGGCCGGACCGCTGCTACCTCGCCTATATCGACGGCGGCATGTTCGTGCTCGATATTTCCGACAAGGCCAACCCGAAAAAAGTCTCGCAGTGGACCAATTCACCGCCCTATACCGGCTTCATGCACACCATCGTGCCGCTGTTCGACCGCGGCCTGATGCTGGTCACGGACGAGTCGACCGAGAACAACGCCAAGGACTGGCCGAAACTAATTTGGGTGCTCGACGCGCGCGACGAATCCAATCTGGTGCCGATCTCGACCTGTCCGTTGCCCGATCACACCATCTATGCCCAGGCCGGCCGCTTCGGCGCCCATAACATCCACGAGAACGTGCCGCTGCCGACGGCGTGGCAATCCGACCAGATCGTGCTCGGCACCTTCTTCAACGGCGGCTTGCGCGCCTACGACATCTCCAATCCGTACCAGCCGAAGGAAGTCGGCGTCTTCCAGCCGCCGGCGCCACCCGGCGCGCCGACCGGCACCATCCAGATGAACGACGTGTTCGTCGACGAGCGCGCCGTCGTCTACGCGGTCGATCGCCACATCGGCGGGCTCTACACGCTGGAAATGGATTTCTGATGAGAAGCGGGCTTCGTCTCCTTCTCCCCGCATGCGGGGAGAAGGTCGGGATGAGGGGGCCTCTCCGCGATTCTGAGCGCCTAGGGCTTTGCTCCGAGTTTCAGTCCGGCCGAGAGGCCCCCTCACCCCTCCCTCTCCCCGCACGCGGGGAGAGGGAGCCGCACGCAGCGGCTCACCGCTAGGCCCATGCTCGACCTTTTCCCCTCGCGCGAAGCCGGCCCGTTCGGGCGCCGGCTTAAGCGCGAGCGCGGCGCCAAAATTCCGGTGACCGTCGTCACCGGATTCCTCGGCAGTGGCAAGACGACACTATTGCAGCGCTTTCTGGCTTCGGCGGAAGGCCAAGGCACCGCCGTCATCATCAACGAGTTCGGCGCTGTCGGCATCGACGACGCGCTGGTGCGCGATAGCGCCGAGGAGACCGTGCTGCTCGGCAACGGCTGCGTCTGCTGCATCACGCGCACCGATCTGCAGGCGGCACTGCGCCGCCTGGTGTTCGACCGCGAGCACGGCGCGGTGCCGCCGTTCCGCCGCATCGTGATTGAAACAAGCGGTCTCGCCGATCCCGGACCGATCCTGCAAACCTTCTCCACCGATCGCGCGCTCGGCGGCGAATTTCACATCGACCTGGTGCTGACTGTGGTCGATGCGGTCAATGGCGAAGCGGCTTTCGACGGCGCCGCCGAGGCGCGCAAGCAGGCGATCCTCGCCGACCGGTTGGTGATCTCGAAGACCGATCTCGCCGATGCCGCCGCCGTCGCGCGGCTGACGCAACGCCTGCAAAAGCTCAATCCGCGCGCAACGATTGATATCGCGGTCATGGGCGCGCTCGATCCGCAGCGCGTCGTCGAGCCGGCTCCGGGCGCGCGCTCCGGCTTCGTCGCCGAGGCCGCGCACAGCGACGGCATTTCGAGTTTCGTCATCGAGCAGCAAACGCCAATCGAATGGCTCGCCTTCGCCCGCGCCATGGAGACATTGATCGGGTTGCGCGGCGCCGACCTGTTGCGCGTAAAGGGCATTCTCAACGTCGCCGGCTGCCGCGGCCCGGTGGTGGTGCAATATGTCCAGCACCTCGCCCATCCGCCGGTCGAGCTCGAATCCTGGCCGGATGGCAACCGCGACAGCCGCGTCGTGTTCATCACGCGGAATATTGCGGAGCGCGAGGTGCGAGCTTTATTCGCGACCGTGCAGGCGCTGGCAAAGAGTTGATTCTTGCCGCAGAAGTTCCACGCCCCGAACCGTGTTCCCATGTGGCAGTTTTCGGAATAACCTTCGCGCCAGCGGATGCAGCGGCATGGGAACGCACCGGCACATGGCCGGTCCCGACAAAAACGGCCGTTGCGCATATGGAGGACGCTCGCGCAATGACCCAAAAATATTCCCTCAACGTCAATGGAAAGGTGAGCACCGTAGAAGCGGACGACGACATGCCGCTGCTCTACGCGCTGCGCAACGACCTCGGCCTGAACAATCCGCATTTCGGCTGCGGGCTTGCCCAGTGCGGCGCCTGCACCGTGCATCTCGACGGTCAGCCGATCCGCTCCTGCATCACGCCGGTCTCCGCGGTCGGCGACAGCAAGATCGTCACGCTTGCCGGCCTCGGCACGCCGGACAAGCCGCATCCGCTGCAAACCGCTTACGTCGAGGGAGAAGTGCCGCAATGCGCCTATTGCATCAACGGCTGGATCATGACCGCGGCGGCCTTCCTGCGCGACAAGAAGAAGCCGACCGACGCCGAAATCCGCGACGCGCTGACCGGGCTGAAGTGCCGCTGCGGCACCCATATGGCGATCCTGCGCGCGGTCAAGCGCGCCGCCGCGATGATGGGTTGAGGGAGAGCGCCATGACCAGACAAGACAAATCCACGATCTTTTCGCGCCGTGCCGTTCTCAAGGCCGGCGGTGCGCTCGTCATCTCGATTGGTGCGCCGGCCACGCTCGCGCACGCGGCCGATGACGCCATGGCGGTCGCGGCCAAGCCGCCGCTGACGCCGGACCAGCTGTCCTCGTACATCGCCGTCAATGGCGACGGCACTGTCGCCGCCTATTTCGGCAAGATGGACATGGGGCAGGGACTGTTCACTGCCGTCGGGCAGATCGTCGCCGAAGAGCTCGACGTGCCCTTCCGGGCCGTCAAGGTGTTCATGGGCGACACCGCGACCAGCGTCAATCAGGGCGGCGCATCCGGCTCGACCGGCCTGCAGGAAGGCGGCAAGCAAATGCGCATGGCCGCGGCCGAAGCGCGGCGCGTGCTGGTCGCGATGGCGGCCGACAAGCTCAACGTGCCGGTCGATCAGTTGACGGTGACCGACGGTGTCGTTCATGGGGTGAGCGATGCCGCCAAGAAGGTGAGCTACGCCGAGCTCATCGGCGGGCGTTATTTCAACGTCCACCTCGACTGGAACGGCAAATACGGCAATCCGCTCTACGCGCCGGGCAAGGCGCAACCAAAAGATCCCAAGGATCACAAGATCGTTGGCCAGCCGATCAAGCGCGAAGACATCGCCCCAAAAGTGTTCGCGCAAGAGGACTTCTGCACCGACGTCAAAGTGCCCGGCATGGTCCACGCCCGCATGATCCGTCCCGCCATCGCCGGCGCGGTGCCGGTGAGCGTCGACGAAAGCTCGATCAAAAATATCCCGACCGCCAAAGTGGTCTGGGACAAGGGCTTCCTCGGCGTCGTCGCCGACAAGGAATGGGACGCCATCAAAGCGTCGCAGCAGCTGAAGATCGTTTGGTCGGACGCGGCTCCGCCATTCCCCGATCAGGCTGCGCTTTACGATCACATCCGCAAGGCAGCGCCGCGCAAGCGTTCGGTGGAGCCTGCGGAAACCGGCAATGTCGACGAGGCGTTCAAGTCGGCCGCGCGGGTGATCGAGGCCGAATACGAGTGGCCGTTCCAATCGCATTCCAGCATGGGGCCGGCCTGCTCTCTGGTCGAGATTAAGGATGGCAAAGTCACCTGCTGGAGCGGCACGCAGAAATCGCATTTCGTGCGCTCAGGCCTCGCCGCCATTTTGGAGATGCCTCCGGACGCCGTTCACGTCATCTGGACGCCGGGTCCGGGCTCCTACGGCCGCAACGACGCCGACGATGCCGCGATGGACGCCGCGGTGCTCGCCAAAGCCGTCGGCAAGCCGGTGCGCGTGCAATATATGCGCAACCAAGGCACCGGCTGGGATCCAAAGGGTCCGGCTTCGACCCATCACGCGCGTGCCGCGATCGATGCCCAGGGCAACGTCATCGCCTACGACTTCGTCAGCAAAGGCTTCTCCCGTGTCGACGTCGATACCAATGGCAGCAAGCCATTCGACACCTTGGCGGGGCAGACGCTCGGCGTCGCGCTGAAGTCCGGCGATGGATTCGGCGTGCCGGCGGAGTCCTACAAATTCGACAACAAGCGCACCGCCTGGGAGACGATCCCGCCGCTGCTCGACCGCGCCTCGCCGCTGCGCTCATCGCACCTGCGCGATCCGGTTGGGCCGCAAATCCACTTCGCCAGCGAATCGTTCATGGACGAGGTGGCGGCGGCGCTCAACGTCGACGCGGTCGAATTCCGTCTGCGCTATGTCAAGGATGCGCGCGACATCGCCGTCATCAAGGCCGCGGCGGAAAAGGCCGGCTGGCAGACGCGGCCGTCACCGCGCAAGGACCAGACCGGCGACAAGGTCTCCGGCCGCGGCATGGCCTATGCGCAGCGCAACGGCACGCGGGTCGCCATGGTGGCCGAGGTCGACATCGATCGCCGCAGCGGCAAGATCTGGGTGCGCAAGTTCACCGTCGCCCACGATTGCGGCCAGATCATCAATCCGGACGGCATCCGCATGACGGTCGAGGGCAATGTGGTGCAAGGCATCAGCCGCACCTTGTGGGAAGAGGTGAAGTTCGACCACAAGACCGTGACCAGCGTCGATTGGCTGACCTATCCGATCCTCGATATCACCGAGACGCCCGAACAGGTCGATGTGGTGCTGATCAACCATCCGGAGATCGCGTCGTCGGGCGCCGGCGAACCGTCGAGCCGGCCGGTGGCGGCGGCCATCGCCAACGCCATCTTCGACGCCACCGGCGTGCGCATCCGCCGGGTGCCGTTCTCGCCCGGCAATGTGAAATCTGCGCTGTCGTGATCTATAATCCCTCTCCCCGCATGCGGAGAGAGGGAGTACCTTTGCCGTATGGCCATTATCGCCCGCACGCTCGATGACGCGATCGAGCCGATTACCGACGGCTGCATGCTCGCGGTGCCGCGCGAGACGTCGGGCGCGGCCATGGCGGCGACGCGGGCGCTGATCCGGCGCGGCGTCAAGCATCTGCATCTGGTGGCGCTGCCGACCTCGACCTTGCAGGCGGATCTGTTGATCGGCGCCGGCTGTGTCGAGACGCTGGAGACGTCTGCCGTCAGTCTCGGCGAATTCGGCCCGGCGCCGCGCTTCACCGCGGCGATCCTTGCCGGCTCAATCCGCATGATGGACGCCACTTGCCCGGCGCTGCATGCGCAGTTTCAGGCCGCCGAGAAAGGCGTGCCGTTCATGCCGCTGCGCGGCCTCATCGGTTCCGACGTGCTGGCGCACCGGCCGGACTGGAAAGTTCTCGACAATCCATTCGGCAACAACGATCCGATCGTGCTGTTGCCGGCGCTCAAGCCCGACGTCGTGTTGTTTCATGCGCCGATGGCCGACCGCGCCGGCAATGTGTTTGTCGGCATCCAGCGCGAGTTCTTCGCCATGGCGCACGCCGCGCAGAAGACCATCGTCACCGTGGAGAAAGTTTACGACGGCGATCTGTTGCACGATCCGCTGCTCGCCGCCGGCACGCTGCCCGGCTTCTATGTCGAGGCGGTTGCGGTCGAGCCGCGCGGCGCCTGGCCGCTGCCGCTGCCCGATCACTACGGCATCGATGCCGCGCATATGACCGAATATGCCCGGCTCGCCGCCACGCCCGAAGGTTTTGCCGACTACCTGCAACGGTATGTGCATGAGCGGCGTGCCGCCTGAAACAACCTTCCGCGACGAGGAATTGCTGGCCGACGTGATCTGCCGGTTGATCGGCGATGTGCGCCATGTCGCGGTCGGCGCCTCCTCGCCGATCCCGGCAACGGCGGCGTTGCTGGCGCGCGAGCGCGGTGGCGGCAAGCCTTACGTCTCGCTGCTCGGCAGCCGCGCCCACACGTTTTTCACCGACGGCGCCCGCGAATTGTTCGACTGCGCCGGCCAGGGCCGCGTCGACGTGTTCTTTCTCTCCGGCGGCCAGATCGACGGCGAAGGCAATATCAATCTGGTCAGCGTCGGCGATTACGACAGGCCGAAGGCGCGCTTTCCCGGCTCGTTCGGTTCGGCCTATCTGTATTACGTGGTGCCGAAGGTGATCCTGTTCCGGGTCGAGCATTCGCGCCGCACCTTGGTACCGAAAGTCGATTTCATCAGCGCGCCGGGAGCAAGCCCCGACAACGTCTTCCGCCCCGGCGGCCCAATCGCGCTCATCACCAACCGTTGCCTGTTCGATTTCGACCGCACCCGCCGCCGTTTCCGCCTCGCCAGCGTCCATCCCGGCCACAGTGTCGCCGAGGTCATCGAGAACACCGGCTTCGACTTCGACCGGCCGGCAGAGGTGCCGACCACGCCGGCGCCTTCGCCGGAAACGCTAGAGCTGATGCGCAACGTCGTGGCCCCGCAATTGGCCGAGGTCTATCCGCAGTTCGCCAAAAGCGTATTCGGGATCGCCGCGTCAGTACCATCGGCCGACATCCGGTCAAGTGCCCGAAAATGACCCAAAGCGAACATCGGCAGCGGAAAATCAGTTTAGATGGGCAGCACTCCCAGATCCCATCGCAACAGACTTTGTAGCGCCCGTCCGGGCGAGGCTTGTGACTGAAAAGGCCGCAATCCAAAGCCCCGGACCAAGCAGGCCCGGCCACCACGGCGCATATCCGGGGATCAAGACAAACAGAATGAAAGGAATGTCGGCGATGCCGACCGTTACCCCGTTCAACCAGAAGCCAAGCCGGTCGTTGCGCCAATTCAGCGTGATTGCGAGCACGATCGCGGTTGCAGCAAACGCCGCCAAATAAAACGCCGTCTGCATCAGGCGCCCTTGAGCCATGGTTGCCGGCAAGTTCTGCGCCAACCTGTAAACGCCGTAGGCTGCGGTGAAGTGCAGGAGTCCCCAACACACGTAAAGCACTGCGCCAAGTTTAGCTGTTATCTTTTCCATGGGGGCCTCCTACGAAAGCGGCAAGTCTTGAGAGGCCAGTCCCGAGCGGCCAGTCTCGCGCAAATGCGGAAAGCGCTCGGTCAGAAGCGACCCCGGATAATAGGTTGGGGCGAAGGCCGGATGGGCGGCGATTGCCTCGTACCAGCGTTCAACGCGCGGCAGATCGCGCCAGTCGCCAGCACGGCCGAGATCCGCCATGCGAACGATCGCCGGCATCAGCATGACGTCGGCTAACGAAAGATCGGCACCGAGAAGCCATGGTCCACCACTCTTGGCGATTTCGGAATCCATGCGCTCGTAAGTGCGGCGCAGCCGTGCCAGTGCGTCATCCATGTCCTTCTGCGGGAAGCCCGTCCGGCCCATTGCCAGCATGAATTCGCGCCGCAGCGGCTTCGACTCGGCGAAGGCCCTGAACGCGTCCTCGCTCATCGCTGCAAAACGCGGCAGAAAGGCGAGATTGAACGTCGGCACCCGCACCGCAGCCGCTGGCATCTCGTCGATGAAATGCATCAGCGCCCGCATCCTTGCCCGCAACACCGGATTCTCCGGCGTAAATTTCACCGGCTCGGGCGCAACTTCGTCGAGATATTCGATAATGACCGAAGAATCGATGATGATCGCGCCGTCATGATCGAGGGTGGGTACCACGCCATTCGGATTCAATGCGAGATAACCCGGCTTGAGTTGATCGCCGGCGAGCAGGTCGAACTTGATCTCGTCGAACGGAATAGTCTTGGCGTTGAGCACGAAGCGTACGCGCTGGCTGCAGGTCGATTGCGGTGCGTTGTAAAGTGTAAACGTCATGGTGCATGACGCCCGAAAGTCTTGGTCGAAGTTTCAGCGCCTCTGCAGTCGATGCGCACGATGGTGCTCTCTCCTTAACGGCGCAAGCGAGCCGTCACGCGGCGATGGCTGGCGCGGCAACCGCGGCCGACCTGACGGCGGCGCCGAACTCCTCGACTGCCGTTTCACCCGTGGCGCCGGCACGCGCGCGCCCGGCCAGGATGAATTCGACGTCCTTGATCCCGATCCAGGCCAGGACCTGGCGAAGATAGCCGCTGGCCTGATTGTATTTCTCTACGGGCGAACCCGGGCTGAAGTCACCGCCGCTGGCCAGGATAACGGTCGCTTTCTTGCCGATGAGCAGGCCGACATTATTCGGCGACACCGTCACGCCGACCCGAACGATCTGGTCAATATAGGCCTTGAGGACCGCGGGGATAGAGAAGTTGAACATCGGCGTGCCGATGATGATCTCGTCGGCCGCCTTGATCTCGGCGACGAGCTCGTCCGAGACCTTTATGGCGGCGGCGTTTTCCGGCGAATGCTGCTCACGCGGCGTGAAGGCGCCGCCGATCCAGGCATGATCGACGAACGGCGGGGGCGTCTTCATCAGATCGCGGACGACGACAGCAGAGCCGGGGTGCGCGGCTTTCCACGCGTCGATGAAATGCGCGGTAAGCCTTCGGGACGTGGAGAACCCATGGCGAGGACTGACCTCGATAGCGAGCAGGGTGGGCATTTGAGGCTCCTATGCAATTGGCTACCCACGACACGTAGGGGATGCCGAGTATCGAAAAAAGAGATGAAGTTTCGATAGAGATGATCTATTTATCTGATTATGATCGACTCCCTGACCCTGGACCAAATCCGGATATTCCTCGCGGTCGCCGACACCGGAAGCTTCTCGAGGGCTGCGAAACAGCTGAACCGAGCCCAGTCGGCGGTGACGTACGGAATTCAGAAGCTCGAGGCGCAGTCCGGGATTGCGTTGTTCGACCGCACCGCCTATCGGCCCGCGCTGACGGAAGCGGGGCGAGCGCTGCTGCCGCGGGCGCGCCGGATCGCCGAGGAGACAAATGCCTTTCGCGATACGGCGCGAAGTCTGGCCAGCGGATTGGAAGCAGAGCTGACGATCGTGCTCGATTCCATGTTCCCGCTGCGCGCGGTCGTGGAAGCGCTGCGCGCTTTCACTGCAAAGTTTCCAACGGTTACGCCGCGCATCTACGTGCAGTCGCTCGGCGCGGCCGCCGAACTGGTCCTCGACGGCACCTGCATGATCGGATTGCTGCCGCTTTATTTCAGCGACATGGCGCTCCTGAAGCGCTTCCCGTTGCTGACCGTCGATCTCATCCCGGTGGCGGCACCCGATCATCCGCTGGCGGCGCTCGACGGCCCGATCGATCCGCACACGCTGCAGCAGCATGTTCAGCTGGTGCTCACCGATCGCTCGTCGCTGACCGCAGGGCGCGACTACGGCGTGTTGTCGAGCCGCACCTGGCGCCTGGCGGATCTCGGTGCGAAGCACGCGATGCTGCTGGCGGGTCTTGGCTGGGGCAACATGCCCTCTCATCTGGTCCAAAACGATGTCGCGCAAGGACGACTAAAGGTCATTCAACCCATGGAGTTCGACTCGCGAGTTGCGCAGCTCGTGATGTGCGGCGCCTACCTCGCCGACCATCGGCTAGGTCCCGCAGGCGAGTGGCTTGTCGAACATTTGTCGGCCGTTGTCGGCGGTTAGGCCACGAACGCGTGCATCTCACCATGTCGCTCATTGGCACTTAGCGGCCGCCCCGCGGGTCGCCGACACGGGCGCTAACGGGATAAACACGCCAAGCCGTAGGGCGGATTAGCGCAGCGTAATCCGCCATTTCCGCCGCCAAAGGACGGCGGATTACGTCTTCGACAAATTCGCCCGACGGCTACGGGCCACGTTCGGCGAACGAGCCACTCGGTGTGACCTCGCCCGCCCAGTCGAGCGGGAATAGGCCGTGGCGAACGTCGCGATGAAACGATGAATGTGGCCAATCTTGCGCGCGGCGCGCGTGACCGTGCTTGATTGGGTTGAAATAACAATATTCGACATGACGCGCATAATCGGCGTCGTCACGAATCAAGTGTTCCCAAAATCGGCGTTGCCAGATGCCGCGTTCGCCACGCGCCTTGCGGACTGCTGAACGCCGCTCGCGCCGCGGTAGTGATTTTGCAAACCGTGTTTTTATCAGCCGCCATCGCGTCGAAAAGTCGGCGTCATCGGGCGGCAAGGTCCAGATTGCGTGCAGATGATCCGGAAGCACGACAATGGCGGCAATGTCGAATGGGTATTTCTTTTGCGTTTCCGCGAACGCCTGCCGCAGCGCATCGATGTGATCGACGAGCAACGTCTGTCGCCGATCCAGCAGATTGTGGGTGAAAAACCAGCAGCCGTTGGCGACAAATGCGCGGCGATAATCAGGCATGCGTCAGAATAACATTATTCCTTGGGGCGGATTAGCCGAAGGCGTAATCCGTCGTCTTTTGTCACCGGAAACGGCGGATTACGCTCCGCTAATCCGCCCTACGGGCCCTGTCCCTCCTTCAAAATCGCCTCATAGGCATCGAGCCAAAACCGCACCGCCTTTGCGTCATGATTTTGTTCAGCGAGGAAAGCTTGGAACAACGCCTGCGATCCTGCCACCGTGCCGAAGTCCGCCAACAGGACCGCGCCGACGTTCTGCGGGTCGAATGAGGCCAAAGGGTGCGCGGTCATAGGACGATCGGCGTTCCCGAAGGTTGCGAGTTCCTCAGCACGCGATCATACGTTATAGCGTATAGATACGCAAATAGACGATTTGAAACGCGCGATCCGGCTCGTGATGGCTATCGTCTACGGGCGGTGGGGGGCGCGAAAAGTTCACCGACCGACACGCCGAGCGCGCCGGCGATGGATTCCAGCGTGGTCAAGGTCGGATTGGCTTTGCCGAGCTCGATGTCGGACATCAAGCCTTGCCGAAGATCCCCGGCCTCGGCGGCAAGCCGTTCCTGGGACCAATCGCGGTCTTTGCGCAGCTTGCGCACGTTGTGTGCGAGCGCCTTCCGGTCCGATCGCGCGGTGCCCCTTGCCATCGATGATGATGAATCATCGGGCGCGCGCTTTATCTATGCGTTTTAACGTATAGGAGAGCATTGTATAAATTATAGAAATACTCTTGCGTGCGGGCATATACTTTGAAACCGAAAGTAACGGGGGCTGGCACCGCAACATTACCCAGTAGCGGCACGCGATACGACTATCCGAGAATTGCGAGCGATCGCGTTAGCATCTGACGGCTGTACGGCCGTTTGCGCAGTGAGGTGGAGTCGGGACATGCGCGCTGCGTTCCTTCTCCCCGGAGGGGAGAAGGACAGGTTGAGGGGGTTCGGACGATGAAGTTTGATTCTGAAGCTTCCGAACCCCCTCACCCCGCCCTCTCCCCTGCGGGGAGAGGGAGACCACGGCCGTTGTCCGTGTCACTTTTGTGTTGACATGTGTCCTTATTACGGTTACTGTACAATCCTCGCTCCGTTGAAGGACGTGGCGCGGAGGCACATCGCGTCATGGGAGCGAGGGCGGTGCCCGCGGGCGGGTTTGCAGCCTGCTCCCGGGCGGCTTGGGCATCATGTCTCCCGGCATTACGACCGGGGTGGGAGGTGCTTCCCTGGACTGGGACAGGCGAAGGCGGGTAACGCCCGTTCAGACCGCGTCCCAGGAAGCCTGGCCTGAA
>Ga0210405_10001398_pt1 | contig 27631 bp, 26 predicted proteins | sample IncBWH11MmetaG_FD_155492 | JGI IMG/M metagenome (GOLD analysis project Ga0210405, IMG submission 155492) | Forest soil microbial communities from Barre Woods Harvard Forest LTER site, Petersham, Massachusetts, United States - Inc-BW-H-11-M | ecosystem: Environmental > Terrestrial > Soil >...
CGTGGCGTTCCTTCTCGATGATCTTGGCGACGATCTCCGGCGTGATCGGCTCGATATAGGTGGCATCGGCCAGTTCCGGATCGGTCATGATCGTCGCCGGATTGGAATTGACCAGCACGATGCGGTAGCCCTCTTCCTTCAGGGTCTTCACCGCTTGGGTGCCTGAATAATCGAATTCGCAGGCCTGCCCGATCACGATGGGACCGGCGCCGATGATCAGGATGGTGGAGATGTCGGTTCTGTGGGGCATCAAGTCTCGCGAGAACAGGAAAATGGGCACAAAAAAAGGGCGCGCATACTGCGCGTCCCCTTAAAGCCGGCGCTTGGGATCAACCTCGCGCGCGGGTGGTCTTTAGACCAGATTCCGCAACCGCGAAAGGCCTTGAGAGGCCCCATCAACCGGCATTTTCCCGCCTTCGCTCTTTGAGCTACGGCGTGGCAGGCCTGCTCTTTGAGCTACGGACACGGCAGGCCTTTGGGCGGGGCTGGCCTGCCGAGCCGAAGCTTGCGCAGCAAGCGAAGGCTGGAGGCCCGGCCTGGATTTGAACCAGGATAAAGAGCGATGCACTGCTCTCGCGTCGACGCTTTCCGCCACCGGGCCGCTGCCATCATGCGCGATCGCCCCGCCAGGGGCCACTTCTTGCCGCGGTTAACCCTAACCAGCCGGCACGGCGCGATCAGGTTTTGCGTCCGATCGGCCCAAAATATCAGGACGAAAGCGCCGGCCGCGCGACGAACGTCATCCGCCACGGATTGTGTCCGATGTTGAAATGCGCGCGCGAAGCGGTAAATCCGTGGGCGGCGAGTTTGGCGATCATGTCGGTTTCGCTGTAGCGCTGCAGGCCGACGCGCGAGCGCAATTGCCGGTAGTCGGACAATGCGGTCGAGATCAGCCCGATCAGCGCATCCCTCAGAAAGCCGTGGCGGGCTGCGAAGCGCAACAGCGCCGCCACGTCGCGGATCATGCCGACTTCGGGGCGCAGAACGTCGCCGAGGAGGAGGCGGCCTGCTGGCTTCAATAGCCGTCGGATGGTCGCCAAAGCGGTATCCAGTTCAGCCGGTGTCATGTATTGGGCGACCGAATTCATCACCGCCAGATCGATTGATTTCTCCGCCATTTTCGGCAGATCGTCGAGCGAACGCACCCTGATCCTGGTGTTCGGGGCAAAGCGCGCGATCAGCCGGCCGCGCACGCCAGGCGCAGGCTCCGCCAGGTACAGCTTGCCGCAGGCGTCCGCCACCTTGGCGGCCGACAGCGCTTCGCCGCAGGCATAGTCCAGTACCACCGCGTCGGGCGAGGCAATGTAGCCAATGATATCCCGGGCGATCAGCTGGAAATGCAGGTCGCGATGCAGCCTGCTCGCATAGATCGTATGCGTGGAATCGTAATAATCGATCCAGTCGTCCATGGCGTCACGGGTCCGGTACAACACAGGTTCCGGTCAACGGAACCGGGGCGCACACGATGCGTTAGATGGTCCGGCGACCGATGTCCATTGCCGCCAAGTCTGGTTCTTAAAGTGTCCAGTTCCTAACAGGAAGGTGCATCGTGAGCAAAACCAAGCCCGATACCAGGTCCGACAAAGTCTCCCCCGATCTCGATACCCCGAGCGATCTGCCGCAGGCGGCATCCGACAAGATATCGGCTGCGCTCAACACGCTGTTGGCTGACGCCTTCGCGCTCTATCTGAAGACCAAGAATTTCCATTGGCATGTCAGCGGCCGGCATTTCCGCGACTATCACCTGATGCTCGACGAGCAGTCGGATGCGATCTTCGCGACCACCGACCAGCTGGCGGAGCGGGTCCGCAAGCTCGGCGGCGTCACGCTGCGCTCGATCGGGCAAATCTCGAAATTGCAGACCATCCAGGACAACAATGAGGACTATGTGCCGCCGCGCGAGATGCTGCGCGAGTTGATGGAAGACAACAAGCACATGGCGGCGGCGATGCGAAAGGCCCACAAGCTCTGCGACGATCACGAGGATTCCGGCACCGCGGGCCTGCTCGAGACATTTATCGATGAGACCGAGCGGCGCACCTGGTTCCTGTTCGAGGCCAGCCGTCAGGAAGGCCGCAACGCGGCGTAGGACTGGCTGACAGTCACTGTGAAATTTCGTACGGTGGGCTAAGGCGCACCTCGCGCCGTGCCCACCAAGTGTTGCCGAACACGAAGATGGTGGGCACGCTTACGCTTTGCCGATCCTAAGCTCTGTCGTTCCCGTCGTCATTGCCTGCGACAAACGCGAAGCGTTTGCGCAAGGGAGCGCAAGCGACGAAGCAAGCAATCCATTCTTGCCGTGCGGCCGCATGGATTGCTTCGCTAGCGCTCGCAATGACGGGCTCCGAGCCGCGTTTGCGCGGCCGCGATGTGGGTCGGTCAATGCCGGCAAAGGTTCGGATCGACGGCCTCAACGGCTAGTTCGGCCGATCCCACAATCTCACCAGCGGTCCGTCTTCACCCATCACCGGATCGGTCTTCGGCAGCTTGACTTGCGGTATGGTCTTCAGGGCTTTCCGGTAATTCTCGGGCGTCGGCCGCGTGACGTGCATTTTCGCACCCGGCGGATAGGCGCCGACCACGGAGAAATCCTTGCTCGCCGAAAGACGTTGATGCCCGGTGCCGGCAGGCAGGATCGCGACATCGCCGGCGGCAACTTCGAATTCCCTACCCCGGTCGCCGCCAAACCTGACCCGAGCACGGCCGCGGGCGATGCCGAGCGCCTCATGAACCGTGGCGTGATAATGCAGATAGTCGAAGATGCCGTTGCGCCACATGTCGCCCCAGCCGTTGGCGCCGAATAGCCCCTCGATGGTTTTCTCGGGGTGATCGTTATCGACATCGATCGCGCTCTTGTAGATCACGAACGGCAGCGGGTTGTTGGGGACGAGCCCGTCATCCTCAAAGCCAAAGGTGAGAGGTTCGACGTCTTCGCTGACGACTGACATGGCAATGCTCCGGAATCATAAGTTGGGCAGAGGCGCGTTAGCGCCGTGCCCACCATAGGGCGACGGATAAAAGAGAGGTGGGCACGCTTTCGCTTTGCCCACCTTACAAACCGCTGTTAGCGCTTCACGTTCCCTTCGCTGCGTCAGTGGGAATCTCGAAAACCAGGCAGGTCGTGGTGGCATGCGCCAGCAGGCGGCCGTTGGCATCGGTGATGCGCGCCTCGGCGGTGGCGGTGCGGCGGCCGACGTTCAGCGTGCGGCCTTCGGATCGCACCACGCCGGTATCCTTGGTCATGCCGCGGATGAAGCTGATCTTGAATTCAAGCGTGGTGTATCCCGTCCCCGCCAGCAGCATCGTGTGCACGGCGAGTCCCATCGCGGAATCGAGCAGCGTCGCGGCGTAACCGCCATGCACCGAGCCGATCGGGTTGTAATGGCGGAATCCGGGGGTGCTGTGGAGCACGACGACACCTGGCTCGGCCGTGCAATCGAAGGGCTCGACGGTCTGCATGATCGGCGGCGCCGGCAGTTTGCCATCGAAGGTGGCGCGGACGAAATCGATCCCGGTCATCGATGCCATGATTTCGGTGGGCGTCACGCCGTATTCGACTTTGGGGGTGGTTCTGTCGTCCATGGGGCGTCCTGGCAGATTGTGATGATGATCATGATGATGATTATCATATTATAGGGTAAGCTGTCCCACCAGCCACAGCTCGTCATGCCGGGACTTGATCCGGGCATCCATCGCTTTTCAAGGAAGATGGATTGCCGGGTCAAGCCCGGCAATGACGAAATTAGATGAGCCTGCCAGATCCCCCGTCATTGCGAGCGCAAGCGAAGCAATCCATTGCCGCAAAGAGGATGGATCGCTTCGTCGCATGCGTTCCCTTGCGCAAACGCTTCGCGTTTTTCGCAGGCAATGATGGCTGGGCTACCCGCGCTTCTTCGCGCGCATCAGATCCGCAAACCGCTGGAACAGGTAATGCGAGTCGCGCGGGCCGGGCGAGGCTTCGGGGTGATACTGCACCGAGAATACCGGCTTGCCCTCGAGCTGGATGCCGCAATTGGAGCCGTCGAACAGCGAGATATGGGTCTGGGTCGCGCCCTTGGGCAGCGTCGTCTCGTCCACCGCAAAACCGTGGTTCATCGAGGTGATTTCCACCTTGCCGGTGGTCTCGTCCTTGACCGGATGATTGGCGCCGTGATGGCCCTGATGCATCTTTTTGGTTTTGGCGCCGACCGCAAGCCCCAGCATCTGATGGCCCAGACAGATTCCAAAAGTCGGCGTGCCCGAATTGATCACCTCTCTGATCACCGGCACCGCGTATTTGCCGGTCTCGGCGGGATCGCCGGGCCCGTTCGACAAGAACACGCCGTCGGGCTTCATCGCCAGGATGTCTTCCGCCGAGGTGGTCGCGGGTACCACCGTGATCTTGCAGCCGACGCCGGCGAGCAGGCGCAGGATGTTGCGCTTGATGCCGTAGTCAACGGCAACCACGTTGAACTCGGGTTCGGTCTGACGGCCGAAGCCCTTCTCCCATGCCCACGGCGTTTCGTCCCAGGTGAAGCGCTGCCCTGAAGTCACCATCGGCACCAGGTCCATGCCCTCGAGGCCCGGCCATTCGCGCGCCTCTTCCTTCAACCCGTGCAGATCGAACGCGCCATCTTCGGCGTGGGCGATCACGGCATTGGGCATGCCTTTCTCACGGATCAGCGCGGTCAGCGCGCGGGTGTCGATGCCGGAAAGGCCGATGATGCCGCGCGCCTTCAGCCACTGGTCGAGATGGCGCGTGGCGCGGTAGTTCGACGGATCGGTGATGGCCGAACGCAGGATCACGCCGCGCGCCCCCGGCGTCGCCGCCATGTTCACCGTCTCGATATCTTCGTCGTTGGTGCCGACGTTGCCGACATGCGGAAAGGTGAAGGTGATGAGCTGCCCGGCATAGGAGGGATCGGTGAGAATCTCCTCATAACCGGTCATCGCGGTGTTGAAGCAGACCTCGCCGACCGCATGGCCCACCGCGCCGAGGCCAAAGCCTTCCAGCACGGTGCCATCGGCAAGCACGAGGAGCGCGGTCGGCTTGTGGTCCGGCCAGGCTGAGGCGTTTTCGGTTTGTGTCATGAACGCACTACATAGTCTTCACGTCCGCAGGCGTCAAAGCCGGAAGTCGCCGATACACATGCAGTTTGCGCATATTTGACAGGCGACGCCCCGCTCTTAATCTGTCGTCGGTCGAATTTCCCGAGATTCCCGGATTCCGGAGCCTGCGAATGGACAATACGATGCCGATTTTGCTCGTTCCGGGCCTGGTTTCGTCACCCCGAATATTCGCCCCCGTGGTGCCGGCGTTGTGGCGGCTGGGCCCGGTCACGGTGGCCAACCACCTTCGCGACGACAATATGGGCGCGATCGCGCGGCGGATCCTCGCCGAGGCGCCGCCGCGTTTCGCGCTGGCCGGGCATTCCATGGGCGGCTACATTGCCTTTGAAATCATGCGGCAGGCGCCGGACCGGGTGGCAAAGCTGGCGCTGATCAATACCCAGGCACGCCCCGACACGCCGGAGGCGACCAACCGCCGCCGCGGCCAGATCGCGCGGGCGCGAGCGGGCGAACTTCGCGCCATTCTCGACGACGAGTTGTTTCCGGGCTTCGTGCATCCGTCGCGGCGCGAGCGCGCCGATCTGCGTCAACTGGTCCACGACATGGGAGACGACATCGGCGCTGATGCCTTTGTCCGCCAGCAGACCGCGATCATGGGCCGGCCGGATTCACGCCCGACGCTGGCGTGGATCAAATGCCCGACCATGGTGCTATCGGGCGATCAGGACAACACCATCCCGAATTCGCTTTCGAAGGAGATGGCGGACGGCATTCACGGCGCGAAGCTTGTGATCCTTTCGCATTGCGGCCACCTTCCGCAGGTCGAGCAGCCACAGGCGACCGCGGACGCCCTGGTGGAATGGATGCGGATTTAGTGCCGCGGCGCGGCACCAGAGTTGTCTGATCCATGCGAAGCGCCTAGATCAGGAACTCCGGGGCATGACGGCCGGCGAGAGGACAAAAAACGATGCTGCGCGACGACATCAACAACGCGGTCAAGGACGCGATGCGGGCCAAGGACGAGCGCAAGCTCTCCACGCTGCGGATGGTCAACTCGACCATCAAGAATGCCGATATCGAAGCACGCGGGCAGGGCAAGCCGCCGCTCAGCGACGGCGATCTCCTGAGCGTGTTCCAGAAAATGATAAAGCAGCGCCAGGAGTCGGTCGAATTGTACGACAAGGGCGGCCGCGCCGAATTGGCCGCGCAGGAGCGCGAGGAAATCGCGATCATCTCGGCCTACCTGCCCAAACAGATGTCCGAAGCCGACGTGAAGGCCGCGATCACGTCCGCCATCGCCGAGACGGGCGCGGCGGGCATGAAGGACATGGGCAAGGTGATCGGAGTCTTGAAGGCGAAATACGCCGGCCAGATGGATTTCGGCAAGGCCAGCGGTATGGTGAAGGCGGCGCTGACAGGGTAATTTCAGACCAGCGGAGGAAGATATGGCAGATCAACAAGCCGCACCTGCCGGTCCCGATCTGTCCCAGGGAGTTGCGCTCTCCGAATTCTCCGGCGCGACGCTGCTTGGACATGTCGGCGACGAAGACGTGCTGCTGGTGCGTTCGGGATCCGAGATTTTCGCCATCGACGCCCACTGCAGCCACTATCACGGTCCGCTCGCCGAAGGCCTCGTCGACGGCGAGAACGTCCATTGTCCCTGGCACCACGCCTGTTTCGACTTGCGAACCGGGGAAGCGGCCCGCGCGCCGGCCTTCAATTCACTTGCGGTCTGGAAGGTCGAGCGCGAAGGCGACCGCATTTTCGTTCGGCAAAAGCGCGAGCAGCCCAAACCCCGCGTCAAGGGCGCCGTGGACGCGCCCGGCCGGATCGTGATTGTCGGCGGAGGTGCTGCAGGCTTTGCCGCCGCCGAGATGCTGCGACGGCAAGATTATCGCGGCAGCATCGTGATGCTGAGCAATGAGGCGGCGGCGCCGGTGGATCGGCCAAACCTGTCAAAGGACTATCTTGCAGGCAGCGCGCCCGAGGACTGGCTGCCGTTGCGCCCCGACAGTTTTTATTCCGACGCGGGTATCGATTTGCGGCTCGGGACCGAGGTGTCGTCGATCGACACCAATGTGAGAGCCGTGGTTCTCGCCGGTGGCGAAGCCATTCGCTACGACCGTCTGCTGCTGGCTACCGGGGCGGAGCCGGTGCGCCTGCCGATCCCGGGCGCCGACCAGCCCCATGTCCATGTGCTGCGCTCGCTGGACAATTGCCGCGCCATTATTGCGTCGGCGAACGGCGCGCGCCGCGCGGTCGTGATTGGGGCAAGCTTTATCGGGCTTGAGGTCGCGGCAGCGCTGCGTGCAAGGGATATCGAGGTTCACGTCGTCGGGCTGGAGCAGCGGCCGATGGAACGTGTGCTCGGACCGGAAATGGGAGATTTCGTTCGCGCGCTGCACGAGGAGCACGGCGTCATCTTTCATCTCGGCGATACCGTGACGTCGATCGACGGCAAACGCGCCACGCTCAAGAGTGGCGGCGCGCTCGACGCCGATTTTGTGATCGTCGGTGTCGGCGTGCGGCCGCGCCTGGCTTTGGCGGAAAAGGCCTCCCTTGCGATCGATCGCGGCGTCAGGGTGGATGCCTTTCTCGAAACCAGTCACCCCGGCATCTACGCGGCGGGCGATATTGCGCGCTGGCCCGATCCGCACTCCGGCGAAGCCATTCGTGTCGAACACTGGGTGGTTGCGGAACGCCAGGGCCAGACCGCCGCGCGCAATATGCTGGGACAGCGCGAGGTCTTCGAGGCCGTGCCGTTCTTCTGGAGCCAGCATTACGACGTGCCGATCAATTATGTGGGTCACGCCGAGAAATGGGACGAAATCTCCGTCGACGGCAATATCGCCGCGAAGGATTGCGTGCTGCGATACAAGAGCGGCGGACGTGTGCTCGCGGTTGCTTCGGTCTATCGTGATGTCGAAAGCCTTGAGGCGGAACTTGCGATGGAGCGGGCGACGCACTGACCGCTTTCGCTGCCTGGAAGGTATTTGTGCGGCAATGGCAATGGTCTAGTCTCTTCTCATGCTTACCGAAACCACCGATTACGAAAAACTCACCCGCGATTTCCGCTGGGACATTCCGGCGCGGTTCAACATCGCGACCGCCTGCTGTGACCGGCATGCCGATGGCAGCAATCGGCTGGCGCTGATCTATGTCGATGAGGACGGCGGCGCGCGGCGCACCTCGTTCGACGAGGTCGCCGATATGTCGCGCCGTTTCGCCAATGTGCTGAAGGCCGATGGCCTTGCGCGCGGCGATCGGGTTGCGGTGTTCCTGTCGCAGTCGCTGGAACTGCCGATCGCGCATCTGGCGGCGTTCCGTTCCGGCATGGTGTCGATCCCGCTGTTTACGCTGTTCGGCGAGGACGCGCTGGCATTTCGCCTGTCCAATTCGGGTGCGAAAGCTGTCATCGCCGATACGGCCGGTTGGCAGAAGCTTGCGAAAATCCGTGACCGGCTTCCCGACCTTCGCAACGTCTATCTGATCGGCGATGAGGCTCCCGCTGGCACAAAGCCGTTCTGGCCGACGCTTGCGGCAGCGTCAGCGGAATTTCCAACCATCGATACTTCAGCCGACGATCCCGCCATGATCATCTACACGTCGGGCACCACGGGCAATCCGAAGGGCGCGCTGCATGCCCACCGCGTGCTGCTCGGCCATCTCCCCAATATCGAGATGGTGCATGATTTCTTCCCCAGACCTGGCGACGTGATGTGGACGCCGGCCGACTGGGCCTGGATTGGCGGATTGTTCGATGCGCTGTTCGCGGCCTGGTATCATGGCGTGCCGGTGGTGGGACATCGCGCCAAAAAGTTCGATCCGCACGCCGCCATGCAGCTGATGGCGGATCACGCCGTGCGCAACGTGTTCCTGCCGCCGACCGCGCTGAAGCTGATGCGGCAGGCCGAGGTCAAGCATCCGGGCGTGAAGCTGCGCAGCATCTTCACCGGCGGGGAATCGCTCGGCATCGAACTGCTGGACTGGGTGCGCGCGGCCTTCGGCATCGAAGCCCATGAGGTGTTCGGCCAGACCGAATGTAACCTCGCGGTCGGCAACAACGCCAGACTGTTTCCGATCAGGCCGGGCTCGATGGGCAAGGCGACGCCGGGCTTCGACGTGCGTATCATCGACGAGAGGGGCAGGGAATTGCCGCGCGGCGAACGCGGCATCATCGGCGTGCGCCAGCCGAACCCCATCACCATGATCGAATACTGGAAGAATCCGGAAGCCACCGCAAAGAAATACGCCGGTGAATTCCTGCTCACCGGCGATCTCGGCCGGCAGGATGAAGACGGCTACTTCTGGTACGTCAGCCGCGAGGACGACGTCATCACCAGCGCCGGCTATCGCATCGGGCCTTCCGAGATCGAGGATACCTTGCTGAAACACCCGGCGGTGGCGATGTCGGCGGTGGTCGGAATTCCCGATCCCGTCCGCACCGAATCGATCAAGGCGTGGATCGTGCTGCGTCCGGGTTTTGCGCCGGATGCCGCGCTGGCGCGCGAGATCCAGGAATTTGTGAAAGTGCAGTTGGCGGCGCATGAGTATCCGCGTTTCGTGCAGTTCACCGAATCGCTGCCGATGACCGCCACTGGAAAAGTGCTGCGGCGCGAGCTGAGGGCGCGGGGGTAGCCGATGTCGTCCCTGCGAAAGCAGGGACCCATAGCCACCGGCAGCAGTTGCTGCACGAGCCGCGGGTTATCTTTCTTTCCGCCAACAACCGCCGCGGAGTATGGGTCCCTGCTTTCGCAGGGACGACCAGGAAATTACGGCGTCTTGATCCCCATCTTCTTCAACGCCGCCAGCATCCTCTGTGGCGGCGCCATTTTGATGACAAGCGCCTCGCCGGTTTCCAGCAGGCTCTTGAGGCTCGACAGGATCGCGGGCCAACCGGTGCGGCCGCCGGAGAGGATGTCGTCGTCGAGCGGCCGGTCATGGGATTCGGTCATGGTGAGCCGGACGGCGTCGCCGGCCGGCTCGATCTCGTAGGTCACCAGCGTCGGACCGAGCTTGTCGATCAGTTCCGGCCAGTTGACATTGAAGGTGACCGTGAGTTTCCTCAGTGGATCGCACTCGATCACCTCGCCGCTGATGTGCAGCGCGCCATCCGGCGTGCGCACGATGTACGCGCCGCCGACCCTGAGATCGACCTCGACCGCGTTGCCGAAAAAATATTTGCGGCTGAATTCGGCCGACGTCAGCGCCTCCCACACTCTCTCCGGCGTGGATGCGATGTAGATAGTGTAGACGGTGGCCGGCTTGAATTTGTCGATGTTCATCACATTCTCAGCTATCGAGTTTCAGCGCGGCGTATGGGATATCGAGCGGCTGTCCGGTTTCAAGTATGCTCTTGAGGCTGGACAGGATGGCGGGCCACCCCTTGGAGATACCTTCCAGAAACCTGCTGCCCTCGGCGAAGCCCTCATGCGTCAGCGTCAGCTTGACGAGCTTGCCATATGGCTCGAGTACGAACGTCGCCAGCGCCGGGAATTCGTTTCGATACCTGTCCGATTGATTGACGAACGTATAGGCCAGCCGCCGCGGCGGGTCGCATTCGACGACCTTGCCGGCGTCGGAGACGGTGCCATCGCTTCGCACCATCTCGAACGATGAGCCTACCTTCCAGTCCGACCTGAGCCGGGCGCCGAACCAGTAACGTTCGGTGAAATTTCCGTCGGTCAAGGCATGCCAGAGCGTTTCCGGCGTGGTCTCGATATAGGTGACGTAGATGAATTCGGGCTTAGGCATGGGCCGCTTCCTTCCGGGTTGCCGGGGACGGATCGATATCGAGCGGGTGACCGGCCTCCAGCAAGCTCTTCAGGCTTGCGAGCACCATCGGCCAGCCGCCGGAAATGTCGCGGAAGGTCTTGCCGCCCTCGTCGAGGTTGTCGTGCGTGACCGTCAATTTCACGACCTTGCCACGCGGTTCGATGTCGAAGGTCACCCGCGAGGTGCGCTCGCGTTTCGAATCCTCCGAGCAGCCGTCCCAGCTGTAGGCAAGCTTCGTCGGTGGATCCGAGATCAGCACCTTGCCCTGGTGGGGTGGCTTGCTCTGGTGGGTGAACCGATAGGGCGATCCGACCTTCCAGTCCGAGGCGACTCGGTGGCCGAACCAGTAACGCTCGGTGAAATCGCCGTCGGTCAGTGCATGCCAGAGTTTCTCGGCCGAGGTTTCGATGTAGGTGGTGTAGACGAATTCCGGTTTACTCATCGCGCTTCTCCAGTTGACGTTTCAATTCGCCGAGCGCGGCGAGCTTGCCGCGCTCGAATTTCCTGATCCACCGCTCGCCGATCTGATGGATCGGCACCGGGTTGAGGTAGTGCAGCTTCTCGCGGCCGTGCTTGAAGGTGGTGACAAGATTGGCGGCCTCGAGAATCGCAAGGTGCTTGGTCACGGCCTGCCGCGTCATGGCGAGGCCGTCGCAGAGTTCGTTCAGCGTCTGTCCATTTCTGGCGTGAAGCCTGTCGAGCAACGAGCGTCTCGATGCATCGGCCAGCGCCTTGAACACATCATCCATGGTTTGGATAATAGGCAACCAAATGGTTGCATGTCAAGGGGGTGTTTTTACGACCGCGATTCCCTGTGCTAGCCTTTCTCGGATTCAGCCAACAAAGATTGGCTTTTGACAGCCTGGGTGGAAAAAAACATGAACCGTTACGTCAAATCGGCAACCTGTCTCTCGGCATTTTTCATCGTCTGCGGCAGCGCCGGCGCCCAAAACCGGGTAATTCAGAGCCAGGTGATCGGGGCTCCGCCCGAAGCCTCCAACATGAAACTGGTCGGCTACAACGACCTGCAGGCCCGCAGCGCCTATCAGCCGACCATTCATCATCAGGGCGACCGCTGGATCGCCTATGTCGGTCATCACGGCGGCACCGACGAGATCCCCAATCCGGTCAATCCAATGACCGGCAACGCCGAGCCGAACGGCACCTCGATCATCGACGTCACCGATCCTGCGCAGCCGAAATATCTGCGGCACATTCCCGGGCAGGAGGGAAAGTATGAGGGCGGCGGCGCGCAGATGGTGCGCGTCTGCGACGGCAAATCATTGCCCAGGGGCGATCGCAACGCGGTCTACATGCTGCGCACCTTCGGCGGCGCGGCGCATGAAATCTGGAATGTCGCCGACCCCGCCAATCCGGTCCTGATCACGCGAATCGGCGGCTTGAAGGACACCCACAAGAGCTGGTGGGAATGCGAGACCGGGATCGCCTTCCTGGTGTCGGGCGCGCCCGACTGGCGCACGCGCCGCATGACGCAAATTTACGATCTCAGCGATCCCGCGCATCCCGTGAAGATCAGGGATTTTGGCCTCCCCGGCCAGGAGCCCGGTGCAACCGGCGCGGTGCCGACCGAATTGCACGGCCCGATCTCGGCAGGTCCTGAAGGCAACCGGGTCTATTTCGGCTACGGCACCGACAAGGGCGGCTTCCTGCAGATCGTCGATCGCGACAAGCTGCTCAACGGGCCGAAGGAACCGACGCCGGACAACCTTCGCTATCCGGAAATCTCGCGGCTGGCGATGTCGGCGTTCAACGGCGCCCACACCACATTTCCGATGCTGAAGATGCCGATCGCCGAATTCGCCAGGGACAAGGAGAGTAACCGCGACATCGTCATGATCGTCGACGAGGAGATCGTCAACGAGTGCAACGAGCCGCGGCAGATGGTGTGGTTCGCCGACGTCACGGTCGAAAATCGCCCGATGATGATTTCGAGCTACACCGCGAAGGAATCAAGCGGCGCATTCTGCGAGCGAGGAGGGCGGTTCGGCGCGCACTCCTCCAACGAAAGCATGGCGCCGGTCTACTACAAGAAGATGGCGTTCATTTCCTACTTCAATGCCGGCGTGCGCGCGGTCGACATCCGCGATCCCTACCATCCGACCGAGGTCGGCTATTTCATTCCCGCGATCACGGCCGCGACCGACAAGCGCTGCGTCAAGATCGACGGCAAGGACCGCTGCAAGGTCGCGATCCAGACCAACAATGTCGAGACCGACGAGCGCGGCTACATCTACATTGTCGATCGCGCCAACACCGGTCTTCATATCCTGGAATTGACGGGCCCTGCGCGCGCCGTGGCCGGCCTGCCATGATGGGTTAAGATGAGCATGCGTGGATTGCTGATATCAGCGTTTGCCCTGGCGGTTTGCGCCGCCTCCAGCGTCGCCGGTTATCAGCATGTCCGCGTCGAGCCGGGCGGCTGGCACGAGATCGGCTGGCCGTTTCCGCGCGACGGATGGCCCGCCGGCCGCGCCTTTCGTTGCGAAACCGAGGCGTGCGGCGGCGAGGTCGAAGTCTATCTGCGGCCGAAGATCGGTTTCTGCAATTGCGACACCGGCGTTGCGGATGACGATGAAGTCGATCGCGTCGCCGATCTCGATCTGATGAGCGAGCGCTTTGTGCCGCTTGAGGCGGGAAAGGTGACCCGGGTCGCCGACATGCCGGGACGATTGCGCGCCTATGACCTGCATCTGGCCGACGGCGCGCGACATACCGCGATCGGCATCGCGGTATCGCGCCGCTGCGATCTCATGATCGCGGTAGCGAAGGGCGCAGGCGCAGCGCCAGAGGTCGAGCGCGTGGCGCTGGATTTCCTCGAATCGGCGGCGGTGAAGAAATGGATGACGGCCGCGCTGGATGGCGGTTGAGGCCGCTTCGCGCTATTGCCCGTGGCTGACCAGCACGTAGCGGCAAGCGGCAGAAAGCTTTGGACGATTTTCCTTGAGGCAGGCCAGGATCGTCAGATCGCCCTGATCCATCAGCTTGCGGCAGAAGCGCTGCACGTCGCGGGTGCAGGCGATCTCGTCCTGTTGCGTGCCGCTATGGGCCAGAGCGCCGGTCGAAGCCGGAACAGACAACAAGACGAGTGCCAGGAAGAATTTGCGCATTGTGTTTACTCCTTCAGACCTAAGCCCCTCCATTGACCGCGGAGGGCAGGACGTCGTTCATTCCATCACCATCGCATGGTCGTTTTGACCAGACGCCGGCGCGCTTCGCAGCAGCAGGACGAGGGGAACGGCGGCCAGCGCAAGAATCATCATCAACTTGAAATCGTCGATGTAGCTGATGATTGAAGCCTGCGTTTGTATGACCTGATCGAGCGCCGCGCGTCCGCTCGCGGTCCAGGGACTCAAGGCGTGCCGCACGATGCTGTTGTCGAATGTGTGATTGAATGCCGTGACATGGCTCGCTATGTCCGCGTGATTCACCTGATTGTTTCTTATCAGCAGATAGGAGACGATTGATATTCCCACGCTGGATCCGACGTTGCGGGAGAGGTTGAACAGACCGGTGCCGTCTGCCCGCTGCTCAGGCGCAAGTGTGGCGAAGGTGACGGTGTTGAGCGGGACAAACAGGAATCCAAGCCCGGCTCCCTGGATGAAACCGGTCACCGCAATCGTCCACTGCGAGACGTTCGGATTCCATCCGGTCATGTTGTACATGGCCCAGGCTGTCAGCAGCAGGCCGACCAAGATCAGCAGCCTGGTATCGATGCGTCCGACGAGGCGCCCGACCAGGAACATGCAAGCCATCGTGCCCAGGCCGCGCGGGCCCATGACGATCCCCGCGGTCACCACCGGATAACCCATCAGCGTCTGCAAATAGGGTGTCAACAACGCCAGCGACGCCAGATAGGTTATCCCGACGATGAAGATGAACAGCACCCCGACCGAGAAATTTCGATCAAGGAACAGCTTGGGATTTACGAAGGAATTTGTCGCGGTAAAGGTGTGGACGAGGAAGATGTAAAGTGCCGATACGCAGACGACGGCCTCAACCAGAATTTCAACGGAAGAAAACCAGTCAAGTTGCGCCCCCCGGTCCAGAAAGACCTGCATTGCGGCAATAGCGATGCTCAAGCTGCCAAATCCGAGCCAGTCAAGCTTCGCTGCCGCGCTGGTCCTGGTCTCCCTCAGAAAGAACGATATGCCGACGAATGCCAGCGCTCCCAGGGGCACGTTGATATAGAACACCCATCGCCAGCTGTAGTGGTCGGTCAGCCAGCCGCCGATCACCGGCCCCAGCACCGGTCCCACCATGACCGACACGCCGAACAGGGCCATCGCCGACGCGCGTTCTTCCACCGTATAGATGTCGAGCAGAACAGACTGGCCGAGCGGGACGAGCGCCGCGCCGAAGAATCCTTGCAGCAATCGGAAAGCCACGATCTGGACCAGTGATTGCGCAATGCCGCACAGCACGGATGCAATCACGAAGCCGACGACGGCCGCCATCAGGACGCGCTTGCGGCCGAACCTGGTTGCAAGAAACCCCGACGGCGGGGTCATGATTGCGGCGGCCACGATATAGGAGGTCAGCACCCAGTTGATCTGATCGGCGCTCGCCGACACGCTGCCCTGCATGTAGGGAAGTGCGACATTGGCGATCGTCGTATCCAGCGCCTGCATGATAACGGCGAGGATGACACACAGCGTAATCGCGGGCCGGTTGATCGGCAGCGGAGTATTTGCGGAGGCGTCAGCCATGTTCAGCTTCCTGATCCAAAGAGATCGGATATGAAGCTGGGAAATCCGCGCGCATGTCCGGTGTCGACGTTCACCTCTACGCTCATGCCGACGCGCAGCGGTGGCTTGCCGGGGGCTTTGTCGACCCGGATGCGCATCGGAATGCGCTGGACGACCTTGACCCAGTTACCGCTGGTATTCTCGGCGGGAAGCAACGAGAAGCTCGAGGCGGATGCGGGGCTGATGCTGTCGACCGTTCCGGTCCATCGCTCGCCGGGATAGGTATCGACGTCGACGGTGACCTTCTGGTCGGGCTTGACATACGTCAACTCGGTCTCCTTCGGGCTCGCTTGAACCCAGACGTGATCGGTTGAGACGATGTTGAATGCCGTTGCTGCGGCGGCCAGGTACTGACCGGGCTGCAGCGACGACACGTTGGTCACGATGCCGTCGAAGGGCGCTCGCACGATGGTGTGCGCAAGCTGGCGCGCGGCCTCGTCGCGCGCGGCGACAACATCCTTGTATTTGGGATGGCTTTCGATCGGTCCATCAGGGTCGCCGTTCAGGTTGGCGGCGACGCCGGCGAGCTGTTGTCGCAGCGAGGCCAGCTTTTGCTGCGCGCCCTGGAGGGTATTGCGGGCGGCATCGAACGTGGCCTTTGGGGTAAAGTTGTTGGCAAGCAGTTGCTCCTGGCGCGCGAAGATGACCAGGTTGAAGTCGACATCCTTCTGTGCCTGCTCAACCTGGGCCTGCAGGTTGCGGTAACTGGCCTGCATCGCAAGAAGATCATTGCGCGTATTTCCGATTTGAGCCTCGGCGCGATTCAGCGCCAGCCGAAATTGCAGGTCGTCAAGCTTGAACAGCACCCCGCCCTTGGCGACCTTCTGATTGTCGTGAACCGAAACTTCGCGGACGATTCCGGACACGTCGGTCGATAATCCGACCATGTCCGCCTGAACATAGGCATTGTCCGTCGACATGGTTGCCCCGCCCGTGACATAGAAATATCCACCGCCGACGAGGGCGACGGGCAGCAATGCGAACATCAACGGCCGACGCAGCGATTTCTTCGATGTCACGGAATGGGCCGCGGCGGCGGCATGAGGCGGTTCAGCCGATGGCCTCTTGCGCCTGCGATCGTCTGGCTCGACCTTCGATTCCGGCTCGGCCAATTCCCCTGTGCCCTTGGCCTCCGGCAGACTTCGGGTCAGCCGATAGATCTTGTCGTCAGGGACACCAGCGCCGCGCTGTTCCCAATTTTGAATGCTCGGATTGAGTTCGTTCGGATTGGCCATGAATTGCTCTTTCTTGCCCAGCCACGTGCACCACTTGCGTCAGTCAGGTTTCGCGTCGAGGCTGGCTTGCGGCCTTGCCAGCATCTGAGCCTGGCTATGGCCGTTTCCGCGTAACCCGCATCTTAAGACTAACTTTACAAACAGCCTTTACACCTCTTAATAAAACCAAACTGTATCGTTTACATAACCCATCTTGAAGCGGCTGACAAGGAGCATCTGTGAATGACGAACGATGAAATTGACGCGGAGTTGGTGAGGGACCCGGGCAGCCCGGGTTCTGAAACAAAGCCTCCGTTGCAAGCGAAGCAGCCGCTCGCGCCCGGCGATCGTGTGCGAATGAGCGCATGGGGGCGTGCGCGTCACCCCAAATACGGCGATCGCCAGGGCCTCATCGTCGGACGGGGATCGCCGAGCAGCTGGCGGGTCAAGTTCGACGAACGAAGCTACGTCCAGGCCATCCATTGTGACTACCTGGAGAAAGTGGCGCGACCTGGTGCCGGCCTTTCCGGACCATCTGACACCGACGAGGTTTTCTGAATATGCGGCCGGCCCTCCACAGTGAAGCTGCGTCGTTGAGCAGAGTCAGGTAACTGACATGTGTCCCTTACGTCAGCTCTTGGTGCCGCCATTCGCCATTCTGACTGTAATGTTCATTGTTGCCGGCTGCAGTTCTCTTCCGCGCAAGGCGTACACGGATTCCGAGGCGGCATCCTCGACGGTACTGGATATCGGTGAACTGCGCAGATACGCCGACGAGCCGGCGTCGGCGTTTCTCAAGGATAATGTGAGTTTTCAAGCTGGTCCTCTCAGCTACCTTGCATTGTCGGGCGGCGGCGCCGACGGTGCTTTTGGCGCGGGCGTGCTGAATGGCTGGACCGCAGCGGGGACGCGTCCGCAGTTTTCTGCCGTTTCGGGGGTGAGCACGGGTGCTCTGATTGCTCCATTTGCATTTCTCGGCCCTGCCTACGATGCGACATTACGAGACGTTTATACCAGCGGTATCGCCGAAAGCCTGCTCAATACGCCAAGCATCGTGAATGCTCTTTTCGGATCTGGCCTGTTTGGAAATACGCATCTGCGCGAGCTCGTCGCCCGCTATGTCGACCACGACATGGTCGCGGCAATCGCCGCCGAACACGCCAAGGGCAGAAGACTTCTCATCGTAACGACTAATCTCGATACGCAACGAACGGTCATCTGGGATATGGGTCGCATCGCTACGATCGGCTCCGCCAAGGCGTTGGATCTATTCAGGGATGTCTTGGCCGCATCCGCGAGTATCCCGGTGGTTTTCCCGCCGATGCTGATTGATGCGGAAGCGAACGGACGGCGCTTCCAGGAGATGCACGTGGATGGAGGCGTGACCGCGCCGGTTCTGACCCTGCCGGAAGCGTTCCTGCTGCGAAACGGAGCGTTCGCCAGAGGTCTGCGCATGAACATCTATATTTTGGTCAACGACAAAGTAGAGCGAGATTTCGAGCTGGTGCCGAACAGCACAATCGGTATCGCCGCACGAGCTTCCGCTTCCATCCTGAAGACGCAAATCCGCTCGGTCCTCTATGAGACTTATGACTCCGCTCGCCGCAACAATTTCGGGTTCAACCTGACCTACATCGCCAGAGACTTTCCCTTACCCGGCTCATCCGGTTTTGAAACGGGCTATATGCGTTCTCTTTACCAGTACGGATTTGACAAGGCCAAAACCGGTGATTTCTGGGCGAAGGCGCCGCCATCGGACGATTCCTTGCTGAACCGCTTCCGCCTTCGCAGATCGGCTATCTCACAATGAGCGACGAGACTGGTGCGATAATTCAGCGGGGTCTCACGCCATTCAGGAAGAGGCCGACAGCAGCCTGTCTCCGCTGTTCCTGGATCTTTGCACGGGTTGCGATGCCGTGGAGCATCAGGCGCTCGGAAGTACTCAGCACAAGACTGAGGAACAGATCGGCCGCCATGATCGGATCCTCCACTTTGATCTGGCCGCGGGCAGCAAACTGCTGAAGCAGTGTCGCGATGGCGCGAACCCCACGCAGCCAGCCCTCTTCATGCGCGAGCTTCGCCAGTTCCGGAAACTGGGAGGCCTGCGCCGCAAGAGTTCGCCGCAGCATGATCACCTCCGGGGCCGAGGCGTGGGCGAGCACCTGCCGGCTTAGCTCGTGGAGCGTCGTCTCGATGCTTTTGGGGTTGACCTTCGCGGCCTCGGCCGCCGCCGATAGAGGAGCAAGCCAACGTTGAATCGTGGCCCGCAGGACAGCCGCGAACAGATCGCGCTTGTCATGGTAACGCGCATAAACGGTCGGCTTGCTGACGCCTGCCGTTTCCGCGACCGCATCGATCGATGTGCAGTCAAAACCTCGCTCCATGAACAGCTTTGTTGCGACGTCGAGCAAGCGTGCGTCGCGGCGCACGGCCTCCTCGCGGGTGGGACGGCCGCCGCCGCCCCGCCGGGCAGCGCGCGCCACAACAGTTGATTCCTTTGCCATCCAAAGTCCCCTTGCCAGTCCGCCGAAACCGGATTATATAAACGATACAGTATAGTTTTCAAACCCTCGGACATCAAACTCCTCGTAACATGAGTCTCGACGCGCCGAACACCCGCGCTAGATGTGCAACCGCTCCCAAAGAGAGGGATATCAAGGAGAACGGGTATCTGCGGGTTCATCCGTGCCTCAAAGGACCCTCAGCTATTCACCGTTAGCGCCGGCGAACAACCCCCGTCCCCCCGAACGGTCGCCGCGCGCGAGAGCCGCCGAGTCTGCCCCCTCGGCGGCTCTTTGGGGCGGGTCGGCATGAGGGCGTGCCGAAGCGCAGATGCGGGTGCTCATCCCGCACCTTCTCGCGCGCAGACGTGGGACGAGGGCGATCTTTCCCTTGCGAAGCGATCGTGCATAATCGAGCTGTCATCTGAACCCCACGAGTCTCCACATGTCGCTCCAGGTCTACTTCGCCTTCGTCGCCGCCTGCATTGCACTCGCGCTGCTGCCGGGACCGATCGTGACGCTGGTCATTGCCAACGGCCTGCGGCATGGCACCCGCGCGGCGCTGACCAACATCGCCGGCGTGCAGGCGGCACTCGCCATCGTGATCGGCGTGGTTGCGATCGGGCTGACCTCGCTGATGGCCACCATGGGCTACTGGTTCGACTGGGTGCGCTTTGCGGGCGCCGCCTATCTGGTCTGGCTCGGCATCAAGCTGATCCGCCTTCCCGTCGAGGGCGTCGAAGCCTGGGCGCCGCCGCCGCCGCGCGGCGGATTTTTCCTGCAGGGGTTTTTGGTGGCGCTGAGCAATCCCAAGCTGCTGGTATTTTTCGGCGCCTTCATCCCGCAGTTCGTGGACCTGAGCCAGGACCATCTCTCGCAGGTGGCGCTGCTCGGCGTCACCTTCATGGTCACCGCCGGAATAACGGATGCGACCTACGCGCTGCTCGCGGGACGGGCGCGATTGTTCTTCTCGGCACGGCGGACGCGGCTCTTGTCGCGCGTCTCCGGCGGCTTCATGATCGGCGGCGGCATCTGGCTGGCGCTGACGCGGGCGCGGTAGGCTGTGAGAGCTAACCCGGCAGCAATCCCTGCGCGCGCAATTCGATTTCGATCTCGCCGAAGATGGTCGCCAGCCGATCCGCCCATTGCCGCTCGCCGGCATCATCCGCAATCAGGTCCTGGCGGATTTCGATTCCGGTGTTCATCAGACCGCGCGCCTCGCCGTGCACGGGGATGGTGTAGTCGGTCTCGTCGCTCACCGCATACGGTTCGTTGTCGCCGACCACGAGATCGGCTTCGGCGCGCAATCGCTTGAGCAGGCGCGCCGGCAGGCGGGTGTCGCGTTGATAGAGCGTGCCGACATGCCAGGGCCGCGCGATGGAAGCATAGACCGGCGTGAAGGAATGCAGCGACACCAGCAACGTTGGCATCCCTCCGCGTGAGCGGCGGTCGATCACCTCGGCGATGCGGCGATGGTAGGGATCGAACACCTGTTGGCGCCGCGCCTCGGCGGCTTCGCGGGTGAGGCCTTCATTGCCGGCGATCACGGTCGTTTCGCTGATGCGCGGAATGGAGTTCGGCGACTGCGGCGGGCGATTGCAGTCGATGACGAGCCGCGAATAGCGCTGCGCGATCAGATGCGCGTCGAGATGCTTCGACAGCGCGCTGGCTACCCCGGCAATGCCGATGTCCCAGGCGATATGACGCCTCAGTTCGCTCTCGGGCAGGCCGAGATCGCCAAGCCCGCACGGGATGGCACGGCCGTAGTGATCGCAGACCAGCAGGAACGGCGAGGAGCCTGCGGCATTTTCCTCCATGACCGGCGGAACATCATCCTTAACGAGGAGTAATGATGTGTCGCTGGCGCCGTCCAAATCCATCTTTCCTTGCCCGTTTTGCCGAGATTATGATCCGCTCAGGTTGAATCGGATCACTATCACATCTCCTTGTTCGAGCATGATCCCCGCGCAAGTGCTACGCGTTTGTCGCGAGGAAAAACCGGTCCTCACTTTTCCGGATCATGCTCTGGCGAAGCAGCGTGCCGATGTCGAAATAAGCAGGAATCGGTATAGATTACATCGCACAAAGTCATCACGATTGCATCAACGATGCCGCTCCTGACGATCCATCACAAGACCGAATATCGCTATGCGCACCCGGTCGCGTTCGGCGAACACCGGATCATGCTGCGCCCGCGCGACGGCCACGATCTGCGCGTGGTCTCCAACCGGCTCGAGATCGTGCCGGAGCCGATGCGGCTGCGCTGGATCCATGACGTGTTCGGCAACAGCGTGGCGATTGCGACATTCGACGAGCGCGCCGAAACCCTGACCCTCACCTCGACCGCCACCGTCGAGCACAACCCGGCCGAGGAATTCGCGCTGACTCCGGACGACCCGGCCTATTTCTATCCATTCCTTTACGACGACGAGGAATTTCCCGACCTCGTCCAGTTCATCACGCCGCAATATGGCGACCCGAAAGGCGAGCTGTCGGCGTGGGCGCGCAATTTTCTCGACGCCGAAGGGCCGACGCCGACGTTCAGGATTCTCTCCGGCATGACCCACGGCATCCGCGAGGCCTTCATCTATCGCAAGCGGCACGAACAAGGCACCCAGCATCCGCTCGACACGCTGCAGACGAGGTCGGGCACCTGCCGCGACTATGCGCTGTTCATGATCGAGGCGCTGCGCCGGCTCGGCATCGCCGCGCGCTTCGTGTCGGGTTATCTGTTCATCCCCGGCGATCGCGCCCATGGTTATGTCGGCGGCGGCTCGACCCACGCCTGGGTTCAGGTCTATCTGCCGAGCGCCGGCTGGATCGAGTTCGATCCCACCAACGGCATCGTCGGCACCCGCGACCTCATCCGCGTCGCGGTGGCGCGCGACCCGCGCCAGGCCGTTCCGCTGCACGGCACATATCTCGGCTCCGCCGACGCCTTTGTCGGCATGGAGGTCTCGATCAACGTCGTCTCTACTGCTGAAACGGTGCCGGCTTGATCCGGCTTCGCATCATGTCGTCATTGCGAGGAGCCAACGGGTCGCGCGAATGCGCGCCCGATGACAGGCGCCGCGACGAAGCAATCCATCCCTTGCCGTCATTCCGGGGCGATGCGAAGCATCGAGCTACGATGTGCAATTGCACATCGGAGAATCTCGAGATTCCGGGTCTGGTGCTAACGCACCATCCCGGAATGACGGGTTCGTAACACCCATGACTTCCTCCCTCCTCTTCGTCTACGGCACGCTGATGCGCGGCTTCGATCATCCGATGGCGCGGCTGCTGTCGCGAGCTGCGGATTTTGTCGGCGAGGCGCGCTGCCGCGGCCGGCTCTATCGCGTCAGGCACTATCCCGGGCTGGTTCTGTCCGATGATGCCGGCGACGTCGTGTTCGGCGAACTGTTCCGCCTGCGCCAGCCGGCCGAGTTGCTGCGCGAATTCGACATGTATGAGGCCTGCGGCGAGGGTTTTGCCGAGCCGACCGAATATGTCCGGCAGATGCTGCCGCTGACCCTCGCCGACGGCGCTGCAAGCGAGGCGTGGACCTATATCTACAACTGGCCGGTGGCGCACCTGCCTCGCATCGCATCGGGGCGGTTTCTGGAGGGGTAGGCGCACAGGCGAACCACGACCGCGCTGCGCTCCCTCTCCTGCTCTTCGCGGGGGAGGGCTGGGGTGGGGGCTCTCACCGCGGACGCTGACGGTCCTTGAGGCGACAGCGGCAGAGTCGACCTGGTTACGATCGCCCGCACTTCTCGACAGTTCCCGTGCGGAGAGAGCCCCCACCCTAACCCTCCCCCGCAAGCGCGGGAGAGGGGACGGCTGCGGCGCGCTGCTCGCAACGACGTCCCCCTGTGAATAGCGGCAAGAAGGCCAACAATCTTCGTAATTTCTGCCGGCGACCCTATATCCCTAATCGGTTGGCACCGCCTCCGACTCACCCCAGAATCCCGCCATGCGCTTCACGCCCCAATTCCTCGATGAGCTGCGCGCCCGGCTTCCGGTCTCCGAAGTCGTGGGCCGGCGCGTGAAGTTGAAGAAGGCCGGGCGCGAGTGGAAGGGGCTGTCGCCGTTCCAGCAGGAAAAATCGCCGTCGTTCACCGTCAACGACCAGAAGGGATTTTACCACGACTTCTCTTCCGGCAAGCACGGCGACATCATCTCGTTCCTGATGGAGACTGAAGGCGTCGGCTTCACCGAAGCGGTGGAACGGCTGGCGGCAATGGCGGGCCTGCCGCTGCCGGCGGTGACGCCGGATGCCGCACGGCACGAGCAGCGCCGCAAGACGCTGCATGATGTGATGGAGCTCGCCGCGAAATTTTTTGCCGACACTTTGGCGTCACGTGTTGGCGCCAAGGCGCGCGGCTATCTCGCCGACCGCGGGATTTCGCCCGCCACCCAGGTGCAGTTCCGCATCGGCTATGCGGTCGGCGAACGTTTTGCCCTCAAGGAGCATCTAGGCTCCCAGGGGATTTCCGCAGACGACATGGTGGAAGCGGGACTGTTGATCGCGGGCGACGATATTCCCGTGCCCTACGATCGGTTTCGCGACCGCGTGATGTTTCCAATCACCGACGTGCGCGGGCGCGTGATCGCGTTCGGCGGCCGCGCACTCGAGAAGGACGTCGCGGCGAAATACCTGAACTCGCCGGAAACGCCGCTGTTTCACAAGGGCGACAATCTTTACAACCTCGCGTCCGCAAGGCTCGCCACCCATAACGGTTCACCGCTGGTGGTGGTGGAAGGTTATGTCGACGTCATCGCCATGGTCGGCGCGGGTTTTCCCGGCAGCGTCGCGCCGCTCGGCACGGCGCTCACCGAAAACCAGCTCGCGCTGCTGTGGAAGATGGCGGACGAGCCGATATTATGCTTCGACGGCGACAAGGCCGGGCAAAAGGCGGCGTGGCGCGCCGCCGATCTGGCGCTGCCGCTTCTCGCTCCCGGCAAGAGCCTGCGCTTTGCGCTGCTGCCGGAGGGACAGGACCCCGACGACCTCGCGCGCTCCGGTGGTCGCGCCGCGATCGAGGAAGTCATCGGGGCTGCGCGGGGGCTCGCCGAAGTGATCTGGTCGCGCGAAATCGAAGGCGGCACGTTTGCCACGCCCGAGCGGCGCGCAGCGCTGGAAAAGCGGATCGGCGAAATCTCCAACAGCATCCGCGACGAGGTGGTGCGGCGCTACTACCGCCAGGATCTCGCCGAGCGCCTGCAGCGGACCTTTGCGCCGGAAGCCGGCCGCGGCGGTTATGCGAGAGGCGGTTATCGCGGCGGCGCTGGCGGCAACTACGGTAGCGAATCAGGCCGGCGTTTTGCCCCTCGCGGCCCCTTCATCCCGGGTGCGGCGGGCCGGCTCGCTTTCCCGGGAGGCCGGTCGCCGGCCTCGGCCGGCAGCCAGACCATCAACCGCGCGCCCTATCAGGCGGCAAGTTCCCAGCTCGCGGCGAGCCCGATCATGCGCGGCCAGCGCAGCGCGATGTCGCGGCGCGAGGCGCTGATCCTGCAATCCCTGATTAACCACCCCTGGCTGTTGCATGACCATCTGGAAGAGGTGGCTGCGCTCGAATTGGCCCACCCCGAGGCGCACAGACTGCGCGCCGGCGTCATCGCGGCCTTCGCCAACGACCATCACCACTCGCCGGAGCCCTCGGAACAAAGCGAGAAGATGCGCTCCGACCTCGTTAGAAGCGGATTTTCGCAATCACTTCAAAGGGTTGATGGCGCGATCACGACCCAGGCGGTGTGGGGCGCGCAAGCCGGCGCGGCGCGCGAGGATGTTCTTTCCACCTGGCACCAGCTCGTCTCCTTGCATCGTCAATCGCACTCATTACTTAGGGAATTGAAGGATGCCGAGCTCGCCCTGGGCGAGGAGGAGAGCGAGGCGAATCTGGCGTGGCTGCGTGACGTCAAGGCCCGGATGGCTGAAGTCGACGGCACCGAGGCCCTAATCGAGGGATTTGGCGAATCATCGGGGCGGTTCCAGCGCAGCGTTTGATGAAAAAATGATGCGGACGGCTTCGGCTGGAACCGCAAAAAGACTCGCCAAACCCATGGTTTGGCTGCAAAAACAGGGTTAATCGAAGCTTAATGGCTTTGGTGCAGTTTCGGACCCAGGTGGCCGCCGGCTCGCCGTTCAGAAAAAGCGTCAGGAATAAACTGGCGCGCGTTCTGTTCGGATAGCGGGTAACGCCTCTTCCGCAAATCAGCGTCAGGCCATTGGGCGAAATCCGGCGAAATAGACTACGGGGTGGCGAGACGTTTGCGCCGCCCTTTGCGCGTCACAGATGATCTGAGAGTTTCAAGCGGGCGCGTGGCGACGCATCCTTACTTGAAGCGCGTTTGGGAGCAATGAATGGCCAGCAAGGCAAAGACGCTGCAGGTTAAGGACAAGGAAAAAGACGACAAGGCAGCGGACGCCCCTGAGAAGGATTCAGCCGAAGCGCCGTCGCCGTTGCTCGACCTGTCGGATGCCGCCGTCAAGAAGATGATCAAGCAGGCCAAGAAGCGCGGCTTCGTGACCTTCGATCAGCTCAACGAAGTGCTGCCTTCCGACACCACCTCGCCGGAGCAGATCGAGGACATCATGTCGATGCTCTCCGACATGGGCATCAACGTCTCCGAAGCCGAGGACGCCGACAGCGACGAAGAGAAACAGGAAGAGGCCGAGGACGAGACCGACAACGAGCTGGTCGAGGTCACGCAGAAGGCCGTCACCGAAGTCAAGAAATCCGAGCCCGGCGAGCGCACCGACGATCCCGTCCGCATGTATCTGCGCGAGATGGGCACCGTCGAATTGCTGTCGCGTGAAGGCGAAATCGCGATCGCAAAACGCATCGAGGCCGGCCGCGAGGCGATGATCGCGGGTCTGTGCGAAAGCCCGCTCACCTTCCAGGCCATCATCATCTGGCGCGACGAACTTAACGAAGGGAAGATCTTCCTTCGCGACATCATCGATCTCGAAGCGACCTATGCCGGCCCCGACGCCAAGAACAACATGAACCCGGCGATGCTCGCCGCAGCCGTCGGTCCCGACGGCCAGCCGCTCGTCGCCGAGGCAGGTGGCAATGGCGCGGCGATGCCGGCAGCGGTAGCGCCGCCGGCCGCGCCGCCGTCGCCGACCCCGTTCCGTGCCGCGCCGGCCACCGCCGCGCCCGAGGGCGAGGAGAAGGACCCGGCGGAAGCTGCCGCCGAATCCGATCTCGATGACGACGAGTTCGAAAACCAGATGTCGCTTGCGGCGATCGAGGCCGAGCTGAAGCCGAAGGTGGTCGAAACCTTCGACAAGATCGCCGACAACTACAAGAAGCTGCGCCGCCTGCAGGAGCAGGATATCTCCAACCAGCTCCAGAACGAGACGCTGTCGCCGGCGCAGGAGCGCAAATACAAGAAGCTGAAGGACGAAATCATCGTCGAGGTGAAGTCGCTGCGGCTGAATCAGGCCCGTATCGACTCGCTGGTCGAGCAGCTCTACGACATCAACAAGAAGCTGGTCTCGTTCGAGGGCCGCCTGCTTCGCCTCGGCGACAGCCACGGTGTTGCGCGCGAAGACTTCTTGAAGAACTACCAGGGCTCGGAGCTCGATCCGCGCTGGCTCAACCGCGTCTCGAAACTGTCCGCAAAAGGCTGGAAGAATTTCGTCCACCACGAAAAGGACCGCATCAAGGAACTGCGCCACGAGATCCAGTCGCTGGCGGCGCTGACCGGGCTTGAGATCGGCGAATTCCGCAAGATCGTGCACGGCGTGCAGAAGGGCGAGCGCGAGGCGCGCCAGGCCAAGAAGGAAATGGTCGAGGCGAACTTGCGGCTCGTGATCTCGATCGCGAAAAAATACACCAACCGCGGCCTGCAATTCCTCGACCTGATCCAGGAAGGCAATATCGGGTTGATGAAGGCGGTCGACAAATTCGAATACCGCAGGGGTTACAAGTTCTCGACCTATGCGACGTGGTGGATCCGGCAGGCGATCACGCGCTCGATCGCCGACCAGGCGCGCACCATCCGCATTCCCGTGCACATGATCGAGACCATCAACAAGATCGTGCGCACCTCGCGCCAGATGCTGAATGAAATCGGCCGCGAGCCGACGCCGGAAGAGCTTGCCGAAAAGCTCGGCATGCCGCTGGAGAAGGTGCGAAAAGTTCTCAAGATCGCAAAAGAGCCGCTGTCACTCGAAACCCCGGTCGGCGACGAGGAAGACTCGCACCTCGGCGATTTCATCGAGGACAAGAACGCGATCCTGCCCATTGACGCGGCGATCCAGTCCAACCTGCGCGAAACCACCACGCGGGTTTTGGCCTCGCTCACCCCGCGCGAAGAACGCGTACTCCGCATG
>Ga0210405_10001399_pt1 | contig 27628 bp, 25 predicted proteins | sample IncBWH11MmetaG_FD_155492 | JGI IMG/M metagenome (GOLD analysis project Ga0210405, IMG submission 155492) | Forest soil microbial communities from Barre Woods Harvard Forest LTER site, Petersham, Massachusetts, United States - Inc-BW-H-11-M | ecosystem: Environmental > Terrestrial > Soil >...
CCGGCGCCGCGGTTGCCGCCGATGGTGATTTACCTTCATCTGCCGTTTGTTACGGTCCCGATTCCGATCAACCCGCCGCCGCCCCCGCCGCCAGGGCCGTAGCAGTCGGCCGCTGAATGCTGGGGGCGCGCAACTGCGCGTGGCGCAGGTCGCCCGTTATGCGCACACTGGTGTTATCGGTGTGAGCTGCCAGGAGGCCGCAAATGGACGAAAACAGTCGCTTCGGATTCGATCCCGAGGACTTCGATCGAGTGTTCCGCGACGCGAGCGAGGGACTGCGCGACGCATTCGAGGGGGTCAGCCGGTTTTTCATGCCGGGCGACCGGGCCGGATGGTCTGGGCTCCTCGAGGACCTGGCCCGGCGCATGCGCACCAGGCCGGAAACCGCCGGTGAGGCCGGTGACGGTGTCTGGGCGATCTACACCGTGAGCACCGACGGCGGCGCCCGCGTCGAAGAGGTGTACGCCACCGAACTCGATGCGCTGCGCGCGAACCAGAGCAATACCGATGCGACACGCAGGGTCCGATTCCTGCCGTACGGCATCGCCGTCAGCGTCCTGGATGGTTCAGAGGAATCTACCTAACCGCCTGGTCCCGCACCGGCCCGGTCGCCGCACCGTGACGTGTGCGATCGGAATAACAGGACATGTTCGGGGGTACAGGGCAACAATGTTGACCATGTGCCCGCGTCAGATCGCTCGTTTCGTCATTGCCGCCCTGGTCGTCGCCGGGGGGTTGCTCAGCGCGCCCATCCCGATCGCGTCAGCGCAGCCATGCCCCGACGTCGAGGTGGTATTCGCCCGCGGTACCGGCGAACCGCCCGGTGTCGGCGGTACCGGAGGGCCATTCGTCGACGCGCTGCGCTCGCAAGTCGGCGCTAAGTCGCTCGACGTTTATCCGGTGAACTACGAAGCCAGCAGCGATTTCTCCGACCGCATCCAGTTCGCCCACAGCGTAGTCGACGGGATCAAAGACGCGGGCGGTCACATCCAGGCAACCGCGGCGAACTGCCCTAAGACCCGAATCGTGCTCGGCGGATATTCCCAGGGCGCGGTCGTGGCCGGTTTCGTCACGTCGGCTTCCATCCCAGCGGGGATACCGGCTGACTACGTATCCTTCCTACCCAAGCCGATGCCGCCGGAGGTAGCCAACCACGTCGCCGCGGTGACCCTCTTCGGAAAACCGTCGGCAGCGTGGCTGCAAAACTACGGCGCACCGGCGATCACTATCGGCCCGCTGTATGTGCCCAAGACCCTCGACTTGTGCGCTGCCGGGGACACGATCTGCAATGGGGATCCCGGCGGGACGCCGAGCTTCGCGCACGCTGAATACCCGGCGAATGGCATGACGGCCCAAGCCGCGGATTTCGCCGCGAGTCATCTGTAGCTGCAGTCACTTTCGGCCTGGCCTGCCGACCAGGATCCCGGCGACCGTGATGACTAACGCGATCGCTCCGACGACGATCAACGGGTGCCACCACTGCGCACCCAGCCAATAGACATGACTACCCACGAGACCGGCATGCTGCTGATCGGTGCCGAAGAGCCATCTGCGTACCACCGGTGTCGCCAGGGACAGCACCGCACCAACAAGGGTCACCGACAGTAGTGGCACAAGCGGTCTGCTGAGCCACCGCCACACTTTCGAGTTGCTCAGGCGCCGACGGATTTTCGAAGTGCGCCACCAGCTTCTCGCCCTGCTGCAGCATCGACGGATTCTCGAAGTGCGCCAACAGGTTTTCGCCTTGCTTAACCACCGCCGAATTCGCGACGGCCCTCTCGCCTCGCTCGAGGATTGCAGGGTGCCCGGTTTGCTTGAAGACTGCCAGGTGCCCAGGACAATGAGGTAACCGCCAACCCCGGCGAGGATCAGGCCACCGACGCCGAACAAAGTTGCGTTTTGAGTCGCGCCTGCAATGCCCAGGATGAGCAGCGCGGCACCGATTTTGATCGACGAACGGGCGACGCCGTTGGTCAACGACACCACTCGATATCCACCGAGCGCCAGCGTCTGCACGGTGACCAGCGGCGCCTTGAGTGCTCCTGGCAGCTGTCGAACAGAGCGAGCGGCCGAGGATGCAGTGGCAGCGAGCTTCGTAATGGTATGCGCCATCAGCGGTGAACCCGCGTCGCTGGAGAACGTTTCTGCTGCGACTGGATCCTCCTTCAAGAGAGCGTATTTCGCGCTCCCCGTTGCCGCCTGAACCTTTTCGGCCCAGGTTCGGGATGTTGCTGGGCTCCAGTCAGGCGGCTTTCCCGGTTGGGGGTTGATCACCGTACTGGCCAACCCGTCCAATTCCTCGTCGAGGACTCGTTGTTGCCATACTTGCGCCAGCCACAGCGACGTCCACGGAATGCTGGCAGGTATCGCTTCGTCTGGGTCGTCGATGAATTTCAGCTCTGTGCGCAGTGTTGCTTCGGTGAGGGTCTGTTTTGACCCGTCGGCGGCAGGCGGCAACGGGTAGCCCGCTTCCTGAATTGCAGGTGCACCGAGGTCTCTGAGTTTTCCGAGCAACCAGTGCGCTCCGGGCTGCTCCTCGTTGGGATCCCGCGTGTGTTCGTTCGAATGCATCTGAACAACCCACCGCACGCGTCGCGGGTCCAGCAGCACGTGGATCAGCCAACCGGCTCCATCGAGTCGGCCCCACATCCAGTCATTCGCTCGCCATGATCGCTTGTAGAAGGCACCGAAGTGGTGGAACTGCATCCCGGTGAGCTTCTGCTGCGCCGTCTGAAACTTGGGCGCGAGCAGACTGCGCGTATCGGCGCTCACCTGTACGAGCTCCAAGGATTGCTCGATGTCCGCCTCAGCCGGAAGCATCGCCCGCTGCGTCACGGCGAGATCGAACAACTGCCTCGCGACCCACAAAGTCGCCTCGGGTGACTGCGGAGCGGCCTTGGGCTCCAGATAGTCGAGGTATGTATTCAGTTGACTTGCTCCAACGTAATCTTGCTGGCGCAGCGAGTCTTTGATGGCGTCCGAGTCAGTTGAAGCGTTGGCGGCAAGGTCCCTTAAGGTTTGGTACTTGTCCAGCACGGCCCGGGCCAGTTTTTCCCACGCTTCCGCCGAAAGTGTGAACTGGCCGAAATATTCGTCTGCGAGCTTGGCGGCAGCGGCTTCGAGTGAACCGTGCCGGACGGCCGGTGTGGTACAGACCGTGCGAACGAGCTCACTGAGATCCTTTGGTGTCGGCCGCTTGTAGGCATCATGGATTGCTGCGGTGAGTTCCGCCGATGCAGCGAGCGCCGTTTGAGACTTGGCCGGATCTGCTTTGGACTCTGCGAGCAGGTATGCCGCCCTGGCAATGGAGATCGCGCATCCTTTTGCGAGCTCGTACGCGGGTGGGCCATACGCAGCAAGGTCGCCCAGGTCGCGGGGGAGGGGCTGGCCGGGCCAGCGACCCAAGATCCAATCTGTGATCCCTCGACGACACGCCTTCTCGGCGTCGCCGCCGACGGCGAGATCGTCTTGCCAGCTCGTTGGAATACTTTCGCTTGACGCGGCCGGCTCCGGCGGCCAGGTGCTGAGCTGCCGCAGCAGAGCCGCGGTGAGGACGTCAGCCTGTTTGGTTGCCTCGCGCGTCCGATAGTCCGCCAGAAGCGGCGTGGTCAGCAGCCGCGAGCGGAGCCTTCGCGCCATCTCGGCGAGGCGCAATCTGGCATCCGATCGCGCTTCCATACGGTCCTGATGAGCCCGGATCGCTCTCAGGTCCGACGCGATCGATTGTGCCGTCATCGCGGATAGGTCCTTGAGCAGTCCGTCGACGAGCCCGAGTGGCTGGTCGACGTCGTCCTCCAGAGTCGCTTTGGCATCGGGTGCCGGCCCGGAGGACGGCACGACGAACAGCAGCACTCGGCGAACCGGCCGTTCGGCGGGACTGTCGAAGATGCGCTGGAGCAGCACATCGATTGGCTGGTTGTCGAGCAGGCCTCCGTCGGCGACCCAGTGTGGGCGGGTGATGTTGGCGTACGTGTCCATCTTCGGGCGAGCCGGCATGCCGCCTGTCTCGGGGGTCTCTTTATTGAAGGGCACGAACGACGGCTCGAACGCGAGGGGAAATGACGCGGAGCTGCGAGCGGCCAACGCCAGCGCCGCGGTGATGTGTTCCTTCTCGAGTTCGTCGTCGGTGAAGGTGAAGACACCCCGCCGGTCGACGTCTTGGACGAGGGTGCCGAACGAGTCGGTGAACCGGCTTGTCTCTCCGGTAAGCAGCGTCGTCGTGACATAAAGGGTGGTGGGAGGCCGAGCGCCTGACGCAGGCGGGAACGGACCGGTCGCGAGCTTGGGAAGCTGTTCGGCCAATACGGCGAACATGCGCTCGTCCCCGTACAACAGGGACGGCGTGTTGCTATCTGTCGGATCTCGGATCAGGTCGGTCAACGCACCGAGATCGAGCCAGAGGTCACGCAGCCCGCCAAGGTCTTTTCCCCCGACCCGGGACAGAGCAAGCAATGCCGCATTGATGCCGCCTGCACTTGTGCCGGACAAGATATCGACATCGACGACGATGTCGAGCAGATCGATGAGCGCTTTATAGAGCTTGAGCGAAGCCTTCGAGCTCTCGGACAACGGGCTGTCATCCGGGCTGCCTCCCGCTCTGCGCCACTGTGAGGCCTGACCGAGCAGGTTGATCTCCCGTGCGACGCCAGCCATCCAAATCGCGAGGCTGACACCGCCCGTCATGGTCGTGGCGAATCGGACTTCCTGCGTCGACACCGGCAGTTGTTTTGGCGGATTATCGGATTCCATCGCGCGGCCTCCAGGTAGCAAGGTCCATAAATTGAAGCGGTCACCCACGAGTTAGATTGACATGGCTTACCGACTTGTAGGTTGAAAAAACGCATTATCGTCACGGGACTGGGCCCGAAAAGTGGCGTACGTAGCCAATATCGCGAACTGCCCGGCAGAAACGACCCCGGTGCGTCTACTTGTTCATGAGATAAAACGCGCCGTCGGTAGCGGGTCTCGAAAAAATCAACGACATTCCTCGCACACAGAATTCTCTCGCCGCGCACACAGAAAAGTTCACCGCGGCGCCAACAATTACCAGGTGACCGGCAGCTCTTTCATCCCGTAGATGTCGGAGTCTTTGAATCGCAGTGCATCCGGCGATACCGCCAATTGCAGTCCAGGTAGGAGCCGCGCCAGCGTCGCAAATGCGACTTGCATTTCGACTCGAGCCAGGTTGGCTCCGATGCATTGGTGCACACCGTAGCCGAAACCCAAGTGTCCCCGGGCGTTGCGGTCGATATCGAAAGTCTCTGGATTGTCGACGAATTCGCTGTCCCAGTTTCCGGCGGGGAGGTTCATCAAGAGCTTGTCTCCGGCGCGGATCAACTGACCGCTGAGTGTGAGGTCTTCGGTCGCCACCCGGTCCACTTGGGCGTGCACGATGGTGAGATAGCGCATGAGCTCTTCGATGGCGTTGGCGATCACGGCCGGATCGTCGGTTTGCCCGAGCCGCTCGAACACATCGCGATGCTCCAGCAGTGCAACAGTTCCCAACGAAATCATGTTGGCGGTGGTTTCGTGGCCGGCCTGCATCATGATGACGCCATTCATGGCCGCGGTCTCGCGGCTGAGTTGCCCGGTCGCGACGTAGTCGGTGACAAGCCGGCTGATCAAATCGTCGCCGGGTTCGCGCTCTTTGCGCTTCACCAACTCCTCGATGTAGACAAACATCGCCGCGAAGGCCTGGGCCTTTTGCTCGTTGGACGAGCTTGTGTCCAATCCAAGGGTGGTGTTGTGCTGGAAGAGCCCGAGATCCTCGGGAGGTACGCCCAGCAGCAGCGCGATCACCAACGACGGCACCGGCAAGGCGAAGTCGCGCACGATATCGGCCGGCGGCCCGTTGTCGATCATCGTGTGCAGGTACTGGTCGACCAGTACCTGAATCTGCGGCCGCATCGCTTCGCAGCGCCGGAAGGTGAATTGGCTGGTCATCATCCGCCGCAACCGATGATGCTCGGGATCGTCGGTCCGCGCGAAGATCACCGGCGTGCCTTCGTCGCTCGACGGTCTGATGGAGGTCGAGATGGTGTCCGCGGACAGCCGCGGGTCCACCAACGCGGCCCTGATGTCCTGGTAGCGGCTCACTGACCAGACCGGTTGGCCGCCCCACATCGCCCGTCGCAGGCCGGGCTCTTCTCGCCAGTTGACGAATTCCGGCGGGGGATGCAGGGGACAGTGCGCAGCCCGTTGGGCCGGAATGACCGGAAGCTCGGTCTCGGAGCGGGAATCGGAAGTTGTTGCCGTCACAAACGTTTCCTTATAAGTGTCAGCTGCCTGCCAATTACCCGAGCGTAGGACCCGGCTGATTGGCAGTCAACTGTCAGTTACGCTGTCGCTATGACCGCGGTTTCCGACCGACCGTTGCGGGCGGACGCCGCACGTAACGCCCGGCGGATCCTGCGGGCGGCACGGGACGTCTACGACGAGCTGGGGCCGGAAGCACCCATCGAGGCGATCGCCCGTCGTGCAGGAGTCGGCGAGCGAACGCTCTATCGCAGGTTTCCGACCAAGGCCGAGCTGATCAGGGCTGCGCTGGATCAATGCATCGCCGAGGACCTGACGCCGACGATCGAGGCCGTCCGGCACGCCGATGACCCGTTGCGCGGCCTCGCCCAACTGATCGACGCGGCGATATCGCTGGGCGCCCGCGAACACAACCTGCTGACCGCGGCGCGCATGGCCGGGTCGCTCACCCCCGACATCTCGACCTCGCTGTATGAGGCGCTGAGCGAGCTTGCCCAGCGAGGCCAGCAGGCCGGTGTCGTCCGTGCCGACCTGGTCGACGACGATCTGCCGCGTCTGATCGCGATGCTGCACAGCGTGCTGTGGACGATGGATTCGAACAGCGACGGCTGGCGCCGCTACGTCGCGCTGATACTCGACGCGATATCGATCGACAAACGACGGCCCCTGCCCCCGGCCGGCGCTCTCCGTTTCGCGCCCGCGTCGAGCAGCTGGCCGATGTGAAAGGGTCGTTATCCGATCGTGACTATTTCTTGATTTGCCCGTAAGCTGCTCGCCGTGGGTCGTCACCGATTAGCCAGCAGCCGGCCGAAAGTGCCGGTCGCAGTGGCTGTAGTGGCGGCTCCGGCCGCCGCTTTATTTGCCCTCGGTGGAAGTGCATATCGATCCACCCCCCGTAGTGACGCCGATTCGGTTGCTGGGGCGGCTGCGCCGTGCTGCGTCCAGGTCGTGGCGGCCGCACCAGCGTCGTCGTCGTGGGCTCCGTCCAGCGTGAGTGCCGGCCTCAGTGAGGAGCAGCCGGCATCGAGGGCATCACGATGGCGAGTGGTTCCAAAATATGTCCCGCAGGTTTTGCCCGTGGGAGTCGCTCCGGAGCGGGGCCTCCAGGTCAAGACGATTTTGGCCGCTCGCAGTATCAGCGCGGCGTTCCCCGAGATCAAGAGCATGGGCGGCGTGCGACCCGACGCACTGAGATGGCATCCGCAGGGTTTGGCGATCGATGTGATGATTCCCAACCCCAGTAGCGCGGCGGGCATAGCGCTCGGAAACGAGATCGTGGCCTTCGCGCTCAAGAACGCGAGTCGATTCGCGTTGCAAGACGCCATCTGGCGGGGCACCTACTACACCCCCAGCGGGCCATCAGGATCCGGCTACGGCCACTACGACCACGTCCACATCACCACCCATGGCGGTGGATACCCCACCGGCGGGGAGGTCTACATCCGCTAGTCGTGAGCTACGACGGTGCCGGTCCGGTGAGCAGCTGCCGAATCACTGGCGCAGCCCAGCGACAGAGTTCCTCGCGGCTCAGGTTGGCCACCGGCGGATTCACCAGCACATAGCGGGTCATCGCAAGCCCGATGACGAAGGCGCCGGTCAGCCCTGCCCGCTGCACGGGGTGGTCCGGAGTGGCGGTGACCAGCTTGGGTGCGATCTGCTGTGCGAACACCTGCCGCAATGTCTCGGCCGCGAGCCGGCTCGTCATCGCCGCCCGCAACAGCGCCACGAACGTCTCGTCTTCCTCCCATACCGCGAAGAATCGCTCTAACAAAATGTTCGCGACCTCGTCGGGATCAACGCCCGACAGATCTGGCAGTTCGATCGCGAAATCGGCTGCTGCTGCGAATAAGTTCTGCTTGCTGCCGAAGTAGCGGATCACCAGCGCCGCATCCACACCGACGTCCGCCGCGACGGCGCGCAAGGTCGTGCGTTCATATCCTTCAGCCCCGAAACGGCGACGTGCTGCCGCCAAAATGTCGGCGCGAGTTCGGCTGGCGTTGCGAGGTCGCACCGAGGTCATGCCGAGACTCCGGATGGCTGTTTACCCGCACGCGTGATCACGACGGCGCCGGCCCGACCAGGAGCTGACGAAAGACCGGGGCAGCCCACCGGCTGAGTTCTTCACGGCTGAGGCTGGCCACCGGCGGATTGGCCAGAACGGATCTGGTTGCCGCCAGCCCGATCACGAACGCGTCGGTCAGCGCGATGCGCTTCATGTGGTTGTCCGGGGTGGCACCCATCAGGGTGGGCGCGACATGGGTGGCCAGCGTCTGGTTCAAGGTATCGGCCGCAACCCGGCTGGTCATTGCCGCGCGCAACAGCGCCAGGAACGAATGGTCGTCCTCCCACACCGCGAAATAGCGAGGCAGCAGCATGTCCGCGATGTCGTCTGGGTCGGCGCCCGACAGGTCGGGCAGATCGATCCTGAATTCGGTGGCCGTCGCGAACAAGTCTTGCTTGCTGCCGAAGTAGCGGATCACCAAAGCCGCATCCACTCCTACATCCGCGGCGATAGCGCGCAACGTGGTGCGCTCGAACCCCTCCGCCGCAAATCGACGGCGCGCGACGGCCAGGATGTCGGCCCGCGTCTGGGCGGCATCGCGAGGGCGGGTCTCGGGCATCATGAAACTCTATATGTCATCCGCTGTTGACAAGTGGTCGGGGGTGCGCGTAGGTTCCAAGTCACCGACTGTTGACAAAAGTCATCGGCCGTTGAAATGAGTTTCACGTAGGCGGGTGGTCCTCATGGCTGGAGGCCTTAGGAGGGGCATCGCAACCTACCGCTGCCCGACTGATGGGCCTCAGACCGAACCAATCAGCAGCCGCGCTCGTGTTATCAGCGAGGGCGTATTCGGCACCGGGTTCGCACAACCCGTGGCCATTGCTGGTGGGGGCCCACGCCGCTGGCCCGATCTCGATCGGGGACAGCGAAAGACGCGCCGTCCGTGTGCCGAGAGGCCACGTGGACGGCACTGCATGCCTAATGCGGCAACGACGCCCGCAACGAACACGTTTAGAAAAGGATAGTAAAAGTGACAAAGTCATTGAGCCGCAACAAGTTTGGTGTTCAAGCCGCCGGTAGTGTCATCGCCGGCGTGCAGGGCGCACTGCCGGAGCACCGGTATGCGCAGAGCGAGATCACCGACATGCTGGCCGCGTTACCGGCTTTCGAGGGATGCGAGGACATCCTGCGCAAGCTGCATGCGAGCTCCAAGGTCAACAGTCGCTACCTGGTGCTGCCTCTCGAGGAGTACGCGTCGCTGACCGACTTCGGCGACGCGAACAACATCTTCATCGAGAATGCGGTGGAACTCGGTTGTGCGGCACTGACCGCGGCGCTCGATGAGGCGGGATTGCAACCCCAGGACGTCGACGTCATCTTCTCGACCACCGTCACCGGTATCGCCGTTCCGTCCGTCGACGCTCGCATCGCTTCTCGGCTGGGACTGCGACCAGATGTGCGTCGCGTGCCGTTGTTCGGCCTGGGTTGCGTCGCAGGGGCTGCCGGGGTGGCCCGACTCAACGACTACCTGCGCGGTGCACCCGACGATGTCGCGGTCTTGGTCGCCGTCGAGATGTGCTCGTTAACCTACCCCGCGGCCGGACGCTCGATCGCCAGCCTGGTCGGCACCGCTCTGTTCGGCGACGGTGCTGCGGCGGTGGTCTCCGTCGGCGCACGGCGCGCTGAGAAGATCGGCGCCGCGGGCCCCGACGTCCTCGGATCCCGTAGCCATCTCTACCCTGACTCGCAAAACACGATGGGCTGGAACGTCGGCTCCACCGGGTTCGGCCTCATCCTGTCTCCGGACGTCGCGACCGTCGTCGAGACCTATCTGCCCGAGGATGTCACGAAGTTCCTTGCAGCCCACGGTTTGAACATCGGCGATGTTCCTACCTGGGTCAGCCATCCCGGTGGTCCGAAAGTCATCGAGTCGATCGTCGGCTCACTCGGATTGCCCGACGACGCGCTAGAATTAACATGGCGTTCGCTCAGCGAGGTCGGCAATCTCTCGTCGGCATCGGTGCTACACGTGTTGCGCGACACCATCGCCAAGCGCCCGGCCGCGGGCAGCCCCGGGCTGATGATGGCAATGGGTCCGGGCTTCTGCTCCGAACTCGTGATGCTGCGCTGGCGCTGATTGCCATGAACTGGTATGTGCTGTTGATTGGCGCGGTCGCCGTGGAGCGCCTGGCCGAACTCGTGGTGACCAAACGTAACCGCGCCTGGAGCCAGGCGCACGGCGGCGTCGAATTCGGCGCCGGACACTATCCGGTGATGGTGGCGCTGCACACCGGGCTGCTGGTGGGATGCCTGGCCGAGCCGATCGTGTTGCACCGCCCCTTCATTGCAGCGCTGGGCTGGCCGATGCTCGCGATTGTCATCGCCGCACAGGCGTTGCGCTGGTGGTGCATCAGCACCCTGAAATATCAGTGGAATGCCCGGGTGATCGTGATACCGGGTGCGGCGCGGATCATCGGCGGCCCGTATCGCTTTCTGCCTCACCCGAATTACGTCGCGGTGATCGCCGAAGGCTTTGCGCTGCCGCTGGTGCACACCGCGTGGATGACCGCGCTGGTGTTCTCGGTTCTCAACGCGGTCTTGCTGCGGACGCGAATTCACACTGAAAACGCTGCACTAGTGAGCCTGGGATGATTGATCTCCTCGTCGTCGGCGGTGGCCCGGCCGGATTGGCTACTGCGATCAACGGCGCCAAAGCCGGATTGGAAGTGGTCGTCGTCGAACGGCGTAGCGGACCGATCGACAAGGCCTGCGGTGAAGGGCTGATGCCACACACGCTGCGGCATTTGCAGCGTCTCGGCGTGCACCCCCACGGCAAGCCGTTCCGGGGGATCAGCTACCAGGACGGCACCCGACACGTCGAGGCGCCCTTCAGGCGTGGCGCAGGGCGCGGGGTGCGCCGAACCGTGCTGCACGGCGCGCTTCTCGACGCTGCCGCCAGCGCGGGCGTGCGGATCTGCCACGACGAAATCGGTGAGGTAAGCCAAGACGCGGCGTCTGTCCGCGCCGGGGATTGGCGGGCACGTTACCTCGCCGCCGCCGATGGGCTGCATTCGCCGATCCGCCGGTCTTTGAGCCTGGAGCAATCGAGCCCGGGTGCGCGTCGGTGGGGCATCCGACGGCATGTGCGGACGGCGCCATGGTCGGACTACGTCGAGGTGCATTGGGCGCCCGGTGCCGAGGCCTACGTGACGCCGATAGCCGACGACTGCGTGGGCGTAGCGGTGCTGAAGTCTCGTCGTGGCGGATTCGATTCTCACCTCGCCGAGTTTCCCGCGTTGCGAGAGCGGATCGAGGGTCGGCCGCATGAGCCGGATCGAGCTGCCGGGCCGCTGCGCCAGCGGGTTTCAAGCCGAGCCGCGGGTCGGGTTCTGTTGGTCGGTGATGCCGCGGGCTACGTCGACGCTCTCACCGGTGAGGGTCTCGGCCTGGCCTTCGGCGCCGCGGAGCTGTTGGTGAAAGCTGTTGTCGCGGAGCGCCCGGACACCTACGATCGCCAATGGCGCCAGATGACCCGGCGTTATCGAATGCTGACCGCGGCCTTACTTCAGGCGAGCGCCTTTCCGGCTATACGGGGGCGCATCGTGCCGGCCGCAGCGGCGATGCCGAGTGTCTTCACCGGCGTCGTCAATCTGCTTGCTCAATGACGGGCTGAGGCCGCTGGAGCACGGGTCGTGCGCTGTGGTCAGATCTCCGGCGTGACAACACTTGCCACCGCACTGGGCAGCACGCTTTCAGGAATCTCACGGGTAGTGCTTCCCGATGCGTTTTCGCGCGTCACGACGTAGGTATACCGGTCGGCTCCGGGATCCCTGGCGAATGGTTCTTCGCTGTCGAGGAGGTGTTCCAGCGTTTTGCGATCGTCAGGATGCAGTGCGTCACCATCGACGGCGCCGCTGGCCTTCAGGCCTGCGAAGCCGCCACGTCGTTCGATGATGTAGCGATCCTGCATTGCTGTGCCTCGATCGTCCTGGCTCGACAACCGGTCAGACGGAGATGTCGGCCGCTGGAATGCCGACTCGCGTCCATGCGTCGTCCACCCCACGATATACGTTGGTATCGCTGCGGAATAACGATCTGGCGGCGGCGCGGGTTAGCGTGGCGAACACTGCCATCCCCATCGACGCGTGAGCCTTAGGACTAGTCAGCGCCGCATACCAGACTTTTCCGGCCTTTTCCCAGGAGCGTCCACCAATAGTCATCGCCGCGAGGTAGAAGGCGTGATTTGGGATGCCGCTGTTCTCGTGCGGATCGCCGCCGGGAACGTAGTCGCTGTAGTGCGACGGCTGCGGCGACAGGCACTGTTGAGAGCGCGGTTGAGCCATGTTGCGCAGGCACGTGTAGCCCTTCGCAATTGCCACCGGACCGAGCACCGCTGCGCCGATGAGCCAGTCCGCTTGGACGGCGGTCTGCTTCCTGCGCCACTGATGAAACATCGCACCGAACACATCGGAGACGCTCTCGTTGAGAGCACCTGGCTCGTCGGTGTAGTCGAGGCCCGCGGTGAATTGGGTAACGCCGTGCGTTAACTCGTGGCCGATCACGTCATCCGCTTTCGTGAAGTCGGTGAATACTTGGCCGTCTCCGTCTCCGTATGTCATCTGAGCGCCATTCCAGAAGGCGTTGTCGTAGCGCACCCCGTAGTGAATCGACGACATCAGTGTCATGCCGGCATCGTCAACCGAGTTCCGCCCAAAGCACTGCCGATAGAAATCGACGACAGCGTGGGTTGTGTCGAAGGCGCGTCTCGCGGTGATGTCCGAGCTGCTACCGGGATTCGCGACGGGCGAGCCGGGCAGCGATCGAGTGTTTTTACAGTCGTAGACCGTTACCGCTGGTACAGACGCCAGCACACCGGCAACTTGCAAGGTGGTGATCCCGGTGGCAAGAAGACTCGCCTGTATCGCCTCGGTCTGGGCGTTTCGCAGTCGTCGCCACGCTTCCTCGACCGCGACACAATCGCGTATGGCCTGTCGCGACTCTGCCGGGATCGATTCATCCTCGGCGAGGCTGCGTAGCACAGCTGTCGGAACGATGAAGCGACCGCTACGAGCGCACATGAGCCAACTCCTTTGAGAACGCACAGTTTAACCGGACGTCGAGGCGGAATACGGTAATGGAGGTTCCGCGGAACTGCGCCCTTCGTCGAGGGATCAGCGCCGGCCAAACGTCACCATAGCGTCACTAGTCGAGAACGGTTGTGCGACGCGGCTCGTCTTCAAGATCAACTCTGTGAACAATTGGGTCGTTGTCTAATACGACTCAGGTACGACCATGCGGTCCTGCTGCACCTTTTGGGCGAATAAAGAATAGAGGAGCTGACGTTTGATGGCGATCTTTGATCGACTCGGTATCAAAGTTATTGCCGGCGTCGGGTTGTGCGGGGCCGCCATGGCGTTGAGCCCGGACGCTGCGGCTACCTCGCTGAAAACGGGCGGCTATTCGTGCGTCCAGGGAATTGCGGGCGACACTGCACCGGCGGCAGTCGCCGGCGGACCGGTGGTCGCGCCGGTGTGCGTTCCGCCTGCGCCGGCTGGCGCTGCACTCTCCGGCGCGTCTGGTCCTGCCGCCGCTGCGCCGGTGCCAGCCGGTGCTCCGGCGGGCGCGCCGGTGCCTGCGGGCGCGGGTGCCCCACTGCCGGTTGGTGCTCCGGTCCCGGCCGGCGCGGGTGCCCCAGCGCCGGTTGGTGCTCCGGTGGGTTTGCCCGTCGGTGCTCCCGTGATAGCGGGTGCTCCGGCGCCTGGGGGCGCTTTACTCACTGGCGTGGGTGGCCTTGCGGGTAAGGATGCGCCGACTGGTGCGACGCCGACTGGCGGTCCTGCGCCCGGTCAGCCGACTCTGCCAGGCCCTCTGGAGTAGGCGGCGGCTGCGCCTGCGTCCTAGATCAATCGGGTACGGGCCACTGCGTTAACGCGGAGACAAACACGTCGCCAAACCTGCGCTCGACATCCTGCCATCGCTTTAACGATTTCCCGTGTGTTGCAACGCAATTCGGTGGGCGTCGCCGCTGCTATTCCTTCACTATGACTGGGTCGCCGACGTTGACCGTGTTGTAGTACCACTCAGCGTCCGCGGGGCTCAGGCTGACGCAGCCGTGGCTGACATTCTCCAGTCCAAGTGAATTGACGGCCCACGGAGCTGAATGCACGAAGATGCCACGGCGGGTTAAACGTACGGCGTAATCCACCGGGACCCGGTAACCCGCGGGATCGGTGAGCGCGACGCCGACGCTGCTCGAATCCATAATCACCGAGCGTTCCTTGGACAGCACCGTGTAGGAGCCGACAGGTGTCGGAAATTCCGGCCTATCCATCGAGGCCAGCATTACGCCCTGTTCTCCCCAGTGCGGTCGGTGGTGCGGCGCTGGCAGTGGAGGCGTAGGTCCCGCCCCTACTCCGTCGATGGCCAGGGTAAACGTGTGATCTGAGATATCAGCAACGCCGAGCACGGCGGGACCCGTTTTGAAGTCCGTCGACAGGCCACCCACCGAGAGCGGCACCGTGCTGTGCGCCGGCCAGAATCCGTCGGGAACCCACTGGACCACCTCGGTGTCCAGCCATTCGAACTTGCCGATCATCGCGGGCGTCGTTTTGATGTCAATGGCACGCTCGGCCGCGTGCCGGTTGGCGACGGGCGCGCTGAACGTCACCACCACTGGGTGGGCCACACCCACCACATCGCCGCGCGTTGGCAAAACCGATGTGACGGCGAACCTTTCCGACTGATTCGCCGCTGCCCGGCTGACTCTGGCCGGTCCGACAACCACGGCCGCAGCGATCACAATCACCGCAAAAACGCACCGAACAACCGCCCGCATGGCTCCGACCCCTTTAATCGACACGGCTCCGATTGGGATCGTAGGTGCGCCGCGAAGAGTGGAAGTGTAAGGCCGCGTGAGCAATTCGATCACGCCTTTGTCACGTTTTGACCACAGAGCGAGACGCCTGTTCGAGCGTGTCGCGTTCTGCGACCACCGCGAGCTGGCGTCAATGGATGCGGGCGCTGCCGCCGAGGCCAATCTCAAGAACACTGCCGGTGATGACCCCGGGATCGGTCACCAGGTACAGCACGCCGCGGCTGACGTCCTCGGGCTGCAGCCATGGCTGAGGTATTGGATTGGCTTTCATCATCCGGCGCACTAGATCGTCTGGGATGTCGTCGCCGTCAGCGGGTTGCACCATCGGTGTTTGAGTTGTGGTCGGGCAGATGACGTTGACTGTGATGCCCTCTTTGGCGACCTCCAGGGCAACGGACTTTGCGAGGCCGATGACACCCCACTTCGTGGCGTTGTACGCGGCCAGCTCGGGGATGCCCATTCGGCCGCCCATCGACGAGGTCACGACGATCCGTCCGAACCGCTGCTGTCGCATCACCGGTATGGCCGCCCGCAAGGTGTGAAATGCCCCGGTCAGGTTGGTGTCGACCAGCTGCTGCCAAACCCCGTCGGTGACCTCTTCCAGTCGCCCGGTGCTGACGATCCCGGCGTTAGCCACCACGATGTCGAGGCTGCCCATGTCGGCGACCGTTTGCTTGATCGCGGCGCCGACGGCGACCGAATCGCGCACGTCCAGCGTTAGCGGCAAGCACCGCCGTCCCAGCGCTTCAACCAGCTTTGCCGTCTCTTGTAAATCGTCCTCGGTGCCTAGGGGGTAGGTCAGGCCCGTCATCGCATCGGGGGCATCGGCCGCCACGATGTCGGCCCCCTCGGCTGCCAATGCCAATGCATGTGCGCGCCCCTGCCCTCGAGCCCCACCGGTAATCAAGGCCACGCGCCCGTCCAAAGCACCCATAGGCGATTAAGCTACCGGCCCGGTAATCGGTTGTATGGCGGCTGCTCGTATCGGGAAATCAATTGCAGCGGGATATATTTTCGCGAGTGCGGCATGGCCCTCAATATGGGACGGCCTATTTTCCCTCAACTCCGCCAAGTTTTCCGTGACGGCGAGCGTTTCGTGGACACGCGTTAAATCGCTGGTCAAGACGTTGGTGAGACGCGCAGTCGCACTGCGCCACTGGCCAATCACTAGCTTTCACGCGTCATTTGAAAGATGATGTCTCCGCAACTGGGTCGTGGGAAGGCAAGCATCAGTAAGGAGAACGCGCGTTATCAGCGCCTGGCGTTGACAGGGCTGGCCCGCGGTGTACTTGTCGAGATTTGGTTTTTTCTTTCACGCTCATAGATCGGTTGGTGATAGTCGGCGATGCGCTCACGACATTCCGTACAGATCCGCCGGATCCGCGACTGGCTGACCCTGTGCGCCGCGATCGCGCTGATCCCATGGACGGTCTATCTCGGGCTAACCCTGCCCCAGAGCTACAACGCTCAACATTGGCAAGTCGCATGGGTCGGCTTCGATGTCTTGCTGCTGGCGTTCATGACCGCTACCGCGGTGCTCGGGTTCATCCAACACAACTTGCTAACGCTCTTCGCGTTCGCGACCGGAGTTCTCCTCGTGTGTGACGCTTGGTTCGACGTCCTGACTGCCAAGCGTGGCGACTTCGCAGTGTCGGTTCTGACAGCCGTCCTGGGAGAGTTGCCACTCGCAGTGGTCCTGATCATTGGTCCGTTGCGCATTGCTCGGCTGCAAGTCTCCCCGTCCAGTCGGCCATGGTGGCCCTTCCCGCGCCGCGCCAGATCGACCCGTGGGTTCCGAACGGTCGCAAACCGCAGGCAACTCAGCCTTTGAGCGGCGGGTCGGGTGCGAGGCTGCCGTCGGGCGCGATGTGGGCGAAGATCTGCTGGACCAGCGTGAGAACGTGTGGATCGTCGACCGTGTAGATGTGGTGCCGCCCTTCTCGACGGGCGCTGATCAAGCCGGCCAGGCGAAGCTTGGTCAGGTGTTGGCTCATGGTGGCCACACCGACGCCGGTGCGCTCAGCCAGAGCCGTGACGTCGTGGCTGCCCTGGGCCGCCAGCCACAGCACGTACAGCCGCGCCGAGTTGCTCAACAGCGCGAAAGTGCTCGCCGCGGACGCCAGCTGGGGTGCGGTCGGCTCGGCCTGCAAAGGACCCCGCTTCACGGTTTCGGCGTGCCGATCTTTTTGTTGCGCCATGGCGGCATCCATTCTGGTGCATTCCCGACGTTGCAATTCGCCTGACCGAAATATTCTAACACTTGCGCAATCATCAAAATGTAAGCAGGATTGAGAGCAATCCGGACGCAAGGTCCAACGTCTGCTCCAGGGGAGTGAGGAAGGCAGGGCTCTCGTGGTTCATGTCGTGCTCCTGATCGCCTGTGCGGTAGCGATTTATCTGTCCTGCGAGTGGTTCGTCAATGCCGTGGAATGGTTGGGGCAGCGGCTCAACCTCGGCTCGATGGCCGTGGGTACCGTCTTGGCCGCATTCGGGACAGCGTTGCCGGAATCGGTGGTCACCCTCGTCGCGGTCACCACCGGCCCAACCGCTGAGGTCCGCAACATCGGTGTCGGCGCGGCGATGGGTGGTCCACTGGTGCTGGCAACCGTCGCCTACGGGGTGACCGGCGCCGTGCTGCTATTGCAGCGCCGCAGGCGCAGCCGCGAGAAGGTCCTCGTCGGAGTCGGGGCGGCGCGCCTCGTTGAGCGCGCGGCGATCCAGCGCGACACCCGCGACTGTGGCGCCGATTTGGCGGATACCGTTCAAACGGCGCGCCTGGCCCGCGACCAGCGGTGGTTTATGGCGGTCTTTGTGGTCAAAGTCGCACTGGGCCTGGTGGCTTTCGCGATTAAACCCTGGCTCGGGTTGCTGTTCTTCGCCGTCTACGCCGTCTACTTCTGGCGAGAAATCCGCAGCGGCCAACCCGGCGACGTCGGCGAGGAACTAGCGCCCCTCAAGCTCCAACCCCGCGCAGCCCAACCGGCCAACGCAGCCGTACTGACCCAAACGCTCGGCGCACTCGCGGTGATCTTCGTGTCGTCACAACTGTTCGTCCACCAGCTCGACGCCATTGGCCCCATGCTCGGACTGTCCGGCGCCGTCACGGCCCTGCTGCTATCCCCGATCGCCACCGAACTGCCCGAGATCATGAACGCGACTATCTGGGTTCGCCAAGGCAAAACCCAACTCGCCCTTGCCAACATCTCCGGCGCGATGATGATCCAAGCCACCGTTCCCAGCGGCCTGGGCCTGCTGTTCACCGACTGGCGCCTCGACCATGCCCTCTTATGGTCCGGCGCCGTCACCATGGCCGCCATCGCCTACCTCCTGGCGACCATTCGCAACCAAAAACTGACGCCCATGCGACTTGCCCTGAGCGGCTTGCTCTACCTCGTCTTCGCCGTCGGCCTCGTCGCTGTCCTCACCTGACGACCGGCAGCGCCCAGGGCATCGCCGCATCGATGCGTAAGGGGATAAACGATGAATTTCTGGATGGCGTCTCTTGCGGCTCAAGTACCCCACTACAGCCATGCCCAGCAGATCGTCGGTGCTGCTGTTTTTGTGGCGATCCTCCTAGTAGCAGCCGTCGCGTCCGTCGTCCGTCACCGGCGGGGTCGCTGACGCGGGCCGCTGTTTCAGTGGCTTCCGAGTTGGACGGCTTTGACGATCAGCAGCACTGCGCCTACTACCAGGTAGCCGCGCAGGGCCAGCATGCCCAGTTTGGTGCCTGCCGACCACTTAACCGGGTCTAGTAGGGCCAACCGCGGCATCCGCCACAGTGTTTTGTCCATGCCGTCGGGCAGAGGCGGCGCCGACGGTTGCGGGCCGTGACGGCGTTCCAGCCATTTCAGTGCGCCAACAGCAAGAATGACGGCGATCACGATGCCGACCACTAGGTACTCGGTGACCTCGACGACGTTGACGTCCGGGAACAGGGTGGTGGCCATCAAGATTCCCGACAACAGGAGCAATGTCGACACGATGAAAGCGGCGACTATGTTGAGCCACCGGCGGTTAACCCACGGGCCGAGCACTTCTCGGTCGTTGCACAACAGCAGCAGAAAGACGCTGGCGCTGGGCAACAGCAGACCGGCCAGTGCCTGCACGGCGGTGGTGATCAACCCCAGCGGCGCGCCTGGAATCAGCACGATGGCCGCCGCGGCGGCAACCATACCGCTGTAGGAGAAATAAAACTCTTTGGCGTCGGAAAACCCGCGATGCAACGAATGTTTGAGACCGAAGACGTCACCGAAAGCATAGCTGGTGGACAGCGTGACTGCCGCGGCGCCAATGATGGACGCATCGAGGAGCACGATCGCGAACATCCATCCCAACACATTGCTGTGCTGAGCGAGCAGTCGCGCAATCGCGCCGGCATCGACGAAGTCCGTCGAGTGTCCGGTGGAGCGTGATGCCCAGTCCGCGGTCATCACCAATGCCGCTGCGCCAGTAACGACGACAAACGCACCGATGGTGGTGTCTACGCGTTCGTAGCCGATGAAACGCGGCGTGATGCGTTTGTCGACGATGTTGGACTGTTGGAAGAAAAGCTGCCAGGGGGCGACCGTCGTTCCGACGATCGCGATTATCAGCAGCACCGCATCCGAGCTGAGTCCACCTTTGATGCCGGGTACCACGAAATCACGAGCAGCAGAACCCCACTGCGGATGGGACAACAACAGCATCGGAATCTGCAACAACGTAACCGCGATGAACGCGAACATGGCCCGCTCCCAACGCCGAAAACTACCCGAGGCCATGATCGCCACTAGAGCGATCGCCGCGGTGGGAACGACGATGTACCTAGAAATACCGAAATAGCTTGCAGCCAAGGATATCCCGATGAATTCTGTCACGATCGTCAAGAAGTTCAGCAAGAACAGGTCGCCGACCGAAAACCAGCCCCAGCCACGGCCAAACCGTTCGTTGATCAACCGCGCATGCCCTACGCCGGTGACCGCTCCGAGTCGAACCACCATCTCCTGGTTGACGATCAGAACCGGAATAAGCAGCAACAACACCCACAAAAGGCTGTAGCTGTAGTTCTGCCCCGCCTGGCTGTAGGTCGCCACGCCACCGGCGTCGTTATCGCCGACCATCACGATCAGGCCTGGACCAACGATCGCCAGCAACGTGATCAATCGTGTCTTGAGCGTGCGTCCGTGATCGGTCGCATCCACCCGGATCCGGCCGAAAGCGCCCTCAATGTCGCCGAGGTGCGCACTGTCCAGCACCGCCGAAGTACTGAGAACCTCACGAGCGGTGCCAGACACAGAACCCTGGCCCGTAGGCTCAGCCACGGCCCGATCCGTCCCGGTCGTCCATAACCAATTCCTCAGAGGACGTTTCGCGGATCGGATGCGGTGCAGGTTCGCGTCGCCGCCAGTCTTCCGGCACGGTGGCCTCCAAGAGATCGTCAAAGGTCACCACACCCAGGACGTGATCGTGTTCGTCGACGACAGGGATAGTGACCAGGTTGTAATCGGCCATCAGCAAGGCGATATCGGTCACGTCAGCTGACGGGGTAACCCGGACCGGGTCCAAGTCGGCCACTTCCAGCACCGACGTATCAGGGGCCGACTGCAGCAGCTCGATAACCGACACCACGCCGACCAGCTCACCGGCCGCACTGAGAACATGGATGTTCAGCAGCGCCTCGGGCTGCAACGTACGGGCACCCGCCAGAACCGAAACTGCCTGCGCGGCAGTGGCATTTGTTGAGCAGGAAGCCACATCAACGCTCATCAACCCACCGGCGGTGGCAGGGTTGAAACCCATCAGGGTGACCACTTTGGTGCGCTGACCCGCAGGCAGCAGCTCCAGCACAGGGCGGCGACGAGATTGACGGAGCTCGAAGATGGCGTCGGCGGCATCGTCAGCCCGCATTCGGGCCAACACCCCGGCGACATCGTCGTCACTCATATTGTCGAGCAGCTTGTTGGCCTTATCAGGGTCGAGTTCTTCGAAAACGTCGGCTTCCAACTCGGGGTCACCGTGAATGCGGTCGAGAATCTCGCCGCCCTCACGCTTGTCGGCGTCTTCGAGCAAGTCGGCGATCTGCGCCGGTTTGAGCTTGCCAAAACGCCCCTTGGCGCGGCGCTCAGGACTGCTCTGCTGGTGTCCGATCAGCGGTTCGAATGATTTCCAGTCCCGGCTGGCGTGGCCGCCACCGCGCTTTATCAACCCGAACAGCCGCGCCGGACGGCGAGTATCGAGGCTCGCCAGCACCCAGTCCGTCCCGGTGTCTTCCAGCTCGACGTCGTAGGCGTGCACCAACTCCGCGGCCGGCACATCGATCAGCCGATGATCGAGCAAATCGGCGCGCAGCAGCACCTCGCCGGGCCGGCGCTCAAACGCGCGCAGGTTGACCTTGTTCTGCGACAACAGAACCTGGCCGTGCGCCCACTCCGCGATCTGCTTCCACGACACATACACCCGATTCCCGCCGATCCCCGCTACCAGCCCCGTCACCGGCGGGTAGACGTCTGCTCCCGCCAAACGCACCACCACGTCCTCGACCTTGCCGACGGTGTCACCGGACCTGGCGATGACCGGCTGACCCAGCAACTCGGACAAATGGATTACTGGCGCCGACGTCGATGCCGAACCGGCAACATGAGACGAAGCGGCATCACTCATGACGACCCTCTCCACGAACAGACCGGCGACCATCGGCGGCACTGCAGTCCTATAGCAACAGCCGGAGGTAAACAATCCGCAACGCAAGTCGGCCCAGACGTGGCCACGCCGGGGAGAGGCGCACTGGCGTTCTTGCGGTTACACAGGCGCGGCCGTATAACTCCTGCTGAAAGCATTCAAAGGGGTGGTGTAGCTGGAAACCTGCGGCCGCCGAGTACGTGCTGACCCACGCTCGGCGCGGCGACATCGACGACGTTGTGGCGACGATCGACAGTGATAGTTCTTCAGGTCGCCAAGGTCCGCCCCCTGGGCGAGAGCCGGGTCGGCCAGGGTGGCGTCTGTGCCAGTCCCATCCCGAAAATTGGACAACGGCATCAAGAGGCCGTCGTGGAACCCAACGGGCATCTGGTCAATCCAATGCCGGAACGCACGCGTCGCCACACCCCGATAGATATTGAACTGCTGTCGGACGTAGCCGAGTGTCTTTGGCAACCCCAGTGGAATGCTAAAGGCCGAAATGGACCGTTGCGAACCCGGTGCTCAGCGAGATGTAGCGGGCATCGACGAAACCCGCTTCCAGCATCGCTTTGCTCAGCTCGTCCCGCGACAACCAGGTGCGGATCGAGTCGGAGGTGTAATGATGGGCGTCGCGATGCCAGGCCACGGCCCAGCCCACCTTCGGCATCACGCCGAAGTAGAACAGGTCGTGAACGGCTTTCAGCATCTTCGAGGTCGGCGTGCTGAAATCGAGCACCATCAACCGGCCGCCCGGCCGCAGGACGCGCCGGAACTCGCGCAGCGCCTGGTCGCGGTCGGCAACGTTGCGCAGCCCGAAGCTGATCGTGACTACATCGAACGACGCATCCGGGAACCGCAGGTCCATGGCATCGCCCTCCTGGAAGTCGACGGCCCCGCGCTGCCGCCCCCGGGCGACCTCAAGCATCGGTGCGCAGGAGTCGACCCCCACGACCTGACCTTCCGGCCCGACCGCCGCCTCCTCCAGGAACGCCAGATCGCCCGTCCCGGTCGCAACGTCCAGCACTCGTTCGCCGGGCCGGAGGGCGCAAAGCTCCATGGCCTGCCGCTTCCATAGGCGATGAAGCCCGAGCGTCCATACATCGGTCATCACGTTGTAGCGCTTCGCCAGCGCCGAAAACAGCTCCTTGACGTAGCTGCTCTTGGCCTCGTCCGACTCGTTCCATGGCCTTCTGACCATCGTGAGCCTCCGCACAACCACCGGGTACGACAGACCGGGAATGTACCACGGCAATTCAGAAACGCGCAGTTCGGGGTACTGCCGGGGTACCCGGGCGTCAAACGAGCCGACCTTCGTCGACATCGCCGCTGGTCGATGCGGAGCACAAGGCCGCGTCGTCCGCGGCACCCTGCTATGCGGTGAATACCGCCGGGCTGCTGGTGTGTGCGACCGGGAGCGGCGTTAGGACTCGTGGGTGCCGGGTGCTGGCGTTGTGCTGAATGCAGCGAACACCGCCAACGGGTCCAGGTAGTCGCGCCAGTGCACGATCTTGCGGTCCTTGACTCTGATCACCGAGATGAATCGGTTGGTGTAGGACGCTCCGCTGTGCACCACTGTGCCGTGAATGGTGTACTCCAGAACCACTACGGACTTGGCGGGGTCGTAGTAGCGGTGCACGTCGCTGCTGCCGGACTGCACGATGGAAGCCCCGTAGTCGGAGTACAACTCGGCAAGCGCGTCGCGCCCAACGACTTTGCGCGGGTAATCAGGGACAGTGATGATGTATTCGACCACCACATCCTCGGCGTGCATATCGAAGAAGTCGCTGCCGTCGACCAAGCCCTTCAAGCCGTCGGCGACGACCTCGAAGTAGGGTCGCATCGCGGCGTACTTGGACATGTCCCGTGACATCATGAACGCCTATCCTTTCCTCGTTTGTTGTCGTGCGCGGTGTGTTGTTGTGAGGCCTCGACCTTTGGGCGCGATGCCGACAATAATTGTTTTATAACGTGTTTCGGCTGATGGTCGACGCGACAGGATCGGTCCGCACGGCCAAGCGTGAGTCCGGTCATGGGCGGAGGTGTCGCGTTCGTGGTTCGAGCTTCTTGTCGGCGTCGCAGGGGTCTGTTTGGCGCGCAGGATTTCTCATGGGTCAGACCGTGGGTATCGTGCCGCCGTCGACATGGAAATCGACTCCGGTGATGTAGCTCGCGCGATCGGAGACGAGGAAGGCCACGAGGTCGGCGACCTCGTCAGGGCGGCCGGCGCGGTTGAGGGCGATGCCGCCGAGCTGGCGTATCAATTCACTGATGGCGGACTCGTCGTCGTCGCCGGTCGTCGCGGCGATGGCGTCGAGCACCCGTTGCGCGCCTTCGGTGTGGATGAAGCCGGGCAACACCGAGTTGACTCGGATTCCAGCGGGGCCTAGTTCGGCCGATAGGCCTTTGCTATAAGTGCGGAGCGCGCTTTTGGCCGCGGCATAGGGCAACGGCCCGGTGGTTGGCATGACGCCGGCGATCGAGGTGATGTGCACGATGTTTCCCGCCCCTTGCTGGATGAGGCCGGGAATCAGGGCGCGGTCGATGCGGACGGGTGCCAGTAGGTTCAGGGCCAGGACCTGCGACCACTGGGCGTCGGTGTGTTGCGCGGCGTCGTGTTCGAAGTCGTACCCGCCTGCATTGTGCACCACGATATCGATCCCACCGAAGTGTTCTTGGACTTCAGAGACGGTCTTGTTGACCGCCTCGTCGGTACTGATGTCGGCTTGGATGAATAATTCGGCGGCAGTTGGGGCAGTTGTACGGGCGGTGGTCGCGACGCGGGCGCCCGCTGAGGCGAGGCGGCTGACGACGGCCGCGCCGATGCCCTTGGTTCCCCCGGTAACGAGCGCACGCTGCCCAGTCAGTGAATCTGCGTCACTCATCGGTGTCCTCCTCTTGCCTCGCACTCGGCGGGTTGGCGGCGTATTCCGAGAGTCGGCCTTGCCCTAGGGGAAAGGTCAACCCCTGTCGCCAAAGTCATCAAAATGCCAGCCGGTCGTTTGTGATGCCGCCCCGGTGGCATCGCCCTGCCAGAATCCGTCGCGCGAAGAGCGCAGACCCGAGGGATCACCCGACCGTTGTGTTGACCTTCCCGTACGGGGAGGCTTCACCATGGGATTCACGCCGCGGTGCCCACCCGGTGAGCTGGTGAGGCCGCGAGGAAGGATTGGTTGGTCATGGGTGCACATGTGTCAATCGGCGACTTCTCGGTGATGAGCCGTCTGAGCAGGAAGGCACTTCGGCATTACCACGACCTTGGGCTGCTCGAGCCCGCGTACGTTGACCCCCAGAGCGGTTACCGGTTCTATGACACCAACCAAGTTGATCGAGCCCACATCATCCAGCGATTCCGGTACCTGGGCATGTCCATCCCCGACGTCAAAGCGTTGCTGGCCACGGACGACGTGGGCGAGCGTAACGACATCATGACCTCGCACCTGCGACGTATGGAGGAGCAGCTACAGCAGACCCAGGACACGGTCCGAGAGCTGGGCGAACTGCTTTCCCCGGCGCCGCGGCAGACCACAGTTGAACTCCGCTTCGAACCACAGACCGCCGTGTGGGCGATCACCTCTACGGTCGACATCGACGACGTCGGCACATGGTTCCTTACCGCCTCGGACCAGTTGAGTGACGCACTCCGAGAATCGGGAACACACCCGAGCGGGCCGGTCGGTGGACTCTATGAACGCGAACTGTTCACCGAATCCCGCGGCGAGGCCAGCGTGTTCATCCCCACCGACAATCCAATCGCCCCACCGGGCCCTGTGCGTGCCCGTGTGCTTGCTGCCGCCGACGTCGCGATCCTGACCCACCAAGGGACTTCGCACACCGATATTGATCGGAGCTACGGGCAACTGGGCACCTACGTCACCGAACATCTCATCAGCGACCAAGGGCCGATCCGCGAACACTACCTCGGCCCCGAACCCGGCCATCTCGCCAGCTTTGACCGCACCGAAATCTGTTGGCCGATCTTCAGCGCAGGTCGGGACAAAACAACGGCCCATGTGCAGGATCGTCCGCCACTTCAATGACACAGGCCATCGCCGCGTTACATTAAGCAACAAAATTTGTCTTGTGACACTTTGAAGCGTAAGCGGGAAATTTATCCCCGACACGTGGACGGCAGCCCCACCCGAATCGCCGAGCAAGATCGTTTCCGGCGGGCGTGGGCGCGAGAACGGGTTGTGTCATCCTGTGTCACTGAGCCCCGCGTTCGAGCACAGCGGAAGGCGTCGCCGCAGGTAGACGTGGAGCCGATGACGGGAATCGAACCCGCGTATTCAGTTTGGGAAGCTATTTCCATTCCCGAACGGGTGAGCGATAACGGCCGGTCAGGCGGGACTGCAAGCTAGCCAGCCGCAGCACCGCACCACAGCCCTCACCCCTAGGGGCGACCTTCACGCGTTGGTCCACCGCCGGGATGCTCTCTCGGATCGCGTTGAATCCGATGAATTTTCGGTGCACTGGTCGGTGATTGCTGCCCGGGATGCTGAGGCGGTGGGGCGACATTGCGTTGCCCGGAGTCGTCGGATCGGAAGATCCGGGGGGCCCGGGGTGATAGCTGTTGCGTAGCGTCCTCACGCCCGGAGTCGACGGTTATCCGGCGCGTCGGCTGCTCCGTTGGACGATGGATCCGGGGCGGGGGAGTTGGCTGTTGCCGTGGTGGGGCGGGCGATTCCGCTCCGCCGCGGGCGCGGAGTCGAGTTGTCTCGCCGTCCGAGCCGGCAGGAGTCGGCGATGCAGGCCGGATCCCGTTGTCGTCCTTATCTCCAGTGTGCGGGCGACGCTGTACGAAGCGCGCGGTGATCATGGCCACGGCGAGGATGCACAGGGCTAGCCCGCTGAGCACGACGTCGAACGTGCTGGTGATCTGCTGGGCGAGATTGTTTCCGTACACCGGGTTGCCGGCCTCGGCGGGCGTACCTGCAATTCGGGGGGATAAGGCGATGCCCACCACGATGCGGGAAACACTGAGCACGAGGAGAACTCCGCACAGAGATGAGATCACGGCGACCGGAAGAGAGCGGTTGACAAGGTTGATGCGAAGCCACATCGCAAGCGCCGCGGTCACTACATCGAATGCGGCCATCGCCACGCTGTCGTACGGCGCGCGCGACAAATGCAAAACGGCTGCAACGACGACGTCGGTTGCTCTCATCAGTACGGAAGCGAGACACCAAAGAGCGATCAGTAGCAAGCCTTTTCGTGCGGCTACTCGCCAGACACCTCGGTCGATCTGGTGGTTGGTTACGACCCTGAGCAGGGTCAGCGGCGCGAATATCACCGCTGCGGCCACCCATGCCACATAGCCCTCGAACCCCACCCCGGCCGTTGACGTGTTCTGTGCGATGCCGTGAAATCCGTCGATCTCGCGGCCAATGGGAAGAAGCCAGACGACGACCCCGGCTGCCAGTGTGGACGCTCCGAGCGCGATGGTCGCCAGCCGAGACGACCTGCTGCCGCTCTGAAGAATCCACCTGGCCGCCACGATGACGGCGACCAGCGCCACAACGCCATACACCACGGCCGTCGCAATGATCGCCACGTTCAGTTTGCCGAAGCCAGATGAGCCGGTTGAGCCCGGCAGGGCAGCTTTTGTCCGCCAGAACAGGTTGAACGAAACACTCAGCGCCGCAAGGGCTATAGACGTGTAGCCCACGATTCGGGCCGACTGCAGCCACTTTCGAAACCTGTCGTCGTCAGCGAAGGTGCCGGTGATCGTAGGCTGCCCACTCAACAATGCGCCGCCGATCCCCAGCCATGCGCCAGGGCCCACGCCGCCCGGCACGTTGCCGCTGCCGCCGTATCGCACGGTCTGCACGACGTCGAACCCG
>Ga0210405_10001401_pt1 | contig 27608 bp, 19 predicted proteins | sample IncBWH11MmetaG_FD_155492 | JGI IMG/M metagenome (GOLD analysis project Ga0210405, IMG submission 155492) | Forest soil microbial communities from Barre Woods Harvard Forest LTER site, Petersham, Massachusetts, United States - Inc-BW-H-11-M | ecosystem: Environmental > Terrestrial > Soil >...
ACGGCAACGGCTCGCGCAAGCGCCTCTTGCCAGGCATTGCCAGCAATGGTCACGAAAAACGCATTGAGCTCGTTGCCCAGCACCTGCCCAAGTCCCAAATGTCGGAGGCATTTCGCGCGCTGCGTACGTCGCTGCTTCTTTCTCAGCCGGGCCGCCCGCCGCAAGTTATCCTGGTAACCAGTGCGCTCCCCCGCGAAGGCAAAACCACCGCCGCAGCTAACTTGGCTGTCACTCTCGCCCAGCTAGGAGACAGCACCGTGCTCGTCGATGCGGACTTGCGCAAGCCAGGGGTGGGGCGCCTGCTCAATATGGCAAGCGGCAAGTATGCTGGCTTAAGCTCCTATCTGGCCGGTGTTTCGAGTCTTGATCTGGTTATTGTGCCGCACCCCGACATTCCCAATCTCGCCGCGATTCCCACGGGCCCACTGCCTCCTAATCCTGCCGACTTGTTGTCCTCTCACAAGTTGGCGGAGGCCATCGCTGAATTGCGCACCAAATTCAAATTCGTCGTAATCGATTCGCCTCCTATCATGGCGGCCACGGATGCCGTCATTCTCTCCGTCCAAACCGATGGCGTACTGCTGGTCGTGCGTAGCGGCGAGACTCCCAAAGAGGCCTTCACGCGCACCCGTGACCTGCTCGTCAGTGTGAAGTGCCACATCCTGGGCGTCGTTTTGAATGCGGTGGATTCCGGCGCTCCGGACTACTATTATTCTTATCGCTACTATCCGTATTCTTATGGCTATGGTCCTCAGGAAACGCCCGAATCTCCTCAGGAGCATGACGATCTTGCTGAATCCGTCTCCGAAAGCTCCCCGCGCCATCGCGACGACGATCAGTCATTGTAAGGAGGCACTTTGCGTTATTTGATCACCGGCGGCGCCGGTTTCATCGGCTCTCACTTGGCAGAGCGGCTTCTCGCGCGCGGCGACCGCGTCGTGTTGCTCGACAACCTCTCCACCGGAAGCATGGATAACATCCGCCACCTCAAGACTTCCGGCCAGATGGAATATCACCTGGACAACATCGAAAACCTTCAGCTAGTCGCGGAACTCGTCGACGATGCCGATGTTATCGTCCATCTCGCCGCCGCTGTCGGCGTCAAGCTTATCGTGGAAAGTCCCGTCCGTACCATCGAAACCAACGTCAACGGCACGCAACGCATCCTCGAAGCTGCCTGCAAAAAACGCAAACTCGTCCTCACCGCCTCCACATCCGAAGTCTACGGCAAGAATACCAACGTACCCTTTCACGAAGACGCCGACCTCGTCCTCGGGCCCACCACCAAAGGCCGCTGGAGCTACGCAGCGTCTAAGGCCCTCGATGAATTTCTCGCGCTATCTTATTGGAAAGAGAAAAAACTTCCCGTCATCGTGGTCCGCTTGTTCAACACCGTTGGTCCGCGTCAGACCGGGCGTTACGGCATGGTCCTGCCCAATTTCGTCAAGCAAGCACTGAATAACGAGCCCATCCAGGTTTACGGCAACGGCCAACAGTCTCGCTGCTTTTGCGACGTTCGCGACACCGTCGAAGGTCTCATCCGCTTGATGGACACCGACCGCTCCATCGGCGAGGTCGTCAACGTCGGCAACACGGAAGAAATCACCATCGAAGGCCTCGCTAAGTTGGTCAAAAAGCGCACCAGCAGCACCTCACCCATCGAGTTCGTGCCGTACGATCAGGCCTACGAGCCAGGTTTCGAGGACATGATGCGCCGCGTCCCATGCGTCGATAAGCTACACGCCCTCACCGGTTTCCGCCCGCAAACCTCGCTGAACGAGATCATCGACCGCGTCACAACTTTCTTCCGCCAGAAGGAAGAAGCTGCCACTCCGCGCGCAGCCACGAGCACAGCCGTCTAATCTCGTCTTTCTAGGTGCTGCTGCGTTGGTTGTCGGTGGTGGCGCTCCACTCCCGGCACCTTCTCCATCCCCAGTCGACAAGACGTTTTCCCCTCAGATTCGTCTCAAACTTGTGCCGCCTAGGCCAGTCAATCCGAGAGGCCAAGCCTGCGTTTTCGCGGGAACAAATCCCGCTACAAAGCGTATTCACCATAGTCATTTAAACTCCAAAGAAGGATAAGGTCCGCGAAATGAATACTATCGCCGTACTCGATACTGCGTTTCGCGATTTTAAGTACGCTCTCCGCACCCTCGCCCGCACTCCCGGCTTCACGGTGATCGCCATCCTTACCCTCGCCCTCGGCATCGGCGCAAACACCGCCATCTTTACACTCCTCGACCAGATCCTCCTCCGCCTCCTCCCCGTCAAAAACCCCCAAGAACTCGTCCTCCTCACCATGCGCGGCCACCATTACGGCAGCAATTGGGGCGGCAACGCCATCTCCCATCCCATGTTCCGCGATTTCGCCGCCCACAATGAAGTCTTCTCCGACATGTTCGCGCGTTTCCCGTTTTCCGCCAGCCTCTCCTTTGGCGGCCAGGCGGAGCGCGTTGATTTGGAACTGGTATCAGGCACTTACTTCTCCACGCTGGGCCTCAATCCGTGTCTTGGCCGCGTTTTCACTGCCGAAGACGATCGCCTCCCTGACGCCTATCCCTACGTCGTCCTCAACTATGCCTATTGGCAATCTCGTTTCTCTGCGGATCCGCAAATCATCGGCAAGACTCTCACCCTCAACAACTACAGCATGACCATCGTGGGCGTCCTTCAGCCCGGCTTTGATGGCGTCGAACTGGGCCGTTCTCCGAAACTCTTTGTCCCCATCATGATGCAAAAGGAAGTCATGGTCGGTAATCCCAACGACATGCTGAAAGAACGCCGCAACCGTTGGGTCAATGCCTTCGGCCGCCTCAAGCCCGGCATCACCCGTGAACAAGCCAAGGCCTCGCTTCAGCCTTTTATGCATTCAATGCTCGAAATGGAAGTTAAAGATAAGGCCTTCGCTCATGCCTCGCCTTATGATCGCGAGCAATTCCTGAAATGCATCATCGACGTTTTGCCCGGCTCGCAGGGCCGCTCCTATACCCGCGAGGCGCTTTCCTCTCCTCTCTGGGTTCTCATGGGCACCACTGGCCTTGTCCTTCTCATCGCCTGCGCCAATCTTGCCAACCTTCTTCTCGTCCGCGGCTCCGCGCGTAAGAAAGAAATCGCCATCCGACTCGCGATGGGCGCCACTCGCCCTCGCATCATCTCGCAGCTCTTGATCGAAAGTCTCTGTCTCGCCACGCTCGGGGCTCTCGCTGGACTTGCTCTCGCCTACTGGGCAGACAAGGCCCTCATGGCCGCGTACTTGCCTTCAGACTCGGGTGGCTGGCGCATTTCCACTACTCCCGACTTTCGCATTCTCTTCTTCACGCTCGCCGTCACGGTCGCAACAGGCGTCTTCTTCGGCCTTGTCCCCGCTCTTCAAACCACCAAGCCCAATGTCGCTGGAACTCTCAAAGATGAAGCCGCCGCCGTCGTCGGCGGTGGTCACGGCGGCCTCAGAAAATCTCTCGTCATCGCCCAGGTCACGCTCTCTCTTCTGCTTCTCATCGGAGCTGGCCTTTTCACTCGCAGCCTTGGCAACTTGCGAAATCTCGGCCCCGGTTTTCCAGCGCAAAATCTTATCGGCTTTGAAATCGATCCCTCATATAGCGGCTATAGTGTCGCGCGGCTGAAGACCTTTTATCCCCAGCTGTTGGACTCGCTCTCTTCTATTCCCGGCGTTCAGTCCACTGGCCTAGCCAGCATGCGCATCCTCGAAGGCGACGAATGGGACAGCAGCATGACTGCCGAAGGCTTCAGCCCTCCCACTCCCGATGCCCACCCCGAACCCTACATGAATGAAATCAGTCCCAACTATTTCGCCACTCTCGGCGTTCCTATCGTAAATGGCCGGGATTTCCGCCCCACCGACAACCATGAAATCAAGCACAATCCAGAGGAAAAAGGCGACATGGGCTGGGAACCTTCCGTAATCATGATTAATGAAACCTTCGCCAAGAAATATTTTGCTGGCCGCAATCCTGTCGGCCTTCACATCGGTTTCGGCTCCGATCCAGGCACTCCAGCCGACATGGAAATCATCGGCGTCGCTAAAGACATCAAGTACACCAACCTGCGCGATGAAATTCCTCCGCAAGCTTACATGCCTTATATGGGAGACCGCTTCATTGGCGGCATGGTCGTTTACGTCCGCACCGTCGCCGACCCGAATCAGTTAATGACCGCCATCCGCTCCAAAGTCCGCGACATGGATTCCAATATCCCGATCTACTCCATGCGCACCACTGAGGTGCAGATCAACAATTCACTCGCCACTGAGCGCATGATCGCCAGCCTCTCCGCCGTTTTCGGTTTTCTCGCCACTCTTCTCGCGGTTATCGGGCTGTACGGCGTCATGGCCTACACTGTCGCGCAGCGCACGCGCGAAGTCGGCATTCGCATGGCCTTAGGAGCTGCTCAAGGTAATGTCATCTGGATGGTGATGCGCGAAGTGCTGGTGCTGGTAGTTATCGGTGTTGCCGCAGGCGTCCCAGCTTCGTTGGCGCTAACCAAGCTCGTGCAGAGCCAGCTCTTCGGGCTCTCTCCGCATGATCCTGCAACACTTGCTCTTGCCACCATCGCTCTCGCGTCCGTCGCCTGCGCCGCCGGCTATGTCCCTGCCTGGCGGGCCAGCCGCCTCGATCCCATGAAGGCCCTTCGCTACGAATAGATCGCGCTGGCAAGGCTTACCGCTCACCAACAAAGGGAATTACAAACGGCCACTTTACGTTACACGCCCCCGCGCTCGCCTCCATTGGCCAGCGGTAAGGCTCCCGCTGCTTTGATCCGAACGCGCGCCAAGCAACTAATCCAAGCTATGGCAGCGTTATTTCAAACTGATAGCTACCCGCAGGAATCTCATATTCGAGATTGTTGTTGTCCTTTGCCAAAGCGTGAACCCTGCTGCTCTTCGACAAGAGTTGCCCATCAAGCTCGAAGGATTGTGCTCGTTCTCCGCCAAGCGGCAAACGCCCGGTCGCATTTGCCGGGATCGTCAATTTCCAGACGACTTTGCTTCCAGAGATCGACCACGCGGAGAGGATCGTCCCGTACGAGGATTCGTACGAAAAATCGAGATTTCCCAATCGCTTGTCGAAGTTCGGATGAAGTCGGATGACGTGAAATCCCGGATCGGTTGCGACCGTATCAATCCCCGCCGCGTACCGATAGATCCAGTCTGCAACGGCCCCATAGGCATAGTGGTTGTAGGAATTCATGCTCGGATCGCCGCGCATTTGATCCCCATTCCACCGCTCCCACATCGTAGTAGCACCGTGTTCGACCAGGTATCCCCACGATGGATATTCCGTACTAAGTAGCAGACGATACGCGACATCGGCATGCCCGGTATCCGTCAGAGCACCCAGCAGATAGGGAGTTCCCAGGAATCCAGTGCCAAGACGCCAATTATTGGCTTCGAGCCGATCCACCAAACGCTTTGCGGCAACGCTGCGCAGCGCATCAGGCAGCAAATTCATGTGCAGCGCGAGCACATATCCTGTTTGTGTTTCGACTGGTTTGTCGCTCAGCGGCCTGGCGGTCCCCGAAGCGAATACCGGAGGCGGCGGAACTCCACCGACGAAGCCATCAGGCCGAACGTAGGCATGGTTGAACGCAGCTTTGATCTTGTCAAAAAGCTCAGTATATTTCCGCTCATCATCCGTTTTTCCCACGGCGTGAGCCATTTGGCTCATCAGCGTCGCGTCATACGCCCAATACGCTGTGGCAATCAAATCCACGGGCGTCACGCCTTCCGGTGCTAACCAGTCCGCGAAAGGAATGCCGTAGTTCTTTTTCCAAAGATAGTCGGGATTCGCGGCTTGGATCGCGGCCAGATACTTTTCCATCCCCGCCCAATTTTCTTCCACCACCTTCTCGTCGCCTGTCTGAATCCACGATGTCCACGGAATGACGACGCCGGCATCGCTCCATCCAGTCCCGTAACCTGGGTTCTCGGTGTTGGTTCCGGGCGCGAAAATTCCGTACATGTCCGTGCCTACTTGCGTGCCGCGTAAATCCGCCCCGAATTTTCGCGAGAAGGTCGTCAAATCCATGTTGTACGTCGCTGTCCGCCAAAACACCTGGGCATCCGCCGACCAACCCAACCGTTCATCGCGTTGCGGGCAATCCGTCGGAACTCCCACGAAGTTCGAACGCTGGCCCCACAAAATATTGCTCCACAGCTTGTTGAGCATGGCGCTGCCTGTCTTCAGCGTCGCCGTGAACGGCGCGTCCGTATGGAAAACAACGGCTTTCACGTCCTCGAGCTTTGGCGCTGCCTTCAAACCCGAAACCTCCGCATAACGGAAGCCATGAAATGTAAAAGTAGGTTCAAACTCTTCGATCCCTTTGCCCGCGAGAGTAAAATGGTCCGTCGCCTTCGCCGTCCGCAAGTTGTCGGTGTATAGCGTACCGTCCGGATTCAATACTTCCGCAAATCTCAGTCTCACGTCGGTTCCCGCTGCGCCTTGCGCTCGAATGTGCGCAACCCCGGATAAGTTCTGCTCGAAATCGAAGATATACACGCCAGGAGCAGGATTCGTCAGCTTCTTCGCGTCGATCACCTTTTTTTCCGCGCGAATCGGCTGAAAGTATTGCCAAACCATTTGCGTTTCTTTCGGCTGGATCACCTCCACGGATTTCCACTTGCCGTCGTCGAATGCGGCGGTGTTCCAGTTTGCTTGCGCCTTTCGCGCGTCGTACGTTTCTCCATCGTAGATTTCCGCGAAGAGAACAGGAGAAATGTCCGCTTTCCACTTTTCGTCCGTCACGATCCAGTCCACGGATCCGTCTTTGAATTCGATCCTCAGCTGTGCCCGTAGCGCAGGCGGTGTATTGCCGTAGTTATACCCTTGGCGAAACCACTGCAACGGAGTCGAATACCAGCCGGGAGAGAGCAACGCACCAACGGCGTTCTTTCCAGGTCTTATTTCCGCCGTCACGTCATACGCCTGGTAAATAACGCGCTCACGGAAATCTGTCCATCCCGGGGCCAGGATTTCGTCGCCCACCTTTCGTCCGTTGATCGAAAGTTCGTACGCGCCGAGGGCTGTCGCATACAAGCGCGCGGAGGCCACGGATTTTGCAACTTCAAAGGTCTGCCGAAGAGACTTTACGGCTCCCGTCGGCCATGGATTTCCCAGGGTGGCGTTTTCGAACCCAGAACTTGGCATAACATACCGAACCGCTCCGCTCCACGAAGAATCATCGAACTCAGGCGCCTGCCAATTCCCGCTGGCATTCAATGAGGCTCGCCAGCCCTCCTGCGCACTCTTGAATACTTCGAACGTGCCGTCCGCCGCTTCCACATACAGTACCGCGTTCATCGGCGTTTGACTGACGCGTTGCCGATTGCCACCACCGTTTAGATAGTGCACCACCTCAATCGCCAGTACGTTCTGCCCTATGCGCAATACGTCCGAAACGTCGCGAATCGCATACGTCTTCCACGGCATTTGCCGCCACGGGGGCAACGGCGCCACTTCCATCACTTGTTTTCCATTGAGCCATGCCCCCGCCGAATCCTGGCCTGTCGCATAGAGCGTGGCGCGCCGCACCGGCTTCGCCAGGTTAAAGTGAAGTCGGAATTCGTGCTTCGTGCTCGTGGCGTCTTTAGGTGCTTCCCCGTCGGCGCTCGTGATCCACTCTGCGCCCGATTCCCGTACCTGTCGCAGTTCAGGTTCCTCATAGCCAATCCACTTTGATTTCCAGTTTTCCTGCTGAAGTAGCCCCGTCTCCCACCAACTCGGCTCGCTGGGAGCGCCCGCCTTGCCGTCTTTGTCCCATACCAAAACCCGCCAGTAATATCGTTTGCTGGGTTCAAACGTCGGGCCTCCGTAGATCACACCCTGAGAGTTATCCGATTCCACCCTGCCGCTGTCCCACACATCACCTTTGCCGCCGGCAAGGAGCTCCGCCTTCGAGGCGACTTGAATTTGATACGCAGTTTGCCGCGCGCCAGGACGCGAATCCTGAATCTTCCAGGACAGCCGCGGCTTTGCCGTGTCCATCCCAAGCGGCGTGATAAGCGATTCGCATTCGAGCTTCACAGGCTTTGCCGATTGCGCGGTCGCGCTCCATGCAAACACCAGAAGACACGCTGCTGTCATCTTCGAAATTCTCAGCGCACTTCTAGCGCCGTTCTTTACTTTTCTCATCGCTGGTTCTCCCGGTCTCAATCGGTTCGAGCAAAACCATCTATTGGCTGGGTCGTCGGCACTGTGGTGGTCGGCGTCGCGCACTGTAGCGGCAACCCCTCCTGCCTGTCAACAAATTGCAGGTCAGCGGCTGGGAGCAAAAGGGTCTACGTACCTCTTTAAAGGAAATCTAGGCGGCAGCAAGATACACGTAGCGCAGAATAAACAGCACGGTGAGGATCCATACGAGAGCATTGATTTCTTTGAATTTACCTGACGCCAGTTTCACAACAGTGTAGGAAATGAGACCGAGGCTCAGGCCGGTCGCAATACTGAACGTCAGCGGCGTCGCCAGCATGGTGATAAACGCAGGCAGCGCCTCACTGAAGTCATTCCAGTTCACCAGCGCCAAGGATTGCGACATCAAAACGCCCACTAAAATAAGAGCCGGCGCCGTTGCGTACGCCGGAATCGCCGTCGCCAGCGGGGAACAAAACATGGCCAAAAGAAAAAGTGCCGCCACGGCAATGTTGCTGAAACCGGTGCGAGCTCCAGCCGCCACACCTGCCGCGCTTTCGATATAGCTCGTGACTGTGGAAGTTCCCGTCAGCGAGCCGAAAATCGTCCCAACGGAATCTGCCAACAACACGCGGCCGACGCGCGGAATCTTGCCATCCTTGATGAATCCGCCTTGCTCGCAAACGCCTACCAACGTCCCCACGTTGTCGAACAAATCGACAAACAGAAACGCAAAAAGAATCTCCAGAAACCCGAGATGCATCGCCCCGCGGAAATCCAGCTGAAGAAAAGTCGAGGACGGATGCGGCATCGAAAAGAAAGTTGTGGGCCAACTCGAAATCCCGCGCAGCATCCCGGCAACTGTCGTTCCAATGATGCCTATCAAGATCGCGCCATGGATTTTCCGTGCCATCAAAACCAGTGTCAAGGCGAGTCCAAAACACGCGGTCTGCACTTCCTTGTCCGCGAAGCTGCCCAAGCCCACAAACGTGGCGGAGTTGGCAACCACCAGCTTCGCATTCCGCAATCCAACAAACGCGATAAACATCCCGATTCCGGCCGCCGTCGAATGCTTCAAGCAATCCGGCATGCCATTCACGATTTGCTCCCGCACTTTCGTTACGGTAAGCACGAGAAAAAGCACGCCCGAAAAAAACACCACCGCAAGCGCAGTTCTCCACGGAATGTGCATCGCCAAACACACTGAGTACGTGAAGTACGCGTTCAGCGACATCCCCGGCGCCAGCGCAATCGGATAATTCGCGTACAATCCCATCACGAGTGTCGCGACCGCCGCCGAAAGGCACGTCGCAAACACCACGCCGTCCGCCGGCATTCCCGCCTGCGCAAGAATCTGCGGGTTTACCACAACGATGTACGCCATCGTCACGAACGTGGTGAGGCCGCCCAGCAATTCCTGCTTCACCGACGTCTGATTCTCGGCAAATTTGAAGTAACGATCGATCAATCGTCCCTCCGCCCTTTCACCGGGCCTGCAAAATGTTCCTCACTCGCAGATTCCCCTGTCAGGAGAACGGCCGATACTGCCAGGGTGTAAAGTCACAGGCACGTCTGTCACTCGGTCGAGCCTGATGATTCCAGTAGTTCAACGAGAACCAAGCCATGTTTAGTGCGCAGAAATCTCAATACGGAATCTTGTCGGGCCGGTCGGCCCACGCGCGAAATCCAGCCAATGCCTCTTCTCGCATCATCTGGATTGTAGGAATTCGCCGCTCCGAAAGCGGCTGTTTCAACTCGTTGTAAATAAACGAATCGTCAAATCCAGCTTTGGCCGCATCCTCCGCGGTGCTGGCAAAATAAACGTGCGCAAGCCGCGCCCAATAAATCGCGCCTAGGCACATCGGGCACGGTTCGCACGAAGTGTACAGCTCGCAATCCTTCAATTCGAACGCGCCCAGTTTTTCGCAAGCCCGCCGTATGGCCAGCACTTCCGCATGCGCCGTCGGATCATTCGTCGAAGTCACCTCATTCGAACCCTCAGCGATAATCTTTCCATCTCGCACAATCACCGCGCCAAATGGACCGCCACGTCCCGATTGAACCCCTTCAATCGACAGCTGAATCGCCCGCGCCATGAAAGGATTGCCCAAGTCTTATCGCCACCGGTCCATTCGTTGGCTATTTCTGAAGCTTTCTCCCAAGCCACCGCGAAATCCCCGCAGAAAACCATCAGGACGCCCGCGCCAAACGGCAAGTATATGCCCGGCAATCGGCCCTCCTAGCACTTTTTTCGTCTTGAATTATCGATTTTGCTGACTTGAAAACCTGCAGATATAAGTCTACGCTCGGGTCTCATTCTCACGAGTTTTTCTCCGGACCCGCTTTCACTATGAGTTTGCGCGCCTTCCTTTCTCGCCGTGTTGTAACTCCGGACGCCGTGCGCCCAGCCGCTCTGCTCGTCGAAGCAGACGGCATCGTCGACGTCGTCACTCCCGATCAAATCCCTCCGCAAGCAGAACTCCACGATTTTGGCGATGCCGCGATTCTTCCCGGCCTGGTCGACTCCCACGTCCACATCAACGATCCCGGCCGCGCGGAATGGGAAGGCTTCGAGACCGCCACGCGCGCCGCAGCAGCGGGCGGATACACGCTTTTGGTCGACATGCCTTTGAATTGCTTGCCCGCCACAACCAGTGTCGCCGCACTCAAAGCCAAACGCGCCGCCGCGCAAGGCCGATGCCGCGTCGATTGGATGGCCTGGGGAGGAGTCGTCGCCGACAACCCGCTCGACATCGAGCCGCTGGCCAACGCCGGAGTCCCCGGCTTCAAATGTTTTCTAGTTCATCCCGGAATTGATGGCTTCACGATGGTCACAGAGTCGCAGTTACGCGCTGCTTTACCCCATGTTGCTCGGACAGGCTTGCCACTCCTCGTCCACGCGGAACTGCCCGCTCCTATAGATTCCGCCACCGCAAATTTGGCGAATGCGGATTGGTCACTCTACGAAACCTATCTCCAATCGCGCCCCGCAGAGGCCGAACTCTCCGCGATTCGAATGCTCCTCTCCTTCTGCCGCGAATACAAGTTCCGCATGCACATCGTCCATCTCTCCGCCAGCCAAGCTGTTCCCGAACTGCGCGACGCACGTTCCGAAGGTCTTCCCGTAAGCGTCGAAACCTGCCCCCACTATCTGCATCTCACCGCTGAAACAATCCCCAAGGGCGCAACGCTTTTCAAATGCGCCCCGCCGATTCGCAACCGCGAAAACCGTGAACAATTGTGGCAAGCCCTCCGCGACGGAACGATCGACCTTGTCGCGACAGATCATTCTCCCTGTGCACCAGAAATGAAACGCCTCGCCGACGGAAATTTCCGCGCCGCCTGGGGCGGCATCTCAAGCCTCTCTATCGCTCTTCCCTTGATGTACACGGAAGCCAGCCAGCGCGGATTTTCCCTAAACGATATTGCGTGCTGGATGTCTGAATCTCCCGCAAAATTAGCCGGCTGCCACACACGCAAGGGCCGCCTCGCTCCGGGCTACGACGCCGACTTCGTCGTTTTCGATCCGGAAGGCGAGTTCGTAGTAAGCGAAGACCGTTTGCATTACCGTCACACGGTTTCGCCCTACCTCGGAGAAAAGCTGCGCGGCGTAGTGAAAGCCACTTATCTTCGAGGCAGTAAAGTTTTCAGCGACGGCCAATTTCCCGGCGATCCAACAGGCGTGGAGCATCGCCGCTAATGCCGCGTCTTGAAAAAAGACTCCTGTACCCAAGTTTCGATTTGTCTGTCATACACTAAAGCAAGCAGGCAAGTGCCTGTAAAAGATCTGCTAATTCCACGATTCGAATGAAAAACGCACCCATCGTCGGCACCCCTGTTCCCCGCATGGAAGGCCGCGCCAAAGTCACTGGGAAGGCGCGCTATGTCGACGACATGGTTTTGCCCGGCATGCTTTACGGCGCCACCGTCCGCAGCCGCATTCCTCGCGGCAAAATCAAAACATTCACCTTCGGCCCAGGCATCGATTGGAACGAATTCGTAATCGTCACACCCAAAGACATACCTGGAAAAAACTGCATCGCGCTTATCGAAGACGATCAGCCATGTCTTGCCGATGGAATCGTCAATCATTCCGAAGAGCCTCTTCTCCTACTCGCACATCCGGACCGCCATCTCCTCCCAAAAGCCGTCGAAGCCATATCCGTCGAATACGAACCGCTCCCCGCGATCTTCAGCATGGAGGAAAGTGAGGCACCCTCACAAATTATCTGGGGCGCAGACAACACCTTCAAAAGCTATCTAATCGAAAAAGGCGATGTCGATGCCGTCTGGCAAGACGCACACCACATCGTCGAGGCCGAATACACGACTGGCGCGCAAGAGCAGCTCTACATAGAAAACAACGGAATGATTGCCGCCTTCGATCCGCAACAAGGCCTCACCGTATGGGGTTCCCTCCAATGCCCCTACTACGTCCACAAAGCTCTAATGAAACTTTTCAACTTATCCGCGGATCGCGTCCGCGTCGTGCAAATGGAAACCGGCGGAGCGTTTGGCGGCAAAGAAGAATACCCCTCGATGATCGCCGCCCACGCCGCGCTCCTCGCGGTGAAGTCTGGCAAGCCCGTGAAAATTATCTACGACCGCATGGAGGACATGGCGGCCACCACAAAGCGTCATCCTTCGCGCACCCGCCACCGCACCGCCGTCACCAAAGACGGCAGAATTCTCGGCGGAGAAATCGATTTCACAATCGACGGTGGCGCCTACAAAACGTTGTCGCCGGTCGTCCTTTCCCGCGGTGCTATTCACGCCGGCGGCGCCTACTATTGGCCCAGCGTTCGCATTCACGCCAAAGCCGTCGCTACCAACGCGCCGCCGCACGGCGCTTTCCGCGGATTCGGCGCCCCGCAGTCCCTCTTCGCGCTCGAGCGCCACATGGACCGCATCGCTCAGATCGTCGGTCTTTCACCCATCGAAATCCGCCGCCGAAATTTCCTCAAGCCCGGCCAGACCACTACAACAGGACAGACGGTGAACGAAGAGATTGATCTAGGAAAACTTCTCGACCGCGCGCTTGAACTGTCGGACTACAGCGCAAAAAAAGAACAATTCGCACAGTACAATCAGCAGGGCTCCCACAAAAAAGGAATAGGTATTGCCACTTTTCTGCACGGCGCGGGATTCACTGGTTCCGGCGAGCGCTTTCTAGGATCGGTGGTTGGAGTGGAAGCCTGCACCGACGGCAGCTTACGCATTCTCGTCTCCAGCACGGAATTCGGTCAGGGAACCAACACGGTGTTGTGCCAGATTGTCGCCGAAGCTCTCGGTCTGAAGTATGAAGACGTCAGCATCGCTCAACCCGACACGCACGCGGTGCCGAACAGCGGCCCCACAGTCGCCTCGCGCACGGTCATGGTCGTTGGAAAACTCGTGCAATCGGCCGCCGTTGGAATCGAGAAAACCCTGACAGCGAGCGGCATGCTCCCCGATTCTTACACGCCCGAAGAATTCCGCGCCTCCTGCCGCGCCTACGTCGCAAAACACGGCATATTCCGCAGCTTGGCGCAGTACGAACAGCCTGGCGATATCGTTTGGGACGAGGAAAAATATCGCGGTTCAGCGTACGCGGCATTTGCTTGGGCGGTTTACGTCGCGGAAGTCACGGCGGATCTGACCACGTACAGCGTATCCGTGGATGACTTCGTCGCGCTTCAAGAGATAGGCAAGGTCCTTCACCCCGTTCTCGCGAAAGGACAAATCACCGGCGGCGTTGCGCAGGGCATCGGCTTCGCCCTATACGAAAAAGTGATTTGGGAGCAAGGCCGCATGCAGAACGGCCAGATGACCAACTACATCATGCCCACTTCCGCCGATCTTCCTCCAATTCGCGTTTATTTCGAAGAATTGGGCAACGTTCATGGAGCCTATGGCGCAAAAGGAATTGGCGAACTACCGATGGACGGCCCTGCCCCGGCGATTGTCAACGCCATCGAAGACGCGCTAAACGTTTCTTTCAATTCGATTCCTTTGCTACCAGAAGACATCTTCGCCGCGCTCTCCGAAAGTGCGACGCCCGAGATCGTGGCCCCAACCGCGCGAGGAGGAGAATGAGCCAACCTCCACTGGATCGCGCAAAATCCGAAATCACTTTCACGGTCAACGAAAAACTGGAAACCGTGCATGTTTACGCGATGGAGCGCCTCCTGGATGTTCTTAGGCACGAGCTTGGATTAACAGGGACAAAAGAAGGCTGTGGCGAAGGCGAGTGCGGCTCCTGCTCTGTCTTGATCGATGGAATGCTCGTGAATAGTTGCCTCATTCCCGCGCTCCAGGCGAACGACACGAAAATCGTTACGATCGAGGGCCTTGCAGCAGACGGCCGCTTGCAAATCTTGCAGCAAGCATTTCTCGTCTGCGGCGGCGCCCAATGCGGCATCTGCACTCCAGGAATGATTCTGGCGTCCCTTCATCTGCTGGAGAAAAAGCCGCAACCCACTCTCGAAGAAATCCGCGAAGGGCTTTCCGGCAATCTTTGCCGCTGCACCGGCTATATTCAAATCTTTGAAGCCGTGGCGGACGCTGCACGCCGCGGAGCCTCAACGTGAAGGCCTACCCTGCTGAATTCGAACTTGTCGCCCCGCGCACTTTGCCCGATGCTCTATCGCTTCTCGCGCGCGAACCGGGCGGATGGCTTCCCGTCGCTGGTGGCACGGACGTCATGGTGCAATATTCCGCCGGAAAACTCCCCGCGCGCAAGTTGGTCAGCATCTGGAATCTTCCAGAGTTGCGTCGCATCGAAGTTACGGCGGACGAAATCCAAATCGGCGCGGGATGCACGTACACCGATTTGCGCGAACACGAATTGATCAATCGCGAGTTTCCATTGTTGTCCAGCTCCGCAAGCTGGACCGGCGGAATCGCCAACCAGAATCGCGGAACGCTCGGCGGCAATATCATAAATGCTTCACCAGCCGCGGATTCTCTCCCCGCACTTCTGGTGTATGAGGCAGACCTCCTTCTCGTTTCTGCGCGAGGCGAACGTCGCGTTCCCTATGTAGGCTTTCACATCGGCTACCGCAAAACCCAGCTCGCAGCCGGCGAACTGATCCGCGCCATCTGCCTGAAAACACAATTTTCAGGTTACTATGCCCATGCGCGCAAAGTCGGAGCACGCAATGCACAAGCGATTTCGAAAGTGTGCCTCGCGGCGTTGGGACTCTTGGCGGATGGCGTGGTTGATGACATTCGCCTCGCCATGGGAAGCATTGCTCCCATTCCCGTGCGTTTGTCGGAGACGGAACGAATCGTAAAGGGAAAACACATCGATCCCCTGCTTATCCAATCCGCGAGAACTATGGCTGCCTCGGAAGTCCGCCCCATTGATGACATCCGTTCCTCGGCTCGCTACCGCGCGGCTGTAGCGGGAAACCTGGTCGCGGAGTTCCTAGAGCAGCTAGGCGCACGAGGCTTGCGCAGCGAAAATGCGAAAAATGTGCTCGCGCGATGGAACGGTTTGGAGCAGGGCAAAGCCGCTGAGGAGATCTTGCCCTGTTGCGGCTCAAAAGCCTGGGCGCACGGGATGGCAGCTCGAAGACCACTCCTCCATGAAGCGGCCTTATTGGCTGCCTGTGACGAAGTCTGGAAAGGCCTCCCGGAAGCCGATTGGTTGGAAGCGTTTCGAAGCCATCCGCGGATTGGCGATTCACTTTCGCCAACCTCCGCGCCTGCGCGGTCTGCCGCTTGGTCAGGCCAAGAACAGCAAAAAGTTGGAGCTGCAGGCGAGGATGTCAAGATCGCTCTTGCGGCAGGCAACCGCGCGTACGAACAAAAATTCAACCGCATTTTCATTGTCTGTGCCGCTGGCAAATCCGCGCATGAAATTCTTGAAATCCTCCGGAGGCGTTTGCAGAATGACGAAATAACCGAACTTAATCAAGCAGCCGAACAACAGCGCCACATCGCGCGTCTTCGGCTGAAGAAATGGCTCTCTTCATGAATCGCATTTCGACCCACGTTTTGGACACTGCTCAGGGTAAGCCCGCAAAGGATGTGCCGGTACGACTCGAGAGGCAAGAGTCCGCCGGTGAGTGGCGCGTTCTCAGTTCCTCCCGCACGGATGGCGACGGCCGCTGCCCTCAATTGCTGCCCGAAAATGAAACCCTTCGTGAGGGCAACTACCGTTTGGCGTTCGATACTGCTAGCTATCACCTTGCTCAAAAGATCCAAGGACTTTATCCGGTCATCGAGATTACATTTCACGTGCGCGACGGCGAATCTCACTTTCACATTCCGCTGCTCCTGAGTCCGCACGGTTATACGACGTACCGGGGAAGCTGATTTGATGATTAAGCTAGCGGAAAACAGCTACGGCAAATCGCGAGTTCGACTCGCAAAAGTGAAGCGCCATCCCGACCATCACGATTTTCGCGAATGGACGATCGAGATTGCGCTCGGAGGTGACTTCGACTCCTGCTTCGTCGCTGGCGATAACAGCAAAATTCTCCCCACAGACACAATGAAAAATACTGTGTACTCGCTGGCGCGAACCTCTTCGGCGGAATGCATGGAGGAGTTTGGCAAGGAACTAGTCGCATTCTTCCTGGAGCGTAACCCGCAAGTCTCCGCCGCGCGAGTCGCGCTCTCGGAAAAACCCTGGCAGCATCTGCTGTTGGGCGGGAATCCGCATCCCACGACTTTTGTGCAATCAACTAGTGAGTGCCAGACTGCGGAAATTACGGCAACGTGCAACGCTGGGCCGTCAGTCCGGGCAGGGCTTGAGAACTTGGTCATCCTGAAAACGGCGAATTCCGGATTTGCAGGATTCATTAAGGATTCTTTGACTACTCTGCCGGAATCCACCGACCGCTTGTTATGCACTTCTGTCCGCGCGCGATGGGACTATCTGTCGCCTACCGTTCCCTTTGTCGCTTTGCGCTCCAAAATCCGCGACATCCTGCTCAATGTGTTTTCCTTTCATTCAAGCAAATCCGTGCAACACACCTTGTACGCCATCGGAGAAGCCGCACTCGCAAGCGTTCCGGAAATCGACAGCATCGAATTGACGATGCCCAACAAACACTACTTTCTTGCGGATCTTTCCCGTTTTGGGCAAGACAATCCTTACGAGATTTTTGTGCCCATCGACGAGCCCCACGGCACCATCGAGGCACGCATTCGCCGTCAAGGTTAAAATTCTGTGTCCACAGCAGGGAGCACAACAATCCGTGCGGAAGAAGTGATTGCTCGCTGCCAAATACTGGCGTCTTTCTCCGAAGATGCGGGCAGCACGCGCCGCACATTTCTTTCCCCTCCGATGCACGATTGCCACCGCGAACTCACGAAGTGGCTTGCAGCCGCGGGGGCCGAGGTGACAGTCGATGCGGCTGGCAATCTGCGTGGCTTGTACGCCGCCGCGCACTCCACTGCGCCACGCCTGCTGCTCGGTTCCCACCTCGATACAGTCCCCAATGCCGGAGCCTATGACGGCATTCTCGGAGTTGTCATCGCGGTCGCTCTCGTCGAATCATTGCAAGGTCGCCGCCTTCCTTTCGCCATCGAAATCGCCGGTTTCTCGGAAGAAGAAGGAGTTCGCTTCGGTTCACCCTTCATCGGCAGCCGCGCGTTGGTCGGCAGCCTTGATGAGGAACTCCTGAATCGGCAGGATGCAAACGGAATCTCAGTTCGAGACGCCATTAAACACTTTGGACTGAGTCCATCAGAAATTCCGCGTGCGGCGCTGAGTAACGACACGCTTGCCTACCTGGAATTTCACATCGAGCAAGGACCGATCCTCGAATCACTCGGAAGGTCGCTAGGTGCAGTAGACGCCATCGCGGCACAGACCCGTATGACCTTCGAGTTTATGGGCCGCGCCAACCATGCGGGCACAACGCCAATGCATCTACGTCACGATGCCATCGCCGCCGCCGCGGAGTGGATTATTGACGTCGAACGCACGGCTCATAACCACTCTGGGCTTGTCGCCACCGTAGGCCAAATCGAAGCAAAACCCGGCGCAACCAACGTGATCGCCGCAGAAGCTCGCGTGACATTGGATGTTCGCCACAAGTCCAGTGACATTCGCGACGGCGCTGTCGAGACACTCGTTCGAGTGGCTCACGAGATCGCCGAGCGCCGCGGTCTCTCGCTTCGGCAAAGTGTGTTGCTCAGCCAGCCAGCAGTAGCGATGGATCCGTTTCTCGTCGATCAGATTCAGGACGCCATTCGCAGCGCCGACTGCCAGCCGCTTCGCATGACCAGCGGAGCCGGCCACGATGCCATGATCCTCGCCGAAAAAGTTCCCGCGGCAATGATTTTTCTGCGCTCTCCCGGCGGAATCAGCCATGATCCCGCGGAGTCCGTCGAGGTGGAAGACGTCGCTAAAGCGCTCGACTGCGGCGTGCACTTGCTCGATCAGCTTGCCAATTCCACCGAACTTCAAAAAAGGATGTGCCGTGCATAATCTTGGTCAAACGCGAAGCTCCCAAAAACACAACCATCTGCTCCTCACCCCAGACACGTTCGTTCGAACCGCGTTGCCCGGCATGAAAGCGTGCGCCGCCATCGTGCACGCAGGTCCAGCCATGGGCGCACGATTCACTGAATACACCGCCGAATTCGAATCGGGCGGCGAACTTGGAGGAATCGGCGCGCAGCGCTTCCTCTACGTCCTCGAAGGGAATCTCAAACTAGAAGTGGATGGCCGCCAGAACGATCTTGGAGCACGCGGCTATGCGTACTTGCCCGAAGGCACATCGCATCGCGTTCTCGCAACGAAACCAAGCCGCGCCGCTGTCATCGAAAAACACTACGAGCCGCTCGCATCCTTCGAATCACCACGCGCCATCGTTTCCAGCGAAGACAGCATTCCTTCCGAGCCGCTTGATGGTGATGCGAGCTTGCAGGTGAAACATTTGCTTCCCGACACAATGAATTTCGATTTCGCCGTAAACTCCATGGTCTACCAGCCGGGCGCCGCGCTGAGCATGGTCGAAATGCACATCATGGAACACGGTTTGCTAATGATCGAGGGCGGCGGCATTTATCGTCTGGGCGATTCGTGGTACCCGGTCACCGCTGGCGATTTTATCTGGATGGCGCCGTGGTGCCCGCAGTGGTTCGGCGCCATCGGCAAAGCCCCAGCAAAATATCTCATCTACAAGGATTGGAACCGGCATCCGCTAGCAGTCGCGGCGCCTGGAACTACGCCGCAGGCAATTGCGCCACTGAAAAGTACTGCTGCTGAAAGCAAAACACGATCAACAAGCAAACGTCGATGAGCACAACGATCCGATGAACCAGCACATCCCAACAAATCTAGAAGTGGACCGAGATCTTCTCCAAAAAGAAATCGAGGAACTTGCTTCGATTTCCGAAGCGGAGGCCCCGGCGGTCACGCGCATTGTATTTTCGCCGACGGATCTGAAAGCGCGCGCGTGGTTCATGGCTTGCTGCGAAAAAGCAGGGCTGGCCGTGCGCCAGGATGCCATCGGAAATATTTTCGCGCGGTGGGCTGGCTCCGAGCCAAACGCTCCGGCGGTGGGAACCGGTTCTCATATCGACGCAATTCCCAACGCCGGAAAGTACGATGGCGTTGTGGGCGTGCTCGGCGGACTCGAGGCAATTCGTTCCTTGCAGCGCGGCGGTTTCCGCCCGAAACATTCGATCGAGTTGCTCATGTTCACATCCGAAGAGCCAACTCGCTTCGGAATCGGTTGTCTCGGCAGCCGCTTACTGTCAGGCACGATGACTCCGGATGCGGCGCGAAAGCTTGTCGACAAAGAAGGTGCATCGCTTGATCAAGTCCGAAAAAATGCCGGATACAACGCGCCGCTCGAAGAGGTGAAACTGCCGAGCGGCTACTACAAAGCGTTCGCGGAACTTCACATCGAGCAAGGCCCTTTGCTCGAGCAGCAGAAAATTCCGCTCGGGATCGTCACTAGCATCGCGGCGCCGGCAAGTCTCCGCTTTTCGATCGAAGGCGCGGGCGGGCACGCTGGCGCGGTGCTTATGCCGGACCGCCGAGACGCGCTGTGCGCCGCGGCGGAGTTGACCCTCGCGATCGAAGACACGGCGAAGACGAGCGGCGCGGTTGATACAGTCGCGACCGTCGGTATTTGCGACGTGTTTCCTTCTGCGGTCAACAGCATTCCGAGCCGCGTTCAATTGACGCTCGACATTCGCGATACGGATCTTACGCGGCGCGATGTCGTGATGCGTGCCATCGAAGCCGCGCGCCAAACGATTGCGGCGAAGCGGCGAGTCTCCATTCGCGAAGAGCTCGTAAACGCGGACGCGCCGGCGCAGTGTGCTCCTGCGATTGTCGAAGCGCTTTCGCAGTCTTGCTCAAAACACCGGTTCTCTTCTATTCCCATGGTCAGCCGCGCTTATCATGATTCGCTTTTTATGTCGCGCATTGCTCCTGTTGCGATGTTGTTTATTCCTTGCCGCGGCGGGTACAGCCACCGTCCTGACGAATACGCATCTCCGGATGACATTGCACGCGGAGTTCTTGTGCTCTCGGAAACTCTGGCAATGCTTGCGAACTGATCGGTTGCTTCCTGCTGATTTACTTGATTTGGTTTCCCTATTACGTTGTGCGTGGGTTGTGGACATTCGTACCGGACGGACGAAAAAGCGCACAGGCAGGAGTGCCTGTGCTACTGGAGCGTTGCTTGTGGTGGTCATCAGCGTCATTGTTCTTCCTGAAAGCGGCGGATTTTGGCGTAGCCTGGTTTGAGGACGTTGTAGATGAAATCGCAGCGCTGGTGATACGGCAGAAAAGCGCTCTTCATGGCGTTGACGGTGAGGACTTCAAAGTCGTTCAGTGATAGGCCAAAGGTATCTCTGGCGGCCTCGAATTCCTTGGTCATCGTGGTGTCGCTCATCAGGCGATTGTCGGTGTTTAGCGTGACGCGAAATTTCTCCTGATAGAGAGTCTTGAAGGGATGCTCGCCAAGGCTGCGAGCGGCTCCTGTTTGCACGTTGCTGAGTAGGCAAATTTCGAGCGGGATTCTCTTGTCGAGAACGTATTGTGCGAGGTCGCCTAATTTCACTACTTTGCCGTCTTCCGCAACGGCGATGTCATCGATGAGGCGCGTGCCGTGGCCGATGCGGTGTGCGCCGCAGTACTGAATGGCTTGCCAAATGGATTCTTTTCCGAATCCTTCGCCGGCATGAATCGTGATGCTGAAATTCTGCCGCTGGATATAGTGAAAAGCGTCGACGTGTTTTTTGGGAGGGAATCCGCCTTCTTCACCTGCGAGATCGAATCCCACGACGCCGCGCGCGCGAAAGTCGACGGCTAGCTCGGCCATCTCGAGCGACACGTCCATATTGCGCATGGCGCAGATGATCAAGCCTGAGGAAATTCCGAAGTCGTGTTTGCCGCGCTCCAAACCTTTTAGTACGGCGGAGACTACCTGCTGGTGGCTCAAGCCCGTGCGCGTGTGAAAAACCGGGGCGAAGCGAGTCTCAAAATAGACTACGCCGTCGCCGGCCAGGTCTTCCGCTTGTTCATAGGCCACGCGCTCGAGGGCTTCTTCGGTTTGCATTACGGCGATGGTGTGCGCAAAGCCTTCCAAGTATTTTGGAAGGCTTCCCTGGTTGGCTCCCTGGTGGAACCAGTGGGCGAGATCTTCCGGATTCTTGGTGGGAAGTCCGTCGTAGCCAACGGTCTTGGCCAAGTCGATGACGGTTTCGGGGCGGAGGACGCCGTCGAGGTGTTCGTGGAGCAGCACCTTGGGGAGGCTTTTCATGAGTGCATGATCAAGGTTCAATGGGGCCTTCGGCTCCTATCCCAAGTGCGCGAGCAATCCGGGTAAAAAACAGATAAAAAGAGGGTACTCCCACCCCCGGTGTTTTTTGTAAGAGTGACAAACAAAGGACTTATGCTTGACGCGGCGTCAACATCGGCAAGGAAAGGGGCTAGGGAAGGTGGGTCGACCGTCGAGGTTTGAAGGTCCGGTGTGAAGGCGGGGCATGCGCCATTCACAGAGAATGCAGAGGAAATGGCGGGGATTGAGCGGAGAAACGTTGAAAAGTTGGAAGGTTGGAAGGTTGAAAGGTTTTGGGGGGAAGAGCAGGAGGAGGGGTCAGGTTTGGAGGGAACAGGAGGGATTGGAGAAAAATGGCGGGCTAAAGCCGCTCCGCTACGAAGGCTGAAGAAGGGGTGGCGTGCCCTTCGGCACTCAGGGTAAAAGCGAACCATAGGGAATGGTAGCAGCAAAAGCGTGGGGCTGTCAATCACTTTAATAGGTTACTGGATGCTCATTCGAACAGGGGGTGCGGATTCGAATGAGCTGGGCGGAAGTCGAGAGATTTGAAGGAGTTGAGCGGGGATTGCTGGGTTTGTTACGGCTGTGGAAATGTGTGGAAAAGTGGGGAGCCTTAATTCCTCCCTTTGTTTCCAATGATCGTGCCTTTTGTTTTCTGGTTAAGGAAATACTCAAAAGCCTTTCCAAGAAACTGATCTCTTCTCCTGATCGCGTATGATTCAACAGAAGCTTGAGAGATATACTTTTGAAACTCTTCGAGGATCATTGAGTTTGCAGGTTTCTCGAAGTGGCTTATTAGGTCCAAATTGTCCTTAATCTCAGTGAGCAAAGCCACGAAGAATTCGACGAAGCGGGGTATAAGCCGAGATCTGTCATGTACGTACAATCCTTCCACGAAGAGATATGCCGAGACTGCAACCGCCCTGCTGGAGATAGCGCTAGCCTCTTCTCCAAAATTCTGGTCCATGGTCTTGAGGACCTCTCTCACTCGGACGAGGTTTTCATCTCTCTTTTCTAGCTTGTATTTTTCCTTGAAGAAGTCCTCGAGATCATCATATCGCGCCCTAACGAAGTCTCCGGTTTCACTGCGGGCAAACGAGTTGATACAAATCTGGGCAAGGGTGAACTGCCTCGAAAATCTCTTTTCAGACAAGTTCGTATGCCTGAGGAACGGCGCGTCCTTTCCCATTTCGTCATAGACGAAGTCGCGAAGAGTGCCAGAATGCGTCTTCAGCAACTCTCCGGAATTGAGCCTCACACCGAGTTGTAATCGTCGAAATATATCCCGAATGAATTCCTCATCGAGGTGTTCGGGGTAGATAACAAATGACAATTCGAAATCCTCGATTTTTTGGGCGAGAGGGGGAAGCTCCTTTTTGAGTCGCTTATATCCGTAGCGTTCCGCCGCGATCCTGACCGTCAATGGATTGTCCTGCGACTGTTCAGGTTTGAAGAAATTTAACAGTGTTGTCATCCTCTGCTTGCCATCGATACATTCATAGTCGAAATTCTCACTGTCTCTTAATCGCGCAAGATAGATCTTGGGTATGTCAATATTCTGAATAATCGAGTCTAAGAGTTTTTCCTGATCCTCTCTTGACCATATTTTTTCCCGTTGGTAGTCCGCGTCTAGATCTATACGGTAGACGTAATCGTCTATAAATTCTTTGACGCTGATCGATTTCAGCTCTCTTGTAGTGAAAGGCTTGATTTTGGTCGCCATACGAGTTCCGACTAGGTAGTCACAATTTTCAGATATTTAGTTCGACTTGTACTTCCCTTAATCATATCTTTGACTTTATATTTCAGCCACGTCTTAAAAACGTTGGCCGGGTTCGGGTCAGGGATCAAGCGCCCCTCAATTTCCCTTAGTGTCTTAATCCTCGGAAAAAAACCGTAATTAGCGCGAATTTGGTCACCCGTAGGTTGAGGACCGATGATTTCTATTTCGAAACCCTCGCTCCTTTCTAAATGCGCTTTGAAGAGCAAATCGATCAAATGGATGTCATTCTGGCTCATCGAGCAACCAATTACTCGGAGGATGTCGCATTCGATCAATGTCTCCAGGGCACGGTTCCAAATGAATCCGTAGGGCGCATGGAGATAGGTCTTGTTTGATCCTAGGGGAATGATTTCGATTGTTCTCATCCTTCCCCGTATCTCTTGACTGGCCCAATTGAAGGAACCGTGCAACTTAAGCAATGGGATCCGCCCTAACGATGGTGCGTTTTGTGCAAGCGAGAAGCAGTAGTTTGGTTCTCCGTAGCACTCCACGTACGCCTGGTCCAGAACGTCGTCATAATTGAGCGAAATTAGTGCAAGCAGCTTTTCATCACGTTTTTTCGCCTTGTACTTGTGAAATTCGAGAAGGGCCTTATGTAGATAGAAATGTTTGGTCCTGGATTTGGGAAGAATCGTTTCTATGTCTTTTTGCACCAGTGTTTTCAGAATTTGACTCTTACCTTCCCAACCGTGGATTTTACTGTTTTCGAGAAGGCTTATTAGCAATTCGATGTTTAGGGATCCGGACGTTGCCGAAACCATTTCCAAATCCTTCAGATACGACTCATTGCGGCTCGCCTTTTCAATTACCCTGCGGGAGACGTCACTTATTAAGAGTCCTGACCCTTTCTCCCTCAAGGTCTGGTCGAAGTTGTCCAGTTCGGCCTGGGTCGCGCCCGCACCGAAAAGGTATACGATTTTCTTTTCTTTCGACTCAGGCATAGCATGATCGAAACATGAAGCATCGAGCTGCCCTTTTCGGCAGCAGCACGCAATCGAAGCATATCATTTTTGTAATTCATCGTGCAGTACCGGGTTGGGGGACAAGGGCGTTCGAGTCCTCACGACACGACGGGTTAAGGCCACGAGCTTGGGTCAATTTGATTTTCTGGTTTTTGCCACTGAGATGGCGCGCGCAAGGAGTGAGGCGATGAAGTTTTCGAAACACAATTCTGGGACTGGCTCGCGGTAGTATCCTCGGAGGCCCTTTTGGGAATTAGAGAGCAAGAAGCATGCGGAATCATATAGGCGCTCGCGCACTAACTTCGTGAGCAGAATCTCGTAGCGCTTTCCGTAAGATGCATCTTTGAATTCTGGAAAGACTTTGAAGTGGGGTTCACGCGCTTTGACGGGGCTCATCGAGCCAGGCGCTTCCTCGAGGAGCATCATGTAGCCGAGCCAAGGACGAGAAGAGGGTTTAAAGGCGCCTTCGCGATAGGCGGCCCAGATGTCGGTTGCGCTGCCGATGGCTTCCTCGGTCCGATTGTTGTAGTTGTTTCCGAATGATCCGACCTGGGACTTGAATTCGATTCCGGCGATTAGTTCGCCCTCCGAAATAACGAGGAGGTCCCATTTTTTCTCGGGGCGATACCAACCAGGGATTTCGACGGCGGCCCCGCAGAAAACCTGCGTTTTGGGAAGGCCGTTCGCAGCTAGATGGTCCCGAACCAAATGGACAAAACCGTTCATCTGTTGTCCACCCGTCACGGCTGTTCTTGCGCCGGCGTCGCGGGAGCCTGATTTGGCGCCCTGTTGTTTGGATTGTCGCCGACGCGTTGACCAGAAATGTCTGATTGCCTTGCGCAGGTCTGTATCGATATCGGGATGAAGTGCCATGTCCGCTGCTAATCGATGCGGGCTGAGTGAATCGAGGCCTTGCTGAAGAGGGAAGATGTTTCCTCGGAAATGCGTTTTTGAGCTAGCTTGTAATAGTGACGGTCGATTTCGAAGCCGATGCTGTTTCTTCCCCACTTTGCGGCGGCCACGGTGGTCGTGCCTGTACCCATAAAAGGGTCGAGAACCGTGTCGCCAACAAAACTGAACATACGCACTAGCCTTTCGGCAAGCTCGATCGGGTAGGGCGCTGGATGCTGCTTGGTCGAAGCGCCCGTGACGCCACTCCAGATCTGCTGGAACCATTTCTTGTGATTCTCGCCCGAGATGACGCTTAAAACTTTTGTTGAAATATCGGGAGCCCGATACCCGCCCGGCTTTCGCTCCATCAGAATGAATTCGATATCGTTTTTTATTACTGAATTTGGTTCGTAGGGCTTTCCAAGGAAGGAAGAGCCGCCCTCGACCTCGTACGCAGCGTTGGAGATTTTGTGCCAGATGATGGGCGCGAGGTTATCGAAGCCCAGCTTTCGACAATGCTCCTGAATTGACGAATGGAGAGGCACAACGGTGTGACGCCCACCGTTTTCTCTCCTGGAGAGGCAGACGTCGCCGACGACGCAGATCAATCGGCCGCCTGGGACTAACGCGTGGAAGCATTGTTGCCAGACCTTATCCAGTTCTAGGAGAAATTCGTCGTAGTTTTCAACGTGGCCTAGTTGGCCTTCGGAGTCTCGATATTCCTTGAGCGTCCAGTAGGGAGGAGATGTCAGCACCAAGTGGACGCTATTGGGCTCTAGTCCAGGCATTTCGCGCGCGTCTCCGCGATGAAGCGAGTGCGAGGTTGGAACTTGGTGGACGGCCCGCTCAATGAGATGAATTAACTCGGGGTCTTTTGCTATACGCGGGATAGCGGTCTGTGGGTCGCCAAGTTGAGTGAGTTCCTCTGGGACGTAGCGCGAAAGGTTTGCAGTCTCGCTCGCTGGCACATCTTGTTGAACCTTGCTCTTAGAGGCTACGTGCATAGGCTCGCGCTATTATCCACGATTCGTCGCTCGCTTAGAAGAGCCGCGAAGTGTTTCCTCTAAGCTGCGCGCGCGTTAGAACGTGAACTTCAGAGACATTTGGATTTGGCGGGGGCTGCCGATGGTTTTGTTTACGATGCCGATGCCGCTTAGGGTGGGGGAGGAATAGAGCTGGGAGCCGAAGACGGGGAAATCGTCGAAATTCAGGTTTTGGGTGACGTTGTTGATGGGGATGTCGAAGCTAGGAGTGTTGGTGAGGTTGAAGACTTCGAAGGTGAACTTCGCGGAGACGCGTTCGGTTAGCTGGGTCATTTTGATTACGGAGAGATCGGTGCGCCGCTGCCAGGGTTGGCGGAAGATATTGCGCTGGCCGGTGGTGTAGGTGGTTTCGAAGGTGTCGCCGGCGGGGATGGCGCCGCCGAGATCGCCGGGATTGAGAAGCGGGACGGTGAAGCAATTGGGATTGAGGGCTGGGAAGCCGGGGTCGGTGCCGCTGGCGCCGGTATAGGCGCTGGAAGGCGTGCAGCCGGGAGCGAGGGGGACGATGGGGTTGGTGATGCCGTCGCTGGTGCCGTAGTAGAGGCTGCCAACGGCGCCGGAGTAGTCGATGACGCTGTAGGGCTGGCCGCTTTGGATGATGGCCAGGCCAGCGACGGCCCAGCCGTCGGCCAGGCGGCCACGCTTGGAAGTGAGCTCAAAGAATTTGGGGAGTTCGTAGAGATAGGTGAAGTTGATGACGTGTTTGCGGTCGAAGTCGGAAAGGCCGTAGCCGCTGCGGAGGTTGGTGGCGTTGTTGCCGTTGTAGAAGAGGCCCATGGCGCTTTGTTCATCGGTGGCGTGGGAGAAGGTGTAGGAGAAGCCCGCCTGGAAGCCGTGACTTATGCGTTTTTCCACATGGACCTGGAGGGCGTTGTAGGCGGAGATGCCAGCGGCGGTGTAGGACTCGGACTCGGACGAATAGCCGATGTAGGGGACGCGAAGGTCAATGTTGCCTCCTTCGTAGTTGGCCATCATGGAGGAGCCGTCGGGAAGGCCCATGAAGCCGCAGCCGGAGGTAACGCCGCTGGAGTTGCAAGTGGAAGTGT
>Ga0210405_10001404_pt1 | contig 27598 bp, 25 predicted proteins | sample IncBWH11MmetaG_FD_155492 | JGI IMG/M metagenome (GOLD analysis project Ga0210405, IMG submission 155492) | Forest soil microbial communities from Barre Woods Harvard Forest LTER site, Petersham, Massachusetts, United States - Inc-BW-H-11-M | ecosystem: Environmental > Terrestrial > Soil >...
GAGGAGTGAGCCCGACGTAGATGCCCTATTTTTCTTAGTGTGGCGCGAGAAATCAAGTATTTCACGAGTCAGTCGTGCGTGACTCGGATTTCACTATCAGTGGTGCGTGATGCGAATTCACGATGACTGAGTTATCGTGCGTCGCCCTTCCGGTCGAGAAGATCAGAACAACTGCATAGCCGTATCACCGCTTCTCAGTTTTGTTCAGGTTCGAAATTGTTTTGCGGCTGTTTTCTGTGAGGGGGCTCCAAATCAAGTTACTTCTGCAGCGAAGGACTCGCTCGAACGCGCTGCTTGCGACCCGCGCACAACTCCTTCCTGACTTTAAATTTAATGAGGTGTAGGTCGCGCAGAGTTGAGCGACCGGATTCGCTAACGTCAGTGGCGATTTTGCAAAACGAGTATCACCTGCAAGATGCGTCGTGGTTGGAAGCGATATCTCTGACGGAGAATGGTTATGATGCACAAGAAGGTTATAGCGTTATTGGCGATCGCGTCTGTTGGCCTGGCTATGCCGACAATGGCGTTGGCGCGTGGTGGCGGCGGGGGCGGTGGCCACGGAGGTGGCGGCATGGGCGGTGGCCACGGTGGCTTTGGTGGTGGCGGTTTCCACGGTGGTGGCTTTGCCGGCGGCTTCCGCGGTGGCGGTTTCGAGGGCGGCCGCTTCCGTACCGGGATGGCCGGCGGCTTTCGGGATGATGGTTTCCGTGGCGGCGGAAACCACGACCGTGATGGTCGTGGTTTCCGCGATCGCGACTTCGGGCACCGCTTGCGATTCGGTTTCTTCCCATACGGTTACTATGACGACTACGCTTACGATGACCCGTATGGCTCTTATCCGAATGCCTACAACGATGAATACTATGACAACGGCAGTTGCTATGTGGTTCAGCGACGTCTCCACACCGCACATGGTTGGCGCCTGCGCCCCGTCCAAGTGTGCGGTTGAACTGTGGAACGCAAACGTTGATTGCGTATAGGACTGTCGACTAAGAATGTCGGTATCGATGACAGTGGATCGCCTGCGGGCTTGAGCGCTCTCGCACTGAGACCCGCAGGCCTGTACAGATCGATCGACCGGTAGCGGGCTGATTGGTAAGCCACGTGCTGACCGAGCACGCGCGTGCAATCGGAGGGGAGAAGTCGTGGCTCTGCCTATGAGTTAGGGCCGAACCCAACCCTTTCCCGATGGTCAACGCAAAGTAACGACGATAGAGCGTAATCGGCGTGAGCTACCACGTCTGCAGTTATCAGCGCGCGTGAGCGTAGCGGGTCGGCATCCAGTATTGGCGCATGGCCTCGACGACGTCCGGAATGTCGGCTTGGGCGTTGCGCAGGAACTCCTCGGTCTCGCGGCCTGATCCTTGGTGTCCAAGCAGTGGACGGCCTTGATCGTCGAAGCAATGCAGTAGGATGGGCAGGAGCAAGCCGTGGTTTAAGTTGCGGATGTCGAGCAGCGGCGCCCAAGCCGATAGTCTCAGCCGCATGGCGGCATGGAATCCCTGGCACCACGGCCGCGCACCAACGTCGCCATTCGGCTTGCCGGCATGGGTCGGCGCGAACCGATGTGGTGCGGTGGAAAGAGCGTTACTGATGTCGTTGTGGCGTGAGCGTCACGAGAGGCTCACCGTGCCGGGCGTTGACTTGCGCGGAATGCTCTGGATAGCGCGGTCGGGATGATTGACGCCACAGGCACGCGGTGATGGGGTGATCCCGGTTCGGAGCGGGCAACGGGGCATCAGAATGACCAGCGAGTCGCAGCTGCGCAAGAAGCTTCGGAAGATCGAAGCGTTGTTCGTGGGTGCCGGAACTGCTGGTGAGCGCCTTGCGGCGGAAGCCGCGGTCCACGGCAACAGCATGTGCATCTGATTGATCTTGGTACGTCCAGAGACGATGCGCTCGAGAACATCGGTCAGATAGTGCCGCGGGTCGATGTTTTTCAGCTTTGCCGGCTATGCCGACTGCCGAACTATGCCGAATGCATTTGGGACTAGCTCGTTCTTTGCGCAGACTTGCCGCCGATCGAGCGATGGTCGTCCTGGTTCAATTCGGCAAAGTCTGGCGTCTTACAGTGCCTCAAGGAAGGCGAGCAGGCGGTCGCTCGGCTGGATGAGTCGCGCTCGTCGTTGGATGCTGTTCGCGTCTGAACGGCCGCTTTGCGCCGGATGCGGTCGTTCGAGCCCCTCAGCGGAGACCAGCTTCGCCAGTTTCCTGTTTGCTTGCGAAATTATATCCTGTCGAAACTTCGGCCCGCCACCCCCGCTGATGCGCGTCAGCTAGGAGACACTTACGTTTCTTATTCCAAGCCATCATTGGGCCAGTTGCGGGCCGATTGATCGCAATTGGGTCTTCACGTCGCGCGCATCCGCTTGAATGTCCAATGTTCAACAGCTGACGAGATGCTGATGTTGGTGTTCGGTCTACTCGTCCCTCGACATCAGACATTTGTGGATTGAATTTATCGCGCTCAGTATCCAACGAGGTCTCATTCAATCCCAGTCATCGGTCGGGGATAGCACGAGACCGCTCAGGAACCCGATATCTACGTCTGCCCAGCCGGCAAAATGCTGACCTCTACCCTACTCTGGTGAGAGATGGGCAACACTGCTCTATCGCGCCAGCAAAGATGACTGCGACACCTGCAAGCTTAAGCCGCGTTGCTGCCCGAAAAAATGCCGCCCGCAAAGTCCCGCGTTCAATTTACGAGAACGCCCGAGACGTTGCGCGACATCGCCAAGTTCGGGAAACGCCTCAAGAAAGCGTGAGGGACTCACCTAGGCTCAGCCACCGAGGACGGACATTCGCTGAGGCCGCGAAACGCGATCCTGCCGGCGCAGCCACTTCATGAGGTTTTCGCGTGATGCCACAAGGTGCGCGCGCATCAGACGCTCAGCGGCGTCCGGATCCCGTTGTTCGATCGCCTCGATGATCGCGCAGTGTTCGCGGTGCACCGCTCTGCCGCGATGCTTCTGACTGGCCGTGACGACCATGCTCTGAAACCGGCAGATTCGCAAAAGCGGATAGAGCTCTCCGCAAATAGCATCGATCAGCCATCGGTTCCGGCTACCCCGTGCGATCTGGATGTGCAGATCGGAGTCCGCCGCACCGGCGCTGCTCGGGCCCTCTTCGCGAAACTTCCTTTCAAGCTCGGCAAGCGACTGGCGCAGCTGCCGCGTCTCGTGCAGAGTCATGTTTTCAGCCGCTTGGCGGCACGCCATGCCTTCCAGCGCCTCTCGCGTGACCAGCAGTTGGTCGATGTCGTCGATCGTCAATTGCACGACACGCACGCCGGCAAAGGGCACGCGTTCAACGAGACGTCGTCCCTCAAGGCTGCGGATGGCCTCGCGGAGCGGCCCGCGGCTGATCCCAAATCGCGACGACAGCGCCTGTTCGGACAACTTGTCGCCGGGCTTCAGCTCCCCGCCAAATATCAAATGCTCAAGTTGCGATACGGTCTGATCGATCAGCGCGCGGCCCGGACCTTCAGCTGCGTTCATGACAATTCCGCAACCTCGAAGCTTAGTCGTTCGAGACAACCTAGGGCAACTCAGCTTCGAAATCAACAGATTGACGACACCAATATGAGATTGTTGACAATCCGCAAGATTGTCTTCAAAGAAATGCGACCATCATCGCGCCTTGGGAACGTGCGCGTATCGGGAGGAAGGTGATATGCAGGCGCTCGCGGAAGCCGCGATCGGTACGACCACGTCGGTACCGCGCGACGCGCGGTGCGCTGCGGTCATCGGGGCCCGCATCGATCGCCTTCCTGAATCTCCCACCATCTGGCGACAGATCATCCTGCTTGCACTCGCGGCGATCTTTGAGGTCTACGACCTCGCACAAACCGCCTATGTCCCCGTTGGTCTCGTTCGCGACGGCATTTTCGCCGACGCGGAAAAGGCGGTCTTCGGCCTTTCAGGCCAGGCGACCTTCGCCGCCGCAACATTTCTCGGTCTTTTCATCGGTGCGACCGCCTTCGGGTCGGTGGCCGATCGCTTCGGTCGCAGACCTGTATTTGTCTGGGCGCTGGTCGGCTACAGTATCGCGACCCTGGCAATTGCACTCCAGGTGACCGCCCTCGGTATCTACGCGTGCCGTTTGCTTGCAGGGGTTGGACTAGGCGTCGAGCTCGTAACCATAGACGCCTACCTGATTGAAATCGTACCGAAACATATCCGTGGCAAAGCGGCGGCTATTGTTCATTCCATCTCGTATCTCGCAATCCCGCTGCTTGCCTTCCTTGCCTATCTGCTCATACCCATCGATCCTCTGGATGTCGCCGGGTGGCGCTGGCTCGTTCTGATCGGCAGCACTGGCGCGATCGCGATCTGGTGGCTACGCAGGGGCCTGCCGGAATCGCCACGATGGCTGGCCGAGCGGGGCGACATCGAAGGGGCGAAACGAATTCTCGGATCGCTCGAGACGAAGATCGAAGCGGAACTTGGACGTGCGCTCCCTGCGCCGCAAATCAATATCGTCGAGATCGGCCGTCAGGGGACGTTCACCGACATCTGGCAGCCGGCGTACCGCTCGCGCACCGTGATGCTGATGGTCTTCAACTTCTTCCAGACCACCGGATTCTATGGCTTCACCAACTGGCTGCCGGCGCTGCTCGCCGCCCAGGGGCATTCGATCGCCAAGAGCCTACTCTATTCCGCTGCTATTGCGATCTCGTTCCCGCTATGGCCGCTTTTGTGGAGTTTCACCGTCGCCGACCGGTTCGAGCGAAAGTGGCAGATCGTCGTTGCGTCCGGCGTGACGGTCGTTCTCGGCCTGTTGTTCGCCTTCCAATCCCGGCCCGAATTGTTGATTCTGCTCGGCATCCTGATCACCGGCGCGAATACGCTGATGTCGTTTGCCTACCATCCGTATCAGGCTGAGCTCTATCCGACAGCAATCCGCGCCCGTGCCGTCGGCTACGTCTATTCCTTCAGTCGGCTCTCCACCATCTTTACCAGCTTCATGATTGCATTTTGCCTTCAGCACTTTGGAACGGCGGGCGTCTTTGTCTTCATCTCTCTCAGCATGCTGATGGTGATGCTCTCGATCGGCATTTTCGGACCGCTTACCCGCGGCCGCTCGCTGGAGGATATCGCGCATGAGGCGATCGGACGGCTCCCGCCGAGAGAGAAGACCTGAGGTCGCTGGATGTTGGGCGTGAAAAGGATGATCGAAAATATGACCGACAGAGACAGTCTTCCGGGCGAGATCAAGATCATCGTCCCGACAGGAATGCTCGGCGGGGGCGTCCACCGTCATCACGTCCAATATGGCATCGCCTGCGGCGCTCATGCGATTGCTGTGGATTCCGGATCGACTGACAGCGGCCCCTCGTATCTTGCCCGCGGCGTCTCGAAGATGAATCGAGAAGCCATCAAGCATGACCTGGAAATCCTGATAAGCGAAGCGAACAGGGCTAGGATCCCTCTGCTGGTCGGGACGTGCGGCACCAGCGGCACCGACGCCGGCGTGGACTGGACACGGGATATCGCCATTGAGGTGGCCGGCGAACTCGGGATCACCCCGAAGATCGCCTGCCTCTACAGCGAACAAACTCCGGCCGAACTCGCTCGGAGAAATCGACAAGGCAAGATCACGCCATTGCCACCGCTGGAGCCGATAACCGACAGTGCACTTGAATCGTGCGAGCACATCGTCGCACTGATGGGTCCCGAGCCTTATATGGCGGCAATCGCGGCCGGGGCCGGCATTGTGCTCGGCGGCCGCACCACCGACACCGCCGTTCTGGCTGCGATTCCGCTCATGAAGGGCGCCGGTGCCGGCGCCGCATGGCACGCCGCAAAGATCGCCGAGTGTGGTGGACAGTGTACGGTCAATCCGCGCCATGGTGGAGTGCTCGTGCGCGTTGGCGAGGACGCTTTCGACGTGGAGCCTCTCGATCTCAGCAATCAGTGCTCGCCAGAGAGCGTCTCTGCACACCTCCTCTATGAAAATAGCGATCCGTTTCGTCTGACGGAACCGGGCGGAGTTCTCGATGTGAGCGGGGCCGACTATCAGTGGGTCGATAACCGCATTACGCGCGTGACTGGCTCGAAATGGGAGCCCATGCCCTACACCATGAAGCTCGAAGGCGCGCGAAGCGGCGACTTCCAAACGATCATGCTGATCGGAATAGAGGACCCGGAGGTGCTGGCAAATCTCGATGAATTTCACGACCGTATGCAACGCGTGCTGACGGATCGGATTACCAGGACATTCGGTGCAGCGGTTCGCTTTGATCTGTCGCTGCGGCTCTACGGGTGGAACGGAACGTCTGGACGGCCGGTCCCGGCCGGCACACCGCCACCGCGCGACGTCGGCGTCATGTTCGTCGTCACGGCACCGACGCAGGACCTTGCCAATCGCATGGCCAAGGCTTGCAATCCGTACTTCTTCCACACGCCGCTTCGCGAAGGCATCGAGATGCCGAGCTACGCATTTCCATTCACGCCGGCGGAGATCCCTCGCGGACAGGTTTACGAGTTCGTCCTAAATCACGTTGTGCATACGCATGACGGATTCGAACTCGTTCGCACCGAGTGGACAGATCTCGCCGAGAAACCCGAGAAGGTCTGAAGATGTCCAGGATTGGCGATGTCTGCCGTCATGTCCGCTCCAAGAATGCCGGTCCGTTCTGGGTCACCGTGGATCTTTTCTTCGACAGCGAGGAGACATTCAACCGCTATCGCGATAGTCCGGCTCTTGGGCCCGAACTGTTCGCACGGCTGTTCGACACTGATGCCGAGCTCGTCAAGCGGGTGCCGGTCGATGGGCTTCACATGATCAAGATCTCCTATCCACGCGCCCATCCGCAGGGGTGGATGGGCGAGCGGGATATGCACGCCGGACAGCAATTTGCGCGATTGCTTAGAGTCGATATCGACTAGCTGTTTTAGTCAAAGCCAAGAGCTCGCTCTGGAAGCGTTCGCGCCAGCGCGTCTACGACGATCCTTAGGGGCTCGTTATAGGCTTCTCCTGATACGGCCTTGAACGACGGCGACCGCGTATCGACCAATGAAACCACCACCGTCTCGCGCGCGGGAATGATGATGAGATAGTTGCCGCCAAAGCCGAACGCAATGAACGTTCCGGCCGGCACGACGCTATTGTCGTCCGCCGCGACCCACCATAACGATGCTCACTGGACATTTCAACACGATCGAGGTCGCCGACCAGGTCAACGCCATGCTCGATCGGTTCCTGGCAGTCGATCTCGGCCGGTCCAAGGCCTGATACGAAAGTTTGAGTGGTCAGCCTCCTTGGAACGCCGGGGCCGCCTGCTGCGCCACGAGATTGCGGCTGGTCAGAATGAAACTACTTGACGAGCCAAATCACCGAAAACGTTGGAGCGCGTGCAGAGATTCGAACCCTCGTATTCAACCTAGAAGACATTTCACGACATGTTCATTGGCAATTCTGACATTTTGCACGCTCGCGGGCGCACCTTCGCGCATCACTTAAACTCCGGAATCTTCAGTGATATCCCGAGGAGCCCAGCAAGCGGATTCGGGATGAACAAATCCGACCCGCTCGTGCTGGACTTGAAAGCATTTCCCCAACCGGCCGGAGCGATCTGCCGAGATTGGCGCAGTTCGGTTCGCCGAGCCTACGTGTACCGCAAATGAAGCAGCCAGCGGGGCAAGGACCAGGAGAAATACCGAAGCGAGTTTTACCCGGATGTTCAACACGGGACAGCTCCTAGATGACGAGCATCTGATACAGGCGCGAATTCGGCAGCACCACTAGATTGAATCTTAGAAAATGTTCGGGAACTTCTTCGGCCCTTGGCTTCGACAGGTCGTGCAATGCACGGGCGCAACATCGTTGTCGGTGCCGCGATGCAGATGCCAAATTTTTCCCCGAGGAACCAGTTGTTAAGGCACTCTGGTCCAATTCGCCGACTTGCAAATCAGGCCACCGACGATGCAGCCGGAGGTGCTGAGAGTAGATCCTTCAATCGACATTTTACCTGAATAGACTGACCCGTCATCTGGACTGGCGGCTTTGCCGATCCAGGAATTGGCGCCAGCCGACCGCATGTCGAAGAACAGACGCTGCCCGACTTTGGCTTTTGAATCCGAACCGGGCTTCAACCACGCGATGTTTCCGCAGACGGCGTCACCACACCGTTCAAACTTGACTTGCGCATTGCCATTATCCCGCAGCCAGGTCCCGAGGACCCCGTCTGCAAAGCTGGCGCTCGTGGTCAGCAGGAACACCGTCAGGGTTAGGCAGGTGCGCACAACATTCACCATATGCTCCAAGGTTAGTGTTTCGATTTTAACGGACATCCGCAAGGTGCATGTCGCTCAGGGTCGACGGGAGGCTGCGTACGATGAGGTCCGTGATAGCTCCATGCAGCTTGTCATTTCGAGAGAGATCGCCGATGTTTGGCGCGAATGTCTCGTCGACCAGCTGGCTAGGGCCTGTAAGGTTCATCGTTCCCGAATTTTCCAGAGGCGCGGCGGCTCGTTTCTCGATGACCTCGAGTGTCTTGCCATCGAAAACCCTGATCTCGTAGAGCGCGTGGATCTGGTTGTAGGAGGAAAGCAACGTGCCGTAGGCGATAAAACCTATGCCTTCGACCTTTCGGCCACTGCCACCGAAATTGGATTTAGCCTTGGTGATGACGACGTAGGCGTCGATTCCCTGGGGAGACACTTCAGTTTGAACGAGCTTCTTGAAAGGATCGCCGAGAACGACGTTGGCGGCTGCAATCGGCGAGTCCTTGATCGCCGCAAATGCTGCCCGATTGTAACTGACTGGTTGTACTTGAAAGCGTCCACTCAACGCCGTAGTAGCCTGCTGGACGATCAGGTCATCAAGGCCCCAGGAGTGAATCGGAAAACTTTGAGTGGCGTTGTTCAGCCCGTTCAGCCCAGCGCGCGCGAAGCTCATCTCCTCGCCGACCGCCGAGACGATGCCAACGGTCTTGACCGCCTGCAATTTCGTCTCGCCCGTTGCGAACGTTGCGCAGCCGCTGACGCTGACAGCAAGAACAACAAGCGTCGCGAAGTTCGCGAACGGAATGCTATGACGCATGACGTGCCTATCGTATCTTGAAGTCGAACGAATAGGAGGCGCCAATGCCGATCGTGGTTTGATTCGGCGAACCTCGAAGGGTCACGATAGGGCTATTGGCTGCATCGCCAAGCAGCCGCTCGTATTCGACATAAGAATGGACTTCCCATTGCGGATTGATCCGATAGGACACCTGCGCACCGGCGCCGTATGAATGCGCCCCACCTTTGGCATTGAACATCGGCAGCCCTGAAGCCATCGCCTGCATGGCGTCGATGCCAAAATAGGGTGCGGTTGCCTGGGTGCTTTCCCAGGTGAAGCGCGGACCGGCGGAAAAGGTGAACCGCTGAATCACCGGCACAATGAAATCTCCCGAGAAGTCGGCAACGGTACCATGGTGGCCGATCACGCCCTCGCGCAGCTCGACGCGGGCACGGAACCAGTCGACCGGATAGTATTCGACGAAGCCTCCGAGTTCGAACGCGGTCTTGACGTCACCGAGGCCATTCAATTCGGAATAGCTGCTGGCCTTTCTTGACGACACCAACTTTCCGGCAGGGCCAGCGCGAAGATCACCGAAATCGATGAATGCGATACTCGCACTGTCACGTGGACCGCGAAACTGCTCGGCGGAGCCGGCACGACGGATGGAAAAAATCGGCACCGGGCTGAACATGCTGCGACTTGAACCCTCGAAGTCCGGTTTGTATTCACCTCCCACGCCGACGATGACGGTCCAGTTGCCGGATACCGACGGCACCATGGGCAATTCAAACGGCGGGGCCGGCAACGTGAACGCTGTTTGGGCGGACACGGAAGTGGAGGCCGCCCCGATGGCACCGAGCACGGCAAACAAACGGCCCAACAACCTTCTGCGTGCAACCCCATACCTCGACATGCGGAGACTTACTGGGACAGCTTGATGCATCGGAGGCCTCTGACCCCCGGGCTTTTTTGGCAGGGTCGGCTAGTGTGGTTCTGAGCGGCAGCATGACCGCGCCAACATTGCCCCAGGATTGCCTGCGACGAAGTTGGAACCGTCACCGTTCCGGGAGCCCCAGGACCTCTGATCCTCCGCTGCTTGCTTTCGCGAGGCCGATTGCCGTAAGGAAAGTGCCCGCGTCACGTCCGATGAGTGGGGCACGAAGCGATCCCGATCCATTGATTTGTTATGCCAAGGAAGATCGATGCGCTCTCTCGTGATCGAAGACGAACCGCAGATCAGAGCCTATGTCGGCCGTTTGCTCGGACAATTGAACGGCATTGTCGACATCGTGGGATCCGTTTCGGATGCCCAGCAGGCTCTCGGCGGCTTCAAGTACGATTTGGCGATCGTCGACCGGATGCTTCCGGACGGCGACGCGCTCGCTATCGTCGCGGAGTTGGGCCAATTGCCGGACAGGCCGGCCATCATCATGCTGACTGCCAGGGATGCCAAGGAAGATGTGATCGACGGGCTGAACAATGGAGCGGACGATTATCTCGGCAAGCCCTTCGAGCCACAGGAATTCATCGCCAGGGTGCGGGCCGTCCTGCGGCGACCTCGGCTGCCCGCCCCCTCGAGCCTGTCGTTCGGAAACGTCGAACTGCGCGTCGGCAGCAACGAGGCCATCGTGGCTGACAAGCAGGTCTTGCTGAGGCGCCGCGAGGCGTTGATCCTTGAAGCGCTACTGATGCGGCGGGATCGCGTCATCACGCGCGCCTCTCTGGTCGAGCAAACCTACGGGTTCGATGACGAGATCGAGTCCAATACGCTCGAAGCGCAGGTGTCACGGCTCCGCAAAAGACTGGCCGAGCTTGGTGGCGACATCGAGATCCGTAGCATGCGGGGCATCGGCTATATTCTGCGGCTGGCGCCGGCCCGATGAGGTCGATCACCAGAACGCTGACGCTATCGCTCAGCGTCGCCGCAACTGCAATCTTTCTCGTATTCCTCAGCATCATGATCTGGCAGGATTTGGAGCGCGAACGAGAGCAGACCTACTGCCAGGTAGCTGCGGCTATCCTCAATCGCGCCACAGTCGTCGATCCCGACCGGGAACTGATTGTCCGCTCCATACACAGCCTCGAGGAGTTGAGATCCAACAGCCCGGGCCTGTGGTACGTTGTGTCACAGGGAAATTTGACAAGCGAGTTCGGAGCCGAGCGCAGACCGAATCTGCCGTTCTCACTGCCTTATACCGGACCGATCGGCTTCTCAATCCTCAATACCGTTGACCAGACGAGCACCTTCTGCCTGGCCGTCGTCCAAAGGGGCGCTTCCCAACTGGTCATGATGCTTGGAGGCGCGCAAGTCCGTTACGGCCAGATCGCACGATCGTTCATCACACGCAATCTTTTCCCGATTTCTTTGCTTGCTACTGCGTTCGCGGCGACTGTCGCGGCCGGCACGTTCCTATCCGCGCGCTTCGTGGGCCGCAGCATCGAACGTGTGACGAAATTGGCACTTGCGATCGAGCCGACGGCGCCGCAGGCTTCGATTTCGCTCGATGCGGTTCCGGTAGAGCTCAAGCCTTTGGCGAGCGCACTCAACCGAGCCTTCCGTGAGATTGATGCCTACATCCAAGGGCAACGCCGTTTCCTAGGCAATGCAGCCCATCAACTCCGCACACCGTTAACCCTGCTGCGAGCCAAGATCGAAGACGTGGCCGAACCTCGCCTCCGGGCCGAACTCGTGCGCGACATCCGGCGCCTCACTTCATTGGTTTCCGCCATGCTGGACCTGGCACGGCTACAAAATCATGCCATTGAAAAGCGGCCCATCGATCTGGCGGCGCTGACGCGGGACGTGCTTGCGGATTTCAGCCCCTCCGCACTGGACGCTGGCATCGATCTTTCGTTAGAGCAAGCTTCGCAAGCACCCATCATCGTCCAGGGTGTTGAAGCAGCGATCCGAAGCGCCCTGGCCAATTTGGTCGGCAACGCGTTGGTCCACGCGCGCGGCGCCGAGCACATCGTGGCAAATCTCGATCGTGGCAGCGTATCAATTAGAGACGACGGAGTCGGCATCTCCGCGAGCATCGACCGCGACCGCGTCGAGCCGTTCCAAATCGGCGACACCGTAACGCAAGGCACCGGGCTTGGCCTCTCCATCGTACAGGAAATCATGGCCGCTCACGGCGGCACGCTGACCATCGCATCGACCCCACGACACGGGACGACGGCCAGCCTCCGCTTTGCCGAGGCTTCCTAAGGACACAAATGCCGCAACGTTGAGGCAATGTTGCGGAAGTCCCCTGACCGCAGCGTGCATTCCCTTTTGCGCGCGTACGGTGCAGAGGCACCGAGAAAGGATCGATATGAGCCTCAAGATCGTCCCGACCACAGGGCCGCGTTATTGGGTCAGCATTGCGATCGCCAGCATCTGTGGAGCGAATATGGGGGATTTCATACCCGACGTGCTCAAGTTGAGCGACCTAGGCGGGCTTTTGATTCTTGCACTGATGTTCTCGGTCGTCGTGCTGGGAAATCAATGGAGCAAACGTGGACATGAAGCGCTGTATTGGCTGGCAATCCTTGTCGTAAGAGCCGCAGCAACCAACTTAGCCGACCTCGCAATCGGCCGGTTGCATCTCAACTACATCACGGTATCGAGCTATCTCGCAGCGCTTCTAGTTGCGATTCTGACGTTGCCCCGAACGTCACCTTTGGAGTCGGTGACTGGCGATTTCCCGCGCGTGAATCGGTACTATTGGCTGGCCATGCTCACTGCCGGAACGCTCGGCACCGTGCTTGGTGACGGGATCGGTCACGTCATCCGCCCGATCACGGTCGGCGTACCCGTCTCCGCCATGATCGCGACCGGAGCGGTTGCCCTCATATTCGTTCAGAGAACGCGCCTCGACAGGGCATCCGCTGGGGCCGCCAGGGCCGCAAGCTATTGGGCCGCTATCGTTGCAATCCGCACGTGGGGTACCAGCTTCGGGGATATCGCGGCTTTCCTTCTGTCGCTTCCCGTGAGCATGCTTGTCAGCGCTCTGCTGCTGGCGGGTACTCTGGTCGTCTGGCACGCCCACCAATCCCCTACTCCCGGCAGCCAATTAACCGCCTCGAAAACCGAGTCCTGAGTGCAGGGCTGATGGAATCACACCCGTCCGCGCTCGGCACCATCGGGGAAAGCAGGCCAGAGAGTTTTCCGCTTGTCTCGGTGGAGGCAAGTTATCCGAGCAAATGATCGCTTCTTCCACCTGACGGTGCAGCACTGTGAACGGCTGCCAGGATCCGTGCATATTCGGTGCAGTTGCCCGGTGGGATGGGGCTTGCGGCGCTACCGGCTCAACCCCCGACTCGTTCCCAACGTCCACTCGATGCCGCCGTCGTCACGCTCGAGTCCGGTGATTTGCTGGCGCCATCGGGGATCAACTCACCGTAGAGATAGTCGATGCTGTCGGCCAGTTCCCGGGCATTCAGCTCGACGCAGCCGCAGGTAGATCGCCGTGCTCTGGATCGAACTGTGCCCGAGCAGGACCTGGACGATCTTCAGCGGATTGAGGTCAGGCGTGGTTGATGCCTGTCGCTGTAATCGCACCAGCATGGTCATCGCAAAGGTTCCGCGCGCCAGTCGAGACCAGATTGCTCCAGACTGTCGAACCAATCATGCAGGTGCTCGCAGTAGGTCCGTTGTCGTGTGGCGACGCGTTACGACAGGCTTGCGGGAAACTACCTTGCCTTCGTCCAACTCGCAACTATCCCGCTATGGCTGGCCGCGCGTTATGAGTCCGCGCCCTAATGCGCCTTGCGTTTTCATTGTCGCGAAGCCGGACCCAACCACCAATTGACCACCGATGCACCGTGAACGAACGCGGAAGCTCGTCAGGCGACGTCACGAAAAACGTCAATGTTTTCCGAGAGTATCGAGCGGGCGGGGCCGCTCATAACGGTCTGGTTGCAGCTTCGAGTCCTGCCGGGCCCACCAATGAGCTCAATAGTTTACGGCTTGCGCGCCAGGTGCTTTTCGAGGTCAACCACCGTTTCGACCACCGATACGTTCTGCTTGCGATCCTTCGACGTAATCGCGGTTGCGGCCTCGCGCATGTAATCCGGATGATGATGGCCGTAGGTGTCGAGCAGCACCTTGACCGACATGCCGAGAAAACCTGACGCCTGTCACGGATCGGCACGCCGCTGCATAAGCCACGTCGCCGCCGTGTGGCGCAGCGTATGCGGCGAGATCTTCCCCTCCTTCAGCGACAGCCCTGACAGCCGCACGGCGGTCGCGAACCCGGTCTTCACGGATTTGACCGGCTGGCCGTTCCATTCGACGAAGTGCGAAGGCACGACGCCGCGACGCGTCCAGCGCCGCATGTGCGCCAAGAGTCGTGCGGGTATCGGTACCGGGGGGCTGCCGCTTGTTGGTTGCCCGCTTGAGGCTGCGCAGCCGGTCCTCGTCCCGATCGAAGCCGATCTCGCCGCCTGGTTTCGCAGTCAGGGCGACATCATCCGCGAAATCAACAATCTCTCCCGTTCTACATGGATACGAGCATATCCAGAGAGCTTGAACTCGATCCGGACGCCTTCGAGGAGACACTGTCGGAACAATCGTACCAAGCCTCATCGCGCCCGGGGTCGCCAGGTCATCGCCAGCGGAAGACGTACAAGTTGCATTTTAGGGAACCTAAAATCAAGGGTTTGAGACCTTTGGAGGTTTCGACGATCTTCCTATTTGGTACTAAATTTCACGAAAACCGGCCGTAGATATGTTTTTTCATGGAAAGTTATTGTTTTTCATGACACGATGGCTTTGGAACAAAAATTCAGAGGCCGGATCGAATTTTCATGGAAAACGCCACAGAGTACCGCTTTTCAGAGCCGGTAACGATTTTTCAAGGGTCCAGGCTTCCGGAACGGGCGACGCCCGTCGGATACGCGGCCCTGATCGATGCCCATGGGCTGAAGGTCCCATTGCCGCGCGCGCTGTCTGCCATCGGGCCGCGCCACAAGGAATATGAGCAGGACGGCTGGCATGTATACACGCCGCGCCATGCACCGGTGGCCAGTCTGGACGGACATCTGACCTTCGCCCTTAAATACGAGGGACTAGACCTGCTCGTCCTCAAATCCCTGTTTCTGGCGACAGGTCCCGGGCCAATCGAGGAAATGGTCAAGGCGACGCCGACCGGCGCATACGCACGCCGCGTCTGGTTTCTGTACGAGTGGCTGCTCGGCAAGACGCTCGATCTGCCTTCGGGCGAGAAAGGCGTTTACGCGGACGTTGTCGATTCTGACTTGCAATGGACGGCAGCGGGCAAAAACTCCACCCGGCACCGCGTCAAAAACAACCTGCCCGGCACATCATCCTTTTGCCCGATGATCTTCCAGACCGCGGCCTTGCGCAATTTCGCGAAACGTAACTTACCTGAACACGCGCGCGCGGTCGTCGCCGAGGTGCCGGCCGACGTGCTGGCCCGCACGGCGGCTTTCCTGTTGCTGAAAGATTCGCGCTCAAGCTTCGAAATCGAAGGCGAGCATCCACCGCAGGATCGTATCCAGAACTGGGGCCGCGCCATCGGCGAAGCCGGACGGCGGCCGATCGATCTCGACGAACTTCTTCGCCTGCAACGCGTCGTCATCGGCGACGATCGCTTTGTACCCCTGGGCCTGCGCAATGAGGGCGGCTTTGTCGGCGACCGCGACCGCGATTCGGGTATGCCGTTGCCGGACCACATCAGCGCCAGGCATGAAGACCTGCCGTCCTTGATCGACGGACTGGTTGAATTCGATCGAAACGCTGCGCCGCACCTTGACGCAGTTCTTGCCGCCACAATCCTGGCTTTCGGGTTTGTCTACATTCACCCGTTCGCGGATGGAAACGGACGCCTGCACCGTTACCTTATCCACCATGTCCTGGCGGAGCGCGGCTTCAATCCACCCGGCATGGTGTTTCCGGTGTCGGCGGCCATTCTCGACCGCATCGACGATTACCGCCGCACGCTTGAGACTTATTCCGAACGGCTCCTGCCGTTGATAAAGTGGGAGTCAACAGACAAGGGCAATGTTCGTGTCCTGAACGAAACAGCCGATTACTACCGTTTTTTCGACGCGACGCCGCATGCCGAGTTTCTGTATGAATGCGTTGCGCGAACGATCGATGTCGATCTGCCTGCGGAAGCCAAATACCTGCAGGGCTATGACACCTTCAAACGACAGGTGAACGATATCGTCGATATGCCCGACGGCACGCTCGATCTTCTGTTCCGTTTCCTGAAGCAGAACAAGGGTGCGCTATCGAAGCGCGCTCGCGAAAAGGAGTTCGCCGCTCTGACCGATGACGAGGTCGCTAAAATTGAGGCGAGCTACAACGGGGCGTTTTCCGGCTAAACCGAATACGACTTACGAAATGCGAGAAAATCGGGCAGATGATGCGCGATGCACCCGACAAGTTTGAGAGGCTACCAAAGCTAATGTCTGAAAACGAAGTACGAGACGATTCCTCAGTGCAAACCGCTGTGAGAAATCTTTTTATCGGAAGCGCGCCAGAGCGCGAGAGCGAACTCGCCGAGATGTGGAAGGAGCTCGACCTCATATTCCAGTTGACGCCGGATATACATGAAGGTGATCGCATCATCATGGATGCCGGTGCCTACAGGTATGTCCGGTTCAATCATCGTGTCCTGCGGGCATTCTGGATTGCCGGATACACCGCATGGGAGGGCTCCCGAACGGTTGCCGAAGCCCCGTCTTTGCAGGCACTTGATCTCACCCGGTTTAGAGAACTCATCTTGTCGTACGAAAGCTGCCTTGCGAGCACGGAGGCAGATTTGGAGGCTTTACCCGTCGGTGTCGCAGAGCCGGGGCAATATCCCGATGCCAATACCGATCCCCAAGGCCGAGCCGCGAGTGAACTTGCGACGATCGCCGTCGCTTGGGCCCTCCTGCACGAATTACGGCATATCCGGCACCAGCGGGAAGGAACGGGTGCCGATCCTTACAGCGACGATGAGATGGCGAAGCATGACGAGGAGTTATCGTGCGATGCTTTCGCGGCGACTTTTCTCCTGGAGTAGGTCGATCAGTATGCCCAATCGACAAATCAATCCGCCGACCTGGTACGACAGAAGCGTCAGCTTGGAATCTATTTCGGACTGTTCGCTGTAACCATGTTGGCCAAGGATAAGTGGGACAAGTCAAAGACACATCCGGCCGTTCAGGCGCGGATCGATGCCGTCAGGGAGCTCATGGCCTACCGGAAATCCGATCTTGCAGCCGCCATGGCCCATTCGGCATTTGCTGTGTTGCGAGTTATTTGGTCTGGAGCGCCTAATCCTTACTGACGGCTTCAATCGCTTAGAGAACAATTCGCCAGCCGACTCCAACCACCGATTGACCACCGATACACCGTGAACGAACGTGGAAGATCGTCAGGCAACGCCACGAAAAACGTCAATGTTCTCCGGGAGCATCGAGCAGGCAGGGCCGCTCATAACGGTCTGGTTGCAGGTTCGAGTCCTGCCGGGCCCACCAGCCAGAACGCGGACCCAAATTTGGTCCTCCACCGCCGTCATTGTCGGGATCGGTCGCGGTTGTTTCTGCAATCAAATTAAAGGGTTGGCGGAAAGTCGCTTGAAGCTCGCCATGGCCCCAGGTCGAGTTCGAAAGTACGAAATTCAGCATGCGACGTTTGTCTGCCGGCGGCCGTTTTTCGAAGAGCCGTTGCGCATTCTTGGCCAGCGTCAGCAGCATCACGCCTTCGTCCATGTAGGAGCGCTCGGCCGTTTGATGCCAACCGATTTCCCTCAAGCATCGATCCTGGGCCTTGCGCCACAAAGTCTAGTGACCAGGGCCGAGCATCCGCTTGGCGTGAACGATCACGGACGATGATCGACAAGAGCGGCGAGAAGACCCGCGAACTACAAGATTGAAGAAATGCAGCGAGGCTCGCGACGGGTGACGTCATATAGCAGTCGTTCGCTGCGGGCGCTTCTTTGCCGAAGTCACTTCCTTGACAATTCGGTGAGCGTCATCGCTCAGGCCCAGATGAAACAACAGATTAGCTTTCTCACTCAGGCACGCCACCCGCTGTCCATCAGAAGTCGCATTGGCCATCAGATGCTCAATCGCTGAAAGAGCTTTCTGCGTTTGTCCACTGCAGTGCAGACCGACGGCCTGATCGAATAAGGATTTAAATTCCGGATTGTTCATTGGAGAGAGTCTGCCGAAGCGGTTCGCAGAGGTCAAGATTATTGTACCACTCGCGTTAGCAGATAAAATTTCCGCTGAATGCGCGACGCGGACAAAGAGGATAAAGCCACCACCTGACCACTTCCTGCCGCGCGGGTCGCGTCTTCAGCCTTGAACCGTAACGGTTCGACAGATCTGCACGTCCGTGCGCGTGAAGTCGTCGCCCTTGAACAGCAACGGCACATTCATAGACTTGGCGAGCGCGTAAGCGGCGCAATCAGCGAGGTTGAGACGCGCTTTCGGGTCGATCCCTTTGCCAAATCGCTTGACGGCGGCGTCTGCTTCGCGCGCTTGGTTCTCGTCGAACGGGACGATTTCAAAATCATTGTCTTTGAGGAAGCGCCACAAACGCGCTGTCGCGGCGTCGCCATGGCGTACGCGCAGAACCATGCCCGTCTCATGTACGTTGACGGCCGATATCAAAAGACGATCCGCTTGCATGATCGCCGCCGCAAAACTGGCAGCGTCGGGTTCAGCCTCGAAGATGGCGATCAGAGCGGAACTATCGACGACGATCATCCAAGCGCGTTGATGTCGTCAGTGATTTGGCGCGGCGTGCGCTTGTCGAGCAAGGGCATGGACGCGACCTCGCTGCCGGCGGCGAGGATGTCGGCCACGGACATGCGGCGGCGCGGCCGCGCCGGCGCAAGGCCGATGGCATCGGCGCGCGCTTCGAGCGCCTGCCGAATCGCGGCCTGGGCGGAGGAAAGATGCTGCGCGGACGCGAGGCGTCGGGCCAGGTCTTCGGTCTCGTTGTCGAGGTCGATCATCGGTTGTCGTCCAATATACTAACCAAGGGCGCGGGTATATCACCAATGGCCGCGCAGATCGCGTCGCTGGCAAACTTGCTCGAGAGAAAGCCGTGGCCGGCGATGGTCTCGGCGCACGCTTCGAGCGCCTGCCGAACTGCGGTGTCGACACGAAGATGCTGAGCAGCGGCCAGGCGGCGGGCTAGCTCTTCGGTTTCGGAGCTCAAGTCAATCATGGTTACATTATACCACAAATCATCGGACCGAGGTTAGCCGGTCGCGGCCGGATTCCGAGCAGGAAAATTGCGCCCGATTCTCATCGACTTAGCGGCCGCCTGAATGTTGATAAAAGACATTATCATACATTGGCGCACCTCAAAACCTGATCGTTGACCGGGTCGCCGATATTGTGATATTTTCACATGTGGTTTTGTCACAAGTGAAAGTTTAACAAGTCTATGCAACCTGAACAAATGCGCGCTGCCCGTGGAGCTCTGAACTGGAATCTTGATCGGCTTTCCGAAGAGTCCGGCGTTCATCGCAACACGCTCTCCAATTTCGAAACCCGAAAATATGCCGGCGACCCGGAGAAGCTCGACGCGGCTCAACGCGCCCTTGAAACTGCCGGCATCATCTTCACTGAGGAAAACGGCGAGGCCGGCGTGGCGATGCGGCGCTTCCAGCCTGGCGATGTCGTTCGCTTCCGGCGTGAAACGCGTCAACGCGACGGCATGCCAATCGTGGCTGATGAGCGCGGCGTCGTTGTTGGGGTTGAAGAACATCCGCCACAGACAGGTCCGACCTATCGCATGTGGGTTCGGTTCGCCCAAGCCCAGGTGCCGGGCATATTCCGGTATGAGTATGAGCTCGTCCACACGAAATTCACCGACGAAGAGATTGCCCTGCTCGAGCAACTGGCGCAGCGCGACCAAACCATTTCCGGAAACAAGCCCCGCGCCGGCCTCGCCCGCCTGACCAAGTTTGGATACGTGACCGAGGAATCCCTGAACGTGTCGGACACGCTTTACCGACTGACTAACATCGGCCGCGCGATCTTGGCGTTGTGGAAAGGCGGCGCATGATCCAGCTTCCCCAAACCATCCCCGACGCCGACGTATTGCTCGGACTGTCAGTCGAAGAGCTGGCAGCCAAGATCCTGTTCCTGCTTCGACTGCGCGGCGGAACCCATATGTTCCATCCCGACGGTATGCAAAACGAGTTGTGGGGCGATGTCAGCCGCGGTATGCGCTGCTATCCGGTTAACCGCAAAGTCGAGATCGAACTTGCCGTCGCCGAAGCCTGGGCCTGGCTGCTTGCGCAAGGGCTTATCCTGCCGGCTGAAGGCATGAATGGCACCAACGGCTACAGGCGCTTAAGCCGGCGCGCTCAGGCGATGGAATCCGAAGCACAATTCGCCGACTTTCAGACCGCGCGCTTGCTGCCGCGCGAGATCCTGCACCCGAAACTTGCCGACGCTGTTTGGCACGCCTTCATGCGCGGCGAATTCGATGTCGCTGTCTTGCAAGCCATGAAGGCGGTCGAGGTCGCTGTCCGCGCCGCCTGTCCGAAGCTTGACCCGGCTTTACTCGGTGTCAAGCTGATGCGCGAAGCGTTCAAACAGAACGGACCGCTCGCAGACAGCAACGCTGATCCTGGCGAGCAGGTTGCGCGCATGGAGCTTTTCGCCGGCGCGATCGGCTCATATAAAAATCCGCATTCGCATCGCGACGTGAATCTCGACGACCCGGCCGAAGCGATGGAAACCATTTTGCTGGCAAATCACCTTCTGCGCATTGTCGATGCACGTGCGAAGGCGCTAGCGCCATGAAAGAGCGGATCTCGTGAAAAAGCGCCATCACTTCAATCCGGTTCTTCATCTTCAGCATTTTGCCGGCGCTGAGCCTAAGGGCCAAGTCTGGACCTACGACAAAACAACGGGCGACATGCGCTCGGCGATCCCCGAGCAAACGGCAGTCGAGACCAATTTTTATTCTGTCGAGCGTGACGATGGGTCAATGGACACAACCATCGAAGATTACTTGGCAGATGTCGAGGGCAAGGCTGCGCCAGTTTATGACGGTCTACTGCAGGGGACGACACCAACAGGTCAACCACGCGCCGACTTCGCCCAATTCCTCGCCCTTATGTATGTCAGAACGCCTGCGATGCGCCGTATGGCAGGCAACGTGGTCGGGCGCGAAATTCAGATCATGAATTACGCCTATGCCAGCAATCCTAAGGCTTTTGATGCCTTGCTTCACCGTGTCGAGAAGGCCGGTGGACCGAAGCTAACCGAAGACCTGAAAAAAGCACGCCGCCCTTCCTAATTTGTTCAAAAATTTCTCGAACTTCGCGTGGCGGTACGACGCACAAAGTTCGATAGGTGTCCAAAAAGGCCCGCCAGCCTTCGCTCGCTCAGCGAGCTACGGCTGCTGCCCCGCAAGCGCGCGCATCTTCTCAAGGCGTTCCATTGGCATGTTGCCGCCGCCGAGAATCGCCGCGTGTTGCCCGGGACGACTTTGTCCAGCCCTGACGGCGGCAGCGAAGCCCACCGCGCCGCAGGGCTCGACGATCATTTTCATCTCCTCCGCGGCAATAAGCACGGCGCGAGCGATCTCGGCCTCGTCACCCGGCTCGACCTTATCGACGAAGCGGCGGATCAGTGGAAAGGTCAGGTTGCCCAATTGCTGGACCTTGATGGCATCCGCAATGCAGTCGCTCGGGCCGGGCAGCGCAACGATGCGTCGTTCTCGCTCTCCGGCTCGACACCGACGACCCTAAGGGTACAGCTGCTCCAGCAGGCCCACCATGATTTCGCAATAGTTGAACGAGGTTTCGCCGACATTAAACGTGCTCAATGTCCTCGTTCCGAAGATCCGTCGCTTCGTAGCAATCTTCACCGCATTGTCGGATACCGTGATGCTGGCACAAAGCTTTTGCTCGCCATTTTCGAACAGACAAAGATCGATTTTTGCACCGACGCGCTTGAGGTCGCGCTCCCTGACCAGTTTAAATTCCAGATCTTGCTCCGCCAAAGTGCTGTTCATTTCCATGACGGCGATCTTTAGATGATCATTTTGAACAGACCATGCACGATATATTTCCTTCTGTCGCTTGGCTTCGGCTTCACATTTATTGTCTTGCGCGCGCTGCGTCTGCTTGGTCTTTGCTGCGGCAGCTTTATCCAGCACGTCTTTGCGCGCCAAGACGGCATCTAGACGGCCCCTCAGGTCATCAACCATGTTCAACCTCCGTGCGTGAGAGCGAGGTGAAGAACGGAGAAACGGGCGAAGGATAAGTCGACGTGATCTCGATATGATGGCGCATGGATTGCCCGGCGGAAAATCCACGAAGGTGAGCCGCGGGGACGCCGCAATGTCCGCGACGATCGCGAAGGCCGGTGCGGCAGCCCGCTGACAAACATCATAAGTTGTCTTCAATTGATGTTGCACCCGACACCAGCTTCGGGTCAATATGCTGCGCGCCGAGATGTCTTGTTCGAACATCCTGAGCTGGAGGGGGCGATGGGGGAATCCGCTGCAAAAGCTGAAGCCGCGCAGGTGCCGGACAACCGGTACGCCCAGGAGGTGCGTTTCGGCGTCGTCATGTATGGTGGTGTCTCGCTGGCCATCTACATCAACGGCGTGACCAACGAGTTGTACGAGATGGCGCTGGCGACGCCACGGGCCGGCGGCGGCACAAGGACCGGCCATACCCGCGACGTGTACCGCAAGGCATCTTACCTGTTGCGCGATCAGCAACTGCGCGAGCGCTATCTCGCATATGCGCGCGCTCGCGCGCGAGGCGAACAACAACCCGATCCGTTCGGCGACGGCGCGCAGCCAAGCGACGATCAGCGCACCAGGTTCGTGGTCGATACCATTTCCGGCACCTCAGCCGGCGGCATCAACGGGCTGTTTCTCGCCAAGGCGCTCGCCAACGGCCAGGAATTCGCACCGTTGAAGGAGCTCTGGATTACCGAGGGCGACATCGATGCCCTGCTCAACGACAAGGCCTCCTACAAGGACATCAAATTCGCCGAGACCGATACGCCTCCGCAATCACTGCTCAACAGCGACCGGATGTATGTCAAGCTCCTTGACGCGCTGCGGGGCATGGAGCCTGCGATTCCGCCGATGAAGGACGGCAAATCGGCGCTGGTCGACGAGATCGACCTGTACGTCACGACGACCGACATCCGCGGCGCCGTGGTGCCGCTGCGCCTGTTCGACAAGGTCGTCTATGAGAAGCGCTACAAGCAGGTTTATCATTTCCAGTATGCGCCGGCCGGCAGCACGCCGCGCAACGACCTCGCGGACGCCAACAGTCCCCTTCTCGCATTCGCCGCGCGCTGCACGTCCTCGTTCCCGTTCGCCTTCGAGCCGATGTGCGTGAACGATGCCGAGCGACTGTGCGACGCACATCCGAGCGAGGCCGGCGTCGAGGTCGAGAATTGGAAACGGTTCTTCACGGGGCTATCGACCTCCGACATGACGACGCAGAACTGGCGCAAGCGCGCATTCGGCGACGGCGGCTATCTCGACAACAAGCCATTCAGCTACGTCTGCGAAGCCCTGTCATGGCGCCTCGGCGAGCTGCCGATGGAGCGCAAGCTTATCTATGTCGAGCCGGCGCCGTCTCATCCGGAAGACGAACGTCAGAACTTCGACCAGAAGCCCGATGCGATCCAAAACGCTTTCGCCGCGATCTTCTCCATTCCGCAGGACGAGACGATCCGCGAGAATCTCCAAACAGTGCTGACCCGCAACCGGCGCATCGAGCGGATTGAACAGCTCGTGCGCCAGGTTGAGGCCGACGTCGACGCCGACATCGAAGAACGCGATGACGATCCGTTCGCCCGTATCATCCTCCAAGAGGGCAAGGTGCCGGAGTGGCAATCGCGCGGCATGCGAGACATGATCAAGTATTACGGTGCGGCATTCCTGCCCTACTGGCGGCTGCGGATCATGACCGTCACCGACGACATTGCCGACCGTCTGGCCGATTGGTGGGGCATCGATCGCCAGTCGGACCGGCTATATGCGTTGCGGGCCATGGTTCGCGCATGGCGCGAGGACAAGTACGACGAGAATCGGGATCCATCGGGCAAGAGCCGGAAGAAAACCGCCAACGCGTTCCTGTATTATTACGACGTGAAATACCGGCTGAGACGCGTCGGGTTCATCCTGCGAAAAGTGCATCAGTTGCTCGATCTCGCCGTAAAGCTCAAGCTGCCGCCGGAGCAACAACTTCTCTCTGATATCGAGAAACGCCTGAAGGAGCGATGCGGGCGCCGCAACCTGCCGCCAGCGAAGTTGACTTCCGATGCGGTCGCCGGCGCATTGCGTCGCCTCGCCGGCGGATTTGGCGAGGCGATGGGCGAGCTTCGCGACATCACGTGGCTGCCCGCGGACCCTGAACATGAGGCCGCGAGAAAGGCTGCCGCCGACGAGCTCGACCAGGTGCTTCGTCTTCTCCTTGGCGAGAAGTCCGATACCGTACTCAAGGAACTGAAGACGCCAGCCGGCGAACCGGTGCGGCTTCCCGAGCTTCGGCCTCCGAGTCCGCTTCGCACACTCCAGGAGAATGTTTTCGAGCGGGCAAAATTTCTGTATGTCAGCGCCGCGACGGCTTCAAGGACGAAGATTCAGGATCTGCTTGAGGCCGATGTCAAGTTGTTGAAGGACGAATATGCCGAAGTCATAAGCCCCAAACCCCTGGCGTTAGGCCGCGCTTTGCTCGGCAACCCCAGGCTGGATCTTGAAGAGCGCGCTGAGGGCGCGAGGAAGGTGGTCATCCGTCTCGATGACGTCGCTCTGGATGACTGCGCCGCGCTCAATACCGATGACGGGAGGACGGTGCGCAAGCTCATCGCCGAATATTATCTGCGGTTCGACGAGTATGATCAGATGAGCTTCCCGCTCTATTACGACACGGGCACCGGCGAACCGGCGACCGTCGAGGTGCTGCGGGTCAGTCCCGAGGACGCCACCAGCCTGATCGACGAGCGCGCCGGCGACAGCAGGCAGAAGCTGGCAGGGACGGCGCTGTTTCATTTCGGCGCCTTCCTCGACGAGAAGTGGCGGCGCAACGATATCATGTGGGGCCGGCTCGACGGCTGCGAACGCGTGCTGTCCGCACTGTTCTGTGCGGACTGCGACAAGGAGGTGAAAGAGGCGTTGCTTCAGGAGGCGCAGCTCATCATCGTCCGCGAGGAGATGCAGCCTGGGCAATTTGACCAGTTGATCGAGCACTTCGCGCAGGCGCTGGCACAGCAAAACAAATCGACGCTCGGCCAGGCCGTTGAAGGACTGCTGGCTCACCTTGGGCCGCCCGGAAGCACGGCGCGCCAAACGCAGATCGGCCGGATCCTGAAGGCCCTGCTGGGCGACGCCGGGACGATCGAGTATCTGAAGGAATATTATGAGATCAACCGCAAGCCCGACACCGAGAAAACGCTGAAGACAAGTGCGCGAGCGCTGACCATTACGGGCAAGATCCTTGAAGAAGCGGAGAAGAGTTACCACTCCCCGTTCTCCCGGATGGTGTGGGTCACCCGCGCCGGCCGCGCGGCGCAGGCGCTGCTTTCGGTCTCCATGCCCGGGAGCCTGTTCCAGGCCATATCTAGCCACTGGCTGATACTCATCTACGTGTTCGAGGCTCTGACCGTCGGTGGCGCCATATTGTTTTCCTCGCAGTCGGCACTCAACTTTGGCCTGAGCGCGCTTGGCCTTACGATCGCGCTGCACCTCGCAACTCTGCTGACCGGAGACCTAATCGGCCGCAAGCGCGGACGGATCATCATTTTGGCGGCGCTGGTCAGTATCATCGTGTTGGGCCTGGCAGCGGTGGGGGCATTCGCCCTTCTCAATCCGGGACCCCATGGCGTGATGTGCACGGGCGGCCCGCAGAAAGACTTTTGGGTCGTGAAGACATTGTGCGGACCGCGGTAGGGCGCACACCAACGTGCCTTTCCGCATATGCGGGGCGAGGGGTCATTCGCATCCCTTCCTGGCCGCACTTTTGCGAATGTTAGAATCACGGGGGTGGTGGAATACCCGAACGCTGAACACACATTGTCTACGAGAGGCCGAGGGTGATGAGCCAAGAACTCGAAGGGTTCTTTCAAGGCGCCACGCCGCATCGCGCCGGATCAGCGGCGACGCCTGGAGGCGATGATATATCGGCCTAGCTAAAGGGCCAAAAACTGGTCCAACTTGCGAAACTGGTCGGAAAGCACGTTTCCAATCTGTAGTGCGAGCAGCGATCTTAACCTCTGTTAGCGCAACCGCAGCGCAAGCACCGCACCAGTTTTGCACCAGAATGGACCTGATCAAAAACACAAAGAACGCGATCGAAATCGAACAAAAACCCAGCAAAATCAACAAAGCCGAGCGATATCCTTCCGCTCGTAATGGCCTGGTTGCAGGTTCGAATGGAAAATGAAAATCAATAGCTCGTCAGGGCCGGCTCGTCCTCGTAACGGAGTCGCCCCACTCTCCGAGAAGTGCCGAGGACCTTCATGACGGCGACGCTGTCTGAAGCCTGATCCGCCGCACTCAACATCAGTTAACACGTTGACTGCCCCTTTGCAGCCGACCGGAGCGTGAGCCCGTGAGGTGAACCGCGCAAAGCTTCCGAAATGTACGCCTGGCTAGCCGATTGTCGCACTCGCAAGACGGCGCTCTTGCCGAAGAGCTGCGGTTTCCTTGATATTGCACAGAGCGGCTGGACCAGACGAGAGCGCTCTGGCGGAGCCCATCGTCGACTGGTGCAAACCGAGTATGCCAAGGCGCAAAATTGACAAGCTCGCCCGGGCGAAAGCTCGGCCCGATCCAGCCCAATGGAGCGATGACGAAGCAATGACCTTGGTTGAAGCTGCTGCCGTGTTTTTTCCGCAGGGCCCGTTGACGCTGTCGTCATTGCGCAAAGCCGCGGCCGCTGGGACTCTTGAAATCGCCAAGGTTGTAGGCAAGGATCTGACCACGCCACGTGCTATCCGCAAATTGGTCAAGCCATCATGCCGGGCCGCAAAGCCAAGCCGCCACGACTCTGGTTCAGAGAGGACGACGAAACCTGGATCATCCTCGACCATGGCCGGCAAATCCGCACAGGTTGCGGCCGCGACAACATTGATGGCGCTGCGAAGGCGCTCGAAACCTACATCGGCGAAAGACACACAACGACGGTCGGCGCCACGGACCCCAGCAACCTCGCCATAGCCGATGTCCTCACAGCTTATGAGATTTTGAAGCGGCCCAAGGACAAGAACGACGAGCGCGCGTGCGCGCAGCACGAACTGCTGCTCATTCGCCTACTCGACCTGAACAGCTTTTTCGGTAATAGGACGGTAAGCGAGCTTAAGGCACAGCTCTGCCGCGATTTCGTTGACTGGTCTACCGGCACCTCGAATGAAAACAATCGTAAAGCCAGCATCAAGCCCCGCAACGGCACGGTGTCCGATCAAACCGCGCGACGCAGACTTGAGGACTTACGGGCTGCCGTGAACGCCTACCACGCGGAGCACACGCTCAGCGTCGTTCCGAAGATCACCCTACCTCCCAAAGCCGAAGGACGGCACCGTTGGCTGACGCGCAATGAGGCCGCTCGTCTGCTCGGTGCAGCCATTGGCTACGTATGGGACAATG